>Ga0302178_10003319_pt1 | contig 12170 bp, 13 predicted proteins | sample I_Palsa_E1_3_FD_198790 | JGI IMG/M metagenome (GOLD analysis project Ga0302178, IMG submission 198790) | Peat permafrost microbial communities from Stordalen Mire near Abisko, Sweden - I_Palsa_E1_3 | ecosystem: Environmental > Terrestrial > Soil > Palsa > Peat permafrost | place: Sweden... | reverse complement strand
GACGGCCCCTCGACTAGCGCCAGGCAGTGATGCCGGTGATCGGCACGCAGGTGGGAGACGCCCACTTCGGTGGGCGCCACCAGCTCGAGGCCGACGATGCCGGTGGCGAAGCGGGTGGCGGCGTCCAGGTCAGCGACGCCGGACCTGACGTAGGCGATATCGGTCAGCGTGATCATCTGGTGTGGTCTCCAGGCTCTCCCGGCTCAGGCGTAGACGGGGGTGACGTCGATGTAGATCTGCCAGTCGCGCACCAGGTCGCCGTCGAAGACCAGGATATCGGCGTTGGGCACGGTGACCGACTTGCCGTCCAGGCGGCGGTATTCCACGTCGATCTGCGCGATCGCGATGTCTCCGACCTCGTACACGTTCAGGATGTGGTGGGTGAGGCCGGCGATGCTGGAGAAAAAGCCTGCCACGGCCTCTTTCACGGCGGCGCGGCCCGTGACCGGGTCGGCGTTCGCGAAACGGAACGTCGCATCCGGCGTGAGGTGAGCGACGAACTTGTCCGGGTCAAACGCGTCGATGTCGGCGAAAATAGCGGCGACGTCACGGCTCATGGTGCACTCCTTCGTTGGGGTGGTTGCGCTGGTCTTGGTTAGCTCTGGGGTTCGGGGTTGGCGAGGAAGGTCTCGGGCGTCGGTGCGCCCCACAGGTGCGGCGGGACGTCCCAGTCGTTGGCCACCCAGCAGTCGTCAATCTGGTCGATGTCGGAGAACCAATCGATCCACGAGCCCCAGGGGTCCGGGATCACGGCTCGTCCCTTCTGGCGGTGGCGATGGCGGTGGCCTAAACTGCATACAGTTTAGACACGGACCTGACCATCTGGGAAGGGGAACTTCACGGTGATTCCGGGAGAGCTGCGACGTCATCGGGGACTTCGGGTCGAGGTCGCCGCGGAGGTCGCGTCATGGCGCGCCGTCCGGGACGAACTGCTCCCCCGGCTCTGGCAGCACCTGCGCCTGCGGGCCAGCCGGGGTTCCCCTCCCCGGTTGAGCTGTCCGCGGCTGACCCGTCGGGGGCAGGCAAAGAAGAGTGTGAGGGCTAGGACGGCGATCATCGGCGTCCACCAGCTCCACGGGTTATGCCAGTGGATCTGCGAGAAGAACGTGAGCACGACGGCGGTGACACCCGTGCCGAGCAGGCGCATCCAGTCCCATGACGCCGGAATCAGGGCCAGCGCCAGCGGCGGCCACAGATAGTAAGCGACCATTACAGGCTCGAATACGGAGCGCAGGGCCAGGGCCACGGCGGCCCACCACAGCAGCTCCTGCAGCCTCTCCGGACTCCATTCGGCGGCGCTGGTAGCTCCGGCGGCGCTAAGGGCGCTAGGGTCCCCTTCGCGCGCCCGCCAGGTGCGGCAGGTGAGGAGGCCGCATCCACAGGCCGCCACCAGGGCCAGGATCCGGGCGGGCCCGGCGGCGACTTGCCCGTTGCCCAGGTGGGGTGCCAGGTAGATCCACGGGGTGGGATGGTCGATCAGCGGCGAATTGGGCTGGCTGGTCACCGCGTGGATGGTGGCCGTCCAGTTGGCCGCGGCGGCTACGGCCAGCAGCAGGCCGCCGGGAGCGGCCGCCCTGGCGAGAAAGCCGGGCCATTGCCGGGGCCTGATGACGGCAAGCAGGACAGGGAATGCGAGCAGGACGAGAGGTTGCACCGCTACCGCCGCCCCGGCCAGCCAGGCGGCGCGGCTAGTGCGGGAGTCGGACAGGGCCAGGATGGCGTAGAGCAGCAGGCCGGTCGCCACGGCGTCTTCTGGGTGGCCCCACCGGATGGTGACGCTCCACAGCGCGGTCGCGCTCGCGGCGGCGAGCAAGAAACGCCTGGGGCGGGTCACGCCGAGACGTTCGGCGATCGAGTCGGCGGCGAACAGGACGACGGCGGAGACCGCGACCTGGTAAGGCCCGGCCAGCAGCCAAGTGCCGGGATGGGCGGCGTGCGCGTCAGGTAGCCCTAGGCGGAGCCCGGCCGCGTTGATGAGGGCGACGACCGGGATCAAGATGATGGCCGCCCCGGGAAGAGAGACCAGCTCGGTGGGCGGGGTGTACAGGCCGCTTAGGTCCAGGTGCAGGAGTCGCTGGGCCGCGATCATCGTGCCCCACAGGTCATCGGGCAGGGCCCAGGCTGATTTCCCGTAATAACGGGGTCCCCAGATCGTGCCCGCCATCCCGATGATGATCAGGCCGACCATGGCCAGCAGCGGAAACAACCTCCTGAGCAGCCACGGCGGACGCGCGCCTGCGGCCCGGGCGCCCGCGACGGGGGAGGCGTTCACGCGTCGCGCCACCGCAGGAGCAGGCCGCCGGCCAGCAGCGTGGCCGCGGCCCAGGCCGCGAGGACGCCAAGTCCGCCCCACGGGCTGATCGGCAGGCTGCGCAGGCCTATGGTGTCCTGGATGGTCAGCCCGGCGCTCATCGGCGCGTACCGCTCGAGCCGGTGGGACCAGACCGGGTCGGTCACGACACCCAGGATGATCGGAGAAAGGTAGAGCAGTCCGAGAACGACGCCGATGGCGGCGGCGGACTCCCGGACGAGCGTGGCGATACCGAGGCTGAGCAGAGCGATCAGGGCAAGGTAGAGGACAGAGCCGGCCGCGGCGCGCAGCGTCGGGCCATCCGCCAGCGACTCCAGCGGAAAGCCGCGCGCGGCGGTGAAGCCGTGGCCGGGCAGGAGGATCCGCCCGGCCAGCACCGATCCGCCGACGGCGATAGCCCCGGCGGCCAGCACCAGGCCGGCCACCAGGACCGCCTTGGCGGTCAGGACGGCGGACCGGCGCGGCGTCGCCGCCAGCGTGATGCGGATCATGCCGGTGCTGTACTCGCCGCTGATCGCCAGCACGGCCAGGATGGCGACGATCGCCTGGCCGGCCTGGATCCCGGTCAGGCTGAGCTTGGTGGTGTCCACAGGGCAGGCCGTGCCGGACGGACAACGGACCGCGGCCGTCGCGGCAGTGCTGACCACCACGGTCGCGACGATCGTGCCGGCCAGCAGCCAGGCCGGGGCGGCCACCGTGCGCAGCTTGGTCCATTCGGCGTGCAGCGCGTCCCGCAGGCCCGTCAGGTCCAGCCGGCCCGCGCCGGACAGCCCTGGCTGTCCCGCGTGCACGGCCTGACTCATGCGTCCCTCCGGCGGAGCAGGACAACGGCCAGGCCCAGGGCGAGCGCGGCGTACCCGCACAGTACGGCGAAGCCGGCCCACGGCGCCAGCGGGAAGAAGCCGGAATTGGGCGAGTAGATGGCCGTGACTTGCTGGTACTGCGGCGTGGCCTGCTGGACGGCGAAGGCGGCGGCCGGAGTGATCCGCAGCAGCCAGTCCGAGGCGCCGACCGGCAGGACGGAGGCGGCCCCCAGGATGTACGGCAGCACGATCACCACGATGACCAGGGTTACCGCGGCGGCGCTGCGGCGCAGGACGGTCCCGAGGGCGATGGCGAGGACGGCGGTCACGGCGATCAGCGCCGCGGTGCCGACGACCATGCGCAGCTCGGTCGGCCACGGCACTGGGTACACGTACGAGCCCCGGGCGTGCGCTAGCTGGGCCGCGAAGATCACCGCGGCAGCGGCGGCGACCAGCCCGGCCACGAAAGCGACCGAGCCGATCACTATCGCCTTCGCGGCCAGCACCCGCTCCCGGCGCGGGCTCGCGGTCAGCGTGACGCGGATCAGGCCGCGCCGGTACTCGGCGGTGATGAACATCGTCGCCACCACGATCACCGCGATCAGCCCGGCGAACGTGCCGATCAGGTGCTGGGTGACAGTGGTGCCGACGTCCCCGGCTTGCCCGGGCACGACCGGCGCGATGTCACCGGATCCGGTTACCGTGAACCGGCCGCTGGCCTGGTGAAACCCGCCGATGCCCGAACCGCCGTCGGCGTCGATATAGTCGCCGGTCCACGCGCCGGCCGGCCAGGTGCCTGACCGGCTGAGTTGATCGAAGACGGCGGTGTCCTGGCTGGGGGCCACCATCCCGTTTTCCCCGCCGCCGAAGTTCTGCGTGATGGCCTGCCACGCGGGGGACGCGGCGAACATCCCGGCCTGGACGGTCGACGGCAGGCCGGCCAGGTGGACGGTGCCCACCTGAGTCCAGTGGCTGCCGTCTGCCGAATCGTAACCGGTGATCGTGTCGCCGGAGCGGGTCAGCCGCAGCCAGCGCGGAGAAGCTGCGGAGACGGTGCCCGGCAGGCCCGCGATGTCGCCGGTGTAGTCATCCTGCATGCGGACCCCGTGGTCGGAGGTGACCATCATCGCCGCGTACGTCGATCCCGGCGTGGTGCCGACCTTGATGATGAGCCCGGCCTTAGCCCACGGGACGAGGCCGGGACGCGTGTCTATTGGGCCCTGCGCAGCGGGGTTCAATGACGGGAGCAAGCCGGTGAGCGAGGTGATCCGGACGGTGATGCTGCCGTTGCCTGCGAGCGGCTGGCGCGCGAAGTAGAAGCTGTCGGTCACTGGCTCGCCGCCCGGCCCCACCGGGTTAATGGTCCCGGCGCAAGCGCTGCTAGACCGAGCCGGGGCGCCGCTCGCGCCGCTCGCGCTCTGGCACGAGCTACTGCTGGCGCCGGCGACGAACAGGCCGAGCCCGGCCATCACCAGGACGGCGACGACCGTGCCGATGACCCAGCCGCGGACGGTCCTGAACTTGGTCCACTCCGCCCGCAGGAGCTGCGCGAAGCCGTCCCTTCCGGTCTGCTGGTCCGGCTGGTGCGGGGTCACCGTACCGGCGGTCATCGCGCCGCCTCCTCGGTGCCGGCCTGGACGGAGGCAGCGGCGCGGAACTCGACCGCATCCTTGGTGAGCTCCATGTACGCCTCCTCGAGGGTCGCGCGATGCGCCGACACCTCCGAGAACGGCACCCCGCTCTCGCCGAGCAGCGCCACGATTTTCTCGGCCGCCAGCCCGGAGATGATGAGCGTATCCCGGTCGGTGGTGGCGATGACGGCCCCCGAGTGGGCCAGCACCGCCATCGCCTCCGACCGTGCGGTGGTGCGCAGCGTGACCCGGCCGCTGGACGCGGTGGCGATGAGGTCCGCCACGCTGGTATCGGCGATGACGTGCCCGCGGCCGACCACCACCAGGTGGTCCGCGGTGTCCTGCAGTTCGCTCATCAGGTGGCTGGACACCAGCACGGCACGGCCCTGGGCGGCCAGCGACCGCAGGAAGCCCTTTATCCACACGATGCCCTCGGGATCCAGGCCGTTGAACGGCTCATCGAGCATGAGCACCGGCGGATCGCCGAGCAGCGCGGCGGCGATGCCGAGCCGCTGCCGCATACCCAGCGAATAGCCGCCCGCCTTGCGCCGGATCGCCGATCCCAGGCCAGCCTGCTCGATCACCTCATCCACCCGGCGGGCCCCCAGGCCCTGTGAGTGGGCCAGCCATAGCAGGTGATTGCGGGCGGACCGGCTCGGCTGCAACGCGCCGGCATCCAGCAGCGACCCGACGTGGCTGAGCGGATGCCGCAGGCTCGCATACGGCTGGCCGCCGATCAGCGCGCTACCCGCTTCGGTGGAGTCAAGGCCGAGGATGACCCGCATCGTGGTGGATTTCCCGGCGCCGTTCGGGCCGACGAAACCAGTCACCTGGCCAGGGCCGACGTTAAAGGACATCCCGTCCAGTGCCAGCGTCGACCCAAATCGCTTGCGCAGGCCGCTGACTTCGATAGTTGCTTCCATAGCAGCTAAGGCTAGGGACGGGCAGGTGGCGCGGTCGTCACGCTGGGGAGCGCTCTTCGCCCTCCCCCGCAGGAGGGACGCGCCATCCCCGGCCGGGGTGACGCAATCGTCTGGCTGAGCGACGACAATGAGTTACGTGAGCACCGCAGATGACTGGCGCAGCGGATGGGCCGAAAGGGGCCGCCGGATGGCGGCAAGCCCGCACCCAGTCGGTGTCGCAGGAGCCCTGCTCGGGCTGGCCGCGATGACCGAGGCGCTGATCCGGGCGGCGGACACCAAGACCAGCGCGCTCACCCTGGTCGCCGCGTTTCTCCTGGCCTTGTTTACCACGGTGCCACTGGCGTTTCTCGGCCCGGTCGCCGCCGCCATAGCCATCAGCGCAGCGAGCGTGCTTTCGCTCGCGGTCTTCCATACGCTGACCGTCGCAGGTTTGCTCGCCCAGGTCATCGCCCTTTACCGGCTGGGCATGAAGGATGAGACACAGGCGGGTAAAGCACAACTCCTGGCGCCTGCCCTGGGGGCGCCGTTCTTGGCGATCGCACTAGCCGGGGCCCGTTCGGTAAATTCTGAAGAAAGCGTGTTGATCGTGCTGTTGGCCGCGCTGGCTCCGGCGGCCGCCCTGGCCGGGATCGCGCGGCGGGCGCGCCTGACGGCGCAAGCGCACAGCGCCGCCCGGCAGGTCATCGCCGACTCCCTGTTCGAGCACATGGCCCGCGGCGAGCGGGCCCGGATCGCCCGTGAGCTGCACGACGTCGTGGCCCACCACATATCCATGATCGCCGTACAGGCGGAGACGGCCCGGCTGGCCACCCCCGGGATGCCGCCGGCCGGTGCTGCCCGGCTGCTGGAGATCGGTAACACCGCGCGAGCCGGGCTGACCGAGATGCGGCGGCTGCTCGGCGTGCTGCGCGAGGATGCCCGTGCCGCCGGGCCGGGCGAGCCCGGCGCGGGTCGGCTCGCCGCCGACCGGCATCCTCAGCCTGGGCTGCGACAGCTCAGCGAGCTGATCGACGAGGCCAGGGACGCCTCAGGCACGGGTACCAGGTTCATCGTCTCGGGACCGCCGGTCACCCTTGATCCCGGCGTCGAGCTGGCCGCCTACCGCATCGTGCAGGAAGCCCTGACCAACGCGCGCCGGCACGCACCAGGCGCCGCCGTCGACGTCGAACTGCGCTTCACCGACGACTCGCTCCGGCTGCGCATCCGGGACAACGGGCCGGGTCCGCCCCATGGCGGGTCCGTGGTCCTGGTCGCGGCGGAGGCCACGGGCGGCGGCCACGGGCTGCCCGGCATGTGCGAGCGGGCCGCCGCGGCCGGCGGCGAGCTGCGCACCGGCGCGGCGCCTGGCGGCGGCTTCCTGATCGAGGCCACGCTGCCCGCCAAGGAGGAGGTGGGCGGTTGAGTGCCGTTCGGATCATCGTCGCTGATGACCATCACGTGGTTCGGACCGGTTTCGCCGCGCTGCTCGACACCCAGCCGGACTTCACGGTTGTCGGCACGGCCTGCGACGGGACCGAGGCGGTGCGGATCTGCCGTGAGCTCTCCCCCGACGTCGCCTTGATGGACGTGCGGATGCCCGTCATGGACGGTATCGAAGCCACCAGGCAGCTGGCCGGGCCCAGCGGACCGCGAATCCTTATCCTGACCACCTTCGACCTCGACCACTACGTCTACGACGCGCTGTGCGCGGGCGCCAGCGGCTTCTTGCTCAAAGATGTCACCGCCGAGCGGCTGTTCGACGCCGTCCGGGTCATCGCCGCGGGCGAGGCGCTGCTCGCACCCGCCGTCACCCGCCGCCTGATCAGCGAGTTCACCCGGCTACGCCCGAAGCCCGACGGTGCGCCGCCCACGGCCTGCCTCGCCACCCTCACCCCGCGGGAGACGCAGGTCCTGCGCCTAGTCGCCGAGGGCCTGTCCAACACGGAGATCGCCGGCCGCCTGGTGGTCACGGAAGAGACCGTGAAGACTCACGTCAGCCGGATGCTGAGCAAGCTCGGGTTGCGGGACCGGACGCAGGCGGTGGTCATGGCGTACGAAACCGGACTGGTGGTACCGCGTTCCCAGGAGCCCGGTTAGCCTTTCGCCTGCGCCGGTTTCACCACTGGTAGGGCAGGAACTTTCCGTCCAGCGTCACGACCACCCGGTCACCGGCCGGGTCGGGCACCCGGCTGACGTCGAGCCGGAAGTTGATGGCGCTCATGATGCCGTCGCCGAACTGCTCATGGATGAGCTCCTTGATCGTCGGGCCGTAGACCTGGAGCACCTCGTAAAACCGGTAAATCGTCGGGTCGACCGGTACCGCAGACTCCAGGGCTCCGCGGGTGGGCTGCAACTGCAGCGCCTGCCGGACGTCGTCGTCAAGCTCCAGTAGAGCCACCGCGGCGCGAGCTTCGGCGTCGGGCATCGGCTGCTGCCCGAGCAGGGCGGACGTCGTCCAGGCGACCGGGCGTCCGACCGCCGCGGCCAGCTGCGCCCAGGTCAGGCCCAGACGCGCCTTCGCCGCGAGTACCGCCTCGGCGGCTTGTTTCTTGGTCATCTTCCCTCCGCATTCGGCTTAGCCCGCATCGGCGGGATCAGCTCCCGCCTAGCCCTATCTGACCGGCGGCGGTGTGCCGTCGGCGCTCGCGGCCAGGGTCATGTCCCAGGCGCAGGCCGCGCAGGCCTGGCGGAACGCGGAGCGGGCGAACTCCAAGGCCGCCGCGGACGGATCCGGGGCGGAGCGGACGTCGTCCCACTCCAGGATGTACTCGCCCAGGGCGGCGTCCCAGTGCGCGGCCGGGGGTGACAGGGCCAGCTGGGCGAATCCCTCCGGCGCGGGATGGGCGTAGGCGTAGAAGGCCGCCTGGTCGTGACGCGGGTCGCCGGGCCACCAGCCGACGGCGACCTCCTGGGCGTCCATCGCGTTGCGCATGATGAAGTCGTCGGACGGAGGATCGGCCGACGCTCCAGAAAACAGGCTCACCGCGAGGTCGAACGAACCCCACCACGCGTTGACCGCCGTGGAGCGGCCGCGGTAAGGCGCGCGGAACGCCGTCAAGACCAGCGCGGCCTGGGTGGCCGCCGCGAAGTAGGTACTGACCTGGTCCCGGTCATACGACGCGTGCTGGTCGTCCTCGTCCAGCGGCACGTCCCACGGGACCTCCTGCGGCCTGGGGTCGATCCTCACCGGGCCGGCCACCCGGCGGACCGCGGCCAGCACATCGCGGGTCACCGGGCCGACGGCGCGGTCCGGGGTGAGCGGGATGCGTTCGGTACGCCCGGAGCTGTGCTCGACGAGCGCCTCGTGCACCCGCAGGTCGAGCACGACGACCAGCGATCCGGAGCCGTCGGGGGCGGGCAGCGGCGCCGTCTCCCAGCCCCGCGCGGTCAGGCGCAGCGCCGCGTGCTGCAACTCCGGCTCAGGCGGGGCCAGCCCCGCCGCGAGCTTGCCGAGGACCTGGGTATGCGCGTGCAGCGTGTCACACGTCGCGCGCCACTGCCCGTACGAGAGCGCTGGCCATATGGCAGACATGTGCCGCAGGCTATCTCAACAGAAGAAATGCGTGACGGGCTCAGGAGGAGAAATGCGTGACGGGCCGGTCGAGCCGCTGCCCGTCGACGGCGATGTCGACTTTCTCGTTGTAGAAGGCGATCAGGCCGGTGATGGGCAGAAGCTGGCGGGTGGGGAAGTCGTAGGCCCAGGCGAGGTCCGGATAGACGGTCTCCCCCGCGCGGACGGCCCAGTAGCCGCTGGTCTTGCCCTTGTAGGGGCAGGCGGTGACGGTCGCCGTCGGCACCAGGTGCTCGAAGTTGACCTCGGTGCGGTTGAGGTAGTAACGGGTAGGCAGGCCGGTCTCGAAGACCATCACCGGTGAGGACGAGGAGGCCAGCAGGACCCCGTCGAGTTCGACCCGCACCGTACGGGTGGAGCGCAGCGCGTCGACGCGGGTATAGGGGCTGCGGGGATGGACGAAGACCTCTTCGTCCTCCTCGAACCAGGCATCGAGCGCGTCCCAGTCGAAACGCACGGTGCCGGCCAGACCGGCCGTGGCGTCCTCGGTGTACAGCCGAGCGGAATCCGGCCGGGAGACGTCCCCGACTCTGAGCCCGTGCCGCCGGGCCGTGCCCAGGCGCAGCTTCTGCTCGTGCTGCTCATCGACCAGCACGCCCGGCCGCACATCGGCGACCGGGATGTAGTACTGCGGGTAGTTCGGCCACTCCCATACGTACAGGGCTCCGGTCGTGTCCAGCACGACCTCGCCGCCGAGCATGGCGCGGATCCGGCGCGGCACCGGCTCGACGTGGCCGGCCGGTGTGATCATTTTCGGGTAGCTGCTCACCGGACCAGTCAACCAGGCCCGTGGCGGCACTTGTGACGCGGCCGGACCCAGGTCGGGCCGGCCCGGCGCTGGTGCGAGACTGGAGTTAGCGGCGAACCCGGAAGAAGGACCATGACGCGTAACCGCGGGTACTTCCTGCTGATGGGGGTGTGCCTGACGCTGTTCATCCTGTCCTGGGCCGTCATCCGGCTCTACTCCGTGGTGGCCGCGGTGGTGATATCCGTCGTGGCCATGGTGATTCCGCCGATCGCGGTTTTCGTGGCCAACGCCGGGGACGAATCCAGCCGCCGCCAGAAGTAGCCATGTCTGCTAGATCACGGTCACCGCCGACCGCCGGCCCGGGGGAAATGCCTAGACCGGACGGGCGCCGAAGCGGGTCACGACGTCGGCGGCGATCCGAGCGGCAAACTCCGCCGCGTCGGCTAGGTCGACTGCGGTGGCGGGGGTGGCGGGGTCCGGGCGGCCGGACAGCCATCTGCTCAGGAACGCGCCGCAGAACGCGTCGCCCGCGCCGGTAGTGTCGGTGGCCCGCGCCGGATGCGCTGGGACGCGTACCGGGGCCTGGCTGGGCCCGGCCAGCACGCATCCTTCGCTGCCGAGCTTGAGGACTACGGTGCCGTAGTGCCGGGTGAGGCGGGTCGCCATCGTGATCGGATCCCGCTCGCCGGTGAGCACGGCGGCCTCGTCACGGTTGGGGAAGCACACCGCCGCGCCTTCGGTCCAGCGCAGAAACTCCCCGGCTGGCATCCGGGCCAGGAAGGCCGCCGAACCGGGGTCGATGGTGACAGCGAGCTCGCGGGAACGAGCCTCCGCCAGCAGCCCGAGCGCCACTTCGAGCAGCGGCGGCTCGCAAAACGTGTACCCGGTCAGGTGCAGCACCGCCGCACCGTCCAGCAGGCCATCCGGAAGATCGCGGCGCCGCAGCCGCAGGTTCGCGCCCCGATCGGTGAACATCGTCCGTTCTCCGTCCCGCGCCAGCATGATCACGATCGAACCGGTGCCGGTGTCAGGGTCGGCGGCCAGATGCGCGCGGACGCCGGCCCGGGCCAGTTCCCGCCGGTGGTAGTCGGCGTCAAGGGCGCCAACCCGCCCGGCGAACACCGTCTCCGCACCGAGGTGAGCCATCCACGCGGCCTGGTTGGCCGCCGAGCCACCCGGGCAGGCCAGGATCACCGCCGCGGTGTCGCTGTCCGGCGTGATCGCCTCGGTGGGCTTGACGAGCACGTCGTTGATCACGTCACCGATGACCACGATCCGCAGGCGTTCGGCCGAGCTTGGGGTCAAGAAGGGCCAGCGGTTCGCGTCGCCCAGGATCTGGAGATCTTCGCGGCGAGCTCGATGTTGCCGCGCGCGATATGCAGGTTCACCCCGACGCTCATCCCGCCGGTGACCTGCTGGATCTGGTCGAGCAGGAACGGGCTGACGGCCTTGCCGCGGACACCTTGGTCGGCCGCGACGGCCAGGGCATCCTCCAGCGCGCCGTCCAGGACTCCCGGGTCGAGCTGCAGGGCAGCCGGCAGCGGGTTGGCGACCAGCAGGGCGGACTGCTCGCCGAAGGCCGCCCGGGCCGCCATGATGTCGGCGATCTCCTCCGGGCTGTCCGCGCGCCAGTCCAGGTCATAGCCGGAATCGGACAGCCAGAAGGCCGGGAACCGCGAGGTCTGATACCCGACCACCGCGACGCTCAGCGTCTCCAGCCTTTCCAGCGTGGCCGGGATGTCCAGGATGGACTTGACCCCGGCCGAGATGACGGTGATCGGCGTCCGGGACAGCACGGTCAGGTCCGCGGACTCGTCGAAGGATTCGGCCGCGCCGCGATGCACGCCACCGAGGCCGCCGGTAGCGAACACGCCAATGCCGACCCGCGCGGCGAGCACCGACGTGGCGGCCACCGTCGTGCCGCCGGTCACCTTCCGCGCCATCGCGATCCCGATGTCACGGCTGCTGACCTTGACCACGGACTCGTCCGACGCGATGCGCTCAAGGTCCGCTGGCGTCAGGCCGATCTTGGCCACGCCGTCGATAAGCGCGATGGTGGCCGCGGTCACGCCCGCCCCGGCCAGGATCCCCTCGAACTCTCGCGCGGCGTCCAGGTTGCCCGGCCGCGGCAGGCCGTGCGAGATGATCGTCGACTCAAGGGCGACCACCGGGGCGCCTGCCGCAAGGGCCGCGCTGACCTCGGG
>Ga0302178_10003317_pt1 | contig 12180 bp, 10 predicted proteins | sample I_Palsa_E1_3_FD_198790 | JGI IMG/M metagenome (GOLD analysis project Ga0302178, IMG submission 198790) | Peat permafrost microbial communities from Stordalen Mire near Abisko, Sweden - I_Palsa_E1_3 | ecosystem: Environmental > Terrestrial > Soil > Palsa > Peat permafrost | place: Sweden... | reverse complement strand
GGCCGCTGACGGGCAGATAGCGCCCGAGCGGCTCGCGCCAGATGCCGACCGGCGCTGGCAGGTATCCGCTATCAGCCGGCTCGGCTTCTATGACTGGCTGGGCGGGCGGATTGGCTGTTGTCGACATGATCGTCAGTTCCTTCCGTTAAGAACAATCACGGGATGGTGCGGGACGTGGCTGGCCTGCGCCGGATCCCCGGCCGGCACCTCGTCAGGGCGGCCGACATCGGCGTGCCGCGACAGCACGCGCGGGAGCACTATCGGGTCCGGCGCGGGGCTGCTCTCCGCAAGCTCCTGGCCGGTCAGCTCGAAGTGGCTGACGAGGTGCGCGGCGCGCGCGTCAGCGAGCCGGCGGCGCAGAACGGCGACCCGGGCCGTGGCCCGGTCCGCGTGCTCTCCCGCCTGGCTGGCGATAAGCGCCTCGACGCTCGTCAGGTCGGCCAGGTAGGCCTCGTGGGCGGCAATATCCCACTGCCTGTGCCAGTCCTCGATGACGTGGTCCAGGAGTGCGGCGCCCGCGCCGGACAGCGTCTCTCGATCCGCGTGGTCAGCGATCAGCTGACGGACCATGAGCCGGTAGTCCGCCTTGTCTGGCACGCTGCGATCCAGGCCCAGCGGGGTGATGCTGTCGAACTCCGGAACGCGGGTGACGACAGCGCCCTTGCGGGCGCGGGCGATCCGCACCGGCGCGGTGTCTGGTTCTGACCGACGAAAGATCCTCAGCATGAGAATCCCTGCCTCTCCCTGTCGATGCTTCCTGTGCTGTGCGCGCCCGCGGCCGCGGGCACACAGGGATGGACGCGGGCGGCGGCCGGATTATTAGCCGCCGCCACCCGTCACTCCAGGCTGGCTCAGGCCGCGGCGGGAGAAAGCTGGCGGCGCGACCGCTGCGCGCGCATGGACGCGAGCACCGGGGCGAAGGGCGCGGGGCCGCCCACCAGCCAGACCCGCATCCCTGATGCCCGCGCCGCGGCCGCCAGCCCGGCGAACTGCTCGTGCCCGCCAGCGATGACTAGCCAGTGGAACCGCCGCGCGGCGTGGGCAACGTCCACGGAGTCCAGCAGCGCGGCACGCACGCCGTCAGGCCTGGCCCCCACGCGCAGCTGAGCGCCGCAGTCGACGAACAGGTCGCTGAGGCACCCTGCTACCGCCGACCTGACACCGAGCATCGCGTGATCGCCACGCTGAATGCCGATCACCTGCCGGTATGAGGCCCAGGCCAGTCGCAGCGACTGCTCAGGCGGCTCGCCCCGACCGCCGGTCGCGGCATCTGGTGCGCCCGCGCCGACGAGCGACTCCAGGCCGGCGAGCGACTCCAGGCCGGCGAGCGACTCCAGGCCGGCGAGCGACTCCAGGTCGATGAGATGCAGGCAGCGGGCACGTCCCCAGTACCCCGCGCACGGGGCTCGCGTCTCGCGTCTCACCGCGGCATTCATGCCTTGGGCCCAGTGAGCGTAATCCGAACTGACCTGTTCGCCACGGCGGCGGCGGGGAGAGGGCTGCCGTCGGCACTCTTGTCCGGTCGAACGTACTGCGGGAAGTGACTGCCGACGCCGCGCACTGTGATCTGGTCCGCAACAGCGCCGGCGGCACGCATGACAGCCGCGGCAGCACGCGCCCGAAGGAGCGAGAGTTGCACCTGCCCCGCATACGACCCGTAGTTCATCGTCGTGCCGACGATCGTCGCCCTGCGGATCCGATCGGCCTGCAGCCACCGCCCGATCGGAGTGAGCGCCATCCGGGCCTCGGCAGGGTCAAGGAACTTCGCGGAATTCGCTACGAAGGAGACCGGGCTCTGCGCATTGAAGACAACCGTCTGCCCTGGCGCCGGGCGGACCGGCACCTGGGCAGGTACGGGCACCGAGTCGACCGTGTACGGCGTCCGGACGGACGGGCCGCTGACCGGATGCGGATCGATCGCCGCCACCTTGCCGCGCGACGAAACGACGATCGCCGACCAGATGCTCGTCAGATTAGCCCGCAGGCTCACCGGCAACGGCGCTTGCGGAGGCGCGACGTAGCCGATGCCACTGAGCGTCACGGACATGCCGGCGAGATTTGGTTCCTCGGCATTTCCCTTGAGCTGACCGGTAAGGTCACTCGGCTCCGCGGCCAGCATGCCGGGCCGGGTGAAGTTCAGCGCGCCACGATCATCGAGGCCTGCGTCGGATAGGACGATGTTCGCATGAGGTATGCCCAGGCTTCGCGCTTCATCGCTGGCGACAGCCAGCGCCGCCAGGTCATCGACGCCAGGACTACCGGGACGGGCTGCGCTGACCGCGCCGGTCACCGTCACCATGTTCCGGGCGATCCGCGCGGCACGGCCCGCCGGGGTGCCGCCGGTGACCGGGACGAGGCTGAGCGTGCGCGCGCTCGGCGCGCCATCGGCCACGACGAGGAATACCGGCTTCCCGGCCGTAATCGCGCTCCTCAGCTCGCACAGTACGGTAGCGGACAGCTGTGGCGCCGGCACGTTCCGGTGGGCGCCGATGACCAGCCCGAGTCCATCGGGCCGGGGGCATGCGGTGATGACGGCCGCATTGTCACCGCCCGTGAGCTGAGGACCGGAGTCGCCTGCTGAGCACGCGGCGATCAGCGCGACGCCGAACGTAGCGACGCACGCGACGAGTGCCTTGGTTGCAGCGGCCATTGGGGTCTCCTGATCTTTGAAGAACGGCATCCAGTTGCCGCTCACTGATCAGGGATACGCAAGCCGAGCCGGGCTCATTAGCCCCGGGCGGCTCACCTGAGCAGGAGGCCGCCGATCCGGCGGCCTGCGAGACTTAGGCCGGCCAGGCCCATGATCGCCAGGTAGGCCACGTGCCAGAGCAGGCCGGGCCCGACCGCGCCGAGGGTGAGGCCGCGGAGCAGCGCGACCCCCTGGTAGAGCGGCGTGCACTCGACGATGATGCCAATCGCACGGGGGTACACGCTCAGCGGGTAGAACGTCGTGGAGAACAGGAACATCGGCAGGGTCGCCAGCGTGACGAACTCGAAATGCTGCCAGCTGCGCATGTACGTGGTCGCGGCCAGCCCGGCCCCGGCGAACCCGAAGCCGATGAGCAGCGCCGACGGCAGCGCCAGCACCGCCCAGGGCGAGTGCACCAGGCCCAGGGCCAGCATGACGATCATGAATGCCGCCCCGTACAGCCCGCCGCGGATCAGCGCCCAGGAGATCTCGCCCAGCGCGATGTCGGCCGGGCGCATCGGGGTGGCGAGCGCGGCGTCGTAGAGCTTGTTGTACTTCATCCGGAAGAAGACGTTGAAGGTCGAGTCGATTACCGCGCCGTTCATTGACGACGTCGCGAGCAGCGCGGGCGCGACGAAGCTGGCGAAGCCGATCGGGTGCCCGCTCGGTCCTGCCACGGTGCCCACGAGCTTGCCGAGCCCGACCCCGATCGACAGCAGGTAGAACAGCGGCTCGAAGAACCCGGACAGCAGGACGAGCCAGGTGTGCCGGTAGACGCGGGCGTGGCGCTCGACGAGATGGCGGCTGCTGCGGCCGCCCAGGGAGCCGCGGGCCAGCCAGGCGACGGGCAGCACCCGCAGCTCCCCGGCGCTGGGCAGCCGGGCGCCAGACCGGGCGCTAGACCGGGCGCTAGACATAGAGCCGCCGGCGGTAGGTCCGGTTTCCGACGGCGATCCCGGCGGCGGTGAGCGCCGCGAGGTATCCGACGTGCGCGAGCGCCCCGCCGATGGTGGCCGTGCCCAGGCTCAGCGACCGGCAGAGCGCGACGCCGTGCCAGAGCGGCGTCACCTGAGCAATCGGCTGCGCCCACCCGGGCAGCTGGCTGACCGGGAAGAACGTGCCGGAGAACAGGAACAGCGGGATCATGCCGAACCTGAAGATCAGGGCGAACGAGGTGTCCTTGCGCACCGTGATCGCCCAGGCCTCGACCGGGGCGGCGAACGCCAGCCCGGTCAGCACGGCGACCGGCAGCGCGGCCAGTGCCCAGTACGACGTGATCGCGCCGAAGGCGGCCATCACCGCGAGGAAGACGGCGCAGTTCATCACCAGCCGCATGGCGGTGAACAGCAGGTGCCCGCGGAACAGGTCCGGGGGCCGCAGCGGCGTGGACACGGCGGCGTAGTAGGTGCGGCGCCACTTGACCGACCCGAACACGGGGTAGGTGGACTCGCCGATCCCGGTCTGCATCGCCGCTGCGGCCAGCAGCCCGGGCGCGAGGAAGGCAATGTAGCTGACGCCGCCGAGCTTGGCCGATCCGTGCTTGTCGACGAGCGTGCCGAGGCCGACGCCGATCGCGCTCAGGTACAGCACCGGGTTCAGCACGCTGGAGTAGATCGATCCGCGCCAGGTCCTGCGGTAGTTCGTCGTCCAGTACCGGAACTCGCGGACCGCGAAATTCCACCAGGGCGGGCTGGCGGGCGGCGGGGCGGCGGGCGGCGGGGCGGCGGCCTGGGCCATCAGTCCTCCAGCCGCCGGCCGGTCAGCCGGAGGAAGACGTCCTCCAGCGTGCTGCGGCGAACCAGTGATGTCAGCGGCTGGAGGCCGAGGCGTCGGACGGCAGTGAGCGCGACGTCCCCGTTCGGAATGTACAGCAGTATCCGGTCGGCCAGCACTTCCATGCGCTGGGCCCGCATGTCCGCCAGCTTCTCGGCGGCCTGCTCGTGCTCGGCCGGGTCGAACCGCAGCTCCAGCACCTCGGCGGTCGAGTACTGACCGATCAGCTCGCGCGGCGAGCCGCTGGCCGCGATCTTGCCGGCGTCCATCACCACCAGGCGGTCGCAGAGCTGCTCGGCCTCGTCCATGTAGTGCGTGGTCAGCACCAGTGTCACGCCGCGTTGCTTGAGCCGGAAAAGGCGGTCCCAGACCACGTGCCTGGCCTGCGGATCCAGGCCGGTGGTCGGCTCGTCGAGCAGCAGGATCTCCGGCTCGTTGATCAGCGAGCGGGCGATGGTGAGCCGGCGCCGGAGGCCGCCGGACAGCGGCTCCACCTGATCGCCGGCCCGATCGCTCAGCTGCACGAACTCCAGTAGCTGGTCGGTGCGCTCGCTGATCACCTCGCGCGGCAGCCCGAAGTAGCGCCCGTAGATGAGCAAGTTCTCGCGCACGGTCAGCTCGACGTCGAGCGTGTCGTCCTGCGGCACCACGCCGAGCCTGGCCCGGATGGCGGGCCCGTCGGCGGCCGGGTCCATGCCGAGGATGGAGAGCTCGCCGCCGCTCCGCGGCGAGACGCAGCCGATCATCCGCATGGTCGACGACTTGCCGGCCCCGTTCGGCCCGAGGAAGCCGAACGCCTCGCCGCGGCGCAGCTCGAAGTCGATCCCGTCGACCGCCGTGAAGTCCCCGAAGCGCTTCGTCAGGCCCCTCGCGTAGATGAGCACGTCCGGATCGGGCACTAGCAGACACTATCCGGGACTGCCGATATTCCCGAACGGGTATTCGCCGTCGGTGCGGAGCACAGGCCGGGCCGAACCGCGGTGTTGGTCACGCGGCCCGCGAGCGGCCGGTAGCCTCGCAGGCAACGTCCAGCAGACCGCGAGCAGGAAGGCCGCCCGGGTGAGCATCGTCCGTGATCTTTACCTGCGGTACCGGCAGCTCATCCATGAGGGCCTCAAGTTCTGCGTGGTCGGCGGCGGCGGCGTCATCATCACCGACGGCGGCACCAACCTGCTGGTGCACGTCGGCCTGGACTGGCTCGTTGCCAACGTCATCGCGACCGCTGCGGCCATCGCCTTTACCTTCGCCGGCAGCCGTTACTGGACGTTCCGGCACCGTGCGAAGGCCGGCCGCCGCGAGAACGCCCTGTTCTGGGTGCTGGCCGTGGTCGGGCTGCTGATTCAGCTGGCCTGCCTCGGGTTCGTCACCAAGGTGCTCGGCGACACCAAGGGCGTGCTCCCGAACGTCGGGCTGCTGGTCGGCATCATCGTCGCGACGCTGTTCCGGTTCTGGTCGTACCGCAAGTGGGTGTGGACCGCGCCGCCGGCCGCCGCGCCGCCGCCGCGGGTGCTGGTCACCGACCCGGCCAGCCCGGAGTGAGCTAAGCCGCGCAGCGGCGTCCCGCGCCGGCCACCAGGGTGGCGAGCGGCTCGGCGAGCGCCGCGCTGGCCTGCCGTCTGCTGAGCGCGCCGGTCGCGACCAGCCGGCCGATCACGTGCTCCTCCCGCAGCCTCGCCTGGGCGGGATACCGCAGCGGATCGTCCGCTGACGGCGCCTGCACCAGTCCGGCCAGGAGTGCCGCCTGCGGCCAGGACATCCGCGACGGCGGCAGGCCGAAGTAGCCGCAGCTGGCCGCGGCCAGGCCGTAGTCGCCGTTGCCGAAGTACACGACATCGGAGTACATCTGCAGGATCTGCTGCGAGCTGTAGGTCATGTACAGCTTGACGGCCAGGCTGACCTGCTCGAGCTCGTCGCCGAGCCCGGACTGGCCGGGGGTGTACAGCAGCTTCGCGAGCTGCTGGTAAAGGGTCGCGCCGCCCTGATCGCCGCCGCCGGTCAGCCAGCTCGCGCCGACCCGGGCGACGGCGAACGGGTCGATGCCGGGCTCATGGCCGAACCGGTGATCCTCGGTGGCCTCGATCGACGCCGCGAACCGCGCGGGGACCGGCGGCCCGGGAAACGCGGCGTGCTCGGCGCGGTCCTGCGCGCGGGCCAGTGACTCGGCGTTTCCTGCCGAGGGAGTGACCAGCAGCAGTCCCCCGAACGCGACGACCCCGGCGGCGAGCAGCGCCCCGACGCTGACCAGGGCGCGGCGCGCGAGGCGGCGGGGCCGCCGACCGCTAGAGCCCACCTGGCGTCACGGGCGGACTTGCAGCTCGGCCAGCTGGAGGCGGTAGTAGTTGGACCCGCTCTCGCCGACCGCCGGTACTCCCAGCGTTGTCACCACGACCCGCGCGTGCCGCGCGGTAGTGGCGGTAAAGGAGTACGTCTGCGGAGCCCCGTAGGGATTCACCTGATTGGTGACGGTCGCCACGGTGGAGTAGGTCCCGCCGCTGGGCGCGACCTGGATGGTGAAATTGACGGGGAAGTTCGGGGTGTTGCCCGACGTGGAGACCGCGTCCGTGCGCGGGTACAGGATGACCTGGCTGAAGGCCTGGTTGGAGCCGAGATCGACATCGACGTAGACCGGGCTGCCGCTGATATTGGCGGACGAGAGGACATTGCTGCTGTAGCCCTCGTCGGCGGAGCTGTTGATGGTGACGCCATCGGTCAGCTTCGCGACTCCCCACGCGCCGCTCTCCAGCGAGTTGTTCGACGTTGCCGTCTTGCCCAGCGCCAGGTCCGAGGCATTGAAGACCTGGAGTTCTGCCAGCTGCAGGCGGTAGGAGCTGGACCCGGAGTCGCCGGCCGCCGGCGTCCCCAGCGTCGTGACCACCACCCGCACATGGCGCGCGGTGACCGCCGTGAACGAGTACGTCTGCGGCAGGAAGGCCGGGTCCGGCTGGCCCGTGATCGTGGCCACCGTCGTGTAGCTGCCGCCATTGGGCGCGATCTGGATGGTGAAGTTGACCGGGAAGTTCGGCGTGCCGCCGCTGGTCGAGAGGCAATCGGTGCGCGGGAAGAGCTTGACCTGGCTGACGGTCTGGTTGACGCCGAGATCGACGTCGACGTAGACCGGGCTGCCGCTGATGTTGGCCGACGAGAGGATGTTGCTGCTGTAGCCCTCGTCGGCGGCGACGCTGCTCGTGACGCCGTCCGTCAGCCGGGACACGCCCCAGGAGCTGTTCTCCAGGGAGTTGTTCGAGGTTGCCGTCATGCCCAGCGCCAGGTCACCGCCGCTGCTGGTGACGGCGAGCGTGCTGGTGAAGGTGTAGGTGCCGGACCCGACCGCATAGCTGGCGTAGCCATTCTGGAATCCGGTGAATCCCTGGCCGGCCGTCGCCACCGGGTTGGAGTAGTTGACCGGCACCATGACGGTCGCGGTCGTGCCCACGGGGATCTGGACTGTCATCGTCAGGGCCCCGCCGGACAAGGACCAGGCATTGCTGACCGTCCCGTAGAGAGTGGTGTACGTACTGGTAACGGAGGTCAGGTTGCCCACCACTGACGGGCGGATGATCAGCTTGTTGTACGCCACCGCGGCGGGGTCGGCCTGGATGCCGCCGAGGTCGGTGCTGAGCCATCCGTTGACGGCGCCGAGCATGAAATGGTCCTGCGATCCCGTGCCCGCCGCGCCGTCCCAGTATTCGGTGAGGGCGGTCGCCCCGGTGTCGACCAGGTAGCCGTAGCTGGGATAGGTGGTGCTCGTCACCACGGAGTAGAGGACGTTGTCGTATCCGCCGCGGGCGAGCTGGCGGAACACTGACGGCAGCGCGATCTCGCCGACGCTGAGATGGTATCCGCTGGTCCCGTAGGTCTGGATGTTCGCGACCAGGTGCCCCAGCACGGCCAGGTAGTAGAGCGGGGAGACAATGCCCATGTCGAGGGCCAGGGCATCGTCGGCCTGCGTGCCGTTCGAGTAGGTGTTGTGCGTGCTGGCGAGATACGTCTTGTTGAAGGCAGTGGCGATGTTCTGCGCGAGCGTCGCGTAGGTCGCGGCATCGCTCGTCTTGCCGAGCACCGCGGCGATGCTGCTCAGCGTCTGCGCGGACTGGTAGTACCCGTAGCTCGAGGTGACCCCGACGGGAGTGGTGGTGTCGAGTGCGGCCCAGTCGCCGAGGCCGTAGTTGAGCAGGTTGCCGCTGGCCTGCGTGCCCAGGTAGGCCAGGTACTTCTGCATGTTCGGGTAGTAGGTGCTCAGCGTCTTGGTGTCGCCGTACGTCTGGTACAGCTGCCAGGCGGCGATGATCGAGGTGCTCCCCCAGTTGGGATCGTCGCGGTAGCCGCCGCTGAAGACGGCGTATTCCGGCGAGATGGACGGCACGAGGCCGCTCGAGATCTGCGAGTCGGACATGTTCCGCAGCATCTCGCGGTAGTAGGCGGCGATATCGTATCTGCGGCTGATCGCCCCGAAGACCAGGTGATATTCCTCCAGCCAGCCCAGCTTCTCGCGGTGCGGGCAGTCCGTCAGCACGGTGTACATGTTGTTCTGGATCGCCTGGTTGACGATCTGGTAGATCGAATTGAGCAATGCATTGGAGGAGGTGAATGTCCCGACAACGGTGTTCACGGTGCTGAGTGCCAGGCCGGTAATGGTGCTCGTCGTGGGAGCGGACGGCAGGCCAGTCACCTGCAGGTAGCGGAAGCCGTGGTACATGAACTGCGGGTGCCAGACCTCAGTCCCGCTGCCGGCCAGGATGTAGGTGTCGTAGATGGGCGAGCCGGTGGTGACCTGGCTGACCGTGCCATTGCTGTTGAGCAGCTCGCCGGGATACATGGTGACCGTCGTCCCGGCAGGCCCGCTGACCTGCAGCTGCGCCCAGCCGGCGAAGTTGGTCCCCAGGTCAAAGACGTACGTGCCGGCGACCGGCTGCGTGATCGCCACCGTCGGAAGCGTGGCGACCTGCTCGACCGACGGCATCATCTGCGCGTTCAGCACCGTCGATGAGGACGGGGCGGTCGTGACGGTCACCGGCGACCACGAACTCAGGCTGGCGCCCGGCTGCTGCCAGCCCGCCTGCGCCAGGCGCGCGTCGTAGTCCTCGCCGCCGTACCAGTCGGAGAACGTCGTCGGGCCGGTGGTGGTCAGCCAGGAGGAGTCAGAGACGATCCGCGCCGTGCTGCCGTCGCTGTAGGTGACTTCGAGCTGGGCGAACAGCCGGGGCGTGACCATCGTCCCGGTGAACTTGTTGTAGCGCGAGTTTGAGGTGATGTTGGCGATCCCGTTTCCCAGCTGGACGCCGAGCGCGTTGGCCCCTTCCTGGAGTAGGTCGGTCACGTCGTAGCTGGTGTAGATCACTCGCTTCAGGTAGTCCGTCTCCAGCGGCTGCAGCAGCGCCTCGCCGACGGTCGTCCCGTTGATACTCGCCTCGTACACCCCTACGCCGGTGATGTACAGGCGCGCGCTGCTCACGGTCTTCGCGAGGTTGAACTGCTTAGCGAACAGCGGCAGCGCCCCGGTGCCGGGATTGCTGATCCAGGACGCTGACCAGTCCGTCGGGTTGAGCAGGCCCATCTCCCAGGCCGCGGCCGCGCTCCAGGCCGAGGGGTTGCCGCTGGTGTCCCAGGCGCGCACCTGCCAGTAGACCTGTTTTCTCGACGTCAGCGTGGTCCCGGCGTACGGGATGTTGAACGACGCGCTCGACGTCACCTGCCCGGTATCCCACAGATCCGGCGTGCCCGCGGCCAGCAGGCTGGCCGTGGACGCGGCCTGTATCTGATAAGCCGCCTGCACCTGGCTCTGCTGCGCTGAGGTCAGCAGCCAGCTCAGCCATGGCTGAGTGTCGTCGATGCCCAGCGGGTTCGTGAGGTAGTCAGCGCGAAGGCCGCTCACCGCCAGGTTGGACTGGGTGAGCGCCTTGGACTGGGTGAGCGATGCGGCTGAGGCCGCGGTCTGCTGGGACAGGTCCAGGCCAGCCGCGCCGAGCGCCGTCGCGCTCGCCGAGATCTGCAGGAACCGGCGACGGCTCATGGGCATGGGCATGGGCTTCCATTTCATCAGAAGAGAGCAGCAGCGTGGAAGGTCCTGGGAAGCACATCACGGGACGTCATGTCGTCGCTGGCACCCGGCGGAGAACCACCCTGACGTTCCGCGATGGCGCCGGAGAGTAACGATACAGGATCCCATGAGTCACAGCTGACCCATGTGACGCCGCGTTTCACCTGATGCACCGCGCCGCCCGGGGTGAAGCATCGTCGAGCTCTGGTTGCGGCAGCAGCCGCGACGGCCCCGTTATCCGCGCTGTGGGAAGCCGCACGGGGAGCAGCTTGTCATCCGCGCCCGCGGCCCGGCGCAATCTGGCGCGTCCGCGCCAACCTGGCGGCTGCGCTAGGGTGAGTACGCCCGCCTGGTCGGCGGGCAGGTGTGGCCAGCACCGGGACGTGGCCCAGCTTGGTAGGGCACTTGACTGGGGGTCAAGGGGTCGCGGGTTCAAATCCCGCCGTCCCGACGCAGCTCAGAGGGCTGATCCGCAGCGCGGGTCGGCCCTTTCAGCGTTCCGGGGACCACCAGATGGTGTGCCCGGAGCCCGGTAGCCTTCCTTGACCGCCGGTCAAGGAAGATGCCCTTCGAGACGATGCTGACAGCCCGGCTCATTCAGTCCACGATTCGGTGACGGCCAGACGGTGCTGCCACTGCCGGGCGCCGTCCCCACCCGGCTGCCATTGCTCGCAGAAATCCAGCATGGCGCGGCATTGCGTGAGCATAACCTGCTGACGTTCCACCCAGGCGGGAGCGGAACCGTAGGCACCGAAGAGCCCGTCAACAGCCAGGGCATGCTGGGGATGGTGCATCCGCACGATCCACTCGCACCACGCCAGGTCCTCGACTGGCTCTCCCTGGTGAGCCCATTCCCAGTCCAGGACGGCGGTGACCGCACGGGCGGCCGGGGTCGAGCAAGACGTTGTTCGGCCCGTAATCACCGTGCACCAGGACGCCACAGACCCGATCCTGATCCTCGACGCCAGCCAGCGCAGGATCGATCGCGTGGATGCGTCGCAGCATCTGGCCGCAGGCGCGCAGGACCTGATCAGCCTGGTCAGCATCGATCAGCTCCTGGCCATGAACCCCGGCCATAAGGCCCATGCGCAGGCTGTCAACGCTATGAAAGATCACCGTTGGGACAGGGAGCCGGACCGCAAGCCCGCGCATCGCCGCGGCTTCACGGGCGCACCTGCGGGCAGCCTCTGGCCCCTGGTAGACCTTCGTCACCACCGACCCGGTCCGGGTGATGCGATTCGTATAGCTGTGCGGCAGCAACTCCAACAGAATCTCCTCCCATCTATTGCCGAAAGCGTCCCGCCGCCCCTCGCCCGCAGGTGTAGAACAGCGCGGCGGGCAGCTCGAAGACTGCCGAGGCAAAGCTTCCGGGCGGCGGACGATCCTGCCGGAGCCATTCCACTGTCACAGGGGTCCCGTAGCGTGCCTAGTGCGCGGCGCCCCGCTTCTCGGCTCACCTCATGAGGAGCGTCGGCAATCCAGGATGGAGTGATCGTTGCCCCTGAAGGTCCGTGAGATAATCAAGCTCATCGAGGCTGACGGCTGGCATCTTGTCACCACTGCGGGAAGCCACCGGCAGTACAGCACCCGCTGAAGCCCGGACGGGTGGCAATAGCTGGCAAGCTGAGCGCCGAGTTGCCGCCTGGCACCGAGCGAAGCATCCTGAGGCAGGCAGGGCTGG
>Ga0302178_10003316_pt1 | contig 12182 bp, 11 predicted proteins | sample I_Palsa_E1_3_FD_198790 | JGI IMG/M metagenome (GOLD analysis project Ga0302178, IMG submission 198790) | Peat permafrost microbial communities from Stordalen Mire near Abisko, Sweden - I_Palsa_E1_3 | ecosystem: Environmental > Terrestrial > Soil > Palsa > Peat permafrost | place: Sweden... | reverse complement strand
AGAATCCAATCTCCTGGTTTCGTAGAATGCACTTTATGTAGCAGCATATGTGCGGTGAGTCCGCGTAGCATCGAACTTCCAGCTGTCTCGAAAGATAGTGTGTCAGGAATTTTGACCAGGCGGCTTTCGGGGAGCAGGCGAGATTCCGCATAGCCTCCGAGCGCCCCCCCTGTATAGGCAACTCGGTCGCCTGGTCGCAGATGAGTGACCTCGTTGCCGACCTCAGTAACCACCCCAGCACCTTCAAAGCCGAGGATGGTAGGAAGCTTCGCAACGGGATAAAGACCGCTCCGAAAGTACGTGTCAACGAAATTAACGCCAATGACCGATTGGGCGACACGCACCTTACCAGGTGCGGGATTACTGATCTTGACGTCAATCGATTGCAATACCTCTGGGCCGCCGGTCCGTGTCATCGCTATCGCCAGGCTCATTTCTTACTCCGTGATGTGGCTGGGTTAAGCCCCTTCGTGCAAAATTACACAGTCGTAAGCGTATCTGCCGAGCACAGATCATGTAAATTCCGCATATAGACAACCTTACTGTGAGAATTTGCACCGATGTTCGACTGGGAGAGCATTCGCTATCTATTGGCGGTAGCTAAGGCAGGAACGCTTTCCGGCGCGGCGCGAGAGCTGCATGTGGACCATGCGACCGTGGGGCGTCGAGTGGCAGCGCTCGAAGCAGAATTACGAACACCTCTCATCGAACGCTTGCCAAGATCCTGCCGGTTGACGGCTGCAGGTGCCTCCATCGTCGAGCAAGCAAGGCAAATGGAAAGCGCTGCATTTAACGTCGCGCGTGAGGTGAAGTCGCGACAGGTTTCCTTGACTGGACGTGTGACGTTAAACGCATCCCCTGTGTTGGCCACTCATTTTCTTGCGCCACGCCTGTTCGAATTCCGTCAGAAGTACCCTGAGATCCAGTTATCCATAAGTGCCCAGGCGCATCAAATCTCTTTAAGTCGCGGGGAAGCAGACATTGCTGTGAGACACGTTCGGCCTAGCGAGCCGAGCAACGTCGCTCGTCGGGTCGGCAGTATGTCGTTTGATATATATGCGAGCCGTACTTATCCGGACCTATCTACACCGGAACGATGGGTCTTCATTGCATATGAGCGAGAGTTTTACGATATGCCGCAGCAGAAGTGGCTACTTGATATCGCCGACAGCCGAGCGGTTGCGTGTGAACTCAGCGACATCAGCGGGCATTTGATTGCGGCCAAATCAGGTGTTGGCGTGGCTGGCTTGCCTTGTTTTCTTGGTGACGTGGATGCGACGCTGGTGAAACTGGATCACGAAAACGCGCTCTTTTCGCGCGAAATTTGGTTGGTCACACACCGTGATATGAAACGTTCCGCAATAGTCCGCACCGTTATGGACTATTTTGCCGAGTGCTTCGCGACTGACCCGAAGCTCAGCCTAAAGCGTTCGTCACCAACACCGAACGACAGTTAGAAACACTCGATGTTCCATTGAGGATTGGCCGTTCAGCCCGAAGAAAAGCCAGCGATCTCGTTGGTCTGCACGTCCGCTGTACTTGGGGATCTGCCGTTTGCGTTAATCGTCCTCCGCCGGCCGCTTAGGGTCGACTACGGGCATTCGGATCGCTCGGAAGCGACGAGTCACAAAAGTTAAAAAGCCAATACAACGTCGAACGAGAGGGGCTCTGCCGACGCGTCCCAAGCAAGCGATGCTGTCCACGCGCGAATATGACTCACCTACAAAGGTCTTTACGTGGTTTTCCCCGAAGGCTTTCTACCGGGTAGATTCAGATCAAGATAGGCATGCGAGATCTGCGTTTGCCGTAATAAACCAGCTTCAAACCGCGCGGCTATAGGATGTGTGACTCTCCTCTTCCGGATGATCGATGTAACCAAAAGTTGTCGCGTTGATTCATTAAATGATTTTAAATTCAATGGGTTAGGAGGCATTCAAGCCTGCTTGCTCGTATTATCGGGATTGCATTTGAAGGTTAAAATAGGGCGTTTTCCCATCGCGCCTCTTCGCAGGCCTTGAGTTTCCATGACCCAACCACCGTTCGCAGCCCCGCCAGATAAGGACGCACCGCTCGATCCAGTCACCGCGCGCATCGTCTTGCGGCTGGACGACGCCATTTCGGCGTTCCGGGCAGGGGAGAGGACGGGCCTGCACGCGTTGGATTCGGCCAGTCGCCTTATAGGTGAGCTGACTGACGATGCGAGTACGAGAGCCGCGGCTCGATGGGGTGAGCGACCACGCGTTCCTCGACGGCCCGACCGTGTCGAGCTGGCAATCCTTACGGCGCTTGCCGATACGTACGGCAACGAGATTCTGACCAACGCATCGCTCGGCTACGCACTGCGCCTGGTCGCGCGACATGGAGGCGTGGCGCTGGTTCAGCGAGTCTTATGGGGCGAGTCCGCGTCCGATGTGCAACTGGCCACGATGCTCGGTGCGGCCCGCGCGGCATTCACCCAGATCGCCTTCGCGTTCAGTGACGATCTTTTGGCGGAAGCGAACGACGTGCTGTCTGGATTCCGACCGCGGCCGCCCGGCGGCCCAAAGTCGACCCAAGGCAATCGTGGCTGAAAATCTGACGCTCACCTACGGCTACACCGCGAAGGATCTCGCGGCGGTGCGCGCGTATGTGCAACGCGTGGCGCCTGCGATCATCGCGCGTACTTACTACGACGTCGATGAGGACAGTTTTGCAGCGACGCCCTCGGCGATGGAGCGGCACCTTCGGACGATGCTCGATGGCCTGGTGAAGGTGGCGATCGAGCACGGGTCGGCCGCGCTTGCGGAACACTTGCGCTCGTCGATCAAGAAACACGGGCAGCCGAAGCTCACCACGGTGACGTTTCGGATGGTCACTGAAGCAGCGGCACTGGCGGCAGCTTCTCCCGCGGCGAACCACGCGATCGGACGCTGGTTTCGCCCGCGCATCGCATCGCGCCTGAAAGGGGAGGGGATCACAACGATTGGCGAATTGGTCGCGTTCTGCAATCGGCGCGGCGGCAGCTGGTGGCGCTCGGTGCCGCGCATCGGCGCCGGGCGCGCGGCCGTCGTCGTGGCTTGGCTGCGCCGGCACGAATCGAACATCCAACTGCGCGTCGACGCCGATGTGGACATGCGCGATCCGCTGGTCGCTGATGAAGTCGTCCAGGTGTGGCCGGCCGAACCGGTTCTGACTGATGGGGATGGGGCAGAGCAGTCGGAAAAACCTCAGAAGAGGCTGGCGGATCGGCTCACCCTAGCACCGCTCGAACGGATGGCCGTGCCGCACACGCTGTCGGGCGCCGACGGTGAAAACCGCTCGGTCGCCTTCTGTTATATCCAGGCGCGCCACGACCTTGAAGCCGTGCGCGCATACCTGAATAAATACCGCGATCAGCCGAAAACGCTGCGGGCCTACACCAAGGAAGTCGAGCGCTTCCTCTTGTGGTCAGTGGTCGTGCGGGGCAAGGCGCTGAGCTCGCTGGTGGTCGACGACTGCGAAGCGTACAAGAATTTCCTGAAGAATCCGGATCCACGCTTTGTAGGCGAGCGGTTCAGCCGCAGCTCGCCGCGCTGGCGGCCATTCGCTTCTGAAAACCTGTCGCCGGAATCGCAGCGGGATGCGGTGCGCGCGCTGCGCGCCGCGTTCACTTGGCTGGTCGATGTGCGCTACCTTGCGGGCAATCCGTGGAAGGCGGTTAACGATCCGAAAATTGTGCAGCGTGAGACGGCGATGCAAATCCATCGTGCGTTGCCGGCGGACCTTTGGCGGCGCCTTCGCAACGAGCTCGATAAGCGCTCGGACGCTGTGGGTGATATCAAACTTGCCGTGCAGTGGCGCGTCGTTCGCGCAGCCCTCTTGCTAATGGGTGACTCGGGCCTGCGCCGTGAAGAGGCCGCGGATGCGCAGCGCGGCAAATTGCGGGTGTCGATCTACGGTACGCTCGAACGGCCGGTGTGGGAGCTGACTGTCGTCGGCAAGCGCAACAAGGAGCGGACAGTGCCGGTGAGCGTCGCGACACTCGAGGCGCTCAAAGCGCACTGGTCAGATCGGGGGCGCGACTTTATGGCGACGACTGATTTGCTCAACCCGTCCGCGCCGTTGTTGTCGCCGGTCACCATCCCACGAACGCCCGCATCACAAGTAAAACATCGGCAGCGCAGCATCGAAGGAGAGCAGGGCTATTCGGCCGACGGCATCAACCGCCTGATCTCACGCATGTTGACGATCATCGTCGAGACCATGGATGATCTGAGTTTGGATGAACGGGTGATCCTGGGCTCCGTGAATGCGCACGCGATGCGTCACACCTTTGGTACCCAGTCGGTCGCCGACGAGGTGCCGGTCGATGTTGTACAGAAGGTGTTGGGTCACGCGTCGCTGCAAACGACGTCGATCTACGTGCAGGCCGAAAAAAAGCGCGTGCTCGAGGAGGTCGCCGGCTACTACGCGCGGCGTACCGACACCGCGACAATAAGAAAACCTGGCAACTGAATTGCCGGCGACTGACTGTCCCGCAACTGACCGTCGAGGGAGACGATGGCGAGCAAACCCAAAAAACGGAAGGCCGGGCGAACCACTCCACCTCGTACGCGTGAGATGTTGCTGCCCATGACCGCAGAGGTGGTCAGCAAGGTCTCGCTGCACAATCACTTGGCGCTCGTGGCCCTCCGGCAAGGACAGGGCAACGCCGATCTCATCGCCGAGCTGTTAAAGACGGTGTATGTCGCGTACGATTTGTTAGCTCCCGATCAGCGGTTGGCGCACACCGAGCAGTTTGCGCGCGCTGAGTCGGCGGTGAAGGCGGTAATCGTGCACGCTGCTGCGACCGACGAATGGCGACTTGCCGGAGCGGAATGCGAAAACGTCGAGCAGATCCTTGGCCTGCACGATCAACAACTGGGTGCGTTGCCGAAGCACCTGATCGATGCCGCGAAGCAGCGGCTGATGCGGGTGTTGGCGAAGGGGAGTTTTCCGTGCTTGGTGGCTAGATGATTTATTGGGCTCTCGAAATGTCCCGCGAAATCCTGCCCAAAATACTCGTCCAAAAAAGTCCGCTCGCAGACACCCATCTGTCAGCTCGCTCCCTTTGTCGCCCATCCAACCCGCCCGTTCCACTGGCCGGTCTAACATTCAAATGTCTTTTCTTTTTGCGGTATCACTACGTCGTCGTGTTTTCGCAGCGCCAGGCCGCGCATCCTCGTCTGCATTCGTTGCCGATAACGATGGGTCGCTTGGACGTCCCGAGCGATTACAATCACGCTGGGATGACATTGGCCAAAAACGAGGGCAGGCGAGATCGAACGGAGAATTGTTCCGTCTCCGCTTAAACACCGGAAAGCATGAGATCCGATCTATATATTGAGACAGTCCTAGAAAAATGTTCCGCGCTAATGGCTGCCGGTTTGTGGCGCCGACAGCCCGTTGTACGCCCGCGCGCCTGGCTCGAAAATTTTGATCCGCCAGATCAGGCGGCTGCGGCCATTCTGCTTGACCACTTCACCTATTTCTCGAGCAATGCCGTAGACCAGATGCTTCTGTCGTTGTACCGTCAACTTCGCGACACGCTCATTTCGTCGTTGGGAGCGAAGAAAGGAATCGCAACGCTTGACGCAGCTGTCTTCACCAGCGTCGAGGGCGAAGACCCCAATGTCACCGATTCAGGAAATTTGTTTTGTAGGAAACTCCGGCAAACTGCCGCGATTGGCGACGATCGTTTCATGGACCCTAAACGGGCTCTTGAACAAGCGAAGGCGGGCAGATTAGTAGTTTTTTTGGACGATATGCTGGGATCGGGCAATCAAATCATCGCGACCTGGAAGCGTGGCTATCTGAACAAACAACCGTACTCTTTCGCTGACCTCGAGGCCCAAACTGGGGCAAATGTCGTGTACGCGACGTTAGTTGCGACACGCACCGGATTGGAAACGCTTCATGCTGAACTGACGGGCCTGAAGGTTGTTGCGGCCCATATATTGGATGAGGCGGACACCGTTGCGGGAATTCCCCGCAGCGCGTTAAAACCAGATTTAGATGATATCCCCGGTGCGATCGCCCGGCTGCTAGAGAAGTACTCACCGCGCCTGGGTGTTCCCCAGTATCTAGAGCATCCTCATGCACGGATGTATGGTCACACAGGTGCTGGCTTGTTGGTCGCGTTTGAGCATTCAACGCCTGATTCCACTCTCCCGATTTTCTGGGCTGTCGGACCTGATCAATGGACACCACTGGTGCGACGCGTATGAGCTCAAACAAGGAAGTTGTGCAGCAATTATTTGGCGATTACCGGGCCGAATGGTCACAGCCGGACTTCGCGTCATTGTTCACGCCCCCTCCTTACTCCGAAAAGCTCGTACATCAACGGCCAAGTTTTCTTGTCGGAGGCCGCGGAACCGGAAAGACAACCGCTTTGCGTTCTCTTCGCTTTGATGCTGCGTACGCGCGTTCTCAAGCAGGAGAAACAGGTTCTTACCGCTTACCGTACTACGGCATTTATGTTCGGATCAACAAGAACCGTGTGCGTGCGTTCTCAGTCACCGAGCTCAGCCCAAACGACCGACAGCGCGCATTTGCACATTACTTCAACATTTTGACGTGCATTGAACTTTGCCAACTTTGCAGCTGGCTTGAGCGCGACCGTCCATCAGGGAATCGAATTGCACTGGATACGGTGGCAGCGGCGTTCGGCTTGCATGATATCGAGGACCCGCGGCGCTTACAGACTGCGCTTACCGCTGGGTTGACTGACTTAGAACTGTACGTCAACAACGGCGGCCGGACGACCCCTCCAATATTCTCATCGAGCGACGCCCCGCTAAAGACTTTCGCTTCGGTACTGACGGCAGCGGGATATCTTGAAGGCAAGCTTCTTTTTTGTTGCATCGATGAGTACGAGAATTTAGCGGTTGAACAGCAATCGATGCTCAATGCTTATATCAAGCATTCAGAGCCGCCGCTGTCCTACAAGATTGGAATGCGACGCGAAGGGCTAAAAACACACCATACCCTAGATGACGGTGATCAACTGTCGACGCCTGACGATTACGCCATCATTGACATAGCCGAGGAGCGATTCGAAACTTTTGCCAGTAGCGTTGCTGGTCAACGACTAGCGAGCGCCAAAAAGCGAGGCGCGCCGGTCCACGAATCGCTAACTGATTTTCTGCCTGAGATGTCGTTTGACGAAGAGGCGAGGGAGTTGGGCTGTGCCCGGGTTGCGTCGCATGCGTCAAAGGGCTTGGAGGATGCACCAGCGGAGTTGCGGGACTGGTTCGCCTCGCTACCGGTTACGAAATCCTACTTTCTCCAATACTGGCACGAGAGCTCAAAGCAACCATTAGTGGAGCTTGCGAAGAGCTGGTTGGATAATCCGGCCGAATGGGAGACACGACTAGGTAATTACGGCTATTCAAGTCTGTTCTGGCTGTCTAAGGGACGTAAAGGTGCGCGTATAAGGAAGTACTACGCTGGGCTTGGTACCTATTTAGCGCTGGCGTCTGGCAATATTCGATTCTTCCTAGAACTTATCGACGAAGCGATTCAGGCCCAGCTCGAATTGAGCTGGGATGGCGAGTCGCCGCTCGCACTCACGCCCCGTGCTCAGACAGAGTCAGCACGCTTAGTAGGAAAACGCAGACTAGCGCAGCTTGAAGGATTGAGCGAACACGGTGTGGAGATCAAGCGCCTTGTCTTGGCAATCGGTAAAACGTTCTTCGAGTTTGCACGTGATCCAATCGGGCGGTCACCAGAGCAGAATTCTTTTGTCCTCAGCGGAGACCCCACTTCGTGCGCGACTATCCAACCGGTTCTCGATGACGGAGTCGCAAATCTAGCTTTTGAAGTGACCGCAAAGACGAAGCCTACCTCCGAGCTAGAGATGAAAGACGACGAATATCGTCTTCATCCTATTTTTTGCGCTTTCTTTGAGTACTCCCATCGTCGCAAACGGCGAGTGACTTTTCAAGCGAGCAGCTTGGTGAAGTTGTCTAGTCGACCATCGGCGGCTTTGGCTGAGATGATGAATTCCGGGGTTCCAACGCCAACCGACGAGCTCCCCGCGCAGCTTGCGATGTTCACTGATTTTTACCAAGGCTAAACGATGAGCCGCTACATCGCGCACGATGGCCACACGAGGACGGTTGCAGTTCTACAAGCGGATCACTTGGAAGACGATGCAGCTTACGTATTTGGCGCATTTAGTGAAGAGCACAGACTTCAGCAAAATATATGGCGCACGCTGCTGAATGAGCGGCCAGGTCAATGCGTTCAAATCATTGATCAGCAACAATCGGCTATTCGGTATCGGACGACCGCGACGGAAAGCTCAGTGAGTCTCTTGGATTATCAAGGTTTGCAGAAGATCTTTACTCAAGCCGCTCTTTATGTCGATATCACCGGGCTTAACCATAGCGTTTGGGCGGCGCTTTTACGCGCTTCTTTATCGGCCCTGAAAGGCATTTACTTTGTCTACTCCGAACCCGGAGCGTATAAAGAGCATGAAAGCCCGTCGTCATCGAGTCTTTTCGATCTGACTGCGACGTTTGGCGGAGTCTCCCCGCTCCCTGGTATGGCGAATCTTGCTGGTCCCGATAAAGACGTGAGGAGCATTCTCGTCCCGTTTCTCGGTTTCGAGAGCGCGCGCCCGAAGCATGTTGCGTTGGATTTCGATCCACAACCGCAAATCATGCCGATCGTGGGTCTCCCGGGTTTTAAAGCCGACTATCCGCAAATCACGATATCAACCAACAATGAGTTCTTGGCTGACATGCGTGCGTACGAACACATCCGATACGCACGTGCAAGTTGTCCTTTCGAGGCCTACTCTGCGCTTTTTGAAATCCACCGCGACAACCCGGGCTGCTTCTTACATATCGCACCGACAGGAACAAAACCTCATGCACTCGGTGCCGTCTGGTATGCCTTCGACCATCCGCGGGATACGGAGATTATTTACGACCATCCCGTGCGGAAAGGAAGGCGCACAACTGGTTTAGGGCCTACCCATATTTATTGCGTGAAGCCAAGCCATGCTGACATCTGATACGGACGCGTACTACTCACCAGAGCATGTGGCGGAAGTAGTTGCGCAGACTGTAGAACGCACGCGATTCAAAACCGTCATTGATAGTCACTGCGGGCGAGGTGCACTCTTGGATGCGGTTGAAAGGTCGTTTCCAAAAATTCACTGCGCCGGCATCGATCTTGATAGCAATGCAATTTCACATCTCCGAAGGGCGCGCCCGCATTGGACGCTTGTACGGGGGGATTCGCTTGCTCAAACCGCGTGGCAGAAGGTGCACCAAAGACTTGGTGGAAATGTCGATGTCGCGGTATTAAATCCCCCCTTCAGTATGGGGCAGGTCAAGGGCGTTGATATCGAAGTCGGCGGAAAAACCATTCGCGGTAGCTTAGCGATGGCTCATATTATTTCAACTATTCACCATTCCCGTCCCGCTCGTATTGTGGCTATCCTTCCAGAGTCAACCATGTACTCTGATATGGATAGTCAAGGGCGCGTCGAGTTAAAGCAAAATTACGATGTCGAGGTCGTGGCAAGCTTCAAAAGTTCAACATTTCGCGGCGCAAGGGCGAATTCGCTGCTTGTCGCAATGACTAGACGAGTCCGCTCGCGAGCCGTAATCCGCACCACAGAAAAAAACCTTCTGCTCCCACAGCAATCGATCGTAAGGGGTGGCTTACCATGCTTCGCAGCCGTATCGATGCGGCAAGGATTACCATTTGTTCATTCGACCAACATCAAAGACCTCGCGCGTGGGGCGACCAACGCAACTCTTCGCAAGGTCCGGCCGTTCACCCGAGGGATTGTGAGCGGCGCTATGGTGTTATTGCCTCGCGTTGGTGTTCCTAAGAAAGAGAACATCGAAGCTTGGTTAACAAACGAAAATGTACAACTATCTGATTGTGTCATTGCGCTTCAGTACGGCAACGAAGATGCGGCGCGTTTGGCTGCCGCCAGTTTTCACCGCGATTATGAAGCCCTCGCAGGCCTTTATAAAGGCACGGGAGCGCGATATGTCACCGTGGATCGGCTAAGTGAATGGATAGCCCTGAACAATCCATCGAAATGGTCGTGAATCCCGGAAGCCATGCCGTAATCCGACGGGCAGCGAGCATGGCAAAACCGGAAAATTGAACGTAATTCGATCACCACAGCCATGCCTACTATAGATCATCTCGCCACGTTCCCGATTCAGGGAGCTACTCTACCGCCGCGCCTGCGTACTCTTTTAAGTCCTGTCGGGCTTGACCCCTTGGAACAGGTGGTCGTTACCAGTGACCTAGAGCTTGAAGTTCGTAGTCCTAACAGTGAATACTTACACTTGCTAATGGCGGTTGTACCTGAGACGGTTGAGAGTCCCGTCCCCGTTCTCGGCGAGACGGCACATGGTGTAGTGTCTTTCTCAGTCCCTATTGTTAGCAACAAAGGCTCGAGCGCAGACTTTTCGCCAAGCATGTCCGGTTACGACTACATGATCGCGTCATGGGGTGACGGATCACACTACACGTATAATCTTGCTGAAAAAGTATGGATGGCACTTGGATTATCACCGAGGCTCTTGGGTAACGAACATCAACGCATCGTCTACGATGATTTGGGCATTCCAGAGTTTTCTGTCGCAGAAGGCGAGGCTGCTCGCGAATACAACTTCAACTCATCTCGCAACATCACGTGGCGGATGTCCAATGCTCACCTGCGAAAATATCTTTGGATGCGTGGGGCAAGAGGTGTTCGGACCTTCTATTATCAAGCACGCCTTCCAGACTCGCCCGAACTAAGACAACTTATGGACGGAAAGGGTCACGTAGATCTTAAATCCGACCTAGGCTGGTATTTGATCGATATCCGGGAGCAAAGCGGTCGCCTGCTACTTCAGGTTTGGGCGTCAGTTGACGCAGTTTCATGTGAAATGTGCCTTGAGCGCTCGGCGGACAACATCAGTTGGCCCGGCGTTGAAGCACCCGTCACTCATGCCAGTGCTGACTCGATTAATGACCATTATGTCATTTACCTGGATGATCGATTCCTCGATCGATACGAGCAGAGTAGTTTCTACGACACGACGCCCGTATTTGCTCACGGCCAGTGGCTATGCAGTCCCTCGTACCGGGTCACTGGAGCTTCACAGATTGCGAGCGCATAGGGCGAAATCTGATACGCGTGTCGCTGAGAGATCTGTATAAGCCCAAGCCTGAACAAGAGATTCTGCATGCGCATTCGTTCGCGCTTGACCCGGCGGTGGTGGCTCAGTTCGACCCGGGAGAGGAGAATATTGCATCCAAGACTCGACGGTTTGTTGCCGGGCTCTTGGCGCTAGGCGAAAGTCTTTCTCGACTCGGAGCCATCGTTGGTCAGGACAAGTCGACGGAAGAGCTTGTCGGTCTTTCTGCCGACGAAATCAGAGATAACGGTTGGCTTAATTAGTCGGCCCTGCAGAAGTGCGTGAGGCTCCGCTCGGCTTGGCACTGCAGTTAGTTGGTTGGTCACAGAACTCCCAGAATGAATATCGATCTGACTAACATCCTGGGAGTTTCGGAGCGGTCGCCGATGAGCACGCCTGATTTTTTTCGTAGTCGTCTGGACTCGATGATTGATCTTCGTCACCCGCTCGCTGTTTTGGCGACGAGGATGTCGTGGGCGTCGATCGAAGCGACGCTCGCGCCGATGTTCGAGCGGCGTTCACGCGATGGCCGGGTGAGCGAAGCGGTGGATTTGTTTGGAGTGAACTCGCTGGAGCTTGCCGGCGGCGTCAGTGCCGCAGGACGTCCCCGTTTGTCCACGCGGCTGATGGTGGGTCTGCTGTATCTGAAACATGCATACAACGAAAGTGACGACTCGGTGTGCGAGCGCTGGGAACAGGACGTGTACTTCCAGTTCTTCTGCGGCGAAGAGTACTTTCAGCCGCGTCTGCCGTGTGATCCAACCAATTTAGTGCGCTTTCGTCAGGCCCTGGGCGAGGCCGGTGTCGAGGAATTGCTAGCGACGACTATCGCGGCCGCTGTGCAGATGAAGGCGGTGACGCCTGCCGAATTCGAACGCGTGATTGTTGATACAACGGTGCAGGAGAAAGCCATTGCTTACCCGAGCGACAGCCGCCTGCTCGAGGTGGCGCGTGCCAAGCTTGTGCAACTGGCGCAACGAGCCGGACTCACACTCAAACAGACTTATGCACGCGAAGGCCGGC
>Ga0302178_10003307_pt1 | contig 12195 bp, 12 predicted proteins | sample I_Palsa_E1_3_FD_198790 | JGI IMG/M metagenome (GOLD analysis project Ga0302178, IMG submission 198790) | Peat permafrost microbial communities from Stordalen Mire near Abisko, Sweden - I_Palsa_E1_3 | ecosystem: Environmental > Terrestrial > Soil > Palsa > Peat permafrost | place: Sweden... | reverse complement strand
GCGTAGATCTCGAGCCGGCCGCACGTCTGCAACATGAGGGCCTCGCGAACGGCTTCGTAATCGCGCAGCGCGACGAGCGCTTCGCCCATCGTCGCCGGAGAAAACGCGTGCCGCTCGCGGACGTCGACCGGCGCGGTGTGATGCGAAAGGCCCAAACAGACTAGCGGCACGCGCAGATCTCCGCCAGAGCGTCGCCGGCAGCATCGATCGTGCCGTCGATCTGTGACTCGGTGTGCGCCAGCGACACGAACGCGGCCTCGAACTGCGAGGGAGCGAAATAGTAGCCGCGCTCCAGCATCGCGTGGAAGAAACGCGCGTAGCGCGCGACATCAGAGGTCTTGGCGCCGTTGAGCTCGGTCACCGGGCCCTCCGCGAAGAACAGGCCGAACATCGAGCCTTCGCCGTCGATCGAGTGCGCGACGTCATGGCGGCGAAAGGCGGCGCGCAGCCCCGCGCACAGCCGCTCCGTCAGACCCGCGAGGTGCCGGTACGCGCCGTCGTTCAACAGCCGCAGCGTGGCGATGCCCGCAGCCATCGCGACGGGATTCCCGGACAAGGTTCCGGAGACGAAGACGTCGCCGTCCGGCGTGACGCGATCCATGAGCGCGGCCGGCCCGCCGAATGCGCCGACGGGGAGGCCGCCGCCGATCACCTTGCCGAGGGTCGTGATGTCGGGCAGCACGCCTTCACGCGTCTGGGCACCGCCGCGCGCGATGCGAAAACCCGTCATGACCTCATCGAAGATCAGCAGCGCGCCGAAGTCGTTGGTCAGGCTGCGCAGCGCGTTGAGGAAACCCGGCAGCGGGCGCACGAAACCCATGTTCCCGACGTACGGCTCGACAATCACGCACGCAATCTCGCCCGGGAAGCGTTCGAAGGCAGCCCGGACGGCGGCGGCATCGTTGTAGGGGACGACGATCGTGTCGCGCGCGGTGCCGGCGGTGACGCCCTTCGAATCCGGAACGCCGACCGTCAGCGCGCTCGAGCCGGCCGAGATCAAGAACGGATCGGCGCAGCCGTGGTAGCAGCCCGCGAACTTGACGATCCGCTCGCGACCCGTGATCCCGCGCGCGAGCCGCACGGCGTGGGACGTCGCTTCCAGCCCCGACGAGCAGAAACGCACTTTCTCAATCGACGGGACGGCAGCGGCGATCAGCTCGGCGAGTTCGGTCTCCGCCTCGGTCGGCGCGCCGTAGGATGTCCCGTTGCGCGCCGCGGCCGCGATCGCTTCGACGACCTGCGGGTGCGCGTGTCCCGCGATCAGCGGACCCCACGACAACACGTAGTCGAGATACCGATTCCCGTCGACGTCCGTGAGGTACGGGCCGGCCGCGGAGCGGATGAAGACCGGCGTTCCGCCGACCGCCTTGAACGCGCGAACGGTCGAGTTGACCCCGCCCGGGATGACGCGCCGCGCGGCCGCAAATGCCGCTTCGGAGCGGCCGTGCGCGAGTGCTGCAGGCGTCGCCGTCTCGCCGCTGGTCATCGGCTCACGGGACGAGCGTCTCGCGCAGCGCGTCGTATTCCGACGGTGTGTTGACGTTGGTGAACGCGCGCTCGTCGCGCACGGGCATGAAGCGCGTTTCGAGCCGGTCGATGACGAGCCGCAACGCGCCCTCGCCGCTCAAGAGCACCGGCATCCCTTCGCGCAAGAATGCCTCGCGACGGTAGAGCGCGGCGAGCGGCTCGATGCGGCGCGGTTCGTCGGCGTGCATCGGAACGATCGCTTCGACCCCCGGACCGATGCGTTCGGCCAGCCGCGCGGCGAAGGCGGCGTCGACGAACGGCGCGTCGCCGGCGACGGCAAAGACCCACGTCGTGCGCATCTCGCTCATCGTCGAGAGCAGACCGGAGAGCGGACCGCGCTTCGGCCAGCGGTCGATCACCCGAGGCGCGTCAATTGCCGCGGCGACGTCGGGCGGCAGATCGCCTTTGGTCGAGATCCAGGTCGGCCCCGCGCCGCTGACGTTGCGGTACACGCGCACCAGCATTGGGACGTCGCCGACGGTGAGGCCCAGCTTGCCGGGCAACCGCGTCGCTTCGCCGCCCGCGAGCAGGCACACGCCCACGTCGTGCGCGGGAGTGCCGGAACCACGATTCATGCGCGATGCCTGCGCGCGTAGTCTTTGGCGAAGTACGTGATGATGATGTCGGCTCCCGCACGCGCCATAGCGGTCAGCGACTCGTCGACGGCGCGTTCTTCTTCGAGCCAGCCGCGCTCGGCCGCCGCTTTGAGCATCGCGTATTCGCCGCTCACGTGGTAGACGGCCAGCGGAAGATCGGTTGCGGCGCGGACGTCGCGTACGACGTCGAGGTACGTCATCGCGGGCTTGACCATCACCATATCGGCGCCTTCTTCGATGTCGAGGCGCACCTCGCGCAGCGCTTCGCGCGCGTTGGCGGGGTCCATCTGGTAGGTCCGCCGGTCGCCGAACGAAGGCGTCGAGTCGGCCGCTTCGCGGAACGGCCCATAAAACGCAGACGCATATTTCGCCGCGTACGACAGAATCGCGGTCTTGCTGAAACCTTCGTCGTCGAGTGCGGCGCGGATCGCGGCGACGCGGCCGTCCATCATGTCGGACGGCGCGACGATGTCGACGCCCGCGCGCGCGTACGTCACGGCGGTCTTGGCGAGAACCTCCAGCGTACGGTCGTTGTCGACGTCACCGCCGGGCTCGAGGATGCCGCAGTGCCCGTGGTCGGTGTATTCGCAATTGCAGAGGTCGGCGATCACGAGCAGTCGCGGTACCGCATCCTTGATGGCGCGCGCCGCGCGCTGGACGATCCCGTTGGGATCGTAGTTGACCGTCGCGAAGGCGTCCTTGAGCGCAGCGTCCGGAATGCCGAACAGCAGCACCGCGCCGATTCCCAGCGCGTCGAGTTCGCGGCATTCGGCGACCGCGCGGTCGACCGAGTAGCGGCTGACGCCGGGCATCGAACCGATCGGCTGAACGACGTCGCTGCCGTCGACGATGAACAGCGGCTGGACGAGCCCGGCACGGTTCACGTGCGTCTCGCGCACGAGCGAACGCATCGCAGCGTTCACGCGCAAGCGGCGTGGCCGCGCGACGATCCGGCTCCGTTCTGCGACGTTCATCCCCGACTCTCCAGTACGTACAGCGTCACGCTTTGGACGAACGCCCCAGCTTCGGCGGAAGATGCGACGATGTCCGGCGTCCAGCCGCGTTCCACGGCCGACTTCGACGCCGAACCCTCAATTGCCGCAATCGGCGGCCGCCCTCCCGCTGAGGCCAGCGAGCGCAGGTACTCGTCGACCGCGCCTGCGGCCCCGGCGAACGGCAACAGGACCATATCCGGGACCCGGCCGGCGAGCGCCGAGCGCGCCGCTGCGCTGTCGGGGACTTCGACGACCTCCGCTCCGGCCGCGCGGAAGGCGGAACCGAGCCGGCCCGCATCCGGAGGCCCGAGCGGCAGCAGAAAGACATACCCTCCGAGCGGCCGGCCGCCGAGCGCCAGCAGTGCGGCTCCGCCGCCGGCGAGCAAGGCTTCGGCCAGTTCCGCGCCCAGAGATTCGGCCGCGGCGACGTCGGCGGGACCCAGTGCGGCCGCGCGCTCGCCCCGCACGACGTGGCTGCCGTCGGGGGCCGCGATCGCGGCTGCGAGATGGAGTTCGTTGCCCTTCCAGCTTGCGTACGCCCCGGCGGGGACTTGGCAGCCGCCGCGCAGCGCGCGCAGAAACGCGCGCTCGGCTCGCACCGCCAGCGCCGTCGGCGGATCGTTCACGATCGCGGCGAGCCGTGCGGCGCGTGGATAGTCGCGCAGCGTCTCGACCGCCAGCGCGCCCTGCGCGACCGCGGGCACGAGCACGTCCGTCGCAAACGGGACGGTATAGCGGGCCCGGGCGCCGAGCCGGTTGAGCCCCGCGCAGGCCAGCACGACGGCATCGTAGCGTCCCTCGCGCAGCTTGCGCAGCCGCGTATCGACGTTGCCGCGCATCTCTTCGTAGACGAGGTCGTGGCGCAGCGCGCGCAGCTGCGCCCGCCGCCGCGGCGACGACGTGCCAACGCGCGCTCCGGCCGGAAGCGCCTCGAAGGCGGCAAAGCGCTCGCTGCACAACGCGTCGCGCGGGTCGTCGCGCTTCGAGATCGCCGTCAAGGCCATGTCAGCGGCGAGCGTGCTCGGCAGATCTTTGCACGAGTGGACCGCATAGTCGGCGCGGCCCTCGCGCAACGCCAGCTCCAGTTCCGTCACGAACACGTTTTCAGCACCGAGTGCGGCGATCGGGCGTTCCGGTTGCGCATCGCCGCGCGTGACGACCTCGAGAAGGACCGACGGAAGGCCCGCCGCGGCGAGCTGCGCCATCACGGTCTTCGTCTGCACGAGCGCCAGGGCGCTCGCGCGCGACGCGCACACCATCGGCCGCGCATCGTCCGCGGCGGCCTGGGGGCCCAACGCACCCTCGTCCGCGCCGAGCACGCGCCCGCCACGAACCGAAAGGGCGTCGGAATACACAAGCCCTATCTTCCAGCAGATGCGATCCGTCCCCGCACGCGCGGCTCTCCTCGGTGCGCTCTTCGCCGCGTTTGTCACCCTGCCGGGTCTGGGCGTCGGCACGCTTTGGGACAATAGCGAAACCGCCTACGGAGAAGTCGCACGCGAGATCGTGCTGTCGCACGATTGGGTTGTCATGCATCTCAACGGCCAACCGTGGTTCGTGCAACCGCCGCTGTATTTCTGGCTCGCCGCGCTGTGCGCGAACGTCTTCGGCTTCACGCCGTTGGCGCTGCGCCTCCCGTCGGCGTTGGCGACGATCGTGATGGGCGGCGCCGTCGGCTACGCGACCGCGCGAATCGCCGGCGGCCGGGCGGGAACGGTCGCGGCGGTCGTTCTCTCGACCAGCTTGATGCAGGCGATCGTCGGCCGGCTTGCGATCATGGACGCGCTGCTCGACCTCGGGGTCGCGCTCTCGGTGCTGTGGTTCTATCGCGCATTCGAGCCGTCGGGGACGATGCGGCGGCGCGATACGGCGTTCTTCTGCGGCGCCCTCGCGCTGGCGGTCGGGACGCTCGCCAAAGGCCCGGTTGCGCCGGTGATGGCGCTGCTGATCGTCGGCCTGTGGCTGGTGTGGGAACGCCGCGCGGGCCGGCTCGCGGCGCCGCGTCCGGTCGCCGTCGCGCTCTCTGCTGCGCTCTACCTGGCCCTGACGTTGCCGTGGTACGTCGCGCTCGCTGCGCGCGTCGGTCCATCCGCCGTGACCGAACTGATCGGCCACTACACGGTCGGCCGGTACACCGGCGTGATCGAGAACCAGCACGGCCCGCTGTGGTACTACATCCCGGTCGTCATCCTCGGATTCTTCCCGTGGATTGCGTTTCTGCCGGTCGCCGTCGTCAGCGCCATACGCACGGCGCGCGATCCGCGCGGCGGCTTCACGCGCTTCGTGCTGACCTGGGCCGCGATCCCGTTTCTGTTCTTCAGCTTCGCCGGAACGAAGCTGCCGAATTACGTGGCGCTGCTGCTGCCGGCGCTCGCGATTCTCGTCGCGCTCTGGTTCGCCGACGTCTTTGCGGGCGCGATGCGCCGCGCGGCGCTTATTTCCGCCGCCACGATCCCGGCGTTCATCGCGTGCGTTGCATTTGCGCTGGCGGTCTTTTCGCGCACCAACAGCCTCGAGTCGGTCATGGCCGCGCTCGGCGGTCAGTTGGCCTTTCTCGGCGCTACCATGCTGATCGGCTCGCTGATCACCGTCGCGGTCATGGCACGCCGCGACACGATCGGATGGTCACCCTACGTGCTCGCGCTCACCAGCGGCGCGCTGGTGTTGTTCATCGCGTTCATCGGCGAGCCCGCGGCCGAGGCGTTCAAACCGATTCCGCCGCTCGCGCGAACGATTCAAGCCCTGCGCATGCCGGGCGACATCGTCGGCATTCACAGCGTTAGTGGCGGGAACGCGCTGCTTTTCTACACCACGCCGCCCGTTCGCGTCATCAACCGCGACGTGGATTTCTACGCGACGATCTGCCCGGCGGGCCGCGCGTGGATCGTCGCCGCCCCCGCGGAGGCGGCGCGCTTCACCCAGCTGGCGCGCGACGTCGGCCGCAGCGCCGACGTCGTGGCCGACGCGCCGTCAGGGCCGCAGCCCCGCGCAGCGCTGCTGCACGTCTTTGGCGCGCCGTGCAACAAGGCCGTCGCGACGCGGCTTATTTCCCAGCTGCGGCGACGTCGGCTGCAGTAACCGAGCTCGCCTTGTTCCCCCAGCCGTTGCGGATGTACGTAATGACGTCGGCGATCTGCTGGTTGGTGAGCGTGCCCTTCCAGGCCGGCATCTGTCCGTTATACGTCGCGCCCTTGACGGTGACGTTGCCGGTGAGCCCATCGGTCACGATGTGGATCACCGCCTTTGCGTCGCCGGTGACGACCGGGTTGCCGGCGAGCGGCGGGAACACGCCCGGCTGTCCTATGCCCGTTGCGCCGTGACAGCCCGCGCAATTGGCGCCGTAGACCGATGCACCGGCCCCCGCCGCCGGTGCAGCGCCACCGCCGCCTCCGGCCGAGCTCGTCCCTGCCGGGGCCGCCGCAGTAACTGCCGGAGCGGTTTGGACCGCGTTCGTTTGGGCGCTCGTCGGCACCGCATTGGGGCCGATCAAGTTGTGCGCGAGCTGTCCGGTGACGACGTTGTTCTGGCCGTACCACGACAGCCCGATCGCGCCCACCATGATCAGCGCGGTGAGTCCGAGCACCCACGGCCGTCGCGTCAAGCGCCGTGACGGATTGCGATCGACGAAGGGCAGCACGATGAGCAAGACGATCAGCAGCGTCGGTCCGATGATCGTGGCGAACAGCGACGCCGCTTGGACCATCCACGGCGGCAGCGAGCCGACGATGTCGACCAGCGCGTAGAGCGCCATGAAATACCACGCCGGATACGGCACGAACACCGAGTTGTTGGGATCGGCCTTATCGTCCAGCGGCACCGGTGAGAACGTCGACAGCGCGACGATCAGGACGAAGATGCCGAACGACAGCACCGTGTCCATGAACATCTGATCGGGCCAGAAGCGGCCCGGTTTGAGCTTGGGCGCTTCGTCGATCGGCGGCCCGGCGGGGCCGTTCCAGCGGAAGATCGCGAGGTGCGCGCCGACGAGCGCGACCAGCGCAGCCGGCATCAGCCAGACATGCACGCCGAAGAAACGGTTGATCGTCAGCGTCGAGATGCCGTCGCCGTCCTGGAGCAAGTGCAGGACCATCGGCCCGAGCACCGGCGCGTTGCCGGCGATGCGGATTGCAACCGTCGACGCCAGCAGCGCATTGAGGTCCCAGGGCAAGAGATAGCCCGTGAGCCCGAGCACCAGCGTGACGATGAAGAGGAACACGCCGACGATCCACTGCAGTTCGCGCGGTTTCTTGTAGGCGCCCCACAGCAGCACTTGCAGCAAATGCATCGCCACCAGCGCGATCATCGCCGAGGCGCCCCAGTAGTGGAGCGAGAGCACGAAATGCCCGGCCGGCACTTTTTCGATGATGTACTTCGTCGATTCCCACGCGGTCGAGGTCGACGGCGCGTAGTAGAAGCACAAGAAGATCCCGGTCGCGATCTGGAGGATCATCGCGAACAGCGTCGCGCTTCCAAACGCGTACCAGTACGATGCGCCGCCGGGAACGTCTTCGGTCAGGAAATCCTTGGTGGCGGTAACGACTCCGGTGCGTTGGTCGAGCCAGGTCAACATGCCGCTCTCGTGCTCCTATCCGACCTGGATGACGACGTGCGCGGGCGTGTTGGCCTGATACAGGATCCATGAGACCTGTACTTTGCCTTGATAATCGCGCAGCGGCAGCGGATCGAGGCCGCGCAGCGCCGGACCCGCTTCGTGCACGCCGAGGACGCTGTAGACCGACCCGTGACACGGGCAGAGAAATTTCTTCTGCGCCGGGATGTAAGCGTACCGGCAGCCGAGGTGTGGACACAGCGGGCTGAAGACGGTGAAGCCCATGTTGACGACGGGGTACGGCAGCTTGTTCGGTCCGGTGAAGAGATCCGGACGCGCCTTCATCATCTCTTCGTCGCTGGCGCGAATCGCCCACACGAACTGCTCGGTATCGACGGCGCCGAAGTACCCGTTCGTCTCGTGGACGTCGAACGTCACTTTGACCGGCGTATTGTCGGTCGCTTTCTTGAGCATGTCCACCTCGGCGGGCGTCAGCCCCGACCAGGCGTCATTGCTCGCATCCGCGGAGGGGATCAGCGAGACCACCAGCGGGATCGCGAGACTGATGCCGATCACGCCGCCGAGCGCGATCGTGGCCTGCGCCATGAACTGGCGGCGGCTCTGTTCCTGCGGCGTCCCCGGATCCTGATACGCCTCTGCGTGCGCCATGTGTCTCCTCGTGGGCGATGCGACGGTCTGACGGTCTAAGGATAGTGCGGGGAACCCGCAAAACTCGCGTACCTTCGTAGGAGTCGCGAGCGCTCTCCTCCGGGAGAAACGCAATTGGCCGGACCGGCAGGCCGAGCGAGGATGGTCCGCCCCGCCGGACGGGAAGATGGACGACGTGAACGACCAGGATATCAGCCGGCACATCGAGACCCTCGTCGCCGAGGAGCACGCGCTCCTCGACCGCGGCGAGCATATGACGGCCGCCGAGCGCACGCGGCTCGGCGACGTGAACGTCCAGCTCGACAAACTCTGGGACCTGCTGCGTCAGCGCCGGGCGCGCGAAGAGTTCGGACAAGATCCGAATACCGCGCGCGAACGCAGCGCCAAGACGGTCGAAGAGTACTGGCAGTAGCGGTTAGGGCCGGCGGCCGCGGCGCAGCTTCGGCGGCCGCTCAGCCGCGATCTCGACCGTGATCGCCTTCTCGTCGAGGACGGTGTTCTGCAGGGCCGCGATCGCCGCCGCAGCGAGCCGCGCGTTGGGGACGAACACGTAGGCGATTCCCTTGCGGCGGCGCGTTCGCCGGTCGCGCGGCAGCGCGATCCGTTCGGGGTCACCGCCGAACGGCGCGAAGAGTTCGGCGATCTGCGTCGAGGCGACGCCTTTGGCGACCCCGCGCACCAGCAGCCGAACCTCGCCCGCCCGTTCCATCGGCGCGACGCGTTCCCGCCCTACCACGACGCGTCCTGGGACGGCCGTCGCGCTTAGGACGAGCAGCTCACCGAGAGGTTCGCGTAGGCGGGCGGCGCCGGCTGCGTCCAGGCCGCGTGCGCAGGATGCTCGTCGTAGGGTGCGCGCAGCACGGCGTACAGCGCGCGCGTGACCGAGTCGTCACCGGTCTCCGTCGCTTCGATCGCCTGCTGCGCGACCCAATTGCGCAGCACGTATTTGGGGTTGTGCGCGCGCATCGCCGTGCGCCGTCCCTCGTCGCCGCGCGGGTCCGAGCGGACGCGCGCAGCGTAGCGCTCGAGCCAGGCGCGTGAGACCTCGTCGTCGCCGAGCAGCCGCCGCGCCGGTTCGTCGCCCTCAGACAGCGCGCGCCAGAAGTTGGTCCAATCGACGCGCCGTGCCGCCAGCACGTCGAGCAGGTCGGGGACGAGCGCACCGTCCTCGTCGCGCACGTCGAACAGTCCGAGCTTGTCGCGCATTCGCGCCACATACGCGCTCCAGTACGCCGGCTCGTAGGCAGCCAGCGCCGCGTTCCGTTCGGACTCCGGCAGCAGCGACGACAGCGCGTGCGCGAACGCGTGGCAGTTCCACAGCCCGACCGTCGGCTGACGGTCGAGCGCGTAGCGCCCTAATTCATCGGTGTGGTTGCAGATGAAGCCCGGCTCGTACGCCTCGACGAATCCGTACGGACCGTAATCCAGCGTCAGCCCCAGGATCGAGAAGTTGTCGGTGTTCATCACGCCGTGCGCGAACCCGACGGCCTGCCACGCCGCCATCAGCGCGGCCGTGCGTTCGACGACCGTGCGCAAGAACACGGCGTAGCGTTCGTCGCCCTGCGCGGCGGCGGCATCGGGGAAGAAGCGTTCGACGACGTAGTCGGCCAGCGTGCGGACCGCATCGGTCTCACCGCGGTAATGAAAGATCTCGAACGAGCCGAAGCGCACGAACGTCGGCGCCATGCGGATGAGCGTCGCCGCACGCTCGATGCTCTCGCGCATGACCGGTTCGTCGCCGGCGGCCATCGCGAGCGCGCGCGTGGTGGGGATCCCGAGCGCGTCCAGCGCTTCGCTGGCCAGAAACTCGCGCACCGTCGAGCGCACGACCGCGCGTCCGTCGCCGAAGCGCGAGAACGCGGTGCGGCCGGCGCCCTTGATCTGAAGTTCCCAGGGGGCGCCGCCGCTGGTGCGGACCTCGCCCAGCAGGATCGCCCGTCCGTCGCCGAGCTGACCGGCCCACACGCCGAACTGGTGTCCGCCGTAGCGAGCCGCGACGGGATCCATCCCGCGCACGAGCGCGTTACCGGCGCACAACGCGGCGAACTCGGGACGCAGCTCTTCACCGGGCCGCAGCTCGATCAGCTCCGCTGCGGCCGGGCTGAACGCGACCAGGCGCGCGCCCGGGATGCCCTCCGGCTCGCGTTGCTCGACGAACCGCTCGCCGAGCGCAGCGTACGAATTGCTGAACGTCAGCTCTTCGAGGGTTTTCCCGCGCGGTGGTGCGATAGCCATCGCACTCCAAACCGGCCGAACCGACGCGAGCGTTGCGCGCGGAGACATTTTCGCGCGCCGGGACGAATGGGCTGGGATGCGCGCCTTCCTCCTCGGCATTTTCGTTGCGCTGGCCGGGGTCGCGATCGTCGTGTTCGGGATCATCCAGACGGGGGCGGTCCCCGCTCGTCAGGACATCCGTCCCGGTAACGTCGAGCGCTGGATGGCGCATACGTCGCTCAAAGCGACCATCGAACGGGAGGCTCCCCGGCCTCCCTATCCGTTTGGGCCGCCCGACGAACGCGGTTACGTCGCCGCGGCGAACCTGTACGTGCAGAACTGCGCGGTCTGTCACGGTACCGCGCACAGCACACCGACCGCACTCGCGCGCGGCTTCGCCGTCCGGCCGCCGCAGTTTGCCAAGGACGACGTCGAAGACGATCCGGAAGGTGAGACGTACTGGAAGATCGCGCACGGCATCCGGATGACGGCGATGCCCGCTTTCGGCGCGATGCTCGATCAGCGCTCGCTGTGGGAGCTGGCGTACTTCTTGAAGCACATGGATGCGCTGCCGCCCGCCGCGCAAGCGATCTGGAACGACCCGAAGCTGGCACCGCCGGCGACGCCGCTGCCGGCGCCGTCGCGCCCACCTGGCGCACACGGACCCGGCTAAACGATGCAGACGATCTTAGCGCTGATCGTTGCATACCTCGTGTTCGTCACGCGCACGTGGGCGATCACGCGGCTCGCCGTGCTGATCGACGTCGGCTTGTCGCTGCTGTTCGATCTGACGCCGCTGCGCATCCGCTTCGGCATCGTCGAGACGATCGCGCTGGCGGCGACGCTGCTGCTCTGGGCCGTCAACATCATCCTCGACCGCAAACCTCGTGCCGCGAAGGATTCGCCGTGAGGCGAATCCACCTCACATCTTGTAGGAGTGCAGGCCGCTGATCCAGATGTTGACGCCGAGATAACAGAACAGGATCGAGACGAAACCGAACACGCTCACCAAGGTCGTGCGCGGGCCGCGCCACTCGGGGCGCGTGTGCAAGTGCATGTAGCTCGCGTAAACGATCCACGAGAAGAGCGCCGCCGTCTCTTTGGGATCCCATTGCCAATAATGGCCCCACGCTTCGTTGGCCCACATCGCGCCGGTGATGATGCCGAGCGAGAGCAGCGGCAGGCCGACCGCGATGATCCGGTACTGCATAACGTCGAGCCGTGCCAGCGACGGCAGCCCCGCCAGCCACGCTGCGAAGACATCGCCCCGTGCCGCGGCGTCGGCGATCGCCGGCGTATCGATGCGGCCCGTCGCCGCCGGCGTCGACGCATACTTGGAGAGGGTGAAGTCGATGCGCGCGCCGCCGGGCGCGGCGGCGACCGCGCGCAGCGTCGCGCGGCTGCGATAGTGCGACTCGGCGGCCAACTTGAGCAGGTAGATCAGCGAGACGCAGAACGCGACCATGAACGAGGCGTAGGCGCCGATCACGATTGGGACGTGGATCTTGATCCAGTACGACTGCAGCGCGGGCACCGCCGGCATGTAACCTTGATTCCAGGTCGTCGCGTAGCCGAGCGCGATCGCGGCCAGGCCGAGCACGGGGCCGCCGACGAGCGCTAGATCGTAGCGGAACGCGAAGATCAG
>Ga0302178_10003306_pt1 | contig 12198 bp, 13 predicted proteins | sample I_Palsa_E1_3_FD_198790 | JGI IMG/M metagenome (GOLD analysis project Ga0302178, IMG submission 198790) | Peat permafrost microbial communities from Stordalen Mire near Abisko, Sweden - I_Palsa_E1_3 | ecosystem: Environmental > Terrestrial > Soil > Palsa > Peat permafrost | place: Sweden... | reverse complement strand
GACCAGGCCCGTATCTATAGAATCTGCAGGGTGCGGCCCCTCGTCATCATTCCGACATATAACGAGGCCGAGAATATCGAGCGCATCCTGCACCGCATCGCCGAATCGCTGCCCGAAGCCGGGGTACTGGTGGTCGACGACGGCAGCCCCGACGGAACGGGGGATCTGGTGAAGGCCACGGCCGCCGAGCTCCCCGACATCCACCTCTTGGCCCGAACGGAGAAGGGCGGTCTCGGCAGCGCGTACCGGGCGGGTTTCGTCTGGGGACTCGAGCATGAGTACGACGTGCTGGTCGAAATGGACGCCGACTTCTCACACGACCCCGGTGCCCTGCGGGCCCTGCTGGCCCCGCTCGATGAGGGCTTCGACGTGTCCATCGGGTCGCGCTACGTGAAGGGCGGCCGAGTGCCCAACTGGGCCCGTCACCGCCACTTCTTGTCCCAGGGCGGGAACCGCTACGCCTCGGCCGTACTCGGGCTCAAGGTGTCGGACTCGACCGCGGGCTTCCGGGCCTACAAGGCCGACATCATGCGCAAGCTCGATCTCAACTTGATCCGCGCCGAGGGCTACGGTTTCCAGATCGAAATGACATATCGGGCCAAGCAACACGGCGCAGCCATTGCCGAAGTCCCGATCACATTCGTCGACCGGGCTGCCGGGGAGTCCAAGATGTCGTCAAAGATCGTGTTCGAAGCACTCGCTCTCGTTACATGGTGGGGTCTGGGCCGGGTGGCACGCGGACTGCATCGGCCCCAGCCCGCTCCTGCCGCCTCCGTGGCGAGCTCCCGAACGGGAACTGGCGATCCCATCCGGTCGGCCTGAGACGATGGTGACCGCCGCACTACCACTTCCCCGCATCCTCGTCGTCGACGACGAGCCCAATATCGCCGACCTGCTTTCGGTCGCGCTCCGGTTCGAGGGCTACGACGTGGCATCGGCCGCGACAGGGACCGAGGCCCTGGAATTGGCGCGCACGTACCGGCCGCATCTCGTCATGCTCGACGTGATGCTGCCCGATCTCGACGGCAACGAGGTGGGTCGCCGTCTGCGACTCCAGGGCGACCACGTCCCGATCGTTTTTCTGACGGCGCGCGACACGGTGCAGGACAAGGTCGAGGGTCTGTCTCTCGGCGACGACTACGTGACCAAGCCGTTCAGTATCGAGGAGTTGATGGCCCGGGTGGCCGCCATCCTGCGCCGGGCCGGCGAGGTGGAGGCGGGCGATGCGTCCATTCTCCGCTTCGCTGATCTTACGATGCACGTCGACACGCACGAGGTCTGGCGCCGGGATCGCCCCGTCGACCTGACGGCCACGGAGTTCAACCTCCTGCGGCACCTGCTCGAGAACGCCCGCCGGGTTATCTCCAAGTCCGAGCTGATTGACAACGTCTGGGGCTACCGCTTCGGCGGCGATCCGAATATCGTCGAGACCTACATCTCGTACCTGCGCAAGAAGATCGACACGGTGGAACCGGCACTGATCCACACCATCCGACGAGTGGGATACACCCTCCGGCTACCCCGAGACATGTGACCCTGCAACGGCGGCTCGTTGCCGTCATGTCGATCCTTCTCGTCGCCGGGCTCTTGGTGGCCGACATCGTCACCTACGTCTCGGTGCGCTCATTCCTCTACGGACGGGCCGACGAGACGCTGGCATCCTCCGAAGCACTGGCCTTCAACTACGTGGCCTTTGCCACCGATCACAAGCAACCGCTCTCGGAGGCCGATCTGACCCGACACGTCTCGCCCGACGTGTACGTGCTCATCATCAACCACGCCGGAAAGGTGCTCATCAGGCGGCCGTCGGGGTCGCCGGCCCGCCCGAACCCCGAGCCGCTCGTGGGCGCCTCCGTACCGGTGCAACGGGTGCCCGAGGTGAACACCAAGAACTTCGGACGCTATGCCGGCACGTTCAGGCCCGACCCGAACGCGGTTGTCGTGGGGAGCAAGAAGGATCCGGACGGGCAGTACCGGACCGTTGCGGTCGACGTGCCGCAGGGCAAGATGTACGTGGCGCTGTCGTTGAACCCCACCAACGACACGCTGGGCTCGCTGCGCCGCGTCGAGCTGGTGGCGAGCCTCGCCGTCCTGTTGATCATGGGCACCCTCGCCTTGTGGCTGATCCGGCGCGATCTGCGCCCCTTGCGCCAGATGGCCGAGACGGCCGACGCCATTTCCTCGGGGGACCTCGGTCGCCGCGTCCCCCAGGAGACCCCGACCACCGAGGTCGGCCGCCTCGGTGTGGCCCTGAACGAGATGCTCACCCAGATTGAACGGGCGTTCGCCGAGAAGTCGGCCTCCGAGGATCGCCTGCGCCAGTTCGTCGCCGACGCCTCGCACGAGTTGCGGACGCCCCTCACCTCCATCCGGGGCTACGCCGAGCTCTTGCGCCGCGGCGGGTTCTCCGACGAGGCCGGGATCCGCAAGGCCCTGCAACGGGTCGAAGAAGAAGCCAAGCGGATGGGCGGGCTGGTCGAAGACCTGCTCCTGCTGGCCGAGCTCGATCGCGGCCGGCCGCTGCAGGCCGAGCCGGTAGGTCTCCACCGCATCTGCGCGGACGTCGTCGAGGACAGCAACGCGTTCGACCACGGGCATGCCCTGACGATGGCCCCGGGCCGCGAGGTCGTGGTCGTCGGCGATGCCGAGCGGCTGACCCAGGTGGCGCACAACCTGGTGGGCAACGCGCTGACGCACACCCCGTCGGCGACGACGGTCGTCGTGTCCACCCGGGCCGAACGGGGCATGGGCGTTATCCGGGTCATGGACAACGGGCCCGGTATCGACCCCGCCGTTGCCGCCCGCGTCTTCGACCGTTTCTCTCGCGGCGATCCGTCGCGGGCGGGGCCGGGCACCGGTTTGGGACTCGCCATCGTGCGCGCCATCGCCGAAGCTCTCGGTGGCTCGGCCGAGGCCACGTCCGCCCCCGGAGGTGGGACGACCATGATCGTGCGCATCCCCTTGGCACCGGTCGGGCTGCGCCGGGCCACGCCGGTCACCGCAGATGCGCCGAACCTCCGGGCACAAGGGAGTCGAGCACAGTCGCCAACTTGACGTCGGTCTCGGCCGCCTCGGCTGCCGGGTCAGAGTTGGCCACGACACCGGCGCCGGCATGGAGGCTCAGGGTCTGCTCGTCCGTATGCAGGCGGGCGCTGCGGATGCCGATCATCCATTCACCGTTGCCGTCGGCATCCACCCAGCCCACCGGCCCGGCCCAGTAGTCACGCGGAACGGGCTCCCGTTCAGCAATGGTGGCCAGGGCGAGCTCACGGGGCGTGCCGCCCACGGCGGGCGTCGGGTGCATACGCCCGAGGAGCTCGAGGATGGTCGTCGGCTCCCGCAGGTGCCCCTCTATCCGGGTGCCGAGGTGGGCCACGGAACGGAAGGTGACGAGCGAGGCCTCGGCGGGCACGGTCAGGTCGTCGCACAGGGGCCGCAGTTCGGCCGCGATGGCATCGACCACGAAGCGGTGCTCGGCCTGGTCCTTGCTCGATGCGGCCAGGCGACCCTGGGCATCGGCATCGGAGCGGGCGGTATTGCCCCGCGGGATCGTGCCGGCCAGCGGATGACACCAGATCCGGCTGCCGTTGCGGGCGATGAGCAGTTCGGGGGAGGCGCCGAAGAACGTCCCGTTGGGCACCGGAAACGAGAAGATGGTGCACTGCGGCTCGTGCGCCCGGAGGCGGCGCAACACCACGGAGAGCGGCAGGGGGCCGCTGAGCTCGATCGTCACGGGGCGTGACATGACCGCCTTTTTCAGCCCGCCCGGATCCGCCCGGATGACGGCCACGACACCCGCCACCATGTCCAGGTAGCCCGCCGAGGTCAGGGGCGTGGTGAGCCCGGTGACCTCGACGTCGGTCGTGGGGCCGCTCGCCCCGTACTGCCAGATGACCGAGTCGAAGAGCTCGTCCGTCTCGGGGAGGGGCACGTCGGCCGGCCCCACCACCGTGGCCCAGCGATGGGTCTCGCCGTCGGGATCGCGGGCGAGGCCCATGGAGAAGCGGGGCACGATGAGATGGCCCGCCATGGCATCGACAAAGGGCAGGGCTCCGAGCGCCACGACCCCCGACCCCGGGCGCCCGACAGCATCGTCGCAGGGGATCGAGGCCAGCACGGCGCCGGCCTTGTCCGCCTCGACCAGGAGGGCGGTACCCCATCCGACCAGCGTCAGGCCGGGCCGGTCGAAGAGCACGGTCGGGCTGCCGTCGAACTGGAGCGGGTCCGGGCCGTAGTCGAGGGCGACGGTACGGGCATGGAGCCGGTCCGTCATCGGGTCGGCACGCCGGTTCTGGTGGCGAAGAGGAGCTGACTGAGTCCTCCCGCCAGGGGGCGGATGCCGACACCCGAGTAGCCGGCGTCAGCCAGCATGCGACGCAGGACCGGCGTGGGCGGCAGGTAGGCCACCGAGCGGGGCAGGTACTCGTACGCCTCACGGTCCGACAGGGCGCCGCCGAGGCGCGGCACCACCTTGTTGAACCAGACGTCGTAGCCCGAGCGCAAGAAGGCGGAGCGGGGGGCGTCGACCTCGAGCAGGGCGATGCGTCCACCCGGGCGGATGACGCGGGCCGTCTCGGCCAGTGCCCCGGCCAGGTCGGTGAAGTTGCGCAGGGCGTACCCGCAGACGAGGCCGTCGAACGTCCCGCCGGGGAAGGGGAGCCAGCTGCAGTCGGCCTGGAGGAGGGGAGTCCCGGTGCTGTTGGCGGCCAGCATGCCCGCGCTGAGGTCGGCGCCGATCACCCGGTAGCCCTTGTGCAGGGCCAGGCGGGAGAGGTCACCGGTGCCGCAGGCCACATCGAGGAGGAGCGAGCCGGCGGGGAGGGCGAGCGCGCTGATCGTGCTGCGCCGCCACGCCTGGTCGAGGCCGAAGGTCATCAGCCGGTTCACCAGGTCGTAGCGCGGCGCGATGGCGTCGAACATCGAGCGGACGCGAGCTGTCTTCTCCTCGCCCTGGGGAAGAGGCTCGGCGATCACCCTCAGCGGAAGTAGCGGTAGACCACCTGCGCCACGCAGGCCGGCTTCGGGGCGTCGCGCACTTCCATCACCAGGTCGTAGGTGACCTGTACCCCGCCCTCGACGTCCTCGGTCCCGGCCACGGTGACGCCCATGCGCAACTCGGAGCCCACGAGCACGGGCGACGGGAACCGGATCTTGTTGGCGCCGTAGTTGACACCGAATGTCATCTTGTCGACCCGGATCACCTTGTTCAAGAGCACGGGCGCGAGCGACAGCGTCAGGTAGCCGTGGGCGATGGCCCCGCCGAAGGGACCCTCCTTCGCCCGCTCGGGATCGACGTGTATCCACTGGTGATCGTCGGTCGCATCGGCAAAGAGATTGACCCGTTCCTGGGTAATCGTCTGCCACTCGGAATAGCCGAGCTGTTGTCCGATGAGATCGTGAAAGGCATCGACTCCGTCGACGATCGTGGTCATGGTCCGCTCCTTGGTGTCCGAAGAGTTTCTAGGCCCTGGCACCCTATCCGCCCCCACCGAGCGGTTTTCGTACCCGGCTACTCACTACGCTGGTCCGAGTGGTCGATCGGCGGCGCCCAACCCCTCAGCACGATCAACCCCACCAGCACCGAGATGTCCGGGGCGGCGGGGCGCGGGCGGCCGTCTTCGGGCTGAGCGACGGGCTGGTCACCAACATCTCGCTCGTGCTGGGCGTGGCGGGTGCCAGCCCGGGCGGGCAGATCGTCCGCCTGGTCGGCGTGGCGGGGCTGGTCGCCGGCGCTTTTTCCATGGCGGCGGGGGAGTATCTCTCCATGACGGCCCAGCGCGAGTTGATGGAGCGCGAGCTCGTCGTCGAGCGCCGGTCTCTCAAGCAGAGCCCCGAAGGGGAAGCCAACGAGCTCCGTGGCATCTACGAGCGCCGGGGCATCGACCCCGGCGTGGCGCGCGACATGGTGCACCAGGTGATGCAGGACCCCGAACTGGCGCTCGAGACCCACGCCCGCGAGGAGCTGGGTATCAGCCCCCAGCACCTGGGTTCCCCGGTGCAGGCCGCCCTGTCGTCCTTCTTTACCTTCGCCCTGGGCGCATTCATCCCGCTACTCCCCTGGCTCTTCGCCAAGGGCACCGGGGCGATCGTGGGGTCGGTGGCCTTGAGCGCCGTGGCCGCGATCGCCATCGGCGTCGTCCTGGCCGCGTTCACCCATCGCCCGATGCTGCGCTCGGCCCTGCGCCAACTGATCATCACGGCGTTGGCCGCCGCGGTGACCTATGGCGTGGGGCGGGCTATCGGGACGGGGGCCGGGATCAGCTGATCGTGCGGAGGTACGAGCGGTCGACGTGGTCGGTCGTGAAGCCGAGCGCTTCGTAGAGCACCACCGCAGCCGTGTTCGAGGACGTGGTGTAGAGCATGCCGACGGTGACGCCGCCCGGGCCGCTCAGCCATTGCAGGCCGGCGACGGTCAGCGCCCGTCCCCATCCCTCGCTGTGGTGGGCCGGGTCGACGGAAATGACATAGATCTCGCCGAGGGGGGGATCGCTGTCCCGGTGGACCTTGGTCCAACAGGAGCCGAGGAGGCCGGTCGGAGAGCTGTCGGCCTTCGTTGGGTTGGCGGCGGCATCGGCCACGAGGAACCCCTCCGGGTCGAACCACGCGGCCCGGGTGCGGGCGTGCAGGTCCGCCAGGGTCCAGCCACCCTGTTCGGGATGGTCGGCGAAGGCCTGGTTATTGATGGTGAGCCAGGCTTCGTCGTCCTGGCCCGGTCTGAAGGCCCGGGTGATCACCGGGCGGGCGCTGGCCACGGTTTCGGGGGGAAGGGGGAGCGGCACCCGCATCTGCAGCAGGTCCCGCTCGGGCAGAAAATCGAGCGCTGCCGCCTCGGCGTCGTCCGCCTCGGTGGCCTGCATGAGCCACAGGCGCACCCGGCCGTGCGCCTGCCCCACGGCGGTGCGCAGGATCTCGGCCCGGATCGAGCCGTCGCGATGGGCCGGATCCACGGCAACGTGCAGCGCCGTGGCCCCGTCGATGGCCGGCGTGACGACGGCGCACCCGACCAGCTGATCAGACTCGTAGCCCAACACGGCCAGTGCCCCTTCCGCTCCGAGATCGCGTCGGGCGGCGGCGGCTCGCTGTGGTTCGGCCAGTGCCGGATGACGGTCGAACTGCGCACACCGGGCGAGGAGCTCGGACAGATCTGCCAATTGTTGCGCCGTGAGTTCGCTCAGGACCAGCACATTCATGCGCGCACCCTAACCCGGTACCGTGGCATGAGTGGGACGTCCGCGAACACCCAAGGGGATGGCGCGCCAGGTGGCGGCGCGGCTGGCTCTGGAGTATCCAGGCACGGCGCACGAGCTCTGTGCGTTGCAGCACGACACGCCGTTCCAACTTCTGGCCGCCACCATCCTGTCGGCGCAGTGCACGGACGCCCGGGTCAACGTGGTGACGCCGGTGCTGTTCGCGGCGTACCCCGATCCGGCCTCCCTGGCCCGGGCCAACCCCGAGGACGTGGAGGAGATCATCCGCACGACCGGCTTCTTCCGGGCCAAGACCAAGAGCCTGATCGGCATGGCCGCCGCTCTCGAGGATCGTTTTGGAGGTGAGGTCCCGACGGAGCTGGACGACCTGGTCACGATACCGGGGGTGGGTCGCAAAACGGGCAACGTGGTGCGGAGCGTCGATTTCGGGCTGCCTGGCCTCCCGGTCGATACCCATGTGCTGCGGCTCAGCAAGCGCCTGGGCCTCACGGAGCTCAGCGACCCCGTGAAGGTGGAGTTGGCCCTGAACCCCCTGGTGCCCGCTGCCGAACGAGGAGCGTTCAGCCTGAGGCTGATCCTCCACGGCCGCTCGACGTGCATTGCCCGTCGCCCAGCCTGTTTGCGCTGTGCACTGGCCGATATCTGCCCCTCGGCCCACCTCTGGGACTAATCCACAATTCATCCACAACTCACCCCCAATTCTGGGCTGCGCGACACCCAATCGGTGGAAACGGGGTATTAAACTTCCGGTGGAACCGGTTCCCGCCACCTGGTTCCGCAGGGACGTCGCTGGGATCCGCCTCCCGGACGACCCGCCCGATGCCGGCCCTTTGGGCCGGCATCGGTGTTTCTGGAGCCCGACCGTCGGCAGGGCTCGTCGTTCGTATTGGCTTCGTCGGCCGTGACCACCTGGTCGTTCGTACCCGGAGGGATTCAGTAGTACCCGGGGTGTTACCCTTTTTCCATGGTGACCAAGCGTTCGGTGTCGTTGGCCGACGAGGTGGCGGCGTCGGTGGAAGAAGCGGCCAAGCAGGATGGTGTGTCGTTCAGCGCGTGGCTCTCGAGGGCCGCCGAAAAACAGTTGCAGGTTCGCCAGGGTTTGCGCGGGGTGGCCGCCTGGGAAGGCGAAACGGGTTCTCTCAGCCCCGAGGAGTTGGCGGCGGGTGAGGCGCTGCTGGCCCGGCTGCGCTCGGGGGTCTCCGGTGTGGCGTCCCGTGTGCGCCGCCGATGAGCCCGGCCCGTCGCGAGGGTTTGGTCTACGGCGTCGGCGCATTGCACGCCGCAGCCCGGGGGGATCGCATGATGTGGGCCCTCCACCGCGCCGCGCTGTCCAATGGGATCGTCCCGGTGATCCCTGCCGTGGCTGTGGCCGAGGGCTATCGCACCGAGGCGCGGGGCGACCGCATCGCGGAACTACTGGACGGGACGGAGGTCGAGGCCTTCAACCGCGATGCCGCTCATCGTTCGGGTGAGCTGGCTGCCCGTTGCGACACGACCGAGCTGGCGGTGATCGCGGTGATCGAGCTGGCTGACCGGCGCAACTGCGCCGTGGTGGCGCAGCGCCAGGCCGTTTTGCGCAATGCCGCTGCCCTCCTGGGTCACGAGCTCGTTCTCTACGCGGTCTGAGCGAAGCGCCGGAGGCGCCGGAGGGCACCATCGAGGGAGCGCTCGACGGCAAAGAGCTCGCGGGCCATGTCCTCGTTGCCGCCACCCTGGGCCGTTTCCGCCATGGTGGAGACGCGGTCATGCAACTCCTGGAGCGTCGAAGATAGGGAAGAGAGCTCGGCGACTGTTGTCATCTCTTGATGATGGCCCAGTTCATCCGGGAGGGCCACGCAGTCGCCAGTAGCCTGGAGTTGCCATGTCCCTTCGCCTGCTCAGCCTGCGCGGCACCCCGACGCCCTTCGACCACGTGCTCCCACGTCCGGCCGATCCGGGCACGGACGTGCACGATGTGGTGGCCGAGGTGCTGCGCCGGGTCCGGGTCGAGGGCGATCAGGCCGTGGCCGAATTCACCATGAAGTTCGACGGAGTCGACGTGTCCGACTCCCCCGCCCCTGGCGACGGGTCTACGGCCGCCACCGGCGGGATGCGGGTCCCGCCGGCCGAGATATCCGCCGCGCTCGCTCGGATCGACCCGCAGCTCCGAGCCGCCCTCGACCTGGCCTTCGAGCGCATCGTGGCCTACCACGCCCAAGAGGGAACCCCGCCAGGCGTGTTCGAATCGGGCGGGGTGCGCGTGGCGCACCTGGCACGACCCGTGAACCGGGCCGGGATCTACGCACCCGGCGGACGGGCCCGGTACCCCTCGACCGTGCTCATGTGCGCCGGGCCGGCGCGGGTGGCCGGGGTCTCCGACATCGTGCTCTGCGTGCCGCCGGCGGCCGACGGGCGTGTTGACGATGCGACGCTGGCGGCGGCGTCCATCGCCGGCATCACCGAGGTGTACCGGATCGGGGGCGCCCAAGCGGTGGCGGCCATGGCCTACGGGACGGCCAGCGTGCCCCGGGTCGATGTCATCGCCGGCCCCGGCAATGCCTTCGTGGCCGAGGCGAAGCGCCAGGTGAGCGGCGTGGTGGGCATCGCCTCCGCCTTCGCCGGTCCCTCCGAGATCGTCGTGGTCGCCGGTCCGGGAGCGCCCCCCGAATTCGCGGCCATCGACCTGGTCGTCCAAGCCGAGCACGGCCCGGACGGGTTGGCCTGGTTGGTCACCTGGGACGAGGAACTTCTGGCCGCGGTCAGTGACGAGGTCGACCGGATCGTGGCGGCATCGCCCCGCCGGGCCGATCTCGAGTCCACGCTGGCCTCCTCGGGCATCGCCTGCCTGGTCGACGGGCCCGAAGCCGCCATGGAAGTGGCCAACACCGTCGCCCCCGAGCACCTCCAGCTCATGGTGGCCGACGATCTGGCGCCGGTGCTGTTGGATCTGGTGCAGAGTGCCGGCGCCGTCTTCATCGGACCGTGGTCGCCGGCCAGCCTGGGGGACTACATCGCCGGCCCGAACCACGTGCTGCCGACGAATCGCACGGCGCGCTTCTCCTCGGCCCTGCGTGCCGACGACTTCCGCCGGCACATCCACGCCGTAACGGTGAGCACCGACGGCATGGTGGAGCTCGGACCCTCCGTCATCACGCTCGCCGACACAGAGGGCCTGCCGGCGCACGCCGATTCGGTGCGGCGCCGACTGCGGGCCCTGGCCGATGTCGATGCAGGGGAACGTTCCGGCGCAAGCGCCGATTCCGCTGGGCGCGAGGGCACCGACGCATGAGCGCGCTCCCGCCCATTCGTCCCGACCTCTCGCTCGGCGACGGCTACCACTCGCCGCAGGTCGACGCCGAGGTGCGCCTCAACACCAACGAGTCGCCCTTCCCGCCGCCCGAGAAGTGGACGGCGGATCTCCTTGCCGCGCTGGCCGAGGTGTCCTTTCATCGGTATCCCGATCGCCCGGCCACCGAGCTGCGGGCCGCCATCGCCGCGCTGCACGCGGTCACGTCCGAAGAAGTCTTCTGCGCCAACGGATCGAACGAGGTGCTGCAATCCCTCCTCCTCGCCTACGGCGGACCGGGCCGCCGGGCCTGTCTGTTCGAGCCGACCTACGCCCTCCACTCGCACATCAGCCGCCTGACGGGCACCGCGGTGATCGAAGGCGGACGCACCGAGGACTTCCGGATCGACCCCGAAGACGCCGTCGCGCTGTTGGCGCGCCAGCAGCCCGACATCACCTTCTTGTGCTCGCCCAACAACCCGACCGGCCGGGCCGAGCCGAGGGAGACCGTCATCGCGATCCTCGACGCCGCGCCGGGTCTCGTCATCGTCGATGAGGCGTACGGTCAGTTCTCATCGTGGACCGCGCTCGAATTGCGCGGGTCGATCCACCCGGGACTCGTCGTCACCCGCACGTTCTCCAAGACGTGGGCCATGGCCGGGGCGCGCCTCGGCTACCTGATCGCGGATCCCCTCGTGGTGCAGGGCTGCGAGGCCGTCGTGTTGCCCTACCACCTCTCGGCCCAGACGCAGCTGGCCGGTCTGCTGGCGCTGGACTACACCGATGAGATGGAAGCCCGGGTGGCGCTGATCGCAGAAGAGCGGGGCCGAGTGGCGGCCGCGCTGGGGGGCCTCCCGGTTGAAAGCTGGCCGTCGGATGCCAACTTCATCCTCTTCCGCCCCCTCCATGTCAGTGCGGATGACGTGTGGACCGGGCTCCTCGAGCGCTCGGTGCTGATCCGCAACTGCGCCAGCTGGGAGGGACTGCCCGGCTGCCTGCGGGTCACCATCGGGCGGCCCGACGAGAATGACCGATTCCTGACTGCGTTGGAGGAGTGCCTGCGATGACCGCATCAAAGAGCAAGACCCAGAGTGCCACCGCGGGGGATACGGCGAAAGCGACAGCGGGGGAGACGGCACGAGCGCGCACGTCCACCAAACAGCGGAACACCAAGGAGACCACGATCGAGGCGTCCCTCGCCGTCGACGGGACCGGTGTCGTCGAGGTCTCCACGGGACTTCCCTTCTTCGACCACATGGTGGAGCAACTCGGGCGGCATGCCTCGTTCGACCTCACCGTGCGGGCCGAGGGCGACCTCACGGTCGATGCGCACCACACGGTGGAGGACGTCGGCATCGTGCTCGGCGGGTGCCTGGCCGAAGCCCTGGGTGACAAGCGGGGCATTCGCCGTTTTGCCTCCATGCTGCTGCCGCTCGACGAGGCGCTCATCGAGGTCGCGCTGGACCTGTCCGGTCGTCCTTACCTGGCTTATGCGATCGAGTTCGCGCCGGACACGGCAGGGCTCGGCACGCCGCCGTTCGACCCGCAGCTGGCCGAGGAGTTCTGGCGCGCCTTCGCCACGGCCGGAAACCTGACGCTGCACATCCGGCGCGAGGAGGGCAAGAACACCCACCACATCCTCGAGGCCTCGTTCAAGGGCGTGGCCCGCTGCCTGCGTGACGCCGTGCGTATCGAGGGCGAGGCGATCCCGTCGACCAAGGGCTC
>Ga0302178_10003300_pt1 | contig 12219 bp, 12 predicted proteins | sample I_Palsa_E1_3_FD_198790 | JGI IMG/M metagenome (GOLD analysis project Ga0302178, IMG submission 198790) | Peat permafrost microbial communities from Stordalen Mire near Abisko, Sweden - I_Palsa_E1_3 | ecosystem: Environmental > Terrestrial > Soil > Palsa > Peat permafrost | place: Sweden... | reverse complement strand
TCGCCTGGGCCACCCATGACGTGTTCTTCGACCTGTCCTGGGCCTACTGGCTCAAGAACCTGATCCCCGGCGCCAGCCAGGTCATCGAGATCGACGGCCGCCTGTTCTTCCCCGAAGAACGCCCGGGCGACCTCATCGACGCGCTCCGAAAGCACTGGGACCAGTGAACGCCGCCGACGCGGCCCGGGTGCTCGCGCGGACCGCGACCAGCCGCCGGCCCGCTACCTCGCCCGCACGCAAGCGCATCACGCTGCTCGCGCTGTGCCTGGCGGCGTTCATCATCAGCCTGGACGTCACGATCGTGAACGTGGCCCTGCCCAGCCTGGTCCGCCAGACCGGCGCGACCACCACGGACCTGCAGTGGGTGGTGGACGCCTACAACCTGGTCTTCGCCACGCTCGTCCTGGTCGCCGGCAGCCTGTCCGACCGGCTGGGACGCAAGGGAATGCTGCTGGCCGGCCTCGGCGTGTTCGGCGTCGCCAGCCTGGCCGGCTCGCTCGCCAGCTCCACCGGTCAGCTGACCGGGGCCAGGGCGATTATGGGACTGGGCGCCGCGATGATGTTCCCGGCCACCTTGTCGCTGCTGACCAACGTCTTCACGGCCCGGCGCGAGCGGGCGGCCGCGATCGGCCTGTGGGGTGCCACCACCGGAGTCGGGATCGCCACCGGCCCGATCATCGGCGGCTGGCTGCTGGAGCATTACTGGTGGGGCAGCGTCTTCCTGTTCATGGTCCCGGTGGCGGCCGGAGTCGCGGCCCTGGCCGCCTGGGCCGTGCCGACCTCACGGGACCCGCGTATCCCGAAGACGGACTGGCGAGGCCTGATCCTGTCCGCCGCCGGGATGGGCGTGCTGGTTCTCGGGATCATCCAGGCGCCCGGCTGGGGCTGGGGCTCGGCGCGGACCCTCGGCACGCTGGCCGCGGGCGCGGTCCTGCTGGTCGCCTTCGCGGCGGCCGAGGCCCGGACCGCGCACCCGATGCTGGATATCGCGCTGTTCCGCAACCCGCGCTTCACCGCCGCCAGCGGGTCGGTGGCCGTCGCGTTCTTCGCCCTGAACGGGTTCATCTTCTTGGCGACCCAGTACTTCCAGATTGTCAAGGGCTACGGCCCGCTGGGCACCGGGGTGCGGCTGCTGCCGGTGGCCGGGTCGGTCGCGGTCGCGTCGGTGACCGGAACCAGGCTGGCTGTCCGGATCGGCAACAAAATCATCGTCGGCAGCGGGCTGACATTGTTCTGCGCGGCACTGCTGTGGATCTCCACGGTCTCCCAGACGACCTCCTACGGGGTGATCGCCGCGCAGATGATCGTGTTCGGCATCGGGATGGGGCTGACCCAGGCACCGGCCACCGAGGCCATCATGGGGGCCGTCCCGAAACACAAGGCTGGCGTCGGGTCGGCGGTCAACGACGCGACCAGGCTGTTCGGCGGCACCCTCGGCGTCGCCGTCATCGGCAGCGTCGCCGCTTCCCTGTACACCAGCCGGCTGGCCGCCACGCTCCCCGCCGGACTGCCGGCCCGGGCTATCACCGCCGCCAGGGGATCGGTCGGCGGCGCCGTGATCGCCGCCCGCAACGCCAGCCAGGCCGGGTCCGCCCAGCTCGGATCCCGGCTGAAGGACGCCGCGATCCTCGCCTTCCTGCACGGCTTCGCCGGAGGCTGCCTCGTCGCCGGGGCCGTAGCCGCCGTTGGCGCTCTCGTCGCCATCTTCCTGCTCCCGGCCCGGCCCGCCGACCCCGGGACGCAATCCCCGCAGCTCCCCGCGACGGACCCTCAGCACGCAAGCACCACCCAACGCCAGAACGTCCAAGCCCTGTGAACGGCCGACGTCGGCCCACCACCCAGAAACGAGGAAACCGGAGATGACAAACAAGCGCATCCGTATCGACAAGCCGAGGATCCGGCGCGAGCGCCCCGAGGCTGAGGACCTGCCGGCCGACCCGCGAGACCCCGATGTGGTCCGGGCCAAGGCGCTAGCCCGTTCATTCGCTTCGCACCGCGACACTAACGCTCCGAGCGCATGATAACGTTCCGGCGAGTTCTTGACGCGCCGGACCACGCCATCCAGAAGCCAGAATACAGAGATTGCTGCATAATTTTAAGCAGCCTGCCGACTTCGGTTTAATTGTCTGGATCGTGCGTCGCGGAGCCGGTTATATAGGAGTTTCCCGCATACGGGGGTATGCGTACATACGGGGGTATGACTACATGCACCACAAGCTCATGCTTACTACGACAAGAACGGCCGTTATCGGTGCCGTGATAGTCCTCGGCGCCGCGGCCGCCGCCCAGGGGGCAATGGCCAGCCCGGCGCACGCAGGCACCGTGTCCGTGGCGTGCACCACGCCGGCGCTGATATCGGCCATCTCCGGCGCCAGCAATGGCGAGAAGCTTCGTCTCGCGGCCCGCTGTATCTACCAGCTGACTGCGCCGCTGCCCGGCATCCGCACCGGCCTCACCATCGCGGGCTCCGGCGCCACCCTCGAGCGCAGCGAGGCTGCCGGCACCCCGGCCTTCACGATCCTCACGGTAGACGCAGGAGACGTCAATCTCGCCAGGGTGAACTTCCGCAATGGCGGCGGCAGCGCCTACGATAACGCCGGCGCGATCGAAAATGAAGGCGGTGATATCACCGTGCTCGACGGTACCTTCGCGGACAACAGCAACTCGGAGGAGGGCGAGGGCGCGATCTACAATAAGTCCGGGACCCTGACGATAACCAGCGTCTACTTCACACTCAATGACGCCGAAGCCGGCGGCGCGATCACCAACGACGCTATCATGACACTGCGCAGCTCCCGCTTCTTCGATAACAGCGCAAATATGGGCGGGGCGATTTACAACGCAGGCACCGCGGCGGTTATCGGCACTACCTTCACCGAGAACGGCGCCTTCGAAGGCGGGGCCCTCGTCAATACCGGCCACACGGCACTGAGTTCCGTCACCATTAAGAACAACTCCGCCGCGGTCGCGGTGGGCGGCGGTATCTACAACGACGGCACGCTGACCGCGGCCTCCAGCACTATCGTCCACAACAACGCCCGGTACGGGGGCGGCGGTATTTACAACGCTGCCAGCGTGGCGCTGACCCTGACCGAGGTTTCCGGCAACACGCCCGACAACTGCGACCCGGTCGGCACCATCAAGGGCTGTACGGGCTGACCGCCGCGCGACCGCGTTCCAGCCCGCGTTCCTTCCCTGGGCTACAGCTCATTACGTGCGGTCGGATAGTCCGTGAGGGTTTCGAAGGCCTCGTTGATGAGGTCGGGTAGTTCGGGGGTGCCGTTGTTCTCGACCCAGGTGAGGACGGCGGTGCTTGCGGCCGCGAGGCATGCCGCGACCATGACCCTGGCCTGGAAGCCGGGCCGGGGGCCTAGAGCCTGGAGGATGAGCTGCTGGGTGGCCATCTGGTCGGACCAGAGCCGTTCCCGCAGCACGGGCGTGGACACGATGAGCTTGTTCTGGGCCAGCAGTGCGTCGCGGTCGGTGTCGTAGACCTGCGCCAGGCCCTGGAGCAGCGCGGCCCGGATTCGCTGGGTGAGGGGCCAGCTGGCCGGGGTCTGTTCGAGCAGGACGGCAATCATGGGGTCGTAGCTGTCGGACAACGCCACGTCCTCCTTGGCCGGGAAGTAGCGGAAGAACGTCATGTGCGAGACGCCGGCCGCGGCCGCGATCTGCTCGACGGTGGTCGCGTCGTATCCCTGTTCGCGGAATAGCCGCAGTGCGCTGGCGCGGATGCGGTCGCGGGTGGCGGCCTTCTTGCGCTGCCGCCAGTCCGGTACGGGTTCGGTCACAACTGTCATCGTCGCGTACCGGTGTCCGGGGCTGCGGCCGCAGCCCCCTCCGCCGAGGCCGCGCCGCCCGCCGCGACCCCCTGCGGCGAGGCCGCACCGCCGGCCGCGGCCCCCTGCGGCGAGGCCAGATCCCGTGGGGCGGTGCGGCCGGGCAGGTACCTCAAGCTGGTGAGGGCGGCGAGGGTAGCGACTCCGGCGCAGATGAGCATGACGGCGCTCATGCCGTGCAGGAACGCGGTTCCGGCGGCGATCCGCAGCGCGGAGCCGCCTGATGGCAGGCGGCTGGCGACCTCGGCGGCCTGGGTGATGGAAGCGCGCGCCTCAGCGGCCTCCCGGCCGGGCAGGACGGCCAGGGCGGGCCGGAGATCGCGGGCGTAGGTGGCGGACAGCACGCTGCCGAGCACAGCGACCGCGATCGCCCCGGCGACCTGCCGCAGCGCGCTGTTCACCGAGGCACCGATGCCGGCATCGTCGCTGCCCGCGGCCGTCATGACCGCGTCCATCGCGGCCGCGATGGCCGCGCCGGTTCCGAGCCCGCACAGGGCCAGCCCAGCCGCTACGAAGGCATAGCCCGTGGCCAGGTGGATCTGGCTGAGCATGGCGAGTCCGCCCGTCAGCAGGGCCAGCCCGGCGGCCACGGTGAGCCTGGTGCCCGCGGCCCGCACCACCTGGCCCGCTACACCGCCGGCCACCAGCAGTCCGCCCATCATCGGCAGCAGCCGCAGCCCGGCGCTGATCGGGTCGTCGCCGAGCACGCTCTGCAGGTACTGGGGCACCACGAACAAGATCCCGAACAGCGCGACCGACACGGCGATGGTCGCGGCTGTGCCCCAGGTGAACCGTTTATCCCGGACTAGCGCCGGGTCGATGACCGGGTTCGCCGAGCGGTGTTCGCGGCCGAGGAAGGCGGCCAGGAGCACCGCCGACCCGGCCAGCGGCAGCCAGGTGGACCGCGCCATCCAGCCATGTTCCGGGCCGTTGATGACGCCCCATACCAGGCAGGTGACCGCCCCGGCGGGCAGCAGCGCGCCCAGGACGTCCAGTGGCGGCGCGGCGGAGTTGCGCGACTCGGGCATCAAAACGACTCCCGCGGCCAGGGTCACACAGACGGCGGGCACGTTGATCCAGAACACCGAGTGCCACGAAAAGTGCTGCAGCAGCAGGCCGCCAAGCACCGGCCCGAGCGGCAGGCCGAGCGCGACGGCCGCAGTGAGGATACCGATAGCCTTGGGCCGGTCATCATCTCCGAACGCGGCCGAGACCACCGCCAGGGATAGCGGGAACATGATCCCGGCGCCCAGCCCCATTAGCGCTCGCGCCGCGATCAGCTCTCCCGCCGAGACCGAAAGCGCGCACCACAGCGACGCCGCCAGGAACAGCGCCAGGCCGGCCAGCAGCAGCCGCTTGCGGCCGAGGCGGTCCCCGACCATCCCGGCGGGCAGCATGACCCCGGCGAAGACGAGCGAGTAGGCGCCAACGAGCCATTGCAGGTCGCCGGTGCCTGCGTGCAGCCCGGCCGAGATGGCGGGCAGCGCGATGTTCAAGATCGTGAGATCCAGGCTCACCACGATCACCGACAGGCACGTCACCGTCAGCATCCACCACTTGCGGGTCAGCACCGGCATCTCCAATATGTTAGTCATTAACATGTTAGTAACTAACATACGTGAGACGGGAAGGCTCAGCAAGCCATTCGGTACGGGGCGACTAGCCTCGGCCTGGGCTCGCCCCGCCCTCCGCTTCGGGGCGCATCATGCGCCCGAGCTCCCGGCGAGCTGCCGCTCGATGGCTTCCAGTCGCCGGGTCAGGTCGGCCAGCGCGCCGGCGTCCCGGCCGGCTGACCTGCTCCGCTCAAGCACGACACCTGCGGCGACGGCCCCGATGGCCTGGCGCAGCGCCGTGGCCTGGATGCCGTGCCCGGCCAGCAGATCTCGGGCCTGGCCCTCGCTCGCGACAAGTCCGACCAGGAGGTGCTCGCACCCGACGTAGTTGTGCCCGAGTTCTACGACCGTTTCGAGCGCGGCCGCGTACGCGAGTCGTCCTGGCATCGTGAGCCGCCCGAGCAGGGTGTCACTGGACTCGGGGCCTCCAGGACCGGGTTCGTCGGTGTCGCTCGCCCTGCTCGCTTCGGCGAGTGCGTCGACGTCGGCGCCTTGGGTCAGCAGCAGGCGCACGGCCAGGTTCTCGCCGTCGTCGAGCAGCCCGCGCAGCAGGTCGAGCGAGGAAACAGCAGGCCGGGCCCGGCCGTCAGGGTCCAACGCGGCGGCCTCGAGTGCCGCGGCAAGCCGCGGGGTCATCCGCTTGCGAGTGCCCTCGCCGATCCGCCGGAGAGTGGCGGCGGGAGTTGCGGGGTCGCGCAGCGCCGCAATGCCCCTCCGGGTTCGCCCGACCCGCTCGACCGCGTCGGAGAGCGCCGCTTGGCACACCGCGGACACCGGCACGCCGGCGTCTTTGACCGCCGACGCGAGCGCGTCGGGAAGGTAGACGTTGATCTTCGGCACGAGACCTCCCACTGTAACCCGTCACTAACCCCTATAGGGTTACACATCGAGACGCCCAGCGGCAAGCTGTTGAGCCGTGGCACTGGTCTCGGGCTCACTTCGCTCCCGCCGCCATCCTCAGCAGGCCCGGCGATCTGCATTTTGATCCAGAACGATCGCTCGTAACAGCCCCCGGACTTCTTCCCCGCCGACCGCCCATTTCGTCCCCGCCGGTTCGTCGTACCTCCGACCGGACGAAGTCCCCGCCCGATCAAAGGAGAAGGCGCTGCCCAATCCGAGCTCACGTTCGCGGCCCCGGCGACGCCTTGACTTGACTGATGTCATATGTCTATCGTTGTGATATCAATTTTTAGAGGTAAGGCGGTAAGCCAGATGAAGGCGAAGCTGACTGGGCGCGGATGTCCCTGGGTGCGGCTGTTTGTCCCGGTGACCTTGCTCATCTCGATAACGATGCTGGTCGCGGCGTGCGGTGGCGGCAGCCCGGCGCCGGTCAGTACGGCCTTCCCCGGCGCGGCGGCGCCGACCGGATCGTGGCCGTACCCGAATGGCGACATCGCCAACACCAGGAACGCGCCGGACTCGGCGATCTCGGCGGCGAACGTGTCCGGGCTGCGGGAGGCCTGGGCGTTCAAGCTGACGGGCACGGCCGCGGCCGGCGCCCCGGGTGTCGGCTCGCTGACCGCGCCGCCGGTCGTGCAGGACGGCGTCGTGTACCTGCAGGACGAGGACGCCAACGTCTACGCGCTCGCGCTGGCCACCGGCAAGCTGAAGTGGGAGTACACGGTTAACGTCCCGGAGAAGAGCGGGCCCGGGCCGGACGGGGTGGCGGTCGCGGACGGCGCCGTGTACGGGGACACGTCGACCTCGGTGTTCGCGCTGAACGCGGCGACCGGCAAGACGATCTGGGTGGATAGCAGCCTGCTGAACAGCGGCCAGGGGTCGTTCGAGATCCAGCCGCAGGTGGCGGACGGGCGGGTGTACCTGGCCAGCGCCTACGGTTCGGGACCCGGCGGCGGGGTGCTCCTGGCGCTGAACGCGTCAAACGGGCACCTGCTGTGGAAGTTCAACACGGTCATCGGCACTGGCACGGCCGTGCAGGCGCTCGGTGTCGGCTCGGGCGGGGCCTGGGAGCCGCCGCTGGTCGGGAGCGACGGCTCGGTGACGTTCGGCCTCGGCAACCCGTACCAGAGCATCGGCCAGGCCATCGCGCATCCGTCGCGAGACCTCTACACCGACAGCGCGGTGAACCTGGACGCGGCGACCGGGAAGCTGCGCTGGTACTACCAGGCCGTGCCGGACGACTTCGCGGACCATGACCTGCAGGCGTCGCCGATCTCGGCGGCCATCGGCGGGGTTCCCGTGATCATCGCCGGCGGCAAGGTGGGATACGTCTACGCGCTGAACGCCCAGTCCGGCGCGCTGCTGTGGAAGACGCCGGTCGGCGAGCACAACGGGCACGACAACGACTCCGTGCTCGCGCTGTCGCACCAGCTCACGATCACGTATCCGTACACGGTAGCGCCCGGTTCGCTGGGCGGCATCCTGTCGAGCATGGCCGTGGCGGACGGGAGCGTGTACGTGGACACCATCGACCTCCCGATCACCTTCACCGGCCCGAAGTCGGCCGACGGGGACAAGGCCGGCGGTCCCGAGGCCGGCGAGATAGAGGCGCTCAGCCTGGCCACCGGCAAGGTCGAATGGGACACCAAGGTCGCCACGCTGCCGCTCGGCGCGGCCACGGTCTCCAACGACCTGCTCATCACCACGCTCTACACCGGGGCCCTGATCGCACTCAACCGCGACACGGGCGCGATCGTCTACCAGCACCAGCTGCCCACGTCGGCGAATGCGCCGATCGCCGTTTTCGGCAACACGGTGCTGGTCCCGGCGGGCGGCCCCAAGACGAGCTCGAGCGGAGGCGGCCACCCGCAGCTGGTCGCCTACACGGTTCCGTGAGCACGGCCAGCCTGACGGTCCGGCGGCTGCTGTTCGTCTGCCTCAGTCGCCGGCCAGTTCGTCGGTGGCGGTTCGTCCGGCGTCGGCGGTCCGGCGCAGGAAGTCGGTGAGCAGGCGGAGTTCGGCATCGCTGTATTCGGCGCAGATCTGGTCCACCGAGGTGTTCATCCCCGAGTAGAGGTGCAGCAGTTCGGAGTTGCGGTCCCGTAGCGCCCGGATGAGGACGGCGCGGCGGTCGGAGGTGCCGCGGTCGCGGGCCACCCAGCCGCCGCGTTCGAGCCGGTCGATGATGCCGGTCATGGTGGCCGGGTGCAGCCCGGCGCGTCGGGCCAGGGCGCTCGGGCTGAGCGGGCCGGTCCGGCTGATGAGATCAAGACAGTCCAGATCGACGTCCTTGAGCTCCACGCGGGCGCCGACGTGATGGTTGAGCAGGGACAGCTGGATGCTCAGCTCGCGCAGCGCCTCCTTGATGGCCGCGCTCAGCCGCCGTCTGTGCCGCGCCGAGCCGGCATCCTCAGATGATATGGAAACCATATGATATTATCCTAATGTCTTCTGGAATACAGAAGAAACGATACCCCGGAAGGGGCGCCCGCGCACAGGAAAGGGCCTGGCCATCCATGAAGCTCACGATATTCGCCGCGACCGGCGGCATCGGCCGTCAGATCCTCGAGCAGGCCGTCGATGCGGGTCACGACGTCACCGCGGTCGTCCGCCATCCCCAGAAACTGCCCGACGAGCTGTCCAGCCAGATACGCGTCGTCTCCGCCGACCTGGCGGCCCCGGACCCGGCCATGCTCACCTCCGCGGTCCAAGGAGCCGACGGCGTGCTCTCCGGCCTGGGACCGCGATCGAAGGCCGAGACCGGAATCGCCGCCCGCGGCACCCAGGCCATCGTCACGGCGATGAAGGCCGCCGGCGCGCGACGCATCGTCGTCGTCAGCGCCGCGCCCATCGGGACCGTGCCCTCACCCGGCAGGCCGAACCCGCCCAAGCACGACCCCGGCGACGGGTTCATCATGCAGCACCTGCTCAACCCGCTAGTCAAGACCGCGCTCCGCCAAAACTACGCCGATCTCGCGCGGATGGAAGACATCCTCCGCGACAGCGACCTGGACTGGACTGCCGTACGACCGCCGCGGCTGACCGACAAGCCGCTGACCGGCACCTACCGGACGGCCCACGGCCAAAACCTGCGGCGCGGCCTCGTCATTTCACGCGCCGACGTCGCCCACTACATGCTCCGCGCCGTCGGACAACCCGAGACGATCAAACAAACCATCGGCGTCGCCTACTAGCGGGCGCTGCGGTGCCCCGAGGCGCTAGCGGCCGGCCTTGTCGGGGCGCTTGTTGCCGCGGCCTCTGGCCTTGCGGCGTGCGCCCCGGCCCCAGACCCGCTCACGGCCGGGTAGGCCAGCAAGCTGGTCGGCGATCTGCTTGCGGTCCGGCTCGTCATCCAGGCGGACTTCCCCGATGAGAGTGCCGGCGCGTTCGCGGACATTCGCCCGCCATACCCCGAGCTCGTCGTCGGACGCGGAGGCCGGCGGCGGCTCGGTGTCGAGGGTGTCCTGCGCGTACTTCTCGAGCAGCGCATCGACGGGGCGGCGGGGGCCGATGTAGCTGGCTTCGGCCGATCCTGGCCGCCCGGCGAGGACGTAAATCTTGTAGAGGTCGAGCAGGCGCTCTGTTCGCGGCGTGGCCACGATGCGGCGCTCAATGTCCCAGTCGGAACGAGTGATCCAGCGAGGGTTCGCGGACCCATCCGGTTTCAGTGCCGGGGCGATGTAGGCCTCACGGGCGGCTGGTGCCCGGTCCCAGGCGTTCCGTTCGTCGCGGCGCAGCGGCGCGAACGCGCGGCTGTCCAGTTGCAGCTGGTGCTTGGCCAGCAGGTACTCCTCGAGGAACCCGGCATTTTGCGGCCAGCGGAAGTCGGCGAGGGTCTCCAGCAGGATTTCGCGGACGGGCTGGCTGGTCCGCGCTGGGCGCATCCCGGCGCTGGCCGTGCGCCGTAGCTTGCCGATCAGCCGATCGCGCTGGTCATCGAGCCGCTCCAGCACAGTCACCTGTGCGACGAGGTCCGCGACGTCTACTTCTTCATCGCGCACCTTGTCCATCAGCCGCTGCTGGAGGCGCAGGGTTTGTTCCAGAGTCGCGGCGAGCTCATCTCTGAGCGCCGGCATGTTCACAATGCTGATCTTACGGGTAATTCCATGTATGACAAGCATGGAAGTCCATGTCATGGGTGCATGGAGGGAGCGGGCGCCGTGGGGGGTTGCCAGGGTCGCGAAGGAGGCATGGGAATGCTGAGTTGGGATAACGGCCCGCGGCGGGCGGGTGCACGGTGCTGGTACCCGGCACGGCGGCTGCACCTCGTTGATATCGAGAACCTGGCTGGCGACGCGCTGCCAAGTCTGAGCCAGATCCGCGAGGCTCAGGGCCTTTACGCTGGTTGCCTTGGTTTCGGTGGCATGGATCAAGTCGAGGTGGCCTCCAGCCATCTGACCCTGCTGAACGCGGCGCTCGGCTGGCCGTATGCCCACTACCGGGTCCGGTCGGGACCCGATGGCGCCGACCTGGCCCTGCTGGACGTGCTACGGCACGAGAACGTGGCCAGGCGGTTCACGCATGTGGCGATCGGGTCTGGTGATCACGTGTTCGCCGAGGCGGCAGCGGACCTCGCCGACCAGGGCGTCTGGGTGACCGTGGTGAGCCGGCACCGCAGCCTGTCACCGCGGCTCGCCATGGCCGCCCGCCAGGTGATCTTCCTCGACACCGCGCCTAAAGCTGCCTAACTGACCGGCCACCAGCCCCCAGTTCTACCCGATGTGGAGGTCGTGATTGATCGCCTGGGCGATCGCCTCGATGGTGGCGACCCCGTAGGCCATCGTCGGGTTGTCCTGGGTCAGCACCACAATGCTGTAACTGTTGCCGTGGCCGGTGAAGCAGCCGATGCTGTGGATACGCCAGCCGTGCGTGGCCAGGGGCAGCCAGCCGTTCTTGACGTGTACGGTGAGGTCGGCCGGAGCGCCGGCCGGGACACCCCAGCGCTGGGCCGGGATAACCTCGGCCATCAGCTTCAGGGCGTAGCTGCGGGAGGCCGGGTCCAGAACCGCGTTGCCGTACAGCAGCAGCCGCAGCAGTACGACCTGGTCGTTGGCGGTGATCTGGGTCAGGCCCCAGTAGCCGCCCGGGCCCAGCCAGGTGTGCCGCATCCCGGCCACGTCGAGGAAGTGCTGAAGGTAGCTTCGCCCGAGCTCGGCCCACAGGTCAGATGCGGCATCGTTGTCGGACATGGTGATCATCGACCTGGCCAAGGCGGCCTCGGTCGCGGTCAGCTGCCTGTGCTGGTCTTCCGCCTTGCGCAGGAGCGCAGCCAGGATGGTCACTTTGATCACGCTGGCGGAGTCGAAACTCGAGAACCGATTCAGCCAGCACCCCAGGCCCAGGCCCGGGTCATTGACCGCCACCGCGACGGTGGAGACGCGGCCGCGCTGCGCCGCCTGGATATCGCGGCCGATGCTGGCCGCCAGTGCCCGATGGGAGGAGGAACTGCAGATGGCTGACGATGCCGCGGCCCGGCCGGCCGCTGCGCCAGCCGCTGCGCCAGCCGCTGCGCCAGCCGGCCAGGCCGGGCACGCCGTCAGCGCCGCCCCAAGCAGCGCAGCACCCACAGCAACGGCCAATCCACCCATGCGCCCCATGAGACTCCCCCCGTAACACCGATGAAGACGAAACTAGCGCCGGCCCAGGCAAGAACAGCGGCGGCACGCCGTGGACCAGCACCCGGAGAGAGGTCCCGCAGTCCGACAGCTACATTCGCTTCACCTCGCAGGAATAATTGTTGCTGTCGGCTCGTGTAGCGGTCCATTGCGGATTGCATGTGAGCATTCCAAAGTAAGGTGACTTCGCGGCGTGTCGGGGCCGCCGAATGTGGTTTGATACCCCACTCCTGGTGTTCGCGCCGTGCATCC
>Ga0302178_10003297_pt1 | contig 12227 bp, 10 predicted proteins | sample I_Palsa_E1_3_FD_198790 | JGI IMG/M metagenome (GOLD analysis project Ga0302178, IMG submission 198790) | Peat permafrost microbial communities from Stordalen Mire near Abisko, Sweden - I_Palsa_E1_3 | ecosystem: Environmental > Terrestrial > Soil > Palsa > Peat permafrost | place: Sweden... | reverse complement strand
GGGCGGGCGGTAATTCCCAGATGGGTAGTGGTCCAATCGCTAGATCCGTAGGTACCGGGCTGGGTCGCGCAGATCGGCGTGTGGCCGAAGCCCCAGAGGGAACCCGAACCGGTCAGGGCGACGACGATCCCGAGCAGCGTGAAGGCCAGCAGCAAGCCGCCGAAGAGGACCGTGACGCTTCCTAGCGGCTCGGTCAGCTTCCGTCGTTCTGTCGTTAGCATCGGTCCACGTCCTTCGCCGCGCGGACGTGCGCGCGGCCATCCGCGCGTTCAGCGGCTTATTGATATTCGATAATAACGACAAACGATATGGTCTTGTCAAATCGTCCCTCTCCCCGCTTAGTTCCCGCCGCGCGGGTAGATGAGGAACGATCACGGCGGATAGCTCGATGAGACCGGGAGGATGCCTACCATGGGCCGTCGCAGTGCCGTAGCTTCCGTCTTCGCCGTCCTCGGCCTGGCGGCGGGGATGCTGGCCGTGGCCGGCTGCAAGGTGGAGGCGCCGACCGCCGCTCAGGCTACTTCCTCGGCCGCGGTCCAGGCCCAGTCGGCAACCTCGGCCGTGACCCGATCCGGTCCGCTGATCATCGAGCCCGGCGCCGGGTTCTCCCCGGTCTACAGCCTCATCAAGGGCGCCAAGCACACCATCGACGTGACCATGTATGAGTTCGCCGACACCACCGCGGAGCATGACCTGGCGGCGGCGGCCAGCCGCGGTGTGCGGGTCCACGTCATCCTGGACCGGCGCGAGCAGAGCGAGAACGCGACCGCGTACTCCTACCTCGGCTCCCACCGGGTCATGGTCACCTGGTCCTCGCCGAGTTACCACTACACCCACCAGAAGACCCTGATCGTCGACGGGTCCGAGGCTGTCATCATGACCGCCAACCTGACCGGCGAGTACTATCCGACCTCCCGGGACTTCCTGATCCTCGACACCAACCGGTCCGACGTCTCCGCCATCACCGCGGTGTTCAACGCCGACTTCGCTCACCGGGCCGTTCATCCCGGCAACGGGAGCGATCTCGTCTGGTCACCGACGGACGCACAGGAGAAACTGCTCGGCCTCATTAACGGGGCCACCAGCAGCCTGCGCATCTACAGCGAGGAAATGGGCGACACGACGGTGGAGAACGCGCTGATCAAGGCGGCTAAGCGCGGCGTCGACGTGCAGGTCTGCGGGGAGAACGAGGACGGCGAGTATGACAGCGCGTACGCCAAGCTGGCCCGGGCGGGGATCCACATCAGCTATTACAGCTCGTCCACCGGCTTCTACATCCACGGGAAGGTCATCGAGGCGGACTACGGCACCTCGCACGCGAAAGCCTTCGTCGGCTCGGAAAACTTCTCAAGCACCTCGCTCAACGACAATCGCGAGCTCGGGTTGATCATCTCCAACCACGCGGTCCTGTCCGCGATCGCCAGCACGTTCGCCGCCGACTTCCGGAGCGGCAAGCACTGGTCGTAGCTTCCCCCGGGCGGCGGCGGGATTCCGGGCCAGCCTGGATGACCCTCGCCGGGATAATAAGAGCATGCTCGGAACTGTGGCCACGCTGCGCCGGTATCCGGTCAAGTCCATGCTCGGTGAGGAAGTGGACACGAGCGAGGTGAGCCTGGTCGGCCTGGCCAGGGACCGGCGCCTGGCCGTGATCAGCCGCAGCACGGGCAAGGTCGCGAGCGCGAAGTACCCGCGGCTGTGGCGCGACCTGCTCACCCTTTCGGCCCAGGCGCTGGACCACGACGTCATAAGGATCACCCTGCCGGGAGGCAAGACCGTCTGGAGCACCGACGCCGACGTCGACACGATCTTGTCCGAGCTGCTCAATGAGCCCGTCACGCTGACCGACACCCGGCCGCCCGCCGCGTCCCTGGACCGGGCCGTTCCCGAGGCGGTGCTCCGGGCCGGCATCAACGCGCAGGTGCCCTTCGAGGTCAGCGAGATGGGCACGGGTTCCCCGCCGGGCACCTTCGTCGATTTCGCGCCGCTGCACCTGCTGACCACCTCGACGCTCGGGCGCATTGCCGCGCTCAGCCCGTACCGAACGGCCCGGCTCGAGCGCTACCGGCCGAACATCGTCATCCGCACAGCCGCCGCCGGCTTCACCGAGAACGACTGGCTCGAGCGGATTCTGCGCATCGGCGAGGAGCTCACGCTCCGCGTGATCGCCCGGACGCCGCGGTGCGCCGTGCCGACCCTGGCGCACGGCGACCTGCCCCGCGACGCCGAAGCCCTCAGGGTTCTGGCCCGGCACAACCGGGTGGAACCGCTGACCTCACTCGACCCCGAGCCTTGCGCCGGCGTCTACGCCGAGGTGCTGAACCCGGGCCGCATCCGCACCGGCGACCTCGTCCGGATGGCCTGATCCCCTCCCCCGCCGCCCCGGCCCCCGCGGCCGTCAGCTGCGGAAGCGGCGGTGCAGGTCATGGACCTGCTCGTCGAGGCCGGGCACTGGACCTTGCACGACCAAGCCGGGAGCGACCTCGTCGATGGCCAGCGGGCGCACCGGTGACGGCCCCACGCCGAGTTCGGTGAGCCAGGCCGTCAGCTGCCGGGACGAGCTCACGTACACGATGCGGCCCAGCCCGACCCAGGCGTGCGCGGCGGAGCACATCGGGCAGTGCTCGCCCGAGGTGAAGACGGTAGCGGCGGCCCGGTCTGTCGCGGTCATGTTCTCCGCGGCCCAGCGGGCCAGCTCGAACTCCGGGTGGCGGGTGGCGTCACCCATGCTCACCTCGCGGTTGCGGTCCTCGGCGAGGACCCGCCCGTCGGCCGCGACCAGCACCGAGCCGAACGGGAAGTCCCCCGCGTCCACTGCCTCGCCCGCCAGCTCCACACAGCGGCGCAGGTGAGGCAGTTCTTCCGGGGAGATGTCTCCCGGGCTGGCTGTCACTTGGCCATCATGTGTCACCACGGCTCCGTTTCGAATCAACGTCGTGTGTTTCTTGCTGGGCCCAGCGGTCGGCCACCGCCGCGAGGGCGTGCCACGCTGCCTGCGGGCGGGCCGTCTCGCGCGGATCGCCGTTGAACGGGTCGAGCACCACGGTGCCGGCGCCGAGCAGGCGCAGCCGCTCCAGGTCGTCGGTGATCTGCCTGATCGTGCCGTGCCCGGCCAGCCGGTCCTCGCCGGTGACCGGGGCAGCGGTCAGCTGCAAGGCGATGCGCGGCATCAGGGCGGGCCGGGGCCTGTGCTCATCGGCGGCGGCGGTCGTGAGGCGGTCCACCGCGCTGGTCAGCCAGCCGGGGGTGAATCGCAGCGGGTGCCAGGCGTCGCCGAGGCGTACGGCCCGGCGGAGCGCGGCGTCGCTGTTGCCGCCGATCCAGAGCGGGATGTGACCGCTGCGGTAGTCCCGGTCGTCGCGCCAGGCGGCCCGGATCGCGAGCAGGTGCTCGTCGGTCAGCCTCCCCCGCTGTCCGAAGGCCACGTCGAGCGCGTCGAACTCCTGCCGGGCCCAGCCGACGCCGACGCCCAGCACCAGCCGGCCGCCGCTGAGGTCGTTGAGGTTGGCCGCCATCCTGGCAACCAGTAGCGGGTGCCGGTAGGGCACGATGAGCACCGTCGTGCCGAGCCGAACCCTGTGGGTGAGGCCGGCCAGCCAGGCTAGCGTGGTGAACGGCTCGTAGAACGGCGCCGGGTACTGTTCCGCGACGTCAGGGGTCACGGCGATGTGATCGGAGACCATCAGCAGGTCGAAGCCGAGACCCTCCACCGTCTGGGCCCAGCGGGCCAGCGTGTCCGGACTGGTCCCTGGCCCGAAGTTCGGGACATTCACGCCTAGTCGCACCGACTCAACCTATCGAGTGACCCGGCGGCCGCCACGGCCGGGAGCGGTATGCTTGAAGAGTGAACAGTTACGGACTCCAGGTCATGATGCCCCGCTCGCGGGGCCGCTGACGCGTCCGGACGTTTCGATTTCCGAGGCCCTGCTACTGGGCCTCGATGTGTTTAGGCGCTCGGAGCCCCCCGAAGGAGGCTGCGATGACCGCGCCGCAGACCTATATCACCACCACGATCCCGTACGTCAACGCGCGCCCGCACATCGGGTTCGCGCTTGAGCTGGTACAGGCCGACGTGCTGGCCCGCCACCGTCGCGGGCGCGGGGAAAGCGTCAGGTTCCAGGCCGGGACCGATGATAACTCGCTGAAGAACGTGCTCGCCGCCCAGGCGGCCGGCCAGCCGGTGCGGGAATTCGTCGACCGCAATGGCGACGCGTTCCTGGCCCTGGACGACGCGCTGTCGCTGTCCGTCGATGACGTCATCCGCACCAGCCGCGACCCCCGCCACCGGCCGGGCGTCGAACGTCTCTGGCGGGCCTGCGCCGACGCCGGTGACCTGTACCGTAAGCGGTACGACGGGTTGTACTGCACGGGCTGCGAGCAGTTCTTCCGGTCCGCCGAACTCCGTGACGGCCGCTGTCCCGAGCATGAGACCGTTCCGCAGCAGGTCACCGAGGAGAACTGGTTCTTCCGGCTGTCCCGCTACGCCGAGCCACTGCGTTCGGCGATCACCTCGGGGCGGCTGCGTATCGAGCCCGCCGGGCGGCGGAACGAGGTGCTCGCGTTCATCGACAGCGGACTCGAGGATTTCTCGGTGTCCCGGCCCGCCGAACGGGCCGGAGGCTGGGGCATCCCTGTACCTGGTCACCCGGACCAGGTCATCTACGTGTGGTTCGACGCCTTGTGCAACTACCTCACGGCCCTCGGCTATGGTACCGGCGATGACGAGTACCGGCGATGGTGGCACGGCGGCGGACGCCGTGTCCACCTGCTGGGCAAGGGCGTGCTGCGGTTCCACGCTGTCTACTGGCCGGCCATGCTGCTTTCCGCGGGCCAGCCGCTGCCCACCGACATCTTCGTCCACGACTACCTGACCGCCGGCGGCCGGAAGATCAGCAAGTCCGCTGGTGCTGCGGTCTGCGAGCCGGCCGCGCTGGCCGCCGAATACGGCGCTGACGCGGTCCGCTGGTGGCTGCTCCGGGAGGTGCCGCGGGTAGGTGACGCCGATTTCACCGTCGAACGGCTGATCGCCCGGGCCGACGACGAACTGGCCAACGGTCTGGGCAACCTGGTCAACCGCGTGGTCGCGATGATCCACCGCTACCGTGACGGCCATCCGCCGGAACTGCCGGGACCGGGCTGCGGCCTGCCCGCCGGCCAGGACCTGGACCTGGCCTGCCGTCGGGCGCGAGATCTTGTCGGCGCAGCGCTTGAGGAGTTCGACTTCCGGCAGGCGACAGCGGCAGTCTGGGCGATCGCGGACGAGGCGAACCGGTTCGTCAACCGGGTCCGGCCCTGGCAGCTGGCTAAGGCTGAGCAAGATGGCGCCGACGCCGAGGGCCGACTCGACGCCGCGCTACGCACGCTGCTGGACGCGTGCCAGATCCTGGGCCGGGAGCTCAGCCCGTTTCTGCCCGACGCCGCTGCGCGCATCACAGCTCAGTGCACACCGGACGGGGACGGCCGCCTGCCGCCCCCGTCTCCGGTGTTCCGGCGGCTGGCGGACAGACCGGTCGCCGTTCTCCTATGACCTTGTGGGCCGGGGTCCGCTACCGGCGGCGGCGTCGTCCAGGCTCCATGCCGGTGACCCGCAGCAGGAGCAGCAGCACGAAGGCACCGATGATCGATCCGATAATGCCCACGGTGTGGAAGCTGTGAATGCTCACGTGGTGGTACTCGATGAGGTTCTGCAGGAATCCGCCGATGAAGGATCCGACGATGCCGAGCACGATGGTTCCGAGGATGCCGAGGGAGTCGCGGCCCGGGAGAAGCAAGCGGGCGATCAGGCCGGCGATCAGGCCGATGATGATCAGGACGATGATGAAGGTAACCATGCTCTTATTCTTTCCCGGCTGCGCGATATATGCGTTGTCAGCAAAAACAGCGGTTGATCGTGATAATCGCGCCTGCTCCTCGGTTAGCTCGCGTTCCAGCGGTGTGCGGAAGCGCGGGGTGACCCGGCCGGAGCCGATCCAGGCGCGGAGCCGCTGGGCCTCGTCGGCGATCGCCGCGGCAGCCTCGGCTCCGGTGTCCTCCAGCAGCCGGACCACGATCTCGCCGTCCTTCCGCTGCGCCCAGCCACCGACGATCCTGCCGTCCCACCAGGCCGTGGGACCGATGTTGCCCGACCGGTCGAAGAGCGCCTGCGCATGGTCGCCGACGTACCAGGCCCGGTCCCGCCAGCCCATCGCGGTGGGATCCAGGGCGGGCAGCAGGGCCGGCCACGGCGGGACCGCCGCCGCCTCGTCCAGGGCCGGCTTGTCGGCGGTGAGCATGATGCCGGTGGCCCCACCGAGGTCCACCTCGGTGACCTGAAGCCGGGCCAGCGTCTGCTTGACCTGCCCAGCTGTCCAGCCGGTCCACCACTGCAGGTCAGAGACCGGCGCCGGACCGAAGGCGAATAGCCACCTGCGGGCCAGCTCGGCCCGGGCCTCGGCCGCCGACAGCTCGGCCCGGGCCCCGGCGGCGGACCAGGCGAACTGGGTCGAGGTCCACCCCCCGCGCGGGCGGCCGCGCACGATGAGCCCTTCGGCGGACAGCAGCGTGAGCAGCCGGGAGGTGAGGTTGACCGACCCGCCGTAGGGGTTGTCCGCGGCGTCCACGATCTGGGTGCGCAGCCGCGGCTCCTCTCTGGCCAGCTCCGCTCCGGTCGCGGAGCCGCGCGCGGCGAGCGCGCGCACCGTGGCCTCGCCCACGTCCTTGAGCCAGGTCGCCGCGTCCGGAGCGATTCCCGCTCCCTGCACGACCTGGGTGAGCTGCCGGCGCAGGCGCTCGGCGATCTGGTCGGTGCAGGAGGCCTGGATCACCGGGACCAGGGCGGCGGGCACCACGAACACGGTCCGGCGCATGCCGAGCATCCGCACCAGTGCCCGTTCGGTGTACAGCGCGTGCTCGACGTCGGCCTTATCGGCTGAGCCGGTCCGGGCCCAGGCGGCCAGGTAGACCGACGCCGGATCGGTGCCGTGCAGCGCGATCATGCCCGCCACCGCGCCGGCCACCGAGCCGGCCCGCGCGGCGGGCGCCAGGTGGTGGCGGACAGCCAGCCTGGCCCGCCGTTGAGCCGGACTAACCAGCCGCATGCCGGTACGCATGGAGCCGACCTTACTCAACCGGGCCATCACGGTAACGTCGGATCGTGACCAGCTTCCGCCAGCCCGGCACCGTGCTGACCGACCATGTTTTCGCCGTCCCGCTCGACCACGGCCGCCCGGACGGGGAGCAGATCGAGGTGTACGGCCGTGAGGTCGTTGCTGTCGATAAGGCCGACGCGGAACTGCCCTGGCTGCTGTTCCTGCAGGGTGGTCCCGGGTTCGGGGCGCAGCGCCCGACGGGCCGGGAAGGCTGGCTGGACCGGGCGCTCAACGACTACCGGGTGCTGCTGCTCGACCAGCGCGGTACCGGCCGGTCCTCCCCCGTGAACCGGCAGACGCTGGCGCGATTCGGCCCGAAGGCCCAGGCCGATTACCTGACGCATTTCCGGGCCGACAGCATCGTGCTCGACGCCGAGCTGATCAGGCGCGAGCTGACCGGTGACGTGCCGTGGAGCGTGCTGGGACAGAGCTTCGGCGGGATGTGCACGGTTAGCTACCTGTCCTTCGCCCCGCACGGCATCCGGGAGGCGTTCATCACCGGCGGGCTGCCCGGGCTGACCGTGACCGCCGACGACGTCTACCGGCACACCTATCGCACCGTCATCAGCAAGAACGCCGCGCACTACGAGCGGTACCCAGCCGACGTGGAGCAGACGCAGCGGGTGGCCTCGTACCTGGCCACCCATGACGTCCGGCGGCCCGATGGCGCGCCGTTGTGCGTCGAGGCGTTCCAGTCCGTGGGAGCCATGCTCGGCCGCAGCGACGGCAGCCACGCGCTGCACTACCTGCTCGAGAACCCGTTCTCGGACGACGAGACGTTGTTGTCCGACGCTTTCCTGTACGCCGTTATGGGCGAGCTCAGCTTCGCCGCTGGGCCGTTGTACGCGTTGCTGCATGAGGCGTCCTACGCCCAGGGTTTCGCGACCCGGTGGGCCGCGCAGCGGGTCAGGGCGGAGTTCGGCGAGTTCGATCCCGACCCGGCCATCGCCGGGACCGCTCCCCTGTACTTCACCGGCGAGATGATCTACCCGTGGATGATCGACGCCGACCCGGTGCTCCGCCCGCTGCGCGAGACCGCCAGCATCCTGGCCGAACGTGACGACTGGCCGCCGCTGTATGACCCCACCCGGCTGGCGGCCAACGACGTGCCGGTGGCCGCCGCCGTCTACTACAACGACATGTACGTGGACCGGGAGTTCTCGATGCAGACCGCCCAGGCGATCCGAGGCCTGCGGACCTGGGTGACCAGCGAGTACGAGCATGACGGTCTGCGGGTGAGCGACGGGGCGGTGCTTAACCGGCTGATCGAGATGTGCCGCGGCAATATCTGAACGTTCTGTGTCATCTGAACGTTCTGTGTCGTGACGATCTTCGCCCGGCCGGGGCTGCATGCCAGCCGCTACGGTGGGCAGGTGCTCGCTATGTCCGGTTTGCTGGCCAGGCGGTGCGTCGTCATCGCTACTGCAGCTGTGGTACTGGCTGTGGCGGCCGGCGGCACCGCCTACGCCCTGTCCGCGTCATCCTCCGGTCACGTCGCGTCCCTGCCCTTGGCCGGGCGCAGCCAGGCCGCGCTTAAGGTCACCAGCGGGACGCCGGTCCTTGACGTCAGCGTCGCCAACCTGCACGGTGCCCTGCTCCGGGCTTCGACCCCGGACGGTGCCCCGGTCCGGCCGGTGCTGTCCGGATCGGCGCCGATCGTGCTGTCGCTCGCGGGCGGCGGCACGACCTCCGCCCGGAGCACGGACTACGCGGTCACCGTGGTGCTCAGCTCGTCTGTCGCATGGAACCTGGACTTCGCCGGCGGGACCCAGCGGACCGAGGCTGACCTGCGCGGCGGCCGGGTGAGCGGGATCTCCGTGACGGCAGGTTCAGACATCCTGAACGTGAGCCTGCCCCGGCCGTCCGGGACATTGCCCTTCCTGCTCGCGGGCGGCGTGAGCCAGTTCCTGATCAGCCTGCCCGGCGGCGTGCCAGCCCGGGTGACCGTGGGCGGAGGCGCTTCCTTCGTGTCGATGGGGAACCAGGACCTGACCGGGGTCGCCGGCGGGACCGTGCTGACCCTGCCCGGTTGGGCCACAGCGACGTCCCGGTTCGACATCGACGCTACCGCGGGGTTCTCCCGCCTGACTGTCAGCCGGTGGAATCCGGCCGGTTCCTAGCTTCTGCCGGGCGACCCTGCTCGGCAACGGCTGGATCATGGGCGGCGGCACGCCAGATATGTCAGTTCAATAACCAGAGAGCAGCGCCTGGAGACGGGCGAGGTCGGATGGGGTGAGGTGGCTGCGCAGTCGGCCGCGATGGTCGGGACGTCGTCCCCAGATGAACAGCTGACGCGCGCCGGCGTCGATATCAACCGAGGGTTCGTCGGCCTCATCGCTGGCCCAGGCGAGGGCGGCGTTACCGTTCTCGACGATGACCCGGAGGTCGGGCTGCCCATCGGTTCGCAGCCGGACGTGGAACTCGGAGTCCGGGTCAGGATCGTGAGCGCGGCCGGCGATGAGCAGGATCCGGCCGAGCTCACCGACCGAGTGGTCGACGAGATCCATGCCGCCGAGCAACTGGTGGCTGGTTTCGTCGTCGCCGGCGATGTCCCACCGATGCAGGGCATGTTCGTTGCGCAGGTGGGGGATGAACTTCGCGACCGCCATATGCCGGCCGGTCCACGGGATGACCGCGTCCGGTTCGCGGTCGAGCACGTCGTCGACCAGGCGGCGCATCCGTTCCTCTTCGGCGTCGAGCCGACTCAGCAGCGCCGGATGCTCGATCATCTGCAGCGGAGCTTCGCGTTCTTCGAAGCTTCGCGTCTTCGGCACCGGATCGCCTTGCAGGTACGGTTCGAGATGGCGGATCACCTCGATGGCGATGCCAGCTACGTGCGCGGCGATCTCGTGTGTGGTCCATCCGTCGCAGGCGCTCACCGCCTCCGGCGCGGTCTCGTCAATCGTCGTCAGGAACGCGTCCGCCTCATGGCTTCGCTCGACCACTGCGCCCTCTCCCCGTCCCGTTCTGTACCTATCGCCACTGCCGATGCTAAAGGCACCCCACTTCGACCATGACCGAATCACTCTCAACCAGGCATCAGCAGTCGTGTCATGCCCGTTGCGCTCATTAGGTCCCCTCCCCGGTGGCTCTGGCGCTCATCTCGGGATGATCACGGGGCTTCCCTGCAGCGTCACGCCCGTGATTCCCAGGCCGTCCGCCCCGCCCGCCACCCGCGCCCCACCCGCCACCCGCGGGCCGCGCCGCCATCGCACCGATGGAACATCGGGCCGGATGGGACCGGCCCGTCGCTCCATAGGGCCGGCCCGATCACGGGGCGACAGCACCTGGCCGTGCCGTTTTTAGGGGTATTAAGGATGGTTTGACGGTTCCCGGATGGATTCCCGGCCGATGGCCCGGCGGACCTGCTCGCTGGAGGCCCACCGGGTGCCGCCCACTCCGCCAGCGGCCGCCCGGACCGGGCGGCGGCCCACCCGGCGGTAGTGGCCGAGCCCGGACAGCGGGGCGACTGTCGTTACGATCCCGCAAGAATTGCGCTAGAGCCCCCCGTCCCGCGGGAATCCTCCGCGTCGTGTTGACCCGCGGCTGGTGCCAGGTTGAGGCTGACGGGCGCGGCAATGGGGCCTGCCTTGTGGCCACGGTCCTGGACCTGGGAGCAGGGCTTGGCGCGCAGGCTGAAGCCGAGGAGGCGCCTGGTGCCGCTGCTGAGGCTGGGCCAGGTGAACAACCGGGGCGTGCCGGGCCTGGTCGTACCGCTGGGTGGTGCGCGGGTCGGCGTACCCCATCGCGTTCTGGAGATCGCGGAGTGACCTGCCGGCATCGAGGTACAGGGCCGCGAATGAATGCCGCATCATGCGTGGTCCGAGGTGGCTGGCCAGGTCGGCTGGCAGGCCGGCCTGGGCGGCGAGGCGGCGCATCGAGTGCCGCACGTCGGCGGCGGATAGCCGTCCCCCGGTCCGGGTGGCGAATAGCACCGGGCTGCTGGTCAGGTCGGCCCGCGCGGCGAGGTAGGCGTCTATCCGGGAGGCCGCCAGGCTCGGGAGCGGGAGGCTCTGGCGTCGGCCGTTGGTGCGGGTGACCTGCAGCACCCGGTGTCCCTGGTTAGTGCCGAGATCCTCGACGTTAGCGCCGATGACCTCGGAGATCCGGGCGCCGGTGAACAGCAGGACAGCTACCAGCGCCGCGGTCCGGGCGCGTTGCGGACCGGGTGCGGTATCGGCTGCGTGAACGAGCGTGAGGGCCTGGTCCGCGGTGAGGGCCGGCGTGGGCGAGGCGTCCGGGCCGGTCCTGGGCCGGGCGATGTCGGCGGCCGGACTGGCGGTGATGTGCCCGCGCCGCGCCAGCCAGGCGTACCAGCCTGACACGGCGGCGAGCTTGCGCGCCGCGCTGGCCGGGGACAGTCCTGCGGCGTCCAGCTGGCGGGCGTACCGGATCACGTGCAGCCCGGTGATGCCGGTGACCGGGTGCACCTGCTGCTGCTGGCACCAGGCCAGCCAGGACGGGGCGCGGCTGGCTCGTCGCTGCGGGATGATCCCGATGTCCCTGGCGTAGGCGGTGCGGGTATTCTCAGACCGCTTGGCGGCGAGCCAGCCGAGCACCAGGAGCGTCACTGGGTCAGCGTCGGCGCTGGCGGCCACCAGCGCGGGTCCGGGGGGGTGAGTACTGCCCATGCCTCGACCCTGCCCCCGAGAAACCGTCGTTAATCGCGGTTATCGATGTTCCGCTAGCTCGCCTCATGGCGCTGTGCCAGTGGCGATCCCAGAGCCTCTTCTCGCGGCTGCGGGATCGTTAGCGTGCTGCGCAGGACGCGGAGCGCTGTCCCGGCGACCTGGGGGTCGGCGCCGGGGCGGAATCGCGCCGTGAGGCTGATCGGCGGGGCCGCCGGCAGGTCATGCCGCTCGATCAGGCCTTCTGGCGGCGCCCCGGCCAGAGCGAGCAGGGTGACGCCGAGTCCGGCGCGCGCGGCGTTGAGGACGCCAGCCAGATAAGCGGCGTCGCCGACCACCTTGGCGCGGATACCGTGCTGGGCCAGGACGGTGAGGGCTCTCCCCCGGATCGCGCAGGGTTCCTCGATCGCGATCAGCGGCCAGGGCTGGCCCTCGGGCGGCGGTGTCCATCCGGGTGCCGCGCACCAGGCCAGCC
>Ga0302178_10003292_pt1 | contig 12237 bp, 10 predicted proteins | sample I_Palsa_E1_3_FD_198790 | JGI IMG/M metagenome (GOLD analysis project Ga0302178, IMG submission 198790) | Peat permafrost microbial communities from Stordalen Mire near Abisko, Sweden - I_Palsa_E1_3 | ecosystem: Environmental > Terrestrial > Soil > Palsa > Peat permafrost | place: Sweden... | reverse complement strand
CAGCGGCTGGTTCGTGAGCCTGCGCTGGTAGTGGGACTGCCGGGCCTGGGCTTGGTGGTGGCGTCGCCATCGTGACCAGTGCTGGTAGTGCTCGCCCGGATGTTGCGGATGCGTGAAGGCTGTCAGCGGGCGGCGGATCTCGGCGGCGGTCACGGCGATGAGGTCGCCTACGTCGTCGCGGCCATGGTGATCACGCCGCAGGCGTGCCCGGGAAAGTTGTCCACAGCCGCTGGTGCCCCCTTTGGGCTGCGCAGACCTGAAGGAAGGCAAGCGCGAGCATGGACAGTGTGGCGTGCCGGTACAGGCGTCGTAGCGGCGGACCGGTAGTGGTCCAGACCGGTCTCGTTCTTGGCGGCCTGGAAGCATTCCTCGTTGACGGCAGCGCGTGGTGGCCAGTTAATGGCTGGTGTCCGGGTCTGGTTTGCTGGCGGCCGCGGCAGCCTGGCGGTGGTGATGGCAAACTGATGCGATGACGCCGTGGCGGGTCCGGGACTTCCACGCTGATGATCTTGATGCCGTCGTCCGGTTGTGGGATAACCCGGCGGCCAGCAGCGAGGCACCAGCCTTTAGCCTGTCCGATCTGATCGCTGCGGTCCGGTCGCACGAGCCGGCGGTGGTCGCGGTTGTCGGCGAGGAGCTGGCGGGGGCCGCCGTGGCGACGATCAACGGTGACCGGGCGTGGGTGATGCGGATCAGCCTGGCGGGCGCGTGGCGGCACCGGGGGATCGGCAGCGCGATGCTGGGCGAGCTTGAGCGGCGGCTGGTGGCGGCCGGGGTGCACCGGATCCAGTGCCTGCTGGGGGGCGAGAGCGAGATCGGGGTCCTGGCGCTGGAGCACGCGGGGTACGCCGCGCGCCGGGGCATGGTCTTGTACGAGCGGCTGGAGCCGGTCGGTCCGGGCAGCGCCGGGGTGCTGGGCCAGCTCGGCGGCCGGATGATCCGGGCGGGGGCCTGGGACCAGCTCGGCGGCATGGTGAAGGAGAAGGATCTGATCGAGCGGCGGGTCATCTTGCCGCTGGCGCAGCCGCAGCTGGCCGACCGGCTCGGCCTGGTGCCGCCCCGGGCCATCGTGCTGTTCGGGCCGCCGGGCACCGGCAAGACGACCTTCGCCAAGGGCGTCGCGTCGCGGCTCGGCTGGCCGTTCGTGGAGCTGTTCCCGTCGCGGCTGGCGGGAGAGTCCCCGGCCGGCCTGGCCGCCGCCCTGCGGGAGGCGTTCTCTTTGGTCGCTGACCTGGACAAGGTCGTGTTGTTCATCGACGAGGTGGAGGAGATCGCCGGGGCGCGCCAGCCGCGCACGGTCTCGGCGGCGCAAGGGGTCACCAACGAGATGCTGAAGCTCATCCCGCCGTTTCGGGAGCAGGACGAGCGGCTGCTCATCTGTGCCACCAACTCGGTCCGTGCCCTGGACAGCGCGTTCTTGCGGCACGGCAGGTTTGACTACGTCATCCCGGTCGGCCCGCCCGACCCGGCCGCCCGGGCGGCGATCTGGGACCGGTACCTGGCCGCGATCCCGCATCGCGAGCTGGACATGGCCGCGATCGTGGAAGAGTCGCGGCTGTTTACCCCGGCCGACATCGAGTTCGCCGCCCGCAGGACTGCGCAGCTAGCCTTCGAGCGTGTCCTGTTCGAGCAGGGCGACGAGGAGCTGACTTCCGGCGACATCCTGCGTGCCATCGGCCAGACCCGGCGCACGCTGACCACCGAACTAGTATCCGAGTTCGAACAGGACATCCTTGACTACGCAAGGGTGTGAGCGGCGCTGGCACAGCTCCATACCCCGCGCGGACCGGCATCGCCAAGCCTGCCGCTACCTTCGGTTAATGCGGGTGACAGGCGAGGTACGTGACAGGTCCGAGGCTGGCGGGCGAGACCGGTGGCGGGCTGGGGCTGAGGCCGGAGTCGAGCACCTGGAAGGTGCTGGCGCCGACCACGATGGACAGGTAACTGCCGGCGGGCGCCGCTGCCCCGGGCGGCCGGGAGGCCGCCGTGGCCACGAAGTTCCCCCGCATCGTGACCAGGAAGACCGGCACGTCGCCGGCGCCGGAAACGACGTCACCGGGCGTTGCTGAGGTGAGCGCCTTCGCGTGCGTCGTCAGCACCGCGGTCATCTGCAGCGGGGCGGTGTCGCCGCTGGCTTTCGCCGCGCGGGCGCCTATCACGGTCAGCCGCGATATCGCGACCGCCGGAACCGGCGCGCCTGTCCTGGCCGGCGACCCTGCCCTGGCGGGCGACCCCGCACAGCCCGCCGCCGCTAGCCCGGATGCCATGGCCAGGGCGCATGCCAGCGCTACGGCCGCCCGGGCCAGCGGGCGGGCGGCCGTCAGCGGGTGCGTGAGGTCTCCAGCCTTCATGCCGGTTGGACGCTCACCGCACCTTGCCGGTTGCATACTGCGGGGCCTCACCGCATCCCGCCGCGCGGCACGTGGTGACCCGGTACGAACCTGGCCGCGCCGGAACGCCAACCCGAAGCGGCCGCTGGCCCGCAGGGCTGCTAGGCCATGTCGTTCTCGTAGGCGAGCACGACGGCCTGGATCCGGTCGCGGGCGCCGAGTTTGGTCATGACCCGCGAGACGTGTGTCTTGACGGTGGCCTCGCCGACGAAGAGCTGGGCGGCAATCTCGCCGCTCGTCGTGGCGCGCAAGCCTTGCTGTGCGAGCAGGGCGATGCAGGCGAACCGCGCGGCGTCATAGGCGAGGACATAAGCGCTGTATGCGTCTCGCTCCAGTTCACCGTGCGCGACTAGCTGCTCGACCTCTGCCTCGCCTCGCGTCCATCTAGGCCGAAGTTACGGCCAGTTCGGCAGGTGATTCTTAGTCTGACCTGGTATTTTGCTGGATTTTCCGGGTGGCGTTCTGGCTACTTCAAGGTCAGCGGGATCGGGACGCCGATGAGCTCGAAGGCCTGCCGCTGGATGCTGGTCGGCTCGGCGAGCATCGCGATGGTGACCTGGGTGCCGGTGTACCGGACCTGGTTGCGGGTCAGCGTCGCCAGGTGTTCCAGCAGGCCGCGGAAGCTGTGGTAGGGCTGCCCGGCCGGGTCGTGCTGGCCGGAGGCCTTGGCCTGGGCGGCCGCGGAGCGGCGGGCCGGGGCGACGGGATTGGCCTGCCTGGGCGGGTTCTGGTCGGTGTAGGTCAGCGGGGCCCAGGCGCGGCGCAGGTGCCAGGTCAGGTAGCAGGCGAGCATGCAGATCAGCACGTGGGCCCTGACGCGTTCCTCCAGCCGGTGGAACACGGGCCGCAGGTCCAGGTCGTCGGATTTGATGTGCCGGAAGTCCCGTTCCACGTATTTGAGGTTCTTGTAGGCGGTGACCACGGCGGCCGCGTCGAGCTCGTGCGCGGGGACGGGGGTGCGCAGCACGTAGAACCCGTCCAAAGTGGCTTCGGCCTCGATCCGGTCCTGCCGGCGCTCGATGACCAGGGTGGTATCGGTGATGGTGACCTCGAAGTGCTTGGCGGTCTTGTACGTGCTGATCACCTTGCCCACTTCCACCCCTATGGGCCCGGCGCCGGTGAGCTTGCCGGCCTGGACGCGGGCGATGAGGGGGGCGAGCAGCTTCTCGGTGGCGGCCAGCAGGTCCTCCCGTTTGCGGGCCCGCTCAGCGGCCAGGACCGGGTTGCGACAGGCGATCAGCCGCTCGCCGGGGAAGTCATCGGAGGTGATCTCCGCGAGGTCCTGCTGGTCGAAGAGGCTGAGCTGGAGCGGGCCGTCGTCGGCTATCAGCTTGCGGATGGCCGGGGCGCGCAGCGCGGTGATCCACCCGTAGGTGTCCGGCCGCGCCGTCCCGTCTCCGGGCTGGTTCATGGCCTGGATCCGGGCGCTGGTGATCATGCCGCGGTCGCCGACCATGACCATCTCCTGCAGGCCGAACTTCTTCCGGACCACGTCCACGATGGCGGTGAACGCGGCCGGGTCGCCGGTGTTGCCGGGGAAGACCCGGACCGCGACGGGCCGGCCGTCGGGGTCGGTGAGCAGCCCGTACTCGATCTGAAGCGTGCCTTTCTTGCCGTCCCGGGAGTAGCCGCGGGCGGCCAGCGGGCAGTGCGTGCCTTCCAGCCACGAGCTGGACAGGTCGAACAGGGCCATCTTCGACGAGTTGGCCTGCGGGTTCAGGTGGCGGCGGGCCAGCCCGGCCTCGATCGCGTCCTGCCGGTGCCCGAGCCAGTCCATCGCGGCGTAGATGTCATCGGTGGACGCGTCCGCGATGCCGAGGTCGGCGCCGAGGGTGGCGTCGGCCCACCAAGCCAGGGTGGACAGCTTGGAGCCAGGCTTGACGACGCGGGAGATGATCAGCGCCAGGGCCAGGTCCCGGTGCGGGCCGGCCGGTCCCAGCAGGGCGGGCAGCCCGAGCTTGGCGGCCATGGCGTGCACGGCGGCGGCGTGGCCGTGCGGCAGCGCCCCGGTGATGGTGACCGCCCCATCGGCGGGGACCAGCTGCTGGCCTTTGAGGCCGGCGTCGATCAGGTCGATGACGTGGCCGGGCAGCGAGGAGAGGTTGGCGACGGTCTCGTTCTTGACCTTGCCGCCGTCGCGGTAGGTGCGGCGCAGGTAGGCCGAGGAGTAGTCCTTGCCGTAGCCCTGCTTGTCCACGTACCCGGTCTTGCTCACTCTGACTACGTGGACTTTCCCGCCGGTTCCGGTCATAGCCTGATCATAGTGGCAAGTCGACGCAGATCTCGGTAGCGACACGCCAATTTTCTGACTACACTCCGTGGCCGGATCTCACCAAAACGGCAGTTCAGGAGGCAATACCTACGGAGAGCTACGGCAACTTCGGTCTAGGCATCGCCAGACCGCCTAGTGGCCGGTAGGGGGCCGGAGATGCCGCTGTCGTCAGGCACGAGGACTTCCACGAACGGGCTGGACTGGATCTGCTGGACCAGCGGGTCCGATGCCAGGCGCCACGCATCTTCGGTCCGGATCACCGGGTTGACCGGCATCCCGAGACGCTGCTGGGCCCGGTCGGCGGCGTCGTAGACATCCTCGCGGGTCGGCCGGCCAACAACCAGGACATCGACGTCATGCGGCGGCTTGCCCGGGCGCTCGTAGTAACGGGCCGCCCAGGAGCCGAAGATCAGGACACGGCCTGCCCCAGGCAGGCCCGCGAACTCCTCGGCCACGACCTGCAGCGGCCCCCAGGACAGGAGCAGCAACTCAGTCAGAGGCTTGACCAGGCGGTTATCCGGATTCGCCCGCACCATCGCCGAGCGTCCCACATCGCGTCGCCGCAGCAATGCCGCGTCCGTCAGACGCTTCACCTCCCCATGCACGGTACTGAGAGGAGCATGGAAACGCTCAGCCAACTCCGTCAGGCTGTATTCTTCATCGGGGTTGAGAAGCAGCGCGGCCAGGATGTCGGCTTGGAGCCGCGACCGGAAGACGGGCAGCAGCGCAGGCGCTGAACTTCGCATAACCTGAATTTATATGCGGATTATGCGAAGCGTCAACTGCCTGCGCCAGCTCGAACACGCGCCGCTAGCCCGCTTGTCGCGTCGCTCCTCACGGACACGCGGCGGCACTCCTTGGACAGGAATGGAACGAAATCCCCTTACCGATGGTGACAGCTCGGCCGCAAGGTAGGGAGTGTCGTAATACGCCCGCGCCGAACGGCGACCGAGATCCCCACCGACGCCGATCTTCCCGGCCAGGGTTATCTCGGCGTCCAGCCCGAGGAACAGGTCCGCGCCCGCGGTGGCGCTGATACCGACACTGCCGGAACTCCCGAACCCGTGCGTTTCAGAGTCGATCCCCGGTCCATTATCGAAGCCAACCGCCGCGCGCGGTTTTCGTCCAGGGACAGATCGACGCTCGTGTCCGACAGGTCCGCCGTCAGCGCCACGGTGGGCCCGGGCCCGACCAGTTCGTCGTCCCGCTCGGCGACAGCCACGCGGTTCCGGCGGTAGCGCTCGCTGGTCAGGGCACCGGTCCACATCCGCTCCCGGGCAGCCGGGAAGCCGGGGTCGTCGAGCGCGGGCCTGTCCTTGCCCTGGTGTGCGATCATGCCTGGTGTGCCGCTGACCCCTGATGAGATGCTGACTACTACCCGGTCGGTGCGCAAGCGCCTGGATCTGACCCGTCCCGTGCCGCTCGAGCTTGTGAAGGAGTGCCTGGAGATCGCGCTGCAGGCGCCGAGCGGCGGCATGCGGCAAGGCTGGCACTGGATCGTGGTGACCGATCCGCAGGTGCGCGCGCAGATCGGGGACTTCTACCGGCGCTCGGCCGAGCCCTACCTGGCCAGCGCCGCCGCCGCCGACCCGGGCCGGAGCGCCGGCAGCGGGATCATGGCCCGGGTGAGCAGCAGCAGCGCATACCTCGCCCAGCACATGGGTGAGGTCCCGGTCCAGGTGATCCCGTGCATCACGGTGCGGCCCCCCTGGCCGGCCGGCCAGACGCAGGCCGGGCTGTGGGGATCGCTGCTGCCCGCCGCGTGGAGCTACATGCTGGCCTGCCGTGCCCGGGGACTCGGGACCGCCTGGACGACGCTGCACCTGCAATACGAGACCGAGATCGCCGGGCTGCTCGGCCTTCCCGGTGACATCCGCCAGGGCGCGCTCATCCCCACCGCCTACTACACCGGCGGCACCTTCCGACCCGCCCCGCGCCGCCCGCTGGCAGACGTGCTGCACGTCGATCACTGGTAGCCGCCACCGCTGACCTCTGCGAGCCGTACGCGCAAGGTACAAGCAGAAACCCGCCGTAAGCCCCGCCTCCGGTCACGCCAGGTCACAGTCCACTGCGGCCAGGGTTAACCTCAGTCACCACCGGGGTCCTCGATATCGCCGAATCGGCGCTTAAGGAGCGGAGGGTGCAGGGGTCCATGTACGGCGCTCATATCAGCCATTCCGGCGCGCGGCCGGATCCCGGCTCAGAAGGGTTTGGCTGTCTTGCGGATCAGCGGGATATCGGCTAGGACAACTCTCAACTTCGGACTGTGAAAAAACGGTCCCGGTCCGGTTGTTGCACACGTCAGCTTTGTAACACCTTTTTCGACACTCTCCAGACGGCGCCTGCGGGGTCCGGGCCCTACCCAGTGATCATGTCGAGAATGGTTCGATTCTCGACAGGCCCGATACCCGGCGGGCTCAGGGTTAGTCCCACAGCCGCGCCGTAGTGTCGTAGCTGGCGGTGGCGAGCAGGCGCCCGTCCGGGCTGAACGCCACCCCGGAGACCGGGCCGTCGTGGCCGGCCAGGGTGCGCAGGTGCTTGCCGGTGGCCGGGTCCCACAGCCGCGCCGTGGTGTCGTAGCTGGCGGTGGCGAGCAGGCGCCCGTCCGGGCTGAACGCCACCCCGTAGACCGGGCCGTCGTGGCCGGCCAGGGTGCGCAGCTGCTTGCCGGTGCGCAGTTGCTTGCCGGTGGCCGGGTCCCACAGCCGCGCCGTGTTGTCGCCGCTGGCGGTGGCGAGCAGGCACCCGTCCGGGCTGAACGCCACCCCGACGACCGGGCCGTCGTGGCCGGCCAGGGTGCGCAGCTGCTTGCCGGTGGCCGGGTCCCACAGCCGCGCCGTGTTGTCGTCGTCGCCGGCGGTGGCGAGCAGGCGCCCATCCGGGCTGAACGCCACCGCGCGGACCCCGCCGTCGTGGCCGGCCAGGGTGCGCAGCTGCTTGCCAGTGCGCAGCTGCTTGCCGGTGCGCAGGTACTTGCCGGTGGCCCACAGCCGCGCCGTGCCGTCGGCGCTGGCGGTGGCAAGCAGGCGCCCGTCCGGGCTGAACGCCACCCCGTAGACCGCGTTGCCGTGGCCGGCCAGGGTGCGCAGCTGCTTGCCGGTGGCCGGGTCCCACAGCCGCGCCGTCTCGTCGCCGCTGGCGGTGGCGAGCAGGCGCCCGTCCGGGCTGAACGCCACCTCGGCGATCGTGTCAGTGTGGCCGGTCAGGGTGCGGGCCAGGTGTGATGGCGGGACCGGGGCCGGAGCCGGCTGGGACGGCGCGGGGGTGCTGGCACGGGGGACGGCGGGGGCTGGCGGTCCGGCGGGAGGAGCCTTATTCCCGGCCTCGGCATAGCTGGCCAGCGCCCTACCCAATTTACGCGCATAAGAGCCCTCGTCCATTTGCCAGCGCATGACAGCCTGAACATCGCCCATCTGCAGTTCCAGGCCCAGAGGCAACTGTGTCTGCGTGAGATGGACGGCAAAAAACGGCTTGCCCCAGTTCAGAGCGGCATTGATCTCGTTCCTGACATTCCTGGAGGCGACTGCGGCCGACGTGATCATGACCACGAACGCGGCGGCCCCGTAAAGCGCGTCAGCGATAGCCTGCGGCCATTCGCTGCCCGGTTCGATGCCCTCGTCGTACCAGACCTGTATCCCCAAAGAGCGAATCCGCCGCAACTCCGGATAGGCCAGCGCCTTGTCCTCATGGGCATAGCTGACGAACACGAACGTGCCGCTGGGATCGCAAGCGTCGAAAGGGATCGGCACATCCGGGTTCCGCGAGCTGGTACCGGCCGCCATGAAGGCAACCGTACTATCTAATCGTGACGCTCACCACAACACAGCGCGTCCCTACGCCTGAGGCTTCGGCCAGAAACCGTACGTGGAGAAAGCCGACGGCCAACTGGCAGCCAAAGACGCCGCTGGTACTTGGATGGAGGTCGCGGTCCGGGACCGCTCGAATCGGCAGAGCGGCCCCGCGGACCGCTTCCATATTGAGCCTCGCCTGCTGATACGTCGGCAGGCTGCCGAATGTCGCCCGCATTCGCCAGAAGATAATTAGTCCGGCAGAAGGTCCTGTTCTGCACGCCTCCAACGGACTTGACCGAAGGGACTGCTCCAGTACAGATCGGTTCCCGCTCGGTCGTTGCGCCTAGGGCTGGTGACCATACGGGCGAAGCTTCCGGTCGCGGCTGGTCTGGCCGCCAACGCGACCAGACCAGCGTCTTGAGCTATCTGGCTGCTCCGGCGATGTAGGTGGCGACGATGTAGATGGCGTGCCGGTCGAGGCTGGTCCGGGCGCGGTCGTAGCGAATGGTGGTGCGCGGGTCGGCGTGCGATGCGGCTACCTGGACGTCGCGGAGCGGGACGCCGGCGTCGAAACTGGTAGGGAGCGGATTACCAACCATGCTGAATGGGTCAGCGTGACGACTGGCCGGCGGCGGCATCTGCCCTCGTCGCTGCGTTTTTCGTTGCTCTTGCTGCATCATGCTGAACTCTGATGCAACGAGAATGAACGCGACATCCTGGCACCTGAAGTAGCACCGCCCTGTCACGACCGACGTGACCTGCGGGTTCGTTCCGTCGTCGCGTTCGCCGCTCACCGCACCCGGACCGGCATCCCTTATGGCGCCGTCCTCACGTCGGCTGCGGAATGTCGCATCTGATGCAACTCCGCGCCTTTGGGCGGCGGTAATGAACGCGTGCCGCAGCGTGTGCGGGCCGACGTTCTTGCTGATCCCGGCGCGGCGCGCGACCTTGCGGACGATCCGTCCGGCGCCGTGCCGGTCCAGCCGCCAGCCGCCTGGGGCCAGGAACACGGGACCGTCAGTGCGCTCGCCGATGGCCAGATCGATTGCCCGGGCGGTACGCGGTGCCAGCGGGATGGTGACGACCTTGCCGCCCTTGCGGGTGATGATCAGCGTCCGGTGGCCGCGCTCCAGGCCCAGGTGCTCGATGTCCGCGCCGGTCGCCTCTGACACCCGCAGGCCGTTCAGGGCGAGCAGCGAGATCAGCGCATGCTCACCCGGCGGGCCGAGCCCGGCGGCGACCAGCAGCGCGCCGAGCTCATTGCGGTCCAGGGCGGTCGCATGGGACTCATAGTCCAGCCGCGGGCGCCGGACATGGGCGGCCGGGGAGTGATCCAGCAACTCCTCTTCGACGGCGTACTTGTAGAACCCGGCGATGGTGGACAGCCGGCGCAGGTTCAGTGCATAGGCCTCGCGGGTCAGGCTGCTGTACCCGGCCAGGGCGAGTCGTTCGGAGTCGGTGAAGGCGGGCTGGATGGGGACGAGGGCGGCAGTGGTCATCGGGTACCTCCCGGACGGGCTGAGACCCGGGAGGCTGGGCCAGCGGCGGGCCCCAGCGATTGAGCGGAAACCCACCGTATGCTCCGCCGCCCGGTCACGCCAGGTCACGATCCGCCCGACCGAACATGAGCCCGGCCGTCCCAGAGATGCCCGAGATCGCCGATTTGGTATGCACGGCGAACATGGTGGATAAGGCACGCCACACACGCAGAAAACTCAGTTATGGCTGATGAATGGTCGGACCCGCGGCCGGGCCGGCATCGCCAGCATCGTTACGGGCCAGGCGGAGGGGTGAAGATGTCGTGGGTTCCGATGCGCCGCCAGATAACGTGTGGCTGCCCGGATACGCGTTCGGCTCCGTAGCTGAAGGTGGCGCGGCCATCGTTGTCCCAGGTCATCTCGAACACGTTCGGGTGAGCTTTCACGCCTTTGACGCGCAGGCCCGGCCGGAACGGCCGATCCGGGGCCACCAGATCCGGCACGAAGGCTTCCCTGACTACCTTGCGGAACGCATCCCGCTGCTGGGGCGTCAGGCCCTTCCAGTCCTTCTCGAAACGCGGCAGCGTCTCGAACGTCGGCATCAGGCGTCCGCAGCCAGCTCGTCAAGATGCGCGAACATAGCGTCGGCCGACTCGTGCGCCGTTCCCCGCCCGGCTGCGATCTCCTCGTCCGCCTCGCGTTCCCCGGCCAGCCACTGGGGGGTGAAGAACCAGGCCTGATCGGTCGGGATGGACACGTAGCCGCGTACCGTTATCGTCCCGTCGTCATGAACGGCGAACTCCACCTCATCGCCCTCACTGATATGCAGCGCGCGCCTGATCTCCTCGGGCAGCGTCAGCTGGGCTTTGGGCCGCACCTTCACCCGGGCGCTGACAAGAGGCTCCGGCTCGATCTTGCCGGCAGGCACGCCCATGGGAGCCATCCTTCAAATTCCGATTTTCCGACAATCCCACTCTATCAGGTCGGTGGACCGGTACCTGAGCTGCTTGCAAGCTCTCCCGGCCGCAGCCAGATGAACGGTGTTCCAGAACAACCCGTTCTGGCTGACCTGGCAGGCGCACGGTCATCAGGTCCAAAGGCGGGCCATAACGGCGGATCTCGCGCGACGGCCGCAACCAGTGACTGTCACCATACGTTCTGGCCGGCCCTCCGTACATGAGGCCCTCCTGGTCCTTGGCGGCATCTTTCCTGGCCGGTTTTCCCGGCCACGTGGCCCGGCAGGGGGCCGCTGTGGCAGTGCCGCCTGAACTAATAGGGCATTCGCCCGATGTAGCGGGGCTGGGCCGGTGCGAGTGTGTGACTATCGCATGCTGTCCGCGGGCGTGCGGCGGTGCCCGGGGTGGTCCCGGGCGCCTGCTGGCAGGTACCGCGCTCAATCATGGCTTAATGGCGGGTTAGGGCAGCGGTGGCATGCTCCTGGTTATAGCGGCGGGCATGCCGAGGCTGGGGAGGAAGATCATGACTGCATCCCTGGAGAAGCTGTCCGGATTGCCATGCGGCGCTGGGTGCGATCCGCTGCCAGGGCCGCCCGGCTTCTTGTCCGCTTATCCCGGTTACCGGGGCACGGCGCTGCTGGACCAGCTGCGGGCGACCGAGTACTCCTACCTCGACGCGGGCGGCCACGTCTACCTGGACTACACCGGCGCGGGCCTGCCGGCCCAGGCGCAGCTGACCGCGCATGCCGAGCGGGTACGCGGGGGGTGCTTCGGCAACCCGCACTCGGAAAATCCGACCTCGGCCGCGTCGACCGAACTGATCGAGCGGGCCCGCAGCGCGGTCCTGGCGCACTTCAACGCGCCGCCGCAGGAGTACGCGGCCATCTTCACCGCGAACGCCACCGGCGCGTGCCGGCTCATCGGCGAGGCCTACCCGTTCGGCCCGCGGACCGGGCTGGTCCTGACCCAGGACAATCACAACTCCGTCAATGGCATCAGGGAGTTCGCCCGGTCCCGCGGCGCGCTCACCCGGTACGTGCCGTTCTGCTCGCCCGAGCTCCGGGTAGACGATGACGCGATCGGCCAGGCGCTGGCCCGGCGCGGGCCGGGCCCGCTGGGCGCGGCCAGGCGGGTAGCGCGCGGCGCGGCGGCCCCCCGCCGCCGGGGCTTGCTGGCCTACCCGGCCCAGAGCAACTTCAGCGGCGTGCAGCATCCGCTGCGCTGGATCGAGCTGGCCCATGAACAAGGCTATGACGTGCTGCTGGACGCCGCGGCGTACGTGCCGTCGAACCGGCTGGACCTGTCGGTGGTCAAGCCCGATTTCGTGCCGGTCAGCTGGTACAAGGTGTT
>Ga0302178_10003289_pt1 | contig 12243 bp, 10 predicted proteins | sample I_Palsa_E1_3_FD_198790 | JGI IMG/M metagenome (GOLD analysis project Ga0302178, IMG submission 198790) | Peat permafrost microbial communities from Stordalen Mire near Abisko, Sweden - I_Palsa_E1_3 | ecosystem: Environmental > Terrestrial > Soil > Palsa > Peat permafrost | place: Sweden... | reverse complement strand
CACGCGCCCGGATCTGCGCCCGCCGACGGTCACCGTGACCGCGAGCTCGCCCGCAACGGCGCCCGGCGACATTTTCGCGGCGCCGTACGACGGGCCGGGGCAGAGCGGGCCGATGATTCTCGAATCCGACGGCGGGCTGGTGTGGTTCAAAGCGCTGCCGAAGTACACCTCGGCGACCAACCTGCGCGTGCAGGAATTCGCCGGCAAACCGGTGCTGACGTGGTGGCAGGGGAACATCTCGATCCATGGGTTCGGGCAGGGCGAAGGCGTGATCCTCGACGCCGCCTACGCGCTCCTCGCCCATGTGCGGGCCGGCAATGGGCTGCAGGCAGACCTGCACGAGTTCCAGCTGACGCCCCAGGGCACGGCGCTGATCACCGCGTATGACCCGATCCACTGCGACCTCGCGAGCGTCGGCGGCCCGGCCGACGGCGCCGTGACCGACGGGACCTTCCAGGAGATCGATGTGCGCACGGGGCTGGTGATGTTCCAGTGGACGAGCCTCGACCACGTCGCGCTGGCCGAATCCTACGCACCCGCGAACGTCAGCGATACGGCTTTTCCGTTCGACTACTTCCACATCAACTCGATCAACCTCGACCAGGACGGAAGCCTGCTGATCTCCTCGCGCAACACCTGGACCGCCTACGACCTCAACCCTCAGACCGGCCAGATCGACTGGCAGCTGGGGGGCAAGCACCCGAGCTTCGCGATGGGTCCGGGAACCACGACGGCCTGGCAGCACGATCCGCGCGAGCTCGCGAACGGGTCGTTCTCGATCTTCGACAACGGCGCCTCGCCGACCGTCCACAGCCAGTCGCGCGGCGTCGTCCTCGCCCTCGAACCCCAGGCGAAGACGGCGACCCTGCTCAGCGAACTCACCCACACGCCGCCGATCTCCACGAAGAGCCAGGGCAACTTGCAGGCGCTCGCCAACGGCGACTGGTTCGTCGGCTGGGGGGAAGTCCCCGACTTCTCCGAGCTCAGCCCCACCGGCGCGCTGCTATTCGACGCGCACTTCCCCGCCGGCGATCAGTCCTACCGCGACCTGCGCTTCGTCTGGACCGGCGTCCCCGCGACCCGGCCGGCGCTCGCGCTGGCCGTCGCGCACGGCGCGGGGACGGTCTACGCGAGCTGGAACGGCGCCACGCTCGTCGCGAGCTGGCGGGTGCTCGTGGGCACCACCGCGCACAGCCTCAGGCCGGTCGCGCAGGCCCCGCGGAGCGGCTTCGAGACGGCGATTGCCCTGCCCCCGAAGACTGCCGGCAGCTATCTGACCGTACAGGCGCTCGGCGGGGCGGGACAGCTGCTCGGCGCCGCCGCGACCGTCGCGGCACAGGGCCTCTGAGCTCCGATCTCACCCCACGATCATCAGGGCGACGGCGATGCAGATCGAGCGCGTCGAGGATCTGCGCGAGGGGCGCTTCACTGCCAGCGCGGTGCTCGACGTCGCCCGGTGAGCTCGGGGCGGGCCGAGCGTGAGTCGTAGATTGGGGCGCCTGCTGGCTCTCGTGGCTGCCCTGGGTAGCGGACTGAGACGTCCGCTCGCTCGTGTGAGTGTCCTGCGGCAGCGTGAACCAGACGAGCTTTCCGTTGGGCGATGGAATCGTGCCCCAGGAAGTCGAGAGCTCTTCGACGATCAGCAGACCTCGTCCCGAGTGCTCCTGGGGCGTGGGAGACCTCAGCGTCGGCTGGCCCTGCCCGCTGTCGCTCACCTCGACGCGGATCTCGTCTCGCGAGTCGTGGATCGCCAGCTCAAAATCGCTCTGCGCATGTCGCACGCAGTTGGTGGCGAGCTCGGAGGTCATCAGTTCGGCGGCTTCCACGAGCTCGCGTGGACGGGTCTGCAGGACATCCCGGATGAAATGGCGCGCGGCGGCGACAGACTCGGCCCGGCAAGGAAAGCGGCGCGCGCTGGTCACGATTCGATCGGGAGCACGTCGGCGAGGCCTGTGGCTCCCAGCACGCGCCGGATGATCGGGGACGGGTTGCGTAGAGAGACGCTTGTCTTCCTCGTGGTGTTGATGAGCACCGCGATGCCGGCGCTGTCCATGAAGCTGAGGCCGGTCAGGTCGAAGATCAGGCGCTGGGGGCGCTGCGCTGTGATCGACGCCACGGCCGCCACCAGCGAGGTCGCGTTAGAGCTGTCGAGCTCGCCGCGGAGGGTCACGATCTGAGCGCCCGACGGATCGACCTGGGTGTCGATCTCCACCGTCGTGGGCGGCTCTGCGTCTAGCTCTGCCATCGGATACCCACGATCGCGGTGTCGTCGTGGTGGCCCTCGGATGCGAGTCCGTGTGCGAGCATGCTCAGCAGGTCTTCAAGGGGGAGCCGCTGGCCCGTGGCGGTCGCTTGCAACCGCGCCAAGCCCGTGTCGATGATCTCACCACGCCGCTCCACCAAGCCATCGGTGAACGCTATCAGCGTCGTGTGGGGCTGCACGGATACGGTCACCTCCTCGTAGGGCGAGTTGCGCACGACACCGATCGGGACGTTGGCGGTGATCTCCACGAATTGCCCGTCGGATCCCGCGTCGTCGATCAGCAGCGGCGCCATGTGGCCGGCGCTTGCGACCGTCAGCCGGTGAGCGCGAACGTCGATCAGCGCGCACAGCATGGTCGCGAAATGCTCGTGCGGGTCGCCGTTGACGAAGTCCGAGAGCCTGGCGAGCACCGAGGCCGGACCGTGGTCCTGCGCCGCGTACGCCAGCGCGGCGTGACGCAGCGAGGCCATCGCCGTCGCGGCGCGCAGCCCGTGGCCCGAGACGTCGCCGATCATCACCAGCACCTGTTGATCTCCGGCGTCGACGATGTCGTACCAGTCGCCGCCGACGTCGATGCCCGAAGCGGCCGGCACGTAGCGGGCGCCCACCTCCATGCCGCTGAGCTCGGGCAGCTCGTCGGGCAGCAACGCATGTTGGAGCGTCTGCGCGATGCTGCGCTGTTCGGTGTACATGTCGCGGTTCTCGGCGGCAACCCGATCCAGCACATCGACGAGCTGCTCGGCGTAGCGCCGGCGCCGTGCGAGCCGATCGGTCAGCAGCGCCGCGGCCAGCGTCAGCAGCACCCCGCCGCCGCAGATGATCCAGGGCAGGCTCTCAAAGAACGTGCCGCCGAGCGACCCGTTCGGCGTGACCACGAGCGTGAACGCGGTGTCCCCGAACGGCACGACGTCCGAGGCCTGGCGGCCGCCGATCGGGAAACGCCTGATGTTCGTCACCAGCAGCTCGCCGGCACGGCGGGTATGGCCGAGGTAGAGCGCGTAGTTGAGATCGGAAAAGGCCGAGTCGCTCGAGAGCTTCGAGCGCCTGTCCTTCGGAAGTGGGCTTTCCGCATATACGGCAAAGCCATGTCTGATCCCTGGCGTGGTGAACTCATAGCCGAGGCCCGGGTTCGCCGTGCCGAGGATCCCCGTCACGTTCAGCAGCCGCGTATGTTCGCCGCGCGCAAACAGCGCGTGGGCCTGCGCGGGCAACGCCGCGAGCGCCGGCGTGCTCCCCGCCACGACGACCGGCGCCAGGTGGGAGGTGCCCAGGGGCCACAGCGACACCGACGCGAACTGACGACCCGGGCCGACGTACGAGTCGATGAACGCGTGGAACTTCTGCGGGCTGCCGCCCGTCGCGTCGGCCAGCTCGGCGGCCGACGCGAGCGGCGTCTGAGTCGAGGTGACCGCCGCCGTCAGGACCAGCCCGAGCTGACGGGCGCGCAAACCGAGCAGCCGATCCTCGTTGCGGTTGTACAGACCCAGGGAGGTCAGCGCCAGCGCCGCGGTCACAAGTAGCCCGATCGCCAAGGTCAGACAGGCAGCCCGCGAAGGGCTCCACCGCCGCGCGGAGCCGTCAGGAGCAATGGCGGAAACAACGTCCTCCGCTGTCGCCGGCTCACCTGTCGAGCCGTCGCGGTAGCCGGCCGTCCCCATCGAGACCGCCCGGCTACTCATCGCAAGCATCTCCCCGGCCCATTGCTGCCGGCTAGCTTACCCAGGTGTCCGTGGCTGTACCAGGGGCCGGCGCGAGGGACGAAAAGACGGAGGGGGAGGGATTCGAACCCTCGAGACGAGGTTCGCCCGCCTGCTGGTTTTCAAGACCAGTGCATTCAACCGCTCTGCCACCCCTCCGGGTGGGGGACCAAGGCTACCGCGAGGCCCGCCGCGCCGGTGGCGATCGCGCGAGCGCCGGCGGGAGGGCCGATTGGTGAGCATGCTCGCCGGCCCGGGCTAGGGTCCGTGCGGCTCGCCGCACGCTCGCGGCTTGATCGGGGCTTGACAGTCTTTACACTGGCCCCCTAGCGATCCCAGGGAGAGGTGGCCGAGTGGCTGAAGGCACTCGCCTGCTAAGCGAGTATGGGGGTTAAACTCCATCGCGGGTTCGAATCCCGCCCTCTCCGCTGCAAGCCGTAGTTCGAACGGAAAGCTCACCGGAGTCGAACGTCGTCCCGTGGTCTCCCTCGAGATGCGAGTCCGACCGCGCGGAGCGTGGTCAGATGTGCGCGGTCGGTCGTTCGGTCAGGCGTGCGACAGCATCGCATCGGCGCGATCGGACTCGCGCTCGAGGCATGTGAGCAACGCATTGACGACGAGCGGATCGAACTGGCTTCCGGCGCAGCGCTTCAGCTCCGCACGAGCGGCTTCCTGGCCGATTGAGGAACGGTAGGCGCGGTCGCTCGTCATCGCCTCGTAGGCGTCGGCGACGGCGAGGATCCGCGCCTCCAGGGGCAGGGCCTCGCCGCGGAGGCCGAGCGGATAACCGCGTCCGTCGGGGCGCTCGTGATGGGCGCCGACCCACGCGCGGACGTCGGCGAAGCTCGCGTGCTCGAGGATCTGCGCCCCGAGCTCGGGGTGGCGCTTGATCGTGGCGAACTCTTCGTCGGTGAGCTTCGCGGGCTTGCTGAGAATGCTGTCGGGGACGCCCACCTTGCCGATGTCGTGCAGCAGGCCGGCCAGTCGCACCCGGCCGATCCGATGCTCTGGCAGGCCGAGCTCGCGGGCCATCATCTCCGCGTAGCGCCCGACCGTCTCCGAGTGCCGAGCGCTGCCGCTGAAGCGCAGGTCGACGGCCTCGGCCAGGTCGAGCATGACCGCGATGAAACGCTCGGCTTCGATGTCTCGAGGCTCGCCGTCGGCCCGCTCCTGGCCGCGCAGGAAAGGGCTGTGCAGCATCGTCCTGTTGCGGCCGCTCTCCTTGGCGGCATACAACGCCTCATCGGCTGCGCGCAGGAGCGAGGCGGCCGTCTCGCCCTGCTGCGGATAGCTGGCCACCCCGAAGCTGATCGTGATCGCGACCGTGTCGCCGGAGAACTCCTCGCGCAAATCGCATCGCAAACGCTCGGCGATCACGAAGGCGCCCTGGTCGTCGGTGTCGGGCAGGATCAGCGCGAACTCCTCGCCGCCCACCCGGGCGGCGCCGTCGATCTGACGCTTGCCGCGCTCGAGTAGCCGGGCGACTCGCTGCAGGGCGGCGTCGCCGACGTGGTGACCCGAGCGGTCGTTGACTTCCTTGAAGTGGTCGATGTCTCCCACCAGCAAGGTCATCGGCGCGTCGCCGCGGCGTGCGCGCTCGAGCTCGAGATCGAGCAGTTCGCGAAAGCCCCGCCGGTTGGAGAGCTTGGTGAGGGGATCGGTGCGGGCGGCGTCGTAGAGCTGAGCGATCAGCAGCTCGACGCGCTCGCGCATCGTCTGAATCAGGATCGCCGCGACCAGGAGCGTGCCCATGCCAACGATCCACCAGGCGGGAATCCCGCTCGAAGGGGGTCGCGCGATCAGGAGCGCGCCGTAGGCGACCCCCACGTAGGCGATCTGGGCGGCCGACTGTTTCTTATTAAAAAAGTAGGAGGAGTAGAGGAAGATCCAAAGATAGAAGAAGACCAGAGGGCTGGGGTTCTCCCCGGAGAAGAACGCGACCCCGGTGATCAGAGTGCTGCCCCATGCCAGCGCGACTGGAAGTGTCCATCTGGGGAGATGAGCGGCCCGCGAGAGCAGGACGGCGGCGACCACGTAGGCGTCCCCGACGATGATCAGCAGCCCGAGCTCGCTGGCCCGCTGTGGATGGGGAAGCAGGACCGTCAACAGCGCCAACGTCGCGCCGGCAGCAAACAGGCCCGCCAGAGCCTTCGCCATCAGGCGGGTCTCAAAGCTCGTACCCGAGCCCAGTCCCCCGGGTACGCCAACGCCCTCCTCGCTTCCGAACGCCGTCATATCTCACCATGTCGGCTGCTGCAGGCAATCTCATGAGTGAGAAGACGGCTCTCTCAGCCGGGAGCCTCCCCGGGTCCTCCGAGCGATCCTCAGATATCTGAAGAGTCCGGCTCCGCCGCCGCGACCGCGAACACGATGTGCCGCCGCGCGAGCGTCAGATACGGGTGCAGCTCGACCGGTCCGCCCTCGAGCGGTTCGACGGTGACTTCGGTGAGCGTCAGGAAGTCGCGCTCGGAGGCGTTGAGGACGTCGGAGACGCGGCTGCGATAGCCGTCGCGCGCGAGCGTGAGCGAGCCCTCGATCCGGTGGCGCTCGGTCTCGATCCGGACGCGCTCCTGGCGGTGTTCGGTGTTCTGCTCGTCTGCGTCGGAGGGGAGGTCGGCGGTGCTCATCAGGTCATTATCACCGCTGGACGCACCGTCGCCTCTTCTCTAGGCCGCGCGCTCGTCCTGGCCGGCGCCCCGCGCGTCGATCAGCGCGTGACGGCGTAGGTCCGGTAGACGGTGGTGCGCAGGCCGGTGGGCCCGGCGGCGACGATCGTGACGTGCGCGAGCATGCCCCGCCGGCGGCCGAGCGCGCGCTGGAGCGTGCGCAGCGCGCTGCGGCTGAGGCGGACGCGCAGCTTGTCGGCGCGCTTGGGCGCGAGCGTGGCGGCGGCGGAGATCAGCGCGACGGTGCGTCGCGGGCGCAGGCTCGAGAGCGTCGCGGAGACGAGCACCTTGCAGCCCCGCACGCAGCTGACGCTCGGCGTGAGCGCGCCCCGCGCGAGCACTCCAGCCGGCCGCGGGAGCGAGACCTGCAGCACGGGCGCGACGTTCAGCGGCGGCGGCCAGAGGCCGGGCGCGAGGCAGCCCGAGCCAAACGGGGAGACGAGGTCGAAGCGCTCGACGCGGTTGTTGTTCGTGTCGGCGACGTAGACGTCCCCGTTGCAGTCGACGGCGATCGCGGTCGGGAAGGAGAATTCGCCCGGGCCGATCCCGCGCTCGCCCCACTTCTGCAGGAAGTGGCCGCTGGAGTCGAACACCTCGACGCGGTTGTTTTCGGAGTCGACGACGTACACGTTGCCCGCCGCGTCGAGCGCGATCCCGGTCGGCGAGTGAAAGCGCCCGTCGCCGGTCCCGCGCGAACCCCATTCGTCGATCACCGCGCCCGCGGCGGAGAGCTTGACGACGCGGTTGTTGTAGGTGTCGGCCACGTACATGTCGCCCGCACCGTCGACGGCGACCGCCTCGGGGTGGTCGAACTCGCCGGGGCCGGAGCCCGAGGATCCGTTGCCGCCGCCCGCGCCGACGCGCGCGAGCAGCGTCCCCGTCGGGGAGTAGACGAGGATCCGGTTGTGGTCGGTGTCGGCCACGTAGAGGTCGCCCGTGCCGGAGGCGACGGCCACCGAGCCGGCTTCGGAGAGCCCGGCGCCGCCGACGTCGGCCGGGCCGCCGATTTCGGAGAGGTAGGTGCCTTCGCCCCAGAAGCGCGAGATCCGCTTGTCGGCGGGGTCGGTGACGTAGATCGAGCCGCGCGGATCGACGGCGATCCCCGCGGGGCGGTTGAAGCCGGTCGTGTAGCCGGCCGGGGAGGGGAGCGTGCCGGCGTAGGCGTCGGTGGTCGGGGCGAACTCCTCGACGCGCGAGTCGACGGTGTCGGAGACGAACAGCCGGCCGGTCGGGTCGACCGCGAGCCCGCGCGGTCCGGTCAGCGGGCCCGGCTCGCGCGCGGAGTCCCCGATCGTGCGCAGGTAGTGGCCTTCGGGGTCGAACACCTGGACGCGGTCGTTGGCGGTGTCGGCGACGAAGGTTTCGCCGGCGGGGTCGGCGGCGAGCCCGCGCGGGAACGCGAGCTGGCCCGGTTTGGAGCCGAACCCGCCCCATTCGGTGACGTATCCCAGCTGGGGATTGAGCTTGACGACGCGGTGGTTGATGTCGTCGGCGACGTACACGTTGCCGGCGGCGTCGAGCGCGATCCCGTAGGGGAAGTCGAAGCGGTCGCCGCTCGTGCCTTCGGAGCCGTCGGCGCCTTCGAACTGCCCGGCGGGGCTGAATTTCTCGATGCGGTGGTTGTCGTCGTCGGTGACGAGCACCTCCGTCGCGTTGGCGGTGACGCCCCGCGGGTAGGAGAACTGCCCGCCGCCGGTTCCGTAGGAGCCCCATTCGAGCGCTTCGCCGCCTTCGAGGTTGAAGCGCTCGATCCGGTCGTTGCCGCTGTCGGCGACGTACACGTAGTCGCCGTAGACCGCGATCCCGCCGCCCGGCGGCTTCGTCGGGTCCAGCGAGGAGCCGAAGTTGAACTGGCCGAGTTCTTGGCCGAAGTGGCCCCAGTCCTTGATGAATTCACCGGAGGGGCTGAACTTCTCGATCCGGTTGTGCTCGGAGTCGACGACGTAGACGTTCCCGGCGGCGTCGGTCGCGAGGCCGCCGATCGGGCCGAACTGGCCGTGCCCGCCGCCGAAGGAGCCCCACTGGCCGAGGTACTGTCCGGCGGCGGAGAACTTCTGCACGACGAACGAGAGCTGGTCGGCTATGTAGACGTTGCCGAACGCGTCGACGGCGACAGCCTCGGGGAAGCGCAGGACGCCTTCGGCGCGCATCCCGATGATCGACGCCGAGGAGTACGGGCATTCCCCATTCGACCCGGGGCACGAGGCGGCACTCGCGGGAGCGGTCGTGATCCCCGCGAGCGCGGCACCGCCGCCCGCCAGCGAAATGACGCAGGCGAGGGCGGCGAGGCGCGGGGCGGCGAGGCGCAGGATGAGACGGGATGTCAGGCGACGCATCGGCGGAGACTTACAGAGAAAGCGAAGAAACCGCGATGATTGTGCACAGAGATGCCGCCGTACCGGTCACCTCAAGGAATCGCGATCGTGAACGCGTAGCCGCCGGCCAGCGTTAGCGTGCTGGGAGAGTAGGTGTCGACCTCGAAGGCGGTCGCGGCGCAGTTTTTGTGCTGGGCGTTGACCGCCACCAGGCCCGGCGCTTCCGGGGTGCTGTAGGAGACCTCGGGCGAAACGATGGCCGTGTCCGCGGCTGGGTTGATGGGGGCTCCGGGTGTGATGCAGTAGACACCGGCGGCGGGGCTGGTGACGGAGGTGATGTTGGAGCTCTGGGCGGCGACCGTCGTCGCAGAGGGGGTTATCACCGCATAGGCGCGGGCGGTACCAGGTGCTCCATTGGTGCCGTTCGTCCCGTTTTTCCCGGCCGGGCCCGTTTTCCCGGTAGCGCCGGTAGCGCCGGTTTTTCCGGTGGCCCCTTTCTGGCCGGTAAAGCCCGTGTACCCGCGCGGCCCCTGAACCAGGCACGCGCGTACGCGCCGTCCGTGCGAGATCACGATCACCGCGTTGCAGCGACGCGCGCGAGCGGCGTGGGCCGCCGAAGAAGACGAGCCGGACGCGGCCAGCGCCGGAACGGCAACGGCCATCGTGCCGACGACGGCAGCGGTACTTGCGAGGAGGGGCAGGGTGGGACGGCGCATGGGGAGGAAACCTTTCGATCGGGAGCGAACAGCGATCGAAACACGCTACCGGCGTCGATGGAGCGGTGACTCAGCCGATGCGTTCGGGCGTGCGCGCCGGCAGCCCGGCCCGTGACGCGGGCGCGGGGACGAGCAGCGAGTCGGAGTCGGCCGGCCGGTTGCGCTCCTCGCGGACGATGTAGAGCGGGCGGTGCTTGACCTCGTCGTAGATCCGCCCGACGTACTCGCCGATCACGCCGAGCGCGATCAGCTGGATCCCGCCGAGCAGGAGGATCGCGATCGTGATCGAGCCGAAGCCCGGGAGGTAGGAGCCGAAGATCCGCAGCAGGATCACGATCGGGATCGCGATGAAGGCGAGGCCGGCCGACAGCAGCCCGACATAGGTCGCGAGCTGCAGGGGCAGGTGCGAGAAGGAGGCGATCGCATCCAACGAGAAGCGGAGCATCTTGCGCAGCGTGTACTTCGTCTCGCCGGCGTGGCGCGCGTCGCGCTCGTAGGGGACGGCGGTCTGCGTGAAGCCGACCCAGACCGTCATCCCGCGCAGGAAGCGCGAGCGCTCGGTCATCGCCAGCAGCGCGTCGAGGGCGCGCCGGTCGAGCAGGCGGAAGTCGCCCGAGTTCGGCTCGAGGTCGACCTGGGCGAGCTTGTCGAAGAGCTTGTAGAACCAGGATGCCGTGGCGAGCTTGAAGGCGGTCTCGCCCTCGCGCGCCTTGCGCACGGCGTAGACGACGTCCGAGCCCTCGCGCCAGCGCTCGATCATCTCGAGGATCAGCTCGGGCGGGTCCTGGAGGTCGGCGTCGATCATCGCGACGATGTCGCCGGCGGCGTGCTCGAGGCCGGCGGTGAGCGCGGCCTGGTGGCCGAAGTTGCGGGAGAGATGGATCACGCGCACGCGCGGGTCGGCGGCGGCGATCTCATCGAGCAGCGCGGGCGTGCGGTCAGAGGACCCGTCGTTGACGAGCACGAGCTCGAAGTGCAGCCCGGCGACGGCCGCGCAGGTGCGCGCGACGAACTCCTCGATCAGCTGCTCCTCGTCGTAGACGGGGGCGACGATCGAGAGCAGCGAGTAGGTGCGGGATGTTGCCTGCGACATGACTGCCTTCCGAAGCTGATTAAGTAGGGATCGATGCAAAGACTAGGGGACAGGCCTTTGCCTGTACTAAAAAACGCACCCATGGCGATTCAGTTCGTGAAGTTCGGGATCGTCGGTGTGTCGAACACGCTGCTGACGCTGGTCGTGTACACGGTGCTGTTGAAGGTGTTCGGAGTCTGGTACCTGGCGGCCTCGGCGATCGGCTTCATCGTGGGGGCGACGAACGGCTTCCTGCTGAACCGCAAATGGACGTTCAAGGAGCACGTCGGCGACCGCTCGACGCCGGTGAAGTGGGGGGTCGTGCAGACCTGCGGTCTCGGCGTAGACGAGGTGCTGCTGTACGTGCTGGTGCACGACGGCCATCTCGACAAGCTGCTCGCGCAGGTGTGCGCCACCGCTGTTGTGACGGTCACGACGTTCTTTGTCAACCGCGCTTGGACGTTCAAGATCAACCCGCCTGCGGCGGACCCTGTTTAGCGGCGCGAGAGCCAAGCAGGTCAAGGACGCAGTGAGCGACGTGTGCGAACGCACACGAGCGAGCGAGGACGCCGACCGATCGTCCGGGATCGGCCAGCGCCGGCTATCGCGCCGCTAGCGGAGGACGACGAGCAGCGAGAGCCCTGCGGGGATCCGCCCGCCGCGGCGGATCAGCGCCGCCTCGAGCGCGAGCGGCCGTTCGAGCAGCCAGTTGAGCAGCGGCGGCGGTACCCACAGGTCGAGGCTCGACTCGGTCGTCTTGCGCGAGAAGCGGTCGAGCACGCGCAGCGCGATCGCGACGGGCAGGAGCAGCGAGTTGAAGTAGGTCGTGCGCACCGGCTCCCAACCGGCCTCGCGCGCGACCTTCAGCAGCGAGGAGCGCGTGTAGCGGCGATGGTGATGGTTGATCTCGTCGTGGCCTGACCACAGCCACTGGTAGGCGGGGACGGTGATCAGCAGCGCCCCCCCGGGCGCGACCACGCGGCGCAGCTCGCGCAGCGCGGCGAGGTCGTCCTGCAGGTGCTCGATCACGTCGAGCGAGGCGGCCAGCTCGAAGGAGTCGGCGGCGAACGGCATCTCCAGGACCGAGCCTTCGATCACCTCGCCCGCGCCGCGCTCGCGCGCGAGCGACACGCTGGTCTGCGAGAGCTCGATCCCGGTGACCGTGCCGTGACGGGCGAAGTCGATCATGTTGCGCCCCGAGCCGCAGCCGGCGTCGAGGATCCGCGCGCGCGCCGGCAGGCGCAACTGGGCGATCACGCCCTCGAGCACGGTGCGACGCCCCCGGTACCACCAGTGGCGATCCTCGGCGCGGTGCGTCTGTAGCTCGTAGTCCCTGTCCATCCCTCGCGCATCTTTTCCTAATGGGCCTCCAGACGCGTCTCCGGGGGCACCTTGAAAAAAGATTTGGTATGCCATAAGATAAGTTTTATGTCGACAGTGGAGCAGGCAAGGACGCAGGCGGTCGAGGACTACTGCAAGGCGATCTACACGCTCGAATCGCGCGAGGACGAACC
>Ga0302178_10003287_pt1 | contig 12245 bp, 11 predicted proteins | sample I_Palsa_E1_3_FD_198790 | JGI IMG/M metagenome (GOLD analysis project Ga0302178, IMG submission 198790) | Peat permafrost microbial communities from Stordalen Mire near Abisko, Sweden - I_Palsa_E1_3 | ecosystem: Environmental > Terrestrial > Soil > Palsa > Peat permafrost | place: Sweden... | reverse complement strand
GGCCCAGTTTCCACGCGGCCATCAGCAGCGGGAAGTTCCACGGGATGATCTGCCCGACGACGCCGAGCGGCTCGCGCAGCGTGTAGGAGTGGAAGTTCGCGCCCGGCATGTAGGGCACCGAGATGTCGATCGTGTTGCCCTCGAGCTTGGTCGCCCACCCGGCCATGTAGTGGAACAGGTCGGCCGCCAGCGGCACGTCCGCCGCCTGCGCCACGGCGAAGGGCTTGCCGTTGTCCAGCGACTCGAGCTGGGCCAGTTCGTCGGTGTGCTCGAGGATCAGGTCGCCGATCCGCCAGAGGATACGGCCGCGTTCCGATGGGCTCATCTTGCCCCAGGGGCCCTCGAACGCGGCGCGCGCGGCCCGCACGGCCCGGTTGATGTCTTCGGCGTCCCCCTCGGCGATCGTGGCGAGGGTGTCGCCGGTCGCCGGGTTGGGCGTGTCGAACGTCTTGCCCGACGCCGCGTCGGTCCACTGGCCGTTGATGAACAGCTGCCGCGGAGCGGTAACGAAGGCCTCGACGTCCTTGTCCAGGGTCACAGTCACGAAATAGTCATCTCCCTTGGCGTGCGGTGGGGGAACCGCCCGATGGCGGCTCGTCAGCACTCATACACGCGTTTATCTACAGTGTAGATCTACGCTCCAACCTACACTGATAACGAGAAGATAACAACCTTCGCGATCCGGACTGGCGGCAGGTCCTGCACCGAGGCTGGGTGAGGCTGTCACCACTGTCCGTTCGGAATGTCAGGGCTCTTCCGCCGGCCAAGATGGAGTATGCGCAGCTGGCGGAGTGTGGAGGTCCGGGGGATCCCGGCGACGTTGCGCGGCTATCGAGCCTCGTGGCTCGGCGCCGACGCGCTGGCCGACCTGACCCTGGTTGCGGTGGCTCTGCCCGGGCAGATGCCCAGCGCATCGACCACCGGCTTCCTGGAGCACTGGCGGCCATGATCTTGTCCATTGCCGCCGTCAACGTTCTTGGTCTGGCGTCCCGCCACGGCGTGGCGGTCCTCGGCTCCATTCCTGGCGGGCTCCCGCACATCAGCCTGCCCTACGTCTCCTGGTCGCAGCTCCGCCGCCTGCCCGGCCTGGTGCTCACCGTGACGTTCGTATGCATCGCGCAGACCGCGGCCACGGTCCGGTCCTCGGGCGCCGCGGCGCCCACGGACTTCAACCGGGACCTGATCGGCGTCGGAGCCAGCAGCGTCGTCGCCGGGCTGATCGGGGCGTTCCCGGTGGACGCGAGCCCGCCCAACACGGCCATCGCGACCGCGTCGGGTACCCGCTCGCAGCTGGCCAACGTGATGGCCGCGGTCCTGGTCCTCGGCGTGGCGGTGGTGGCGACCGCACCGCTGGCTGACCTGCCGGATGCCATGCTGGCGGCCACGCTGGTGTTCATCGCCACCAAGCTGTTCCGGGTCGGCGAGCTGCGAGCCATCCTGGCGTTCGACCGCCTCGAGTTTGCGCTGGCCACCGTCACCCTGCTGGCCGTGGCCCTGATCGGCATCGAGCAGGGCGTGGCCGTGGCCATAGTCCTCTCGCTGGCCGACAGGACCCGGCGCTCAGCCCGGCGCGGGCCACCTGCTCGCCTCGGTTCAAGATGCGGTCAACGCCGTCGCACGCCGTGCCTGAGCGCGCATCCGCTAGCTGCTTACCGCTGGCTGCTTACCGCTGGCTGATCGGTTCTGGTGATGGACCGATCTCAGTCAGCCCGTTTCCGCCGTGGCGATCCCGGGGTTGACTGGAGCATGATCAGCTGGGTCTGGTCTGCCCGGACTTGACCTAACTGGTCGGTCCGGTTCGCGAGGCCCGGTTATCGGCCCCTCGGACATAGGAACGGTCATGATGGATCAGACCACGCCGGCGCCCTCTGACGGGACGGTCGCGGTGGTGGTCGCGGCGTCGATGACCGCCATAACCGAGCCGCCCTCGGTGGCAATCGGGGCGTCAACGACCGCCACCGCGGTCACTATGACGGAGCCGGGACGGCCGCGCCTTCGGAAGATCTTGCGCACCGCGGGCTCGATCGTCCTGGTCGCGGCCATATTCGGTTTCGCCGTCCCGCATTTCGCGTCCTACCGCAGCGTGTGGGCCAGCACGTACGCGATGACCTGGCCGCAGGCCCTGCTCATCGGCGTCGCCGCCGCGGCCAGCATGGTCTCGACCTGGATCATGATCTGCTCGGTGCTGCCATCGATACGGCTGCGCGAGGCGGCGGTGGTGAATCTCGGCTCCAACGCCGTGGCGAACACGTTGCCCGCCGGAGGGGCCCTGGCCATGGGGGTCAGCTGGGCGATGCTGTCGAGCTGGGGCGTCAGCACCGCGCAGTACGTGCTGTACACCCTGGTGTCGGGCATCTGGAATGTCTTCGCCCGGCTGGGCCTGCCGGTCCTCGCCCTGCTGGTCCTGGCGACGGCCACCCGGCCCGGTGCCGGGCTGATCGCCGCCGCGGCCGTGGGCTTTTTGCTGCTCGCCACTCTGGCCGCGGGTCTGGGCCTGCTCGTGCGCAGCGAGGCGTTCGCGTTCCGCGCGGGCCGCGCCCTGCAGTACGGGGCCGTCAACGCCTGCCGGCTGGCCCGCCGGAAGGCGACCTTCGACATCCCCGGATCACTGCTTGGCTTCCGCCGCCAGGCCGGCGCGCTGATCGGCGCTCGCGGCTGGCGGATTACCGTCGCCACGGCGGCGGCCAACCTCACCTTGTGGCTCGTCCTGCTGGCGTGCCTGCGCGGCGTCGGCCTGTCCCAGGCCCAGGTGTCCTGGCAGACCTCCCTGGCGGCCTACGCCTTCGTCCGGCTGCTGACGGTGCTGCCCATTACCCCCGGCGGTCTCGGCATCACCGAACTCGGGCTGATCGGCATCCTGGCTGTCGGAGCCGGCCACCAGGACACCGCGCAGATAACAGCGGCCGTTCTGTTGTACCGCGCCGTCACCTACCTGCCCCCCATCCCCCTCGGCGCGATTGCCTGCCTCGCGTGGCGGTACGCGCCCGCGCTGATTCACCCGGATCCCGTGCAGCGCTGAGCGCTCGGTTTGGCGTTTCGGCTGCTCCTTATAGGATGCCTCGTGTCCCAGGTAGGTTCCCTCGTGTCCCAGCGGTCATTCCTGTCCCAGGCGTCACTCATCCTGCTGCTCAGCGGCAGGTTTGCGTCCGGGAGTCTGGTTTTGATGAAGACTTCACAGTCTGCCCAGACTGTGAAGTCTTCGCGGAACCCGAATCCTCCAAGATCTTTGTTTTTCGTGCGCGATGGGTGATTTATGGGGCTAAAGGTCCTGCGGTCAGAGGATCAGCAGGGGTCCGGATGCCTGGGCGGCGCCAGGGCGGCGATCTGGCTGGCGGAGTGCCATAGTCCGGGTCCGGGATGACTCGTCTGGGACGGACTTGTGTGAAATACACTGTAGACCTACGAGGGCAACCATCGTTATCATCGACGTCAACACTGTCGGGCTACGGTGCGTGAGAACGCTTGACCCCCCGGCCAGAACTTGCTTCGGCCGCATGAGAGAAGGTGCTGTTTGTTGTGACCACACCGCCAGCCGGCAGCACCGTCCAGGGCGCTAACACGCACCGGAACGGCAAGGTCACCCGCGAGGTCGTGCTGACCACGGCACTGGAGATCATCGACCGCGACGGGGCCGAAGGTCTGTCCATGCGCCGCCTCGCCCGCGCCCTGGACCGGGACCCGATGATCCTTTACCGGCACGCGCCGAACAAGGCGGCGCTGCTCGACGGCGTCGTCGAGGTCGTGCTCGCCCAGCTGAAGGTCGATCCCGCCGATCCGGACTGGGCCGCCCAGCTGCGTGCCGTGGCCCGCGACTACCGCCAGCTGGCGCTGGCTCACCCGCATGTGGTGCCGCTGCTGGTCACCCGGCCGCTGGCCACCCCGCTGGCCCTGCGTCCCCCTGGCACCTTGCGCCCGCTCGAAGACGTCCTCGCCCTGCTCACTCGCGCCGGGTTCAGCGGCCCCGACGCCCTGCACATCTACCGGGCCCTGTTCGGGTTCTTGCACGGCCATGTCCTCAACGAGCTGCAAGAACTCGTCGATAACCCGGACGAGACCGACGACCTGCTGCGACTGGGCCTGCACCGGCTGCCGATCGGCCAGTTCCCACTGCTGCGCAGCCTCGCCCCCGTCCTGGCGGCCTACGACGGCGCCGCCGAACTCGAACGCGGCCTCGACATCCTCCTGACCGGACTGGCCATCACCTTGCCCCCGCCAGCCGGGACGCGCCCACCCAGCCCGGCGCCTTACGAGGCCTTATCCAGCCACCGGTCCGGCCGGGGCGAACCCGCGAGCAGCGCCGGGACGAGCCCGCGAGCAGCGCCGGGGATCAGCTGACCGACATGAGTCCGGACCTGGCGTGGTGCGAATGGGGCTTGGCGACCCGGCAGTGCAACGTGATGGCGGCGCTGGTGATGGCCGCCCACCCGCACCATACCGAGGCGAAGCCGGAAATGGTGAGCCGGGCGATGATGATGACGGCGACCAGGTTGACGATGCCGAAGAGGGCGACGTTGCGGTAGCCCGACACCAGCAGCGGCCCGCATACTGCCACGACGTACAGCGCGACGATCAGCAAGCCGTCGGACAACCGGATGCTGTAGGAAAGGTGGTACGGGGCCAGCTTCACGCTGACCGGACCGCGGACCATCGCCGTGAACAAGATCACGGCGATGACGGCCCCGATCAGCGCGAAGGGCGCCATCAGCTGCTTGCGGCGTCTGGTCGGCTCAAGCGCGATGACGGCCAGAGGGATGAATACAGGCAGCACGACGAAGGCGATCAGCAGGTAAGCCCACAGCGCAACATGGCCGATCCCGCCCGGCACATGGCCCTGGAGCCACAGCCAGACGAGCGCCTCGATGAACTGGTGCGCACCGAGCAGCACGGGTATCCACGCCAGCGCGATGAACTCGCGGCGCTGCCCGATATGGCGAACCGCGTCGACGCCTATCGCGCATATCACCAAGCCGCCGGCGATGTCAGCCTCGGGCGAAAAGCACATGTGAGTTCCTCCCTAGCCAGCGGATCCGGCACGTCGCCGACGATGCGGCCGGCGACCGGCCACGGCCAGAGCTACGACCCCGGCCGACGCGGCGGCCGGCCGACCGACGCCCGCGGCTGCGACCTGCTCACGTTCAGCCCGGCCAGCGCGTCCGTGCCGTTGACGAAAGCCTGGGCCAGGTCAGAAAGGCGGCGGTTGCTGGTCCGGGCGGAATCACGCAGGAGGTTGAAGGCCTGGTCCATGTCCAGGCCGAGGCGCTCGGCAAGCTTGCCCTTGGCCTGCTCGATGATGACCCGGCTGTTCAGCGCGGTCTGCAACTGCTCGTTGAGGGTATCGGTGTGGCGCATGTTGCGCTCTTGCAGCAGGCTGATAGTGGCCACGTCGGCCAGGGCCTGGCCGACGCGGACCTCCGCGGGGTCGAAGGCGCCCGGACCGGTCCGGAAGAGGTTCAGCGCGCCGATGACCTGCTCGCGCAGCCGCATCGGCAGGGCCTGAACGGCGCCGAATCCGGCCTGCCCGGCGGCGGGCGCGAACCGCGGCCACCGCTGCGCCTCGGCGGCCACGTCCGCGGCCTGGACGGGCTGGCCCGACCGGAAGCAGTCCAGGCAGGGGCCCTGATCGCTCTGTATCTGGAACAGCTCGAGCAGCCTGACGGCTTCGCTGGAGGCGGCCACCACGCGCAGCTCACCACGCGGGTCGGCCAGCAGCAGCCCGGCGGCGGCGACGTCAAGCAGTTGCACGCTGCGGTCGGTCAGCACGTGCAGGAAGTCGATCACGTCGAAGCCAGCGACCATGGTGTCGGTCAGCTCGACGAACGTATCCGACAGAAGGGCTCCATCCATCCCCGCTCACCCTCTCAGCAAAAGGCCAGGTCGACCAGTGCGTATACATTTAGTCACACTTGGCCGTCCTTGCGTGGATCGGGGTCAGGAAGCAGCCGCAGGCGCCGTGCCACGATGTCACGGGCGAGATCAGACAGCCTCCTGTCATGAGCATACGCGTGCGCGCGCAACCGGATGAAGGCCTCCGCGATGCCGACACCGAGCTGCTCGGTGAGCATCCCGGTGGCCTGATCGATCTCGGCGCGGTGCCGGGTCAGATCCGCGGGCTGGCCGCCCGGGCCAGCCCCCGGCGGCCCCGCGGCGCCGCCGGCTGTCTGGTCCTGGGCGTCGAGCAGCAGCGAGGTCGCGGTGTCGGCGAAGATCAGCGCATCACCCAGCTGGAACGCGCTCAGCGGGCCGGACCGCACCCGGTACAGGCTCATGACCCCGGTCCGGATCGCCCCGAACTGCAGCGGGAACGCGAAGATCGCCGCCGCCCCGGCCTGGCGGGCCGCCGGGGCGAACGCCGGCCAGCGGCGGACGGCTTCCATCTCGTCCAGATCCGAGGCCAGCACCGGCCCGCCGGAGGCAGTGGCATCCGGACCCGGCCCCTCCCCCAGGGTCAGCTGGAGCTCGGCGAGTACCTCGCTGGCCTCATCGGTTACTCGCATGAGGTGACCGCCCTGTTCACCGTTGGCCGTCATCAGCCAGGCACCGGTGACATCGACCGCGGCCACCGCCGCCACGCACGCATCCGCGGCCGACACCCGCCCGCCGTGACGGGCCGCTTGCGCCGCGACGAGGCTCCAGATCCTAGCTGGCCGGTCGTCTATCATCCCCGCGGCCCCGGTCGGCGGCCAGTCACCCGCAGACCCGGGCCGAGATCATTTCGCGACGGCGGAAAATGGGACACGCCTCCTGCTCTGGCAGCGAGGCGGGGTCCCGACCAAGCAGCGAGTTCACCGGCTTGCTACCAGATCCTACCCCTGGATACCCGCCGCTGTCGTGGCGGCTGGGCGGGCGCGTCCTCCAGGTCGAGCAGGCGCGAGCGGAGGTGGCCGAGGGCATGGGCCCGCAGCCGGGAGACGTGCATCTGCGAGATCTGGAGTCGCTGGCCGATCTCCGTCTGCGTCATGCCGCCGCGAAAACACATCAGCAGGATCTCCTGCTCACGCGGGGTCAGCTCACCCCAGTGCGTGGCGACGGCCTGCATGGTGAGCATGTGCTCCAGCTGCGGATCCTCCTCGCCGAGAAAGTCAGCCAGGGTGCTCAAGCCGGGTTCGCCGGCCATCGGCGCATCCAGTGAGGACGGTTGGAAGGCCAGCTCGGCCCGCTGGGCCAGGCGCAGGTCAGTCACGCTGACCCGAAGGTGCGTGGCCAGATCGGATTCGGTCGGCGTCCGGCCCAGTTCCTGGGCCAGCGGCCCGGTCGCCGCACGGGCCTGGAGCATCAGCTCCTGCACCGACCGCTTGACATGGATCTGCCAGCGCTTGTCGCGGAAGTGTCGCTTGATCTCGCCGCTGATGCACGGCTGCGCGTACGTGGCTAGGTTAAGGCAGATGGCCGGATCGAAGTTGTTGATCGCCTTCAGCAAGCCGACGTACCCCACCTGTACGAGGTCCTCCGCCAGCTCGGGACTGCGTACGTACCGTCGCACGCAGGACCAGACGAGGCCCTGATAGCGGGCGACCAGCAGCTCGCACGCCGCCAGCCGCCGCTCGCTGGCCCGCGGCAGCAACCGGACGATACCCAGCAGCTCATGGTCATCCAGCTGGGCCAGGTCCTTGTTGAACATCGCCTCCAGCGAGGCGGGCGATTCCGGCGCGGATTCCGCGACGGACACTGTTCCCGGGGCGGCACACACCGTTGCTGAAGAAAGTGCTGTCATGCGAACCTCGGTTCACTGAAGGCCAGAAAGAACCGCCGAGGTCCAGGGCAGATAACGACTTAACCGTGCAATTACTAGCATAATGCAGTTTTCCCCCGTAATGGCCGGGCCGGATCACCGTAACGGCAAATGGCCGCCCGCCGCGAGAATAACCTGATCGGCCATCATCGGCCGGGTCCGCGGTGCTCGCTAAAGGCGAGCACCACCTGGCGCAGGTGTCGCGCGCCAGGCGCCGTGACCGGCACGTTCGGTTCCTGCGCAGCGGCCGGACCCGCACGTGGCGGGCAGTTCGGTGGACGGGCCGCCGGCCGCCGCATCGGGGCACCAGGGCAGGACGGAGCCGCACCGGCGCCTCCGGTGCCCGCGGCCGGACGCCGCTCGCGCTGTCCGCCGCCTCTTCCACGCTGCGATGCACCGAGAAGACATCGATCAGGCCAGTGGCTTCCAGAATCCGGCGCACCGGCGGCTGCGGGGCAGCCAGGCGCAGGTCGCCGCCGTTTCGCCGGGTCCATTTCCTGACCCGAAGCAGCACCGCCAGACCGCTGTAGTCGATGCCCTCCAGGTCCGTCAGGTCCACGATGACGGACGGCCCGCAGGCCGCCACGGCCGTGATGAGATGGGACGCGACCGCGGGGGCGTCGGCTGGGTCAAGCTCCCCGCGCAGGGCGACGACGGCCAGGCCGTCGCCGTCACGGATGCTGAGATCCACGTTAAGCATGGGCCTCCTTCATGATCCGGCAGCCGGGCGGGAGTCTGGGCCTGGCGGATAACTGGGTCATGCCAGCTGTCGGATGGGCATCGCCGCACTCGGCGAGAGGTGCCCGGGTAGGCGCGAGAGCGCAGGGCCTGCGAGCGCAATCCGGCCACGGAACGGTCGCGGCCGTCCGCGTCCGGGTTGCCGCGCGCGCTGGCCACGGCCGAAGCACGAGCGAGGGGCTTTTCGCTGAATTCCAGCATCAATTACTCCCGGGCATCTCGCGGCATTCGCAAACAGCGAATAGATCCGCCGCCGAGGTCCAGGGCAACAACCTGAAGTTATCACGAATAAGATCACGAACGCCATTGCCCGCCAAGCCGTGCGTACCGGCGAATCTGTGCTGGCACGTTACCTCGGCCGGCCCGACGTGGCGCAGATCCGGAAAGCGTGGTCTCCGGGTGGCATGGTGACCAGTTTGCCGTGGTGAAATGGACGCGTTCTTGTCCCGCGCCGGAGTACCGTCCGGCCGGGATCCCTGGGAAGGGACCGTTGCTGCGGCCAGGACTGGAGAGCGGCTGCGGGGATGCCCGCAGGAAAGGCGCCCATGGGTTCTGGAGCAGCGTCGAAGTCTGGAGCAGCGTCGAAGAAGGTCCCGCCCCGAGTGCCGCTGCGGCACGGGGAGGGCGGCAAGGACCATCTGACCAGCTTCGAGGGGCTGGCCGCGCTGTCGCTCGACGCGCTCAGCTCGGTGGCCTACGGGCCCGAGGCCATCGTGCTGGTGCTGGCGGCGGCCGGGACGTCCGCGCTGGGCCTGACGCTGCCGGTCACCTTGGCCATCGCCGCCCTGCTCGCAGTGCTGGTCGTCTCCTACTGCCAAGTCATCGCGGTGCACCCCGGCGGCGGCGGGGCGTACGCGGTGGGCAAGAAAGACCTGGGCGCCACGGTCAGCTTGCTGGCAGCCGCGAGCCTGGTGGTGGACTACGTGCTCACCGTCGCGGTTAGCCTCGCCGCCGGGGCGGCCAGCCTGGCCTCGGCGTTCCCCTCGCTGCACCACCATCTGCTCGCGATGTGCCTGACCGGCCTGGTCTTGATCACGGCCGTCAACCTGTGGGGCATCGCGGAGAGCGCGCGCGTCCTTATGGCCCCGATGGTGGTGTTCCTGGCCGCGATCTTCGGTGTCATCATCGTCGGCCTGACGCGCTCACACCCGGCCGCGGTCGTCGGCACCGCGGAGCCGGTCCGCATCAGCGAGGCGGTCGGCGTGATCTTGATCCTGAAGGCCTTCTCGGCCGGCTGCTCGGCGCTGACCGGAATCGAGGCCATCGCCAACGGGGTACCCGCCTTCCGCCCGCCGCGAGCACGTCGCGCCCCGCGACGGGGTCACCGTCCTGGCCCAGCTCACGGCCGGTTCGTTCGGCACCGGCTGGGCGTACTACGCGGCCAACATCGCCGTCACCTTGGTCCTGGCCCTGGCCGCCAACACCAGCTTCGGCGGCCTGCCGGTGCTGATGAGCCTGCTGTCCGACGACGACCGGCTGCCGCACCTGCTGGGCTTGCGAGCCGAGCGGCCGGTGCACCGCTACGGCGTGATCACCCTGGCCGTGCTCGCGGGCGTCCTGCTGATCGCCGTCAACGCGACCACCGCCCGGCTGATCCCGCTGTACGCGATCGGGGTGTTCATCGGATTCACCATCAGCCAGACCGGCATGGTCCGGCACTGGCATGGCCAGCGGTCCCGGAACTGGAGGCTGCGAGCCGCCCTGAACGGCACCGGAGCGGTCCTGACCGCGACCGCCGCCGCCGTCTTCATCGCCAGCAAGTTCACCTCCGGCGCCTGGATAGTGGTCCTGGTCGTGCCGGCCCTGATGCTGCTGTTCTCCCGGATCCAGAGCTACTACCAGGCGGTAGGACTCGAACTCGAGCTAGGACCGCTGCCGCCCCGACCGCGGCCGGCCAACAGCCTGGTGATCGTGCCCGTCAGCGACATCAGCAAGCTCACCGAGCACGCCCTGCACGCGGCGCTGTCGCTCGGCGATGATGTCATCGCCGTCAGCGTCCACCCCGAAGCCGCTGAGGGCGCGGCCTTCCGTGCTGCCTGGGACCGCTGGGACCCCGGGGTGCGGCTGGAGACCCTCGATAGCCCGCACCGCTCGCTGGTGCATCCGATCGTGGACTATGTCCGGCAGGCACAGCAAGGCAGCGGGCAGGTCGCCGTCCTCATCACCGAGGTTCAGCCAGGCCGGTGGCGTTACCGGATCCTGCAGAACCAGCGGGGGCTGCTCCTGGCGACCGTGCTGCGCGCCAGCACCGACGTCGTCATCTGCACCATCCCCTACCGGCTCACCACACGGTAATCTCCACTAATAGCCGGGTTGCCATCTGGTGCGGTCGATGGCCTGATCGATCTGGTCATCGGTGAGCGCGGGCGCGACGGCATCGGCTACTGCGGCCCTGGCGACGGCTCTCGCCACGGCGGTCGCGGTGCCGGCGAGCTGAGCACGGGCCGGCAGCAAGGTCCCGTGCGGGTCGTGCCGGATCGTAGCGGCGGCGCCGACGGCGGCGGCCGCGGCGGTCATCATGGCGTCGGTGACGCGAGTCGCGCGCACGGCGGTTACGCCCAGGCCGACTCCCGGGAAGATGTAGATGTTGTTGCACTGGGCGACGGGGATGCTGACCTCGCCGACCCGCACCGGCGGGAACGGGGAGCCGGTGGCGACGAGCGCACGGCCATCGGTCCAGCCGGCCAGATCCTGCGGGCGGGCCTCGCTGCAGCTGGTCGGGTTGGACAGCGGCATGATGATCGGCCGTTTGGCGTAGGCGGCGATGCGGCGCACGACCTGTTCGGTAAAGGCCCCGCCCGCAGTCGACAGTCCGATGAGCGCGGTCGGGTGCACAGCGTCGATCACGTCGGCGAGGCCGGCTGGCCGACCGGGTTCGGTGCCGGGCACGGCGGCCGGCGGCTGGGCGAGCCGGCGCTGCGCCGGGCTGAGGTCCGGGCGGTCGGTGGTGAGCAGGCCGTTGATGTCGACCACGCAGACCCTGGCGCGGGCGCCGTGCTCGGACAGGCCATCGGCCGCCATCGCCCGCACGACCTGCTCGCAGACTCCGATACCGGCCGACCCGGCGCCCAGCATCACCACACTCTGGTCGCGCAGCCGCGACCCGGTGGCCGCTGCCCCCGCGGACAGCGCGGCCAGGACCACGGCCGCCGTGCCCTGGATGTCGTCGTTGAAGCTGAGCAGCTGGCCGCGATAGCGCTCGAGGATCGGCAGCGCGTGCGGGGTGGCGAAATCTTCCCACTGCAGCAGCACACCGGGCAGTTCGGCGCGCACGGCCTGGACGAACCTGTCGACGAAATCGTCGTAGCCGTCGCCGGCCAGCCGACGGTGCCGCCAGCCGAGGTACATGGGGTCGGCCAGGAGCCCGGCGTTGTCGGTGCCGACGTCCAGGAGGACCGGCAGGGTGCGCGCCGGGTCGATGCCGCCTAGCGCCGCGTACAGCGACAGCTTGCCGATCGGGATGCCCATGCCGCCGATGCCCTGGTCACCCAGGCCCAGAACCCGCTGTCCGTCGGTGACGACGATGACGTCGACCTCCTGCCGGGGCCGGTTACGCAGGATCTCCCCGATGCGGTCGCGGTCGGGATAGGCGATGAAAAGGCCACGCGGCCGGCGGTAGATCTCGCTGAAGCGCTGGCAGGCCAGCCCGACCGTCGGGGTGTAAAGGACCGGCAGCATCTCCTCGATGTGGTCCGACACCAGCCGGTAGAACAGCGTCTCGTTGGTGTCCTGCAGCGCGCGCAGGTTAATGTGCCTGGCGAGGTCGGTGGGCTGCTCC
>Ga0302178_10003286_pt1 | contig 12248 bp, 9 predicted proteins | sample I_Palsa_E1_3_FD_198790 | JGI IMG/M metagenome (GOLD analysis project Ga0302178, IMG submission 198790) | Peat permafrost microbial communities from Stordalen Mire near Abisko, Sweden - I_Palsa_E1_3 | ecosystem: Environmental > Terrestrial > Soil > Palsa > Peat permafrost | place: Sweden: Abisko... | reverse complement strand
CACCCGCATCGGTGCCTCGTTGCCGTTCCAGCCGTTGAATTCGGCGATCAGGCTGACGCCGTTGGCGCTGGGCGCCCACACCGCGAATGACACCCCATCGACCACACCGTCCGCGGTGGTGAACGAACGGGGATGCGCGCCAAGGACTTCCCACAGCCGTTCGTGGCGCCCCTCGTTGAACAGATGCAGGTCGACCTCACCCAAGGTCGGCAAGAAGCGGTAGGCATCGGCGATCGTCTGTGGGCCGCCATCGTCGTAGACCACTTCGAGGCGGTAGTCGATCAGGTTGACGAACGGTAGTGCTATCGCGAACAAGCCGGAGTCGATGTGCTGCAACGGGAACCGGTCACCGCCGACCAGTGCGACCACGCTGGTGGCATGCGGCCGGAAGGCCCGGATGACGGTGTGGTCGCCGTATTCGTGGGCGCCGAGGATGCCATGCGGGTTGTGGTGCTCGCCGGCGATCAGGCGGGCCAGATCACTGGGCTCAGGTGCCAAACGGGCCCTGGCGACTTGTTCGGTGGACTTCATTGCGGCGTTACCTCCGGCACAGCAGCGGGATTCGTGCTTTGGACGGTATGAGCGGCATGTTGATGACGTGGGCGACGGCGTGGCCGGGATCGATGCGCACGTAGTTGGCCGCTCCCCATTGGTATTCCTCGCCGGTTATCTCGTCTCGTACCCAGAACCGCTCATGATGTTCCATACCCAATGCGGGCATGTCCAACCACAACGTGGCATCTTCCGGCCCGAATGCGTCGAGCGTCACCACGACCAGCACGCAGTCGCCAGTGATCGGGTCGAACTTGCTGTACGCCAGCAACGCGTCGTTGTCGATGGCATGGAACGTGATGTTGCGCAGTTGCTGCAGCGCTGGATGTAGTCGACGAATGCTGTTCAGCCGCGCGATGAATGGCTCCAGCGAGCGCCCCGCTGCCAGTGCGCCGGCGAAATCGCGTGGCCGCAACTCGTACTTCTCCGAGTCGAGATACTCCTCGCTGCCTTCGGCGACGGCGTGGCCCTCGAACAGCTCGTAGCCGGAATACACCCCCCAGGTGGGGCTCATGGTCGCCGCCAGCACCGCACGTATCGCGAACATGCCCGGCCCGTTGTGCTGCAAACTCGCATGCAAGATGTCAGGGGTGTTGACGAACAGGTTGGGACGTCGGTAGTCCGCGATTTCGGGTATCTGCTGGCCGAATTCGGTGAGGTCCCACTTGGATGTGCGCCAGGTGAAGTACGTATACGACTGCGTGAATCCCAGCTTGGCAAGCCCGTACTGACGGGCCGGCGGGGTGAACGCCTCGGACAAGAACAGCACATCCGGATCCGCGGCTTTGGCCTGAGCGATCAACCAGGCCCAGAAGTTGGGCGGTTTGGTGTGCGGGTTGTCGACGCGAAACACCTTGACCCCGTGGTCCATCCAGTACCGCACCACGCGCAGCACTTCGTCGTAGAGGCCGGCGGGGTCGTTATCGAAGTTGACCGGGTAGATGTCCTGGTATTTCTTCGGTGGGTTCTCGGCGTAGGCGATCGTGCCGTCCGGCAATTCGGTGAACCACTGGCGGTGGTTTTTGGCCCACGGGTGATCCGGCGCGCATTGCAGAGCCAAGTCCAGGGCCACCTCCATGCCCAGGTCCTCAACCGCGGCGACGAACTTGTCGAAGTCGGCGATCGTGCCCAGTTGCGGATGCACCGCATCGTGGCCGCCCTCGTCGCTGCCGATCGCCCACGGCGATCCGACGTCACCGGGCGCCGCAGTCGCGGTGTTGTTGCGGCCCTTGCGGTGAATCTTGCCGATCGGGTGGATCGGCGGCAGGTACACGACGTCGAAGCCCATCTGCGCGATCCGCGGCAGCGCCGCCGCCGCGGTGGCGAAGGTGCCGTGCACGGGATGGCCGTCGGCGTCCCAGCCGCCGGTCGAACGGGGGAACATCTCGTACCAAGATCCGAAGCGGGCCAGCGGCCGATCCACCCACACCCCGTACTGCTCGCCGCGGGTGACCAGCTCGCGCAGCGGAAACTGCGTCAGGAGCTCATCGATGTCGGCGGTCAGCGCCAGCGCGGCGCGCGACACCGGATCGCCGGGTGTTTGCAGGGCCGCCGCGGCTGCCAGCAACGGCTCGCGCCCGTTACGCGGAACCCCGGTGGCGGCGCGTTCCAACAGCTGGGCCCCGACCAGCAGGTCGTTGGACAGTTCGCTTTCGCCTTGGCCGGCGTCCAGCTTGGCTTCGACGGCGTGCCGCCAGGTGTGAATCGGGTCGCCCCAGCCGTCCACCCGGTACGTCCATAGCCCAACGGCGTCCGGCGTGAAGGCGCCGTGAAAAACGTAGGGCTCGACGCCCGGCGTCATCGGGACGCGCAGCGGCTTGACCTTCACGACCGGGTCGACGGCGGGTTCGGCCAGCGCGGGAGCCTGCACCGCCTTGAGCCGCCGGGTTTCACCCACCTGTGGATACCGCGGACCCAGGTAACGCACCACGAGCGTCGCCGCCACCGCGTCGTGCCCCTCGCGCCACACCGATGCGCGTACCGGGATCACCTCGTCGACGACGGCTTTTGCCGGGTAGGCGCCACACGACACGACGGGCGCGACGTCGTCGATCTCGACACGACCGGGCACTGCTACTCCTTCTGAGTCGCTAGTCGGTTGTTGGCCTGGGCGCCGCCGGTTCCGCTACCTGCGCGTCTTCGAGAACCTCTCTGCGCCCAATACCCACCGTAGTGTCGAGCCACACCTGAGGCCGGGTGGCGCGGATTGTTCGGGAGGCGAAACCTGCCCGGGCGTCAGTAAGGTAGTGACGCGTGAAAGCCCTCCGTCGGTTCACGGTCCGTGCCCATCTCCCGGAACGCATGGCGGCGCTCGAACAGTTGTCCATCAACCTGCGATGGTCGTGGGACAAACCCACGCAGGACCTCTTCGAGGCGATCGATCCGACGCTGTGGATCCAGTGCGGTCGGGATCCGGTTGCGCTGCTGGGGGCGGTCAGCCCGGCCCGGCTCGACGAACTGGCAGTCGACGGCGGTTTCCTGGATCGGCTGGATGCACTGGCTGCTGAACTCAACGATTATCTGAGCCGATCGCTGTGGTACCAGCAGCAACAGAGCAACGGCACCCCGATGCCCAACGGCATCGCCTACTTCTCGATGGAATTCGGCGTCGCCGAGGTGCTGCCGAACTACTCCGGCGGTTTGGGAATCCTGGCCGGCGACCACCTGAAGGCCGCATCGGATCTCGGATTACCGCTGATCGCGGTCGGGCTGTACTACCGCTCCGGCTATTTTCGGCAATCGCTGACCTCGGACGGCTGGCAGCACGAGACCTACCCCGCGTTGGATCCGCAGGGGTTGCCGCTTCGACTGCTCACCGACGGAGCGGGCGCGCCGGCACTGGTTGAGCTTGCGCTACCGGACTCCGATCGGCTGCGGGCCCGGATCTGGGTCGCCCAAGTCGGACGGGTACCGCTGCTGTTACTGGATTCCGACATCCCGGAGAACGACCACGAGATGCGCGGGGTCACCGACCGCCTCTACGGCGGCGACCAAGAACATCGCATGCAGCAGGAGATCCTCGCCGGGATCGGCGGCATTCGGGCGATCCGCGCGTACACCTCGATCGAAGGCCTGCCGGCGCCCGAGGTGTACCACATGAACGAGGGCCACGCCGGATTCCTCGGCGCCGAGCGGATCCGCGAACTGGTCGACGCCGGTTTGGATTTCGACACCGCCTTGACCGTGGTGCGCTCCAGCACGGTGTTCACCACGCACACCCCGGTGCCCGCCGGCATCGACCGGTTTCCGGTCGAGATGGTGCAACGGTATTTCGCCGGCAACACGGCAGACGGCGCTGGCATCGCCGCCGGGTCGGTGCTGCTGCCCGGCGTGCCGGTCGCCAGGATCTTGGCGCTGGGCGCCGAGGACGATCCGGAGAAATTCAACATGGCCCACATGGGTCTGCGGCTTGCCCAGCGCGCCAACGGTGTTTCGCTGTTGCACGGTGAAGTGAGCCGGGCCATGTTCAACGAACTATGGCCGGGTTTCGACGCAGACGAGGTGCCGATCGGGTCGATCACCAACGGCGTTCATGCGCGCACCTGGGCCGCGCCGCAATGGTTGCAGCTGGGCCAGGAACTGCTCGGGTTGGACTCGTTCAGCGACCCCGGCGTCTGGCTACGGGTCAATGAGGTCGACGCGGGCCATCTGTGGTGGATCCGATCGCAACTGCGGGCGCTGCTGGTCGAAGATGTCCGGGCGCGGCTACACCGCTCGTGGCTGGAACGTGGTGCGCCAGAGGGCGAATTAGGCTGGATAGCAACCGCATTCGACCCCAACGTGCTGACCATCGGGTTCGCCCGTCGGGTGCCGACGTACAAGCGTCTGACGCTGATGCTGCGTGACCCGGACCGGCTGGAACAGCTACTGCTCAGCGAGGACAAGCCGATCCAGCTGATTGTCGCCGGCAAGTCCCACCCCGCGGACGACGGTGGTAAGGCGCTGATCCAGCAGGTGGTTCAGTTCGCCGACCGCCCCGAGGTGCGTCACCGGATCGCGTTCCTGCCCGACTACGACATGTCGATGGCCCGGCTGCTGTATTGGGGCTGCGACGTCTGGCTGAACAACCCGCTGCGGCCGTTGGAGGCTTGCGGCACTTCGGGAATGAAGAGCGCGCTGAACGGTGGGCTGAACCTGTCGATCCTCGACGGGTGGTGGGACGAGTGGTACGACGGCGAAAACGGCTGGGCGATACCGTCGGCCTCCGGCGTCGCCGACGAGGACCGTCGTGACGACCTGGAGGCGGCCGCGCTGTACGACCTGTTGCAGAAGTCGGTGGCGCCGAAGTTCTACGAGCGCGACGAGCAGGGTGTGCCGCGCCGGTGGATCGAGATGGTGCGCCACACGTTGCAGACGCTCGGCCCGAAAGTGTTGGCCTCGCGGATGGTTCGCGATTACACCGAGGGCTACTACCTGCCGGCGGCGGAGTCGCTGCGCAGGACCGTCGCCGTCGACGGCGACGGCCAGGCCGCGTTCGATCCGGCCCGCGAGCTGGCGGGCTACCGTCGGCGCGCGTTCGAGGAATGGCCGCACATCCAGATCACCGACGTCGACAGCACCGGGCTGCCGGACACTCCAGTGCTCGGGTCGAAGCTCACCCTGACCGCGACCGTCCAGTTGGCCGGGCTGCGGCCCGACGAGGTCAGCGTCCAGGCAGTGGTCGGCAGGGTGGACACCGGTGACGCGCTGGTCGATCCGATCACGGTCGACATGCCCTATACGGGCACCGCGGCCGGCGGTGACCACATCTTCTCGACGACGACGCCGTTGCCGGTCGCGGGTTCAGTCGGCTATACCGTGCGCGTGCTGCCGAATAACCCGATGCTGGCCTCGGCGGCCGAGTTGGGTTTGGTCACGCTGGCCTGATCTAGCGCCGGGAGAAGTAGCGGTTTCATGTTGTTCCTCAACAGAACTCAAGGTTGACACCCCACTGCCCGTACGCGCGGTACGGCGGGGAGTCTTGGGCGGGGCCAACTTTGGGGTTCCAGTACGTCACGGTGAACGGGCCACCCAAGCCTTGATGGGCATCGATGATGCGGCCTTCGCCGCCGCTTTCCGGATTGAACCGCGACCAATTGATCGACTGCAACGACGGCGGCATGCTCGGCGTGCAGCCATGCTGCACCCGGTCGTAGATCGCCGTCACAGCTTGTTCAGCGTCGGCTTGATCACCGGGGTAGGCCTGCGCCACAGGGGCGGAGGCGATGCCGACCGCCAGCAGGGCCGGAACCGCTAGAAGTCTGTTCATACGGATGTTCCTTCTATGCGCAGGCGCCCATCATGTGGCAGATGCCTACTTGGGGTCTTGGTTCGGCAACGGCCTTACCAAAGCACACCTGCACGCCATGCGGGGCGATTTTGTTCCGTGCACACGTCACGCAAGGGGGGCGTCGCCTGCGCTCCGCAGCCGGGTCAGCGCGGCGCGCACCGCCGCGGCGTCGGTGGTCGGCCAGAACGGCGGCAGCGAGGCGCGCAAATAGCCGCCGTAGCGGGCGGTGGCCATCCGGGAGTCCAGCACCGCGACCACCCCTCGATCGTCGATGCCCCGTAGTAACCGTCCGGCGCCTTGGGCCAGCAGCAGCGCGGCGTGACTGGCCGCGACGGCCATGAAACCGTTGCCCCCGGCGGCGGCCACTGCCCGCTGCCGGGCAGACAGCAGCGGATCGTCAGGCCGCGGGAACGGGATCCGATCGATGATCACCAACGACAACGAGGGGCCGGGCACATCGACGCCCTGCCACAGCGACAACGTGCCGAACAGCGACGTCGCCGGGTCGGCGGCGAACTGCTCGACGAGCGTCGGGGTGCTGTCGTCGCCCTGACACAACACCGGCGTCGACAGCCGTTCGGACATCGCCTCAGCGGCCGCGCGGGCGGCCCGCATCGACGAGAACAACCCGAGCGTTCGCCCGCCCGCCGCCGTGACGAGCTCGGCGATCTCCGTCAGCTGCTCGGCCGAGCCGGTTCCCTCGCGGCCCGGCGGCGGCAGATGGGCTGCGACGTACAGGATTCCTGCCTTGCCGTGCTGAAACGGCGATCCGACGTCGATTCCGCGCCAAGGCATTTCGGTATCAGCCAGCCCCCACGCTTTGGCCATCGCATCGAACGAGCCGCCGACGGTCAGCGTCGCCGAGGTCAACACCGCAGTCGAGTCGGCGAACAACCGGGTACGCAGCAGTCCGGACACCGACAACGGCGCCACCCGCAGCACGGTTCGTGTCGACCCGCGGTTGTCCTCGTGGTCCAGCCAGACCACATCGGTGCGGTCCGGGATCGCCGGCCCGAAAGACACCAGGATGCGCGTTGCGGTGTCGGCGATCTCGGCAAGGCTGGCGACCGCCTCGGCCCGCGCCGACGCGGCCTTGGCGTCGGTGGGCGACGTGTCGATGGTGGACCGGGCGGCGGTGGCCACGTCCCGCAGCGCCGCGAGGTGCGTCGTGAGCTCCTCGTCGAGGTGGTCGATCCGACCGGCGGACGCGTCCTGGATGGCCGCGGTGAAGTTGGCCGATGCCCGTTCCCATCGCTGCATCAGCTCCGGCTCGATCAGCCTGGCTGTCCGCCGCGAGGCGACCCCGAGCGCGGTCGCCGACAGCTCGCCGGTGGCCACCGCGGTCACCCGGTCCACCAGATCGTGCGCCTCGTCGACGACGAGCAGCTGATGTTCGGGTAGGACGGCGGAGTCGGCGACGGCGTTGATGGCGAGCAGCGCGTGGTTGGTGACGACAACATCAGCCCGGGCGGCGGCTCCTTTCGCCCGTTCGGCGAAGCATTCGGTGCCGAACGGGCAGCGGGCCATGCCGAGGCATTCCCGGGCGGACACGCTGACCTGTCCCCACGACCGGTCGGCGACGCCGGGCTTGAGGTCGTCGCGGTCGCCGGATTCCGTCGTGGACGCCCAGGCGGTGAGCCGCTGCACGTCGCGGCCCAACGCGGTCGCTGCCTGCGGCGAGAAGAGTTCCTGAGGCTCGTCACCGGCATCGGCTGCGGCGCCGCTGTGAATCTTGTTGAGGCACAGGTAATTCTGTCGACCCTTCAACAAGGCGAAGCGTGGCTCGCGGGGGAGCGCATCGCTGAGCGCGTCGACGAGCTGGGGCAGGTCGCGATTGACCAGTTGGCGTTGCAGGGCGATCGTCGCGGTCGACACCACGACCGGGGCGTCGTCGGACACCGCCCGGTTGATCGCCGGAACCAAGTACGCCAACGACTTTCCGGTGCCGGTGCCCGCTTGCACAGCCAGATGCTCGCCGGTTTCGAAGGCGCGGGCGACCGCGTCGGCCATCTCCAGCTGACCGCTGCGCTCGCTGCCGCCCAGTGCCGCCACCGCAGTGGCCAGCAGCTGCGTGACGGGCGATGGCGCGTCGTCGGTCGTGGCTACTCCTGCGTGTCAGCCGGCGGGGCGTCGGGCCGGGATCTGGGTCGTGGGAATCGCCGGGTCGCCGTGCGACAACATCAGACCCTCCCACGGCAAGCTTCGCAAGCCCGACGCCACCAGCTCGCGTGCCACGCCCAGAGCTTCAGGCCCCAAGTCGATCACCGTCCTGCCGCTGCGCACCAACGGAATCGTCAGCACCCGCGACGGCTCGGTATGCTGCGGCCGCTGGCCGATGGGATGCACGATCTCGTCGGTGATCGTGCCGGTCGAACGGGATAGCCGCAGCGCCGCTTTGCGGCCGCCGTGGGATTCCTTGCGAACGCTGCGTTTCTCGACGGGCATGCCGTCGACTTCGACCAGCTTGTAGACCATGTTCGCGGTGGGCGCACCCGAGCCGGTGACCAGGGAGGTGCCGATCCCGTAGCTGTCCACCGGTTCGGCTCGCAATCCTGCGACGGCGAATTCGTCGAGATCGCCGGAGACCACGATGCGGGTTCGGGTGGCCCCGAGCTGGTCGAGTTGTTCGCGGACCTGGTGGGCCAGCACGCCCAGGTCGCCGGAGTCGATGCGCACCGCACCGAGCCCGGTGCCGGCGGCCGCGACCGCGTTGGCCACGCCGGTCGTTACGTCGTAGGTGTCGACCAGAAGCGTGGTGCCGGCGCCCAGGGCAGCGACCTGTGCCGCGAACGCGCCCGGCTCGTCGGGTCCGTCCGGGCCGTCGTACAGCAGGGTGAAGGCGTGCGCGCTGGTGCCTTCGGTGGGCACGCCGTAGCGGCGGTGGGCCTCGAGGTTGGATGTCGCAGCGAATCCCGCGAGGTAGGCGGCGCGCGCAGCTGCGACGGCGGCACGCTCGTGGGTGCGCCGCGAGCCCATGTCCATGATCGGCCGTCCTTGGGCGGCGCTGACCATGCGCGCGGCCGCCGACGCAACGGCGGTGTCATGGTTGAAAATCGACAGCGCCAGCGTCTCGAGCACCACACATTCAGCGAAACTGCCGGTTACCGAAAGTACCGGCGAGCCAGGGAAATACAGCTCACCTTCGGCGTAGCCGTCGACGTCGCCGCCGAACCGAAAATCGCGCAGGTAAGCCAATGTGTCCACATCGAGGAATTCCGCCAACGATTCGCACGCGACGTCGTCGAACCGGAACTCGGGCAACGCTTCCAGAAACCGTCCCGTCCCGGCCACCACTCCATATCGGCGTCCGTCCGGCAACCGGCGAGCGAACAGCTCGAACGTGGACCGGCGATGTGCGGTGCCGTCACGCAGCGCCGCCGACAGCATGGTCAACTCGTACCTGTCGGTCAGCAGCCCGGCGTAAACCGAGTTGTTCACATAGCAACGGTATCGGTTGCGCTACGGGGGCTCGCTATCCTGGAACCCATGGTTGCGTCAGCCCCGGCAAAGCCGGGAACGACCGGGCAGCGGGAAGCCGACTCGGTCGAAGCCACGGCCGCTCCCTGGGTGACCATCGTGTGGGACGATCCAGTCAACTTGATGAACTACGTGACATACGTCTTCCAGAAGCTGTTCGGCTACAGCGAGCCGCACGCCACCAAGCTGATGCTGCAAGTCCACAACGAAGGTAAGGCCGTGGTGTCGGCGGGCAGTCGGGAATCCATGGAGGTCGACGTAACGAAGCTGCACGCGGCCGGGTTATGGGCCACCATGCAGCAGGATCACTGAGATCGAGTGCGTAAATGGAAGCGGGTTGAGACCGCCGGCGGCGCCCGATTTCGGTCCGCTCTGGACGCGCACGAGGCGGCGTTACTGAAGAATCTGGTCGCCTCGATGATCGGACTGCTGGAGGAACGCGAATCGTCTTCTCCGCAAGACGAACTCGAACAAATCACCGGCATGAAGACCGGCAACTCCGAGCCACCGGACAATGTGACTCTGCAGCGGCTGCTGCCCGATTTCTCCAAGCCAGACGCGGGTGAGGCCACCGACAGCCTGAACGCCGCCTTGCGCAGCCTGCATGAGCCCTCGATCATCGACGCCAAACGCGTTGCGGCACAACAACTACTGGACACACTTCCGAACGACGGCGGCAAACTCGAGCTGACCGAGGACGTCGCGAACGCCTGGATCGCGGCAGTCAACGACCTGCGCCTGGCCCTGGGCACCATGCTCGACATTCGCCCCGACGGCCCTGATCGCCTGCCCGACGACCACCCGATGGCCCCGCACCTCGACGTCTACCAGTGGCTGACCGTGTTGCAGGAGTATCTGGTGCTGGCGCTGATGGGGTCGTGATGAACGCGATCACCGACGTCGCCGGAATCCTGGTCGGCGACTATCACCGGCTGGACCCGGACGCGACGATGGGTGCGGGCTGGGCGAGTGGGGTCACCGTAGTCCTGACGCCGCCCGGCACCGTCGGCGCCGTCGACGTTCGGGTCGGGGCGCCCGGCACCCGGGAAACCGATTTGCTGGACCCGGCCAACAGCGTGCGCTACGTCGACGCGGTGCTGATCGCCGGTGGCAGCGCCTACGGGTTGGCCGCCGCCGACGGGGTGATGCGCTGGCTGGAGGAGCACGACCGCGGCGTGGCGATGACCGGTGGGGTCGTGCCGATCGTGCCGGGAGCGGTGATCTTCGATCTCGAGGTCGGCGCTTGGGGTAATCGGCCCACCGCCGAATTCGGCTACGCCGCCTGCCAGACGGCTGGAACCGATGTGGCCGTCGGCACGGTCGGCGCCGGGGTAGGGGCGTGCGCGGGTGTGCTCAAAGGCGGCGTCGGGAGTGCATCGACGACGCTGCCGTCCGGGGTGACCGTCGGGGCGCTGGTCGTGGTGAACTCCGCCGGCAACGTCGTCGACCAGAGCACCGGCTTGCCGTGGCTGAGCTACCTGGTCGAGGAACTCGGTCTGACGGCGCCGCCCGACGTGCAAGTCGCCGCCCTCGCCGAGCTCGAATCACCGCTGAGCTCGCTGAACACGACGATCGCGGTGGTCGCGACCGATGCCGCGCTGAGCCCGGCGGCCTGCCGGCACGTCGCGAGCACTGCTCACGATGGGCTTGCTCGCAGCATCCGGCCAGCGCACACCCCGGTCGACGGCGATACGGTGTTCGCGCTGGCCACCGGCGCCATCGAGGTGGCGCCACCGGCCGACGTGCCGGCCGCGTTCTCGCCGGAAACCGCCCTGGCCAGCGCCGTGGGTGTGGCAGCAGCCGACTGCCTGGCACGCGCGGTGATCGAAGCGGTGATCGCCGCCGAAGCCGTGGCCGAAATACCGACCTACCGGGGCCTGTTGCCCGCCGCATTCGAGCGCCGCCGGTAGCTTGGACGAAACGGGGGGTGCTGTGGAAAGGCAGCTACGGCGATGACAAACCAGACTCACACATCGGCGCGGCAGCCGAAGAGGCGTTCGCCGATGCTGGTCGGCGGAGCCACCATCATCAGCTTCGTGGCGCTGCTGTACATCGTCGAGGCGTTCGATCAGCTCAACGGGCACCGGTTCGATGACAACGGCATCCGCCCGCTGGAGACCGACGGCTTGTGGGGAATTCTGTTCGCCCCACTGTTGCACGCGAACTGGGCGCACCTGGCCGCGAACACCGGGCCCGCGCTGGTGCTGGGCTTTCTGGTGACCTTGGCCGGTCTGTCGAGATTTCTCTGGGCGACGGCAATCGTGTGGATCGTTGGCGGGCTCGGCACCTGGCTGATCGGCAACTTGGGATCGCCCTGCGGCGAGACTGACCACATCGGCGCCTCCGGCCTGATCTTCGGCTGGCTGACCTTCCTGCTGGTGTTCGGGTTCTTCACCCGTTCGGGCTGGCAGATCGTCATCGGGCTGGTGGTACTGGTGGTGTACGGCGGTGTCCTGTGGGGGGCGGTGCCGGTGCTCAACGTCTGCGGTGGAGTGTCCTGGCAGGGCCACCTGTGCGGCGGCATCGCCGGCGTGCTGGCGGCGTACCTGTTATCCAGCCCCGAACGCGAAGCTCGCGAGCGTCGCCGCAAAGGGCCGCAGCGGTCCGGTCAATAATTGAGCCGACATGAGTAACGCACTGGCGCCCATCGGGGTGTTCGACTCCGGCGTGGGCGGGTTGACGGTCGCGCGCGCGATCATCGACCAGTTGCCCGACGAGGACATCGTCTATGTCGGCGACACGGGCAACGGCCCCTACGGTCCACTGACCATCCCCGAGATCCGCGCACATGCCCTGGCGATCGGTGACGACCTCGTCGACCGCCGCGTGAAGGCGTTGGTGATCGCCTGCAACTCGGCGTCGTCGGCCTGCCTGCACGATGCCCGCGAACGCTATGACGTGCCGGTGGTCGAGGTGATCCTGCCCGCGGTCCGCCGGGCCGTTGCCACCA
>Ga0302178_10003281_pt1 | contig 12261 bp, 9 predicted proteins | sample I_Palsa_E1_3_FD_198790 | JGI IMG/M metagenome (GOLD analysis project Ga0302178, IMG submission 198790) | Peat permafrost microbial communities from Stordalen Mire near Abisko, Sweden - I_Palsa_E1_3 | ecosystem: Environmental > Terrestrial > Soil > Palsa > Peat permafrost | place: Sweden: Abisko... | reverse complement strand
CCCGGGGCCGGACCAACATCGCTGGCCTCGCTTACATGGCCGCGGGGAGGCCGATGCGGTGATTCGACCTGAGGGACACCGGGAGACGGCCGACGCCGCGGTGCTGCGGGCGCGGCTCCGGCATGTCTACTGGATCGGCGGCGGGAGCGGTGCGGGCAAGTCGGTCATCGCGCGCCGGGTGGCGGCCCGGAATGGTCTGCGTCTGTACGCGACCGACGACGTGATGCCGGACCACGCCAGCCGGTGCGCGCCCCCGGACTGCCCGTTCCTGAGCGAGTTCGCGGCCATGGACATGGACGAGCGGTGGGTGAACCGGTCCCCGGAGATCATGCTCGAGACGTTTCACTGGTTCCGGGGCGAGGGCTTCGGCCTGATCGTCGAAGACCTCCTGTCCCTGCCGGGGGAATCCGGCGTGATCGTCGAGGGCTTCCGGCTGCTGCCACACCTGGTCAAGCCGCTCCTCGCCGGGCCTGGCCACGCCGTCTGGCTGCTGCCGACGCCCGGCTTCCGGCGGGCCGCGTTCGCCCGCCGGGGGTCGTTGTGGGACATCGCGGGCAAGACCAGCGATCCCGAACGGGCCCTGCGTAACCTGCTTGAGCGTGACCGGATGTTCACGGAACGGCTTGAGGAGGAAACGAAGCGTCTGGAACTGCGCGCCATCGAGGTCGACGCCACCATGACCGAGGATGGGTTGGATGAGCGGGTGACGGAGGCGTTCGGATGGTGAGGAGCGAGCATGGAGAGACCCGTCGATTCGCTGAGAGGAAGCTCATGAACGACACCGACCTCCCCGGCGCGGCCGATCGCGCGAAAGCACTATTCACCGATTGGATCGAAGCCGGTCAGATGAAAGGCCGCGTCAGCTATAACAGGGAAAGCTAGGTCAGTGGCTTGTTCATCGTCACCCCCGAAACCCCCTGAGAGACGCGGCCGGGACGGCGGGCTAGCCTGGTCGCTGCGCCGGCGTGGCACCCGATGGGCAGCACATCTCCTCTTGTGGTCCTCTTGTGGCAGCCGGTCGCCGGGCTGGTGGCAGGGGCTGGGCCGAGGGAGGGTGAGATGCTTGGCTGACTCCGGTGGTGCTGGTGCCGGGTGGCGGGTGTTCGTTTCTCATACTTCCGAGCTGCGGGATTTCCCGGCGGGCAGGTCGTATATGGCCGCGGTGGAACGGGCCTTTCCGGGTGCGGGCACGTGATCATCGACATGGCCGATTTCCCCGCCGCGGATCAGCCTGCGGCGGAGCTGTGCGCCGAGCGGGTGCGAGGGTGCCGGGTGTATGTGGGGGTGCTGGGGACCCGGTACGGGTCTCCGGTGCGGGACAAGCCGGAGGTTTCCTATACGGAGCTGGAGTTCGCTACCGCCACCGAGGCGGGCCTGGACCGGCTGGTGTTCTTGCTGGACACCGACGCCGCCGATGTGGGCATCCCGCTGTCGAAATTGATTGATCATGAGGTTGGGGTGCGGCAGGAGACGTTCCGGCGCCGGGTGCGGGCGAGCGGGGTGGTCACGCAGACGTTTACCGACCCGGCCACGCTGGGGCAGCTGGTGGAACGCTCGCTGCGGGAACTGGCGGAAAGACGCCGGCTCTCTGCCGACGGAAGCCCGGGCGGCCCGGTCCTCGCCGCCGCCTACCGGGTGGCGGGCCGCACCGACGAAGCAAGGGATCTGAAACCCCCAGCCCTCTGATCCGTAGGACCAGGCAAGTCGTCTAAGTCCGTCCCAACGACGCCCTGTGCTGGCCAGCCGACGTGCTTCATCACCTCGAACGAACGCGAGCAGAATGCGACGTCACCCAGCGGTGCTGCGCCGTGCCGTGACGAGAGCCGCGACCGTGCTAACGCGAATCGGTCGCCCGAATTGTTCGTAAATGGCCAGGTGTTCACGCTCAAGGGCCTGACGCTGGCCCGGTGAAAGCCGGGCGTAAAAGGACAGCGTACGAACGAGGGCGTTGAGCTCGTCAGGAACGTACTCGGTGAGCTTCGGCATGACTGCCACCTGAACGTCACCGAACAAGCGGCCGGCATAATCTCGCCCAACGGTGTAGCTGCCGAGCCAGGCCCATACTTGTGAGACATTGCCGCGGCGTTGCTCAGTCCCGGCGAGCGTGGCGTCGAGATCCCGGTAGGCCGGCCAATTAGCGGCGATATCCGGGGCGACCTTTCTCAAGGCAGCGAGTACTGCTTCCTGATCTGGCTGGCTACGCGGCTCGGAAATTCCGAAGTATTGGACGAGGGCGAGCGTTCCACCGGGAACAAGTACGTCGGCGGCCTTCTGCCAGCTGACCTCGGGGTCAAGCCAGTGAAACGCGGACGCGCAGAACACGGCCCGGAACCGCTCGCGAGGCAGCGGCGCATCCTCAAACCGGGCGTTCACGAATTCCACCTCGCTGGCACCGTCCAGGTTCTGCCTGGCCAGTGCGATCAGGCTCGGACCGGGTTCGAGCACTGTGACGCGCAGGCCCCGGGCGGCCAGGCCGCGCGTCAGCTGGCCGCTTCCGCACCCGACCTCAAGCACATGATCGCCGCTGCCGATCCCCGCGACGTGGCAAGCCCGGTCGATGAGTTCGTCAGGATAAGCCGGGCGGTGGCGGTCGTACTCAGCCGCGATCTCATCGAAGACCTTGCCGTAACGACGGGCGGTAGATTCTGGTAGCCGTGTCATTCACTGGCCTCCGTTCGCTGGTCACGGTGATCGCCACGTTACTGGTCCGACGACGGAGCGTGCGCTGGACCGCCCCGGGTGGTCTAAGCTCGTCTACCTCGCTGGGTGATCAATGTCCACGGGCGGCAGGTCTTTCACCTGGTCTCGCCGTCGGTCGCCAGGACGGTCTGGGCGCGGTGTACCTCTACCTCGCCGAATGGGACGGAGTCGACGGCGACCTCCGGCGGGGCTTCCGGTTCGGCGGGGACGCGGACAGGAAAGACCATGCCCCCAGCCATGCGATATTGCGTCTGTTCCCCTGGATGCGCGTGCCCGGTGGGGTCGAGGTCTGGTACGGACTCGGTCCCCTGGGCGGGCCGGAGCGCCTGGAGATCGGCTAGGGTGCAGCGAAGCCGGATCTGGCCTGCCGGAGCGTCCACAAGGTCAACAGGAACAAGCCGCTCCGGGCCATACCGGTACTTCGGGTCGACTACGAGATGGGTGACCTCCCGAGCGACCGGGTTGACGATTATGCGGCTCACTTGACCGCAGGCTCCATCGGTGCAAGTGGCGTCGGCCCCGAGCCTGAACGGCGTCGTCTTCGCCATGGCCGCCCTCCTCGTTTTCCTTGGACCTTAGCAAGCCCAGCCAGCAGCAGTGCCGGGTGAGCCTGCGATACCTGTGGCCTATGCTCTCGCGCAACTTGGCCATTCGAATAGCGAGCTGAGCGCGGGTCAGCTCCGCGTTCGTGCGGCGATCACGGTCTAGCTGAGGTGTCGGAGGCCGCCGCGCTGTCACGGTTGTTGTCAGCTGTAGGCTCGGTTCCATGAACGGCCAGGTGACCCTCCGGCCGGTGATCGAAGACGATCTGTCCTGGCTCGCCAGCCTGAGAAATGACCCGACTGCTAGAGGCCCGCATGAGTGGCATGGCTGGGGCGATCCCCAACGGGAGGGGAGGCGATGGGCCGAGTCCGGGTTGCTCGGCGATAACGGCGGGACGTTGCTTGTGCTGCACGGCACCGATCGCGTGGGTACTGTTTCCTGGCGCAAAGTTCAGACCGGGCCGATTGCCAGCAATTGGGCTATCGGCATCGGGCTGGCGCCGGAGTTCCGGGGACGCGGCTATGGTTCTGAAGCGCAGCGGCTGCTGGTTCGTTACCTGTTCGCCCATACGCAGGTCAACCGTATAGAGGCCACCACGGAGATCACTAATGTGGCTGAGCAGAGGGCACTGGAGAAGGCCGGGTTCACTCGCGAGGGCATCCTGCGCGGCACCACGTTCCGCCAAGGCCGGTGGCACGATCAGGTGATTTACAGCGTGCTTCGCGATGAGGTCAAGCTAGAAGATTCCGCAGCAGAAGACGGCTCGGTCTAGCTACAGCTTAGGAGTTCGTTTCCCGCTCAGCTTCGAACTGGAAACGCACAGGTCAGAGGCCATTTTCGAGGCCCGTGAGTGACTGCCGATGACGGCCGTTTTCCGTTCGTTCTGGCACGAGTGTGGCACGCTCGGCTGACGTCCGGATACCGTCAATTGCCGCTTGACATGCGCAGACGTGGGGACGGTGGGGCTCGGTCTGCCCCGTCCATCCGATAGGTGCCGAGGTCTTGCACGGTGAGAGGATGCCCGGCACGGAGGACGGGCCAGGCCCCCCTTTTGCAGGCGCGACCATCGACGCAGCGTTACGGCGGGGACCGCCGACCTGCGGAAGCGGGGCAGCCCGACCTGGCGGCGGCGGCGCGCCCGCAGGGCTACCGCCCGAAGGAGCGCGACGTGGCCGCCGCCCTGGAGTCGGACAGTAGCCCCACTCCCCCGCTCTGGTCCTGGGAGTGGTGCCCACCTCAGTCACGCATCCAGCTCGATGACTTCGCGTCCCCTGCTTGGAGCCGGGCCGCTGGCCCGGCGCTTGGCGTGCCGAAGGCCCGCCCTTGAAACCGTGAAGAAAGTTGCCACAGGGCGACAATGCCCGGCGACTACGCTCTGTGAGCTGGGTCATCGACATGTGGGCGGGCCTCGTCCGTATAGAGACCGCCGTGGTCGAGCTTAAGAACGGGTCGCTCGTAACCGGCCCGCCCAAGTCGCTGGCTGGTGTTCGCTGGGTCAGCATCCCGGCGTTCCTGCTGGCCGATATTACTGAGCACCTCGAGCAGTTCACCGATATCGCTGACGACTGTCTCGTCTTCACCGGCCCCAAAGGTGCCCAGCTGGATGGGCCACACCTCGACACGTGCCGCACTGATCTACCAGCACCGCACGTCGCTACGCGACCAGATGATCGCTGACGAGATCAGCAAGCGCGCAGAAGCCGAACGCTCTCGATCGGGCACGCAACGGGCACGAGACGACGGGCAACCCTCGTGACGGCTACTGCACTGCGCTCGAAAACACCTCGCTAGCTGCTTATTCTCAACTGGAGCGGGTGACGGGAATCGAACCCGCACTGTCAGCTTGGGAAGCTGATGTTCTACCATTGAACTACACCCGCGCGTCCAGGCAGCCGCCTCGCGGGATCACCCCGATCACCGGCTTGTGCTGTGTTCGCTCAGATATCGTACCGGACCCGGTAGGTTGCCAGGGTGCTCCTCTCTGATCGCGACATCAAGGCTGAGATCGAGTCCGGCCGGGTCAAGCTCGATCCGTACGCGCCCGAGCTGATCCAGCCGTCCAGCATCGACGTCAGGCTAGACCGGTACTTCCGGGTCTTCGAGAATCACCGCTACCCTCACATCGACCCCGCGGTTGAACAGCCGGACCTGACCAGGCTGGTGGAGACGGACGGCGAGGACCCCTTCGTCTTGCACCCCGGCGAGTTCGTGCTGGCGTCGACCTACGAGGTGGTCTCGCTCCCCGACGATGTGGCGGGCCGGCTCGAAGGGAAGAGCTCGCTCGGCCGACTTGGCCTGCTCACGCACTCGACGGCGGGCTGGATCGACCCGGGATTCTCCGGGCACGTGACGCTCGAGCTCTCCAATGTGGCGACGCTGCCCATCAAGCTGTGGCCGGGAATGAAGATCGGCCAGCTATGCCTTTTCCGGACTAGTTCCCCGGCTGAGCATCCGTACGGCTCTGTTCTATATGGGTCTAGGTACCAAGACCAGCGCGGCCCCACTCCCTCGCGCTCGTACCTGAATTTCTACCGCACCAAGCTTTGACTCGACGTAAGACGCGTTCCAGACACCGAAGCCCGCCGGTGTACAGCGTTGGGAGTGGGCTGGTTAGTGTCAGGCACGACTGATGCACCGACCGTCTCCGGTCGGTGCGTCAGCCCGATGTATCTCTCAAATTGGAAGGCCGTGAATTCGGAAGAACCACTTAATTAGTTCTGCTCCCAACGGTATAGCGAACGATATCAGAGAGCGCCCGAACCACCTGCGGCTCATTTTCCCTGATTCGGGAAGTGCCGCGCGTGGAAGATTCGCCTTTTCTTCGGCAGTTTCCTGAGATGCCCCCTTCCCTTTGCCTATGCGAAGGTCGAACTCCCACCGCGCACTGATCGCCATAGTAGACATGAAATCACCATCCTAAGCTGGAGGAGCTCAGCGCGAGCAGCGGCCCCTCTTGGCTGCAGCCAGAAAGGACTGGAATGCATCGGTAGAGTAGCTAAGAACTGGTCCTTCTGGATCCTTCGAATCCCGGATAAACACCAGCCCCGGACGCGACGACACCTCAACGCATTCCCCGTTTCCTGCGCTATAGCTCGCCTTGCGCCAGGAGCTGCCGCCATCGCTCGAATAGGTCGTCGGCATTGCCCCTTGCTTTCTATGCTCACCAATAATTTAATAGCTTTACCAATAATTATAAATTCTCTTGAAATTACCGACCGCACGGAACCGGTAGATCACCAGTGCGGCTCTTAACTCCCCTGACTGAGCCCGGATCTTCGCAATAACGCTAATTGTGTCTTTTGGACTAAGTGCTATGGTTTGGAGGTATTCAAAAACCTCGCGATACCTAGACAGATCCTTCGCCGTCTCAAGGTAAACCGACCCTACCAGACCCTCGACGAATACGACTCCTGGAGTCGGGGCTGGCATCTCAAGAATGTTGAAGTTACTCTCGACGCCCGGATGCGCGCCGAAGGTGAAGGGAATGACTTGGATCGTCACGTGGGGAAGGCGCGCCGCATCGATCAGGCGTTCTAGCTGAGCATCCATAACCTGCGAGCCCCCGACCGCCCGGTGCAGAACAGCCTCATCGAGGACGACCTGAAAGGCTGGCGGGTCCGGCTGAGTCAGCAGGCTCTGGCGAGTGAGCTTCGCTTCGATTCGGCGCTCTATCTCTTCGGGGCTGAGCCTGGGCATCGCACCTTCATGGCCGGCGCGTGCGTAGTCAGCAGTCTGCAGGAGGCCGGGTATGACTGATGACTGGAAGTCGCCTATAACTGTCGCTTCCGCTTCGAGCCCCACGTAGGTGGAATAAGGCAGGTCATAATCCTGCCACCAACCTGTCTGCTTCCCCTCCCGAGCGAGTTGCTGCATGCGATCACGGTCGGCTTCAGCTGTCACGCCGTACAAGGCGCAAAGGTCGCGGATGTCCCGCGGCGTCGCGATACCGTGGCCGGTCTCCATCCGGCTGACCTTGCTCGGTGAGCACAGCAACTGGTCGGCCGCCTGCTCTACCGTCAGGCCCTGCTGAGTGCGGAGCGCGCGCAGCAGGGCGCCGAGTTCGCGGCGGCGGACGGTGGGGCTGCGCACTTCTGGCACCAAGGGCTCTCTTTCCTCGGGTTTCAGCGCTACTGCTCACGGGCCGGACCCAGAGATCCCAACCCTTGGGACTGTGCCGATGATACATGCATGCTGCATTTGATTTTGGCACTTGCCAACCTGCATTGCTAGATGCACCATGAAACCAGAAGCAGTAGGCATCCTCAAAGCGACCCGCCGACAACGGGGTCGAGCGGTGACCGGGGGGTTACCGACGGCAGATCGCGAGCCAGCCAAGGCCCGCACGGAGCGACGCAAGCCGCCCGGCGAGCCGAGGCCCGCACGGAGCGACGCGAGTCGCCCGGCGAGGGACCTGGCCGCGCGTGAGTGAGAGGGGGCACTGCCATTTCCACCAGCCCGCAAAGACCGCATCCGCTTCCCTTGTGCCGAAGCGTACGGCCCGCGGCTCAACATCCGCGGCGTAATTCGCAACGATCCGGGATCCCGTCAGTTACCCACTGCGTGATACCCCGGACATACCGCTGGGCCGGTGCTGCAACACCGACCCAGCAAGACACCACCCAGGCTCGGGAGCGAGCAGGAAGGGCTAGTGCTGTGATCAACATTACCAACTTCACCGGCCAAGACAACAACCCGCCGGGGCCAGCCAGGAGGCCGGCCGGGCTCGCGCGGCGCACCGGCGACCGGGTCGCGGCCATCGCCGGACTCGCGGCCGCGGTCCTGCTCAGCTGGCTGGCCTACATCCCCCGCCGGCTGGGTGACCACGTGTTCACCTGGAACGACACCGAGGCGTTCTGGCGCGGCTGGCAGATCACCAAGGTCCGCGGAGGTCTCGGGCGACGCTACCGGGACCCGGACTTCGACACCCTGGCCGCGTGCCCGCAATGCCAGGGCGAAGGTATGAACGCCATGGACGGACGCGCGGACACACCGTGCGCCCCGTGCCTGGGCACCGGCCGCGTCAGCACCGAAGAGGTGAGCTAGCCCCCCTGGCCGCCCGGACCCTCGGCCGCCGGACCGGGGTTCGCGTCGGTACCGGCCGTCGCCGCACCGGCGGCGGCGCCGCCCACCGGCGCGCTGCCCGCATCGGCCGCGACCGCCGCGCCGACGGGAGCTACGGAGCGGACCAGGAGCTGGGCGACGTCGATGACCTCCAGGCTGTCCTTCGCCTCTCCTGAGGCCTTCTTGGCGGCGACGGCGTCACCCAGCATCACCAGGCAGTACGGGCAGGCGGTGGACACGGTGTCCGGGTCCAGGGCCAGGGCCTCGTCGATCCGCTCGGTGTTGATCCGCTTGCCGATCCGCTCTTCCATCCACATCCGGGCGCCGCCCGCGCCGCAGCAGAAGCCGCGGCTCTTGCACCGGTGCATCTCCTCGGCCTGGGTGCCGGGCACGGCGTCGATGATCTCCCGGGGCGGGGTGTAGACCTTGTTGTGCCGGCCCAGGAAGCACGGGTCGTGGTAGGTGATCTTCTCCTCCACCCGTCCGGCCGGGGTCAGCTTGCCCTGCTCCACCAGCCGGGCCAGCAGCTGGGTGTGGTGGACGACCTCGTAGTTGCCGCCCAGCTGGGGGTATTCATTCGCGATGGTGTTGAAGCAGTGCGGACACGACGCCACGATCGTCTTGGGGGCGGCCTCATTGAGGGTCTCGATGTTCTGCTGGGCCAGCATGGAGTACACGAACTCGTTGCCGATCCGGCGGGCCGGGTCCCCGGTGCACGTCTCGGCCGGGCCCAGCACCGCGAACCTCACGCCCGCGGTGTGCAGCAGGGTGGCGATGGCCTTGGTGGTCTTGCGGGCCCGGTCCTCCAGGGCCCCGGCGCAGCCGACCCAGAACAGGTACTCGATATCCGGGTCGATCTTGCCGTCCACGACCGGGACCTCGAAGTCCAGCTCGCCGATCCAGTCGCCGCGCCGGTTCGCGCCCATCCCCCACGGGTCGCCCTTGTTCTCCAGGTTCTTCAGCATCCCGGCCGCCTCGACCGGGAACGCCGACTCGATCAGCACCTGATGCCGCCGCATCCCGTCGATATGGTCGATGTGCTCGATGTCGACCGGGCACTCCTCCACGCACGCCCCGCAGTTCGTGCACGACCACAGCACGTCCGGGTCGATCACCCCGTTATCCTCCTTGGTGCCGACCAGGGGGCGCTCGGCCTCCTTCTTGACCGCGTCGGGCAGGGCTTCTCTTTCCTCATTGGAAGACGCCAGGAGATAGGGGGCCTTGGCGAACGCGTGGTCGCGCAGGTCCAAGATGACCTGCTTGGGGGACAGCGGCTTGCCGGTGGCCCAAGCCGGGCACTGGGACTGGCACCGGCCGCACTCGGTGCAGGTGCCCATGTCCAGCAGGCCCTTCCAGGTGAAATCCTCGATCTTGCCCAGCCCGAACACATCGGTGTCGGGATCGGCTTCCTCGAAGTCCAGCACCTTCCCGTTGGAGCGCATCGGCTCCAGCGCGCCGAGCGCGCTGGGCTTACGGCCGAACAGGACGTTGAGGGGAGCCAGCGCGATGTGCAGGTGCTTGGAATACACCACGATCACCGCGAAGACCATCACCACGCCGATCTGGCCCAGCAGGAATACCACTTCCAGCACGCTGTTTACCCCGGTGCCGAGCGGATGCAGCCAGTGCCCGACCTCCTGGGACGCGAACGCCCCGTGCTTATAGGGAAAAACGCCGGTGTTGATCTGCGCGCCGCGGTAGAGCAGCAGCGTCGCGATGACGAGGAAGATCATGCCCAGGACGATCCAGGCGGCGCGGGTATGCGACCCGAAGAAACGGGAGCCGCGGCCCTCGCGGTGCGGGTCGTTCCGGATCCGGATGACGGTGAAGGTGAACAGGCCGGCCAGCACGCCCACGCTGAACAGGTCCTCGATGAACCCGATGAAGGCCCAGCGCCCGATGCCGGGGATCGCGAACGTGCGGGAGAACAGGTCCCCGTACGACTCGATGATCGTCAGGATCAAGACGATGAAACCCCAGAACGTCGCCGCGTGGGCCGCGCCTGGCACCGTCCACTTCAGCAGCTTGCGCTGCCCGATCACCTCGGTCGCCTGCGATTCGATGTCCCGCCCGGGATGCTCCCGGACCGCCGCGACCCGCTCGGGGGCAGGCTGCCCGCTGAACGCCAGCCGTTTCAGCCACCACATCCGGCGCGCCGCGATCGCCAGCGCGACGACGGTCAGGACCAGGCCAACGGTCATCCGCAAAACCACGCGAACCTCCTCAGTATCGGAGCTCAAGCGTAGCGGTGCGGGGCCGCGTCGCCCATGACCAAGTATCCGCAATGTTCCATGTCCCAGCCGAGCCCACCGTCTTTCGCCGGACCTGCAGGGAATCACGGAGCGGCGACCCGCGGGCATCTCCAGACCGTGGATCGTTGTTCCCCCTGGGGAGGCGCCGGTCCGCGATCAGGGGCGACGGGGCGGCAGGCAAAGTTTTCCGGCTTTCCGGCGCGGCGCGGGAATGACTGGCGACTGACTTAAGTTGAGCCTAAGTGACTCAAGTCATTTGACGGCGGAGGCTCTCGCTGGCAAGCTTGAGCCGATACTACTCAACTTCACACACACAAGGACTGCTCATGGCACGTGCGGTAGGGATTGACCTGGGGACGACCAACTCTGTCGTCGCCATACTTGAGGGCGGGGAGCCTACGGTCATCGCCAACGCCGAAGGCTCACGGACGACGCCCTCCGTCGTGGCCTTCGCCAAGAACTCTGAGGTACTCGTCGGCGAGGTCGCCAAGCGGCAGGCCGTCACCAACGTGGACCGGACCATCCGTTCGGTCAAGCGGCACATGGGTACCGACTGGACCGTCACCATCGACGGCAAGAAGTTCACCCCCCAGCAGATCAGCGCGTTCATCCTGCAGAAGCTGAAGAGGGACGCGGAGGCCTACCTCGGCGAGAACATCACCGACGCGGTGATCACCGTCCCGGCGTACTTCAGCGACGCGCAGCGCCAGGCCACCACGGAGGCCGGCAAGATCGCGGGCCTGAACGTGCTCCGCATCATCAACGAGCCGACCGCGGCCGCGCTGGCTTACCACCTGGACAAGGAGACCGAAGCCACCATCCTGGTCTTCGACCTGGGCGGCGGCACCTTCGACGTGTCCCTGCTCGAGGTGGGCGAGGGCGTGGTGGAGGTCAAGGCGACCAGCGGCGACAACCACCTCGGTGGTGACGACTGGGACCAGCGCATCGTGGACTGGCTGGTCAAGGACTTCAAGAACGGCTACGGCATCGACCTGGCCAAGGACAAGATGGCGCTGCAGCGGCTGCGTGAGGCCGCGGAGAAGACCAAGATCGAGCTGTCGCAGTCGATGGAGTCGCAGATCAACCTGCCTTACATCTCGCAGGGCCCGGACGGCCCGCTGCACCTGGACGCCAAGCTGACCCGCGCGGAGTTCCAGCGGATGACCTCCGACCTGCTCGACCGGTGCAAGGGCCCGTTCCAGCAGGTGATCAAGGACGCCGGCATCAAGATCGACGACGTGCACAACGTGGTCCTGGTCGGCGGTTCCACCCGGATGCCCGCGGTGGTCGACCTGGTCAAGTCGCTGACCGGCGGCCGGGAGCCGAACAAGGGCGTCAACCCGGACGAGGTTGTCGCGGTCGGCGCCTGCCTGCAGGCCGGCGTGCTCAAGGGCGAGGTCAAGGACGTCCTGCTGCTCGACGTGACCCCGCTGTCGCTGGGCATCGAGACCAAGGGCGGCATCTTCACCAAGCTGATCGAGCGGAACACGACGATCCCGACCAAGCGCTCGGAGATCTTCACCACCGCCGAGGACAACCAGCCGTCGGTGCAGATCCAGGTCTTCCAGGGTGAGCGCGAGATCGCCGCCTACAACAAGAAGCTCGGCATGTTCGAGCTGGCCGGGATCGCGCCCGCGCCCCGCGGCGTGCCGCAGGTCGAGGTCACCTTCGACATCGACGCCAACGGCATCGTGAACGTGTCCGC
>Ga0302178_10003277_pt1 | contig 12269 bp, 12 predicted proteins | sample I_Palsa_E1_3_FD_198790 | JGI IMG/M metagenome (GOLD analysis project Ga0302178, IMG submission 198790) | Peat permafrost microbial communities from Stordalen Mire near Abisko, Sweden - I_Palsa_E1_3 | ecosystem: Environmental > Terrestrial > Soil > Palsa > Peat permafrost | place: Sweden... | reverse complement strand
ATCGGCACGAAGACGATGCAGATCGACAATGTCGAGATCAGAGTCGGTACGGCAATCTCGCCGGAGCCCTCAAGGATCGCCTGCAATAGCGGCTGCCCCTGCTCGATGTGATGCGTCATGTTCTCGATCGCAACCGTCGCATCGTCGACCAGAATCCCCACCGCCAACGCCAGACCGCCGAGCGTCATGATGTTGATCGTCTGGCCGAGCACCGACAACATGATCAACGACGAGATCATGGCGAGCGGAATCGACACCGCGATGATCAGCGTGGCCCGCCAGCTGCCGAGAAACAACAGAATCATCACCGCGGTCAGGCCAGCGGCAATCAGCCCTTCGCGAATCACGCCCCGTACCGCCGACTTGACGAATACCGACTCGTCCGTGACGATCTGGATCTTGAGGGCGGCCGGCATCTGCGCGCGAATCCTCGGCAACAGGCTCTTGACATGGGAAATGATATCGAGCGTCGAAACGCTGCCGCTCTTTTCCACCTCGAGCAACGCGGCGCGCTTGCCGTCATGGCGCACGATATTAGTTTGCGGCGCAAAGCCGTCGCGCACGGTCGCGACGTCGTGCACATAGCTTACTGTGCCGTCGGGCTGCGTGCGGACCGGCAGGTTGTTGAGTTCCGCCAGCGACAGCGCCGCACCGTTCATATTGACGTTGTATTCGAGCGTGCCAATCTTCGCCGTGCCACCCGGCAACACCAGATTCTGCGCGTTGACCGCCTTGACTAAGTCGGCGGGCGTTACGTGCTTGGCCTGCATCGCCTGCGGATCGATATCGACCATAATCTGGCGAACCTTACCGCCGTACGGAATCGGAACCGCGCTGCCCTGCACCGTCGCCAGCTGCGTGCGAATGAAGTTATTGCCGAGATCGTAAAGCGTCTGTTCCGGCAGGGTCGTGCTCGACAGCGCCAGTTCCATGATCGGCACGGTCGACGCGTTAAACGTCAGCACCATGGGCGGCAGCGTGCCGGGTGGCATAATCTTCAACAAAGACTGCGCGCTCGCCGACGCTTCGGTCTCGGCGCGCGTGATGTCCGCGCCTGGGTGGAAGAACACCTTGACGACGGCCACGCCATTGAGCGACTGCGATTCGATGTGCTCGATATCGCCAACGTCGGAGGTCAGCGCGCGTTCATAAGGTGCGACGATGCGATGCGCCAAATCCTCCGACGTCATCCCGTTGTAATTCCACACGATGCTGATCACGGGGATGTCGATGTTCGGAAAAATATCGACAGGTGTGCGCAGAATCATCAGCGGCCCGATGATCAGGAGTAGCAACGCCAGCACGATAAACGTGTACGGGCGGCGAAGGGCGACTTTGACGATCCACATAATGAAGGCGACGCCTGAAAGAGAGCAATGGACGTAGTCTAGTGAGCTGGCGTTTGCGTCGAGATTGCGACCGGATGACAGATTCGTCATGAACTACAAGCCGCCGCCCGCGCAATAAGGCAACCATATCGATGCAATATGTTCAGCCCCCTATTTGTTGCAGAGCCCGGCCGATCGCGCTTGTGTGGCGTACCGCACGTCCAAATCTTGCCGTCATCCCTATACTGCCCGTAATACGTCGATAGACGGGAAGCTGCGGCCAACCGACCTGAACTCCGAGCGCGCCACTCGGCTCCACGAGTCGCGCGAGCCTGCACCGCGCGGAATCGTTCGGTTTTTTCAAGCTTAATTATTTAGTAATACGAGGTGAATGTAGGTCGTTGACCTCCATTCAATCAGGTACGCCGAGGCCGAATAAATCACAACCACAAGAAGGAAGCAATGCTGGAAGCCGAAGAATATCGACATAAGGAGAAAGCACCTAAGCAAAGAGAGCATAGGTTCATTTTTTTGGACGGACTCAGAGGGATAGCGGCAATGATCGTTGGCGCACTCCATGCTACGCAGATCTTCAAGCTCGACTACATACCAAAACATGCGAGCTTGGCTGTCGACTTCTTTTTTTGCTTGAGCGGATTCATCGTGGCCACCGCCTATGACAAAAAGCTCACCTCGGGCATGCGTCTAAGCGATTTCGTTATGCGGCGATTGATCCGCCTATATCCAATGATACTGGTGGCCGTCATGCTGGGCGGGGCGCTGTCGATTGGCCAGGCGTTTGTCGCCCCCACAGGGACTTTGAAGCAAGTCATACTGCTGACGGCATCGGCGCTTTTTCTGCTTCCCCTCGGTCTTGCATACGGGCTGGAAGCCTACCCAGTAAATAACCCGATATGGTCGGTGTTCTTTGAGATTTTCATCAATGTAATATATGGTGTTTTTGGCAACAGAATCACCAAGTCCGTTAGCCGCTATGCGGTGGCGCTTCTTGCCGTGATGTTGGTCGCCGTCATCTTTATCTCAACCGGAATCGACCAGGTCGGATTCGCGAGCTACAGAAATTTCGCATTCGGCTTTGTTCGCGTCGCCTACCCGTTCTTGGTTGGCATGGTGATCTATCGGGAATTTTGGAACAAATTCACCTTGAGAACCTCGACATGGATGGGGGCAGGCATTGCGGCTGCGCTATGCCTCATGCTTCTGGATTGGCATCTTCCCCCATCGCCGGTTTATGATTCAATTTGCATCGTGTTTTTGATACCGTTAATTATTGTCCTGGGAAGCACCGTTTCGGCAAGCTCGCGGCACGTGAGTAAGCTGCTCAGTTGGCTTGGGGCGATTTCCTACCCGTTTTATCTTGTTCACCAGCCTATGTTGCGGCTTTTCAGGCACGCATCCGAACGCAGCGGCCATTTCGCCGGCCACGGGGCGCTGGTTGCGATCTTCTCCCTGTTGACGAGTGCTGTCTTGGCCCAGGTTCTCTTGAAGGGCTATGACACGCCCGTCAGAAGCTGGCTCGGCAGAAGAGTGCAGTCCGCTCCATACAGCAAGGCCTGACGGTCGATCGACTGCTTTCCAAGCAGGTTTGCGTGGGGGGCGGTCAAGCAATATCTACGCTAGAGTATCTTTTCCAAGCGTAAAATAATCTTCGCGAATCTGTTGTAACTATCTTCGATTTTGACAATTAGGTAGCCGCAGCGAGTGCCGGAGAACGGTCCTGTCGCAAAATGGTTCGATTTCCTTTCCCGAGGAGGTAGCCCAGTGAGCGCGCACATGCACGAGGTTCCCGCTAAATTCTTGTCGAAATGGCAGGATACGACCAATGTGATGGCCGAGATTTTTGATGTGCCTGCGGGCTTGATTATGCGTCTCCTGCCGGAGCAGATTGAAGTACTGATATCGAGTCACACCCCCAACAATCCGTACGAGGCGGACGAAAAAGCGAATCTGCACACGGGCCTCTATTGCGAAACCGTGATGGCCAGTCGCAATCTCCTGCATGTGCCGAACGCACTTCTGGACAGTCGTTGGAAAGACAATCCCGACGTGAAACTGAATATGATTTCCTACCTCGGTGTGCCATTGATTTGGCCCGACGGGGAGGTGTTCGGAACGATCTGCGTATTGGACCGAAAGACCCATACCTATCAAGATAAATATGTTGACCTGCTTTGGGAGAAAAAAAAAAGCATCGAGGCTGATTTCACGATCATCGAACAGCAAGCGAACCTGCTCGCCAGCTATGCGGAAGTGCTTCGTGCTGTGGAAAAGCAAGAAAAGGATGCCGAGCAGTTGAGGCGCACCAACGAGGAATTAAGCGAGGCGCTTTCGTCCATGACGAAAATGCAGACCCAATTGGTCCGATCGGAGAAGATGTCAGCGCTCGGCTTTCTGGTAGCCGGAATATCGCACGAACTCAATACGCCGATTGGCAATAGTTTGTTGGCAGCCAGTACACTCCAATGCCGCACAACGGAAATGGCGACTCAAATATCCAAGGGTATTTCACGTCGGAGAATGGAGGATTTTTTTCAACAACTCGGGGAAGGCACTGAAATATTGATGCGCGGTTTGACGCATGCGGCGAATCTGGTAAGCAGCTTTAGGCAAGTTGGATTTGACCAGACTAGCTTGAATCGCCGTCACTTCTCGCTTAAAGATACCGTGTCTGACATCCTCATGACACTGTCGCCTGCCATCGCCAAAGGCAATGTCACGGTCAAGTTGGATATTCCCATTGACATCAATATGGATAGCTATCCTGGGCCACTATGGCTGGTACTGTCCAATCTGATCAATAACGCCCTGCTGCACGGTTTCGCGGGGCGCGCTCAAGGCGAAGTGGGCATCTACGCCGAATTGCTCGCCAATGATGATGTAGTCAATTTGATCGTGCGCGACGACGGCGTTGGAATATCGCCCGCTAACTTGCCACGCGTTTTTGACCCATTCTTTACAACGACGCTCGGTCAAGGCGGCAGTGGCCTCGGGTTGCACATTGCCTATAATCACGTTACGACCATACTTGGCGGAACCATTGAGGTGGACAGCGCGCTCAAACAGGGGACCCGCTTTAAACTCGCATTTCCGCGCGTTGCGCCGTTGGCCGATGCAGAAACCGGTGGGGTAGATAAGTAACCATCGATTTGTCCCCGCCGACCTGCCCAACGCGTTGCTAGCGCGGCCTCCGATTTCGACTGCGCGCGTTTGCGACGAGACTGCGCCCAGATGACAGATTCGTAATGAACTACGAGCCGCCTCCCGTGTATCATCCAAGACATCCGCCGGGTTCAGCCCGACGGCAACCCGAGAACAACCTGACGGAAGGCGAGTACGATGAGAATCCTCGTCATCGAAGACGAACCGAAGGCTGGCGAATACATCAAGAAAGGCCTTGAAGAGTCCGGCTTTGTGGTGGACGTGGCACGCAATGGTGTCGACGGCCTGCATCTTGCATTGGAAGAGTCGTACGATGTGATCGTCCTCGACGTCATGCTGCCCGGCATGGACGGCTGGCATGTGCTGCAACAACTGCGCGGACGCAAGGACACGCCGGTGCTGTTCCTGACTGCGCGCGATGAAATCGAAGACAGGGTCCGCGGCCTCGAGCTGGGCGCCGACGACTATCTGATCAAACCGTTTGCATTCGTCGAGCTACTTGCGCGAGTGCGTACGCTTGCGCGCCGCGGCCAGGCTCGCGAAAGTGACACGTTGACGATCGGCGACCTCGAAATCAATGCCAGCCAACGCAAGGTGCGGCGCGCGGGTCAGCGCATCGACCTCACGCCGCGGGAGTTCGCCCTGCTGCATCTGCTAGCGCGGCGCAGCAGTGAAGTATTGAGCCGCACGCAGATCGCTTCGTATGTGTGGGACATGAACTTCGATAGCGACACCAACGTCGTCGACGTAGCGATCCGGCGGCTGCGCTCGAAAATCGACGACGGCTATCCGATCAAACTGGTGCACACCGTACGCGGCGTCGGTTACGTGCTCGAAGCGAAAAACGCGTGATGCGACGGCTATCGTTGACCGCGCGGCTGGCCGCCTCGTTTGCGCTGATCACCTTGCTGGTGTTCGGCACCGGTGGCGGCGTGCTATATCGGGCGCTGGCACAGCAGATTCGCGCCCAGGACGACCTTGACCTCGTGCTGACGGCCCAGCGTCTGCGGAGCCTGACTAGCGAGTTGAATTCACCACAAGGTATCACGCTTCATGAGTCCCGGCTCGATAGCCTGGTGATCGGCAATCAGGCCTTCTTCTTGAGAGTCCGGGATCCGAGCGGTCATGTACTGCTCGAGCGCAATCCATCGCACTTTGCGATTGGCGATCTGCAGAAAGTGAAACCGGCAAACCGGATCTTGGAGCACGATGTACAAGAATGGCATACCGCCGGCGGTCTGACGATGCGCGGCATCGCTACGGATATCGCTCTTGCCGACGGTTCGGTGGTCAACGCGGTGGTCGGACGTGAAATGAGCGATCGCGAAGCGCTACTCGCGCGCTACCGCCACACACTCTACCTCACGACGCTCTGCGCACTGCTCGCGGCGGTGGCGCTCGGCTACGTCGCGGTGCGCAATGCGCTGCGCCCGCTACGCGACATTGCCGGCAGCGCCACTCATGTGACGGTGGGCAAACTCGACACTCGCCTTCCCTCCGGCAACGTACCTCGCGAACTCAAAACCTTGATTGACACGCTGAATTCGATGCTCGCGCGCCTCGAACTCGGCTTCCAGCGGCTTTCGCAATTTACCGCCGACCTCGCGCACGACCTGCGCACGCCGTTGGGTAACATGCGCGGCGCGAGCGAAGTGGCGCTCGCGCGCCCGCGCTCGATCGACGAATATCAGGCTTTGCTGGTGTCGAATATCGAAGAATGCGAGCGGCTCTCGCGGATGGTCGAAAACGTACTATTTCTGGCTCGCGCCGACAATCCGCAATACATGACAACCGCAACCGACTTTGCCGTTGACGACGAACTCCAACGTGTAGCCGAATACTTCGAAGGCATCGCAGACGATGCGGGCATCGCGATTCAGGTGACGGCGAGCGGTCAGTTGCATGCGGACGTCGATCTGTTTCGCCGCGCTGTCAGCAATCTACTCGCGAACGCACTGCGTTATACGCCGCGAGGCGACAAGGTGATGCTGACGGCAAACGAAACCTCCGAGGGGATGACTATCACGGTCTCCAATCCTGGCATGCCGATTCCGTCGGAACACCTTGGGCGTGTCTTCGACCGCTTCTACCGCGTCGACGAATCGCGCAGCAATTCGTCCGGCTCAACCGGATTAGGACTGGCAATCGTGCAAACCATTATGGAACTGCATGGCGGCAGCGCAGCTGTCGAGAGCGACGCGGCGGCCACGCAGTTCCGTTTGCATTTCCCGCTGCGGTGAATCGGCGTTGGGCGCGCGTTGAATTAATTAGCCGTTACGCTGGCGTGATATTCCGGGTGGCTGCGCTGATAGTCGGCGCGGTTTTGGGCGATCTCTTGTGGCGTCAGCGGGTAGTCGATATCCGACGAGGGCAGCAGCCCTTGCTGTTCGGCCTGAACGAGTTCCGCGCGAACTTCGGCCCGCGTCTTGCCGGCGGGGACTGGGGCGGAGACGATAGCTGGCGCGGTCGCGCCGGCGGCGTCCACGCTCTGCGCGAACGCAGCTTGACCGATCGGAAACAGCGCGCCAACTAAGGTGGCGATTGCGGCATATCGAATGAGTTTCATGAAAGACTCCTAAATGGGTTGTGCCGGCTCGCGCTTGCATGGCTCCAGGCCGGTTTGAGGTAGCAGCGAGGCTACGAACCCATTCTCGGCCCGAGCGGTTTGCGCCGAGGTGACGCGCACATTACGAATTTGTCATCTGGCATTCAAAGTCCGCATTATCGTCGCGATCATCCGCGAGCGCCTTCAGTACAATGCTCAGAAAGGTCGTGGGCTGCTCGCACCAGCAATATGGATTTCGCCAACGCGTGAGGGTTGAATGAAAAAGAAAAAATGCCGGCTATCCGACCTGGCCACCGTCATCTCTGGTATCGCGCGCAGTCAACCCTGGGTGTCCGACTTTGGCCCGCGTTTGCTCGACGATCTTGAAGCTGCCTTGTCGGTTCTGGTCGCAATTGCATGTGCACATGCGCTTCACGAAAAAAACATCGGCTGGGCCGCATTTAGTGCATATATGGTTATCCGCTCGCAAACAGCCACCACGCTAAGACGTGGTCTACTGCGTATCATCGGCACCGTGGCCGGTGCCACCGCAGCATGTATCGTGCCGTTGCAGATATTGGCTTCCCCTGCTTGGCTAGCCGTGGCGCTTATGCTGATTGGCACGGTGACGCTGTATCTCGCCGTCACAGAGCGCAACGGCTACGCTTGGCTCTTCATTGGCTTAACGTTCTGTATGCTCATGACCGATAGGCTGCAAAATCCATCGGCAAATCTTTATCTTTTTGCCGAGTCCCGCATCGCCGAGGTTGCGACTGGAACTGTCTGCGCCATCGTGCTTAGCGCAGTCACAACGATGATCGTCCGTCGCCCGCTATCCGGGAATTTTTTGCAGCCATCCGAACAGTCAGCTGCGAATCATTTACGCTGCTGGCAAACCACGGCATTTCTTCATGCGTTAAAAGGCGGCGTCGCACTGGCGATCATTCCATTGGTATGGCCGCTCATAAAAATCCCGTCTCCCGTTCAAGCCAGCATTACCATTCTAGCGGTGCTCATGATCCCTGCGAGTCGCCTGTCTTCCCCGGGCAGCCCTATTACGACTAAATTGGCGCATCGTTTCCTCGGCTGCATAGCGGGTGGAATACTTGCCGCAGTGGGCCTTCTCGCCTGCCATCATTCCCCTGTTGCGATGGCATTGCTGGTTGCCATAGGAGTCATATTCGGCAAGCATATTGAAAACTCCGATACTCGCTTTGTTTATATTGGAACCCAATTTACGTTGGCATTTCTCGTGGTTCTTGTGCCGGATACGTATCAGTCAGTCAGCGTTGCCGTGGGAATCGATAGATTTTTAGGCATTCTTTGCGGCATGGGACTCTTATATCCGATATTGCTCATTGCCAATCTCGCTCATCGATGGTACTTCGGAACAATCGGGAAACAGTGAGCGGGTATCGCCAAACAGACGAGTAAGAAGATGCTGACGCATGAAATGACTCAGGGTGGATCTACGCCACAGGCGAGCGCGGCCAAAAACACAGTCAAACTGTACAGTTTTTCTGTATTTATGCTAGCATCGGCTCATGGTCAAACAATCACACACGCCCGAAAATCCCGAGTTGGCCACCCTGGCCGGTGAGCTGCGCATTTCGCTGGGCAAACTGATTCGACGGGTGCGAGAGCAGTCGCATCCGGGCGACTTCACATCCACTCAGAAATCGGTGCTTCTGCGCCTAGATCGTGACGGACCGGCAACCGTCTCCGCCCTCGCGCGCGCGGAGAGTGTACGCCCGCAATCAATGCGCATCACGGTGGCCGATCTAGAGGCGATGGGAGCCGTCGGTGGCGAACCCGACCCGAGCGATGGTCGGCAAACGCTGATCGACTTGACCGCCACTTTCCGAAAATCCATCAAAGCAAGCCGTGCCGCCAAAGAGGACTGGCTGTACCGTGCTCTGCAAATGCAATTATCCCCGAAAGAGCAAGGCGAACTCGCGGCCGCTGTGAAGCTGCTGCAGCGACTCGCCGACTTCTGAGTCATTCCCACCCCTCCCAGGAAACAACATGACCCTTACCACGCTCGATCCGAATACGGCCCTGATCATCGATCCCCTCGAAACAAGGAGTGCTTGAAAATGGAGTTCCTTCATCTCGTGTCATGGTTCTTCGGCGGCGCCTTTCTCGCGAATGGCGTGCCGCACTTCGTCAGCGGCGTAAAGGGAGAACCGTTCCAGAGCCCGTTCGCCAAACCGCGGGGGCAAGGACTGTCCTCATCGACCGTGAACGTACTCTGGGGTTTTCTAAATCTGGTTGCAGGCTATCTACTCGTTTGCCGCGTCGGTCGTTTCGACCTAAGGACCACGATTGACGCCCTAGCGCTCGGACTCGGCATCCTGGCGCTGAGCCTGCCCATGGCGCGATATTTCGGCCGCTTCCACGGCGGCAATACGCCGAAGCATAGATGAGCGCGGCAGCAACGGGTGTCTTCCGTTCGCTGAGAAACGTCAACTACCGCATCTGGGCGGCCGGCGCGCTGGTCTCGAATATAGGCACATGGATGCAGCGCACAGCCCAGGATTGGCTGGTCCTCACCCAGCTCACGCACCACAATGCCTCGGCCGTCGGCACGGTCATGGCGCTCCAGTTCGGGCCACAGCTCCTGCTGCTGCCGTGGACCGGATTCGCGGCCGATCACTACGACCGCCGCAAACTGCTGATGGCAACTCAAGCAACCATGGGTATGCTTGCCTTGGCGCTGGGGCTTCTCACCGTGACTGGCATAGTCCAGATCTGGCACGTCTTTGTGTTCGCCTTTCTGTCGGGCTGCGCCTCGGCGTTCGACGCTCCCGTACGCCAGACATTTGTGGCCGAACTGGTCGGCGACGTGGATCTGCCGAACGCGGTCGCGCTCAACTCGACCTCGTTCAACGCGGCGCGAATGATCGGGCCGGCAGTCGCCGGTCTGGTCATCGCTTCGGTTGGCACCGGCTGGGCGTTTCTGCTCAACGGCGCCAGTTTTGTCGCGGTGCTGGCCTCCCTGTTTCTGCTCCGCACCCCCGGTCTGCATGCCTATACACGGGCACGCAGGACCAAGGGTAGTCTCACCGAGGGATTGCGCTATGTGTGGTCCCGACCGGATCTCAAGGCGATCCTGGTCATGCTGTTCCTGATCGGCACATTCGGACTAAATTTCCCAATTTTCATCTCGACCATGGCGGTTAGTGTCTTCCACACCGATGCCAGTGGCTATGGCCTCCTGTCGTCGATTATGGCGGTCGGCACTGTGTCAGGCGCACTACTTGCCGCCGGTCGCGATAGGCCACAGTTTCTGTCCTTGCTGATCGGCGCCGCAATTTTCGGACTCGGCTGCACCTTGGCCGCCATCGCCCCGGACTACTGGCTGTTTGCCGGCGCGCTGGTCGTCATTGGCGTGGCGGCTTTGACCTTCACCAATGCTAGCAACAGCATGATGCAGCTTTCGACAGAGCCCGCCATGCGGGGGCGGGTGATGGCACTGCGTCTAGGCATCGCGCTCGGGGGCACGCCGATTGGAGCGCCGATCGTGGGTTGGGTGGCCGACCATCTGGGTCCACGCTGGGCACTCGGCGTCGGCGCGGCCTCGGGCTTCGGGGCCGCCATCGTGGCCATCTACGCCATGACGAGGCAGAGTCATCTGCCTCGTCGGGACGAACTTCCCGAGGGAAAGGGCTCTCGTTGATTCCATCAATACACCCGTCTCCGCGCTGCAATTAGGATGGAACGGCTATCGGACCCGCCATTCCGAAACGCGCCGACTCGCCGCCCGGAATATGACATTTATTTAAAATCTCGATTGGCATATGTACTGACTACCCTTTCGGGTAGGTGGTTCGGCGGAATGGGATTATTCCATGTTAGGCTAGCGACCTTCGATAAGAATACATTATCAACAAGATAATATTATTTACGCACACTTATCGAAGATAAAAATCCGCAATATCCCGATGCACGCCCAGCCTGCATGGCAGCATGCACCTTTGCATATTTTATTTTTAATTGAGGACTATTTATGAAATTAGATGATAGAAAGCATCTAGAAAATGTTGCAAAAGAAGAAATGGATGCACTATTCGTCAATATTCCCCAAGCCGGTGAATTTCATACCGGGAAATGGATCGATAGCGAATATTACAAACGTCATTTGGTCGAAACCGTATTGCGAATTCGATTGAACAATGAAGTTGACGCTTACGCATTATATAAAATTGGCTCCAAAGACAATCAACTTGCGGCGGTCTTGGCACAATACCTGGCCGAAGAATACGGTCACGAAGGTTTGTTTACACGCGACATCGGTAAATTTGGCTTGAATCCGGATGCGATTAACGCCATGGAGCCATTTGATTCGACCGAAAAATTGATTGGTTATTTATATCACAGTATCAATCGCGATGGCCCATTACCAACCATGATTTGGAACTGGTTTGTGGAATGGTATTCCGACTGTTATAACAAAGGGATTACTCAAAAGGCCGCGCTGGCATTTGGCGATGAAAAAGTTAAAGGATCGCTTGGCCATATTGAATATGATGAGTCTCATGACCATGATGATCTGATGTGGAATGCTGTCGAGCGCGCAATTAATGGTTGGGGAAACAGGGAAAAAGCTGAAAAATATTTGCGTAATTTTGTGCGTCTAATCGGCGAATATTTTTCCGAACTCCACGCAAGCACCGTGGGCCAGAAAAAATTGGCGATTGCATAATTAATATGAGTGTCATTATCGTAGAACCAAGCTCATCGGGAGTGGCACTCGTTGAAGCGGCCCATCGAATGGGACTCACCGTTTTTGTATTCACCGCAAATCAAGACGACCGGAAGATTTCTGCAGTATGCAGAAGCCTAGCTACATCCGTGATAGTTGTCGACACGAATAATTCCGAGGCGATATTTGCTGCCGCGCAGGAAATTAACCTCAACAACGATCTGCAAGCAATTGTCCCCGGCTTTGAATATGTGGTGGATGTAGTTGCGACAGCAGCGGGTCGCCTCGGTTTGCCCCATCTTTCGCAACAAACAACGACGTCAGTACGTAACAAGTTTGCCAACCGCGAAACATTAAGTGCCGCAGGTCTTGATGTGCCACGTTACGCGTTGTTGATGGCTGCGTAAAAGCGCGCAAATCTGGCGGCAGACGGTTGAGTAAAAGCATGAGCCACGAGGAACCGGTCTTAGCCCCTTGTGGTTCATGATCGTCACCCCGGTTTTCAGAATGA
>Ga0302178_10003276_pt1 | contig 12270 bp, 10 predicted proteins | sample I_Palsa_E1_3_FD_198790 | JGI IMG/M metagenome (GOLD analysis project Ga0302178, IMG submission 198790) | Peat permafrost microbial communities from Stordalen Mire near Abisko, Sweden - I_Palsa_E1_3 | ecosystem: Environmental > Terrestrial > Soil > Palsa > Peat permafrost | place: Sweden... | reverse complement strand
CAAGCAGTCCACCAGCCGCCTGGACGTCTTCACCGGCATGACGTTCTCCAACCTCGTCATGTTCGCCATCATGGTGGCCACAGCCCAGACCCTGCACGCCCACCACAAGACCAGCATCCAGAGCGCAGCCCAGGCCGCCGAGGCACTCAAGCCCTTCGCCGGCCACTTCGCCAGCGCCCTGTTCGCGCTCGGCTTCATCGGCAGCGGGCTGCTGGCCATCCCCGTGCTCGCCGGCGCCGGCTCGGTCGGCATGGCCGGGCTCCTCGGCAAACAATGGGGCTTCGAGCGATCCGCCCGCAAGGCCCCCGTCTTCTACGGCCTCGTCGCCCTGGGCACCCTCGGCGGCACCGTGCTCAGCCTCCTGCACGTCAACCCGATCAAGCTGCTTGTCTTGGTGGCGGTCATCAACGGCGTGGCCGCCGCCCCCTTCCTCGTCGTAGTCATGCGAGTATCGGGCAGCCGCCGCATCATGGGCGACTACGTGAACGGCACCGCCGCCACCATCCTGGGATGGCTCACCACGGCCCTCATGGCCGCCGCAGCGATCGCCCTGCTCGCCACCGGAGGAATCAGCATCTGACCAGACCGCTTCATGCCCGCACAGCCCGAAAGACGCAGGCCGGGGCATGCAGAGGTGCGGCGGCGACGCTGCGGGCCGGGATCATCGACTCCAGTTACGATTCGATGCCGCTGATCCTGCACGAGATCCAAGCCCGCCACCCCGGCCTGGTCATCCACCAGGCAGAGGCCAGCGTGCCCGGGCAGTACCAGCAGCTGACCGACGGCTGCCTGGATGTCGGCATCGGCCAGGCTGCGCTCGCCCCGCCGCACATCGCGTTGCTGCTGTTCCGCCAGGACCCCCTCGGGGTCCTGGTGCCAGCCGGTCACCGGTTCGCCGGGCTGGTGGGCGTCCGGTCGCGGATCTGGCCACCGAGCCGCTGCTGCTCGCCGAAGAAGTGCGGGCCCCGGAGTTCAACCAGTTCACCGTCGAGATGTGCCGGCCGGCCGGGTTCACCCCTGCCGTGTACGCCGGGACGGTGGGAGAGCATCCGGGCGGCCGCTGATCTGGTCGCCCAGGGCCGCTGCCCGTACTGCGTGCCCCTCCTCCTGCATCTGCACACTGCCCGGGACAATCTGGCGCCCCCTGACCGAACCGGCGTCCTGCGCGGCGCCCGCTGCCCGGCCCGGCCGGATCTCCCATCACGACGCGTGACCTGGAGGCCGATGCCCCGAGGGTACTGCTCCTCGCGCCGGGACCGGCGACAGCTATCGCCGCTGCAACCATTGAACCAGGCGCGTGTTGCACCTGCGGAAGGCAGCCCCGGTCCCGCGCTGAGCGCGTTGAACTGCCACCGTGGTGCCATGCCTGAACCTGCAGATCATAAAGCCGTCCCCCTGGGGTTGTCATCGGCCCGAAGGAAACTGCTCGTGTCCTTCGGCGCGGCGATCGCCGGGGGTGCGGTCGCTGGGGCGGCGGGGGCGGGCCGGGCAGCGCCGGTGATCGGGTGGGACATCCTGGCGCTGGTTTTCTGCGGGTGGGTGTGGTCCACCGTATGGAGGCTCGATCCGGAGTCGACGGCCAGGCACGCCAGCCAGGAAGAACCCAGCCGCGACCTGGCTGACCTGGCGCTGCTCGGCGCGGCGATCGCCAGCCTGATCGCCGTGGGGGTGGTGCTGCTCGGAGCCGGCAGTGCCAGCGGGGACCTGAAGTATGTCGAGGCGGGCCTCGCGCTCTTCTCCGTGTTCGTGTCCTGGACCCTCATCCATACGGTGTTCACCTTGAAATATGCGCGCCTTTACTACTCCGGCACTCCCGGGGGGATCGACTTCAACGAGGCCGGCGCTCCCGACTACGCCGACTTCGCCTACCTGTCCTTCACGATCGGCATGACATTCCAGGTCTCTGACACCAACATCGAGTCCAAGAAAATCCGGCGGACGGCACTGCGGCACGCGTGGCTGTCGTTTCCGCTGGGTGCCGTGATCATCGCGACATCGATCAACCTCGTATCCGGACTGGCCAAATGACATAACCACGCCAGCACGCCGCCAGCCAGCAGGATGCCGCTCAAGCCCGGTGAGAGCCCCAGCCGCGGACCGGCCTGGTGGTTATGCCCTTTGCATGTCCCCGGGCCCGGAGGCTGCCCCGGAACTCACCCGGCAGATTCGTCCGCCGGGCCGCCAGTGCCGTCCCCGTCAGCGCCCGGGAGGAAGTGGTCACCGCATAGCCGGGCGGAGATTGCTGACGGACACGCTGCCCGGCTCCGCGCCCAGTGGACCGATGAAAGGGCGATGATCCGGGAACCGAGGAACTGCGCATGACACTCCGGCAGTACCGCACATTCTGGAACCGTCTCGAGGATTTCTCCCGTGGAACCTGATCATCTCCCGCCTGCCGCCGCGTCGTTAAGCGCCGACCTGGCGGGGATGCCATTCGGGGCGAAATGCCGGCTTGCATCGCCTCAGCCGGCAGCAAGCAGGCACGGGAAAGGGTGTTACCGGACGCGATCCGCGCTAGCCGGGTACCGTCGGCCGCCGCTTGCCCGTGGTAGATCAGCGCCATGACCGTAACGATCTTTTGATGGCCAACGCGGCCCCTATTCACGGCCGTCATGAGCGCCGAGGAATACCAGGCGACACTCGGGTCATGATCCGTCACGCTTGTGAGCCGACGCGGGACGGACGATGATCGCCGGGTCGCCGAGGGACAGCGATGCGGTGTCCACGTCATCCAGGGTGACAATGGGGAGCGGCCACGCGATGGCCTGAATCCGGGCCGCGTGGCCGGCTTGCCGCCGGGCTCGGCGCCCGGCAGTGTCCACAGCCGGACCAGGTGTCCTTGACCCCCAGGTCATGCGCGCGGCGGTGCCGTGGAAGTGGTACCACTGCCGTTCGGAAAATGGAATTTCAATTATCTCGAACGGAGCGCGGTGTTACGGTCCGCATATGTCACCGCCTCCGACGGTCGCTGCCTGATGCGTCACCCCGTCGGCTGATACGGGTGGCGCATGGAGTGGTCGCCGGACTCCCAGTTCTCGCGCAGGCCGGGTACGGCCAGGTCCCAGTCCGGGCGGATCTGGCGGGTCACCTCGCGCAGATCGCGGCGCAGGTCCTCGAACGACGGCCTGCCCCAGAACCAGTAGCCGTTGTAGACGCTGTAGATGACCAGCCCCGGCTTGAGCACGAGCGTGGGTAGGGGTGACCGTCCAGATCGGCTTCGGGCACCCGGCTGCGGAGCCAGGCAGCCGGATCGCTGGCTGGAATGGGAGTGCCGGGTCTGGAGCCGGGTACGGAAGGCTTAGCGCGTGGAAGGAGAGCCGATGGCCGAGTCCAGCGAGGCCGCCGGGGTGCGGCGTGCTCATCGGACCGAGCTCAGTCCGTTGCGGTTCCTGGAGCGCAGCGTGCTGGTGTATCCCGGCAAGGTGGCCGTGGTGCACGAGGACCGCCGCTACACCTACCGGGAGTTCGGGGAGCGAGTGAACCGGCTCGCCTCGGCGCTGCGGGCAGCGGGCCTGCGGAAGGGCGATCGGGTGGCGTTCATCTGCCCCAACATCCCGGCGCTGCTGGAAGCGCACTACGGGGTGCCGGCCGCGGGCGGCGTGCTGGTGGCGCTGAACTACCGGCTGAACGCTCAGGACATCGGCTTCATCCTGGAGCATTCGGGTGCCCGGTTCCTGTTCGCCGACCATGAGTTCGAGCATCTTGCCGAAGGCGCGCGAGTCGAGCGTGCCGTGCGCATCGACGACACCGGCGCCCCCGGGGACCCCTACGAGGCATTCCTCGCCGAAGGCTCGGCGGATCCCGTGACAAGCGAACTCGGCGACGAGGACGAGCCGATCTCCATCAACTACACCTCGGGGACCACCGGGCAGCCCAAGGGCGCCGTCTACCACTACCGCGGCGCGTATCTCAACGCGCTGGGCGAGGTCATCGAAACCCGCCTGACCCCCGAGAGCGTGTACTTGTGGACCCTGCCCATGTTCCATTGCAATGGCTGGTGCTTCACCTGGGCGGTCACCGCGGTCGGAGGCCGCCACGTGTGCCTGCGCAAGATGGATCCGGGACGGGTCTGGGAGCTGATCGACAACGAGGGCGTCACCCACTACAGCGGGGCACCTACCGTCCAGGCGTCGATCCTCGGCCACGACAACGCCCATAAACTCGACCGCGAGATCATCACCACGGTGTCGGGTTCGCCGCCAACCCCGGAGCTGTTCGCGCGTCTGACTGACATCGGGCTGCGGCCCGTCCACGTCTACGGGGCCACCGAACTGTACGGCCCGTACATGATCTGCGAGCGCCAGGAGCGCTGGGCGGAACTCCCGGTCGGGGAGCAGGCCCGGCTGCTCGGACGCCAGGGCGTGCATTACCTGATCGCTGACCCGGTGCGCGTCGTCGACGACCAGGGCCGCGAGGTGCCGGCCGACGGCAAGTCGCTCGGCGAAGTCCTGATGCGCGGCAACAACGTCATGACCGGGTATTTCGAAGATCCCGAGCAGACCAGGGAGACGCTCGCGGACGGCTGGTACCACTCGGGCGACCTCGCGGTCCGCCATCCGGACGGCTACATCGAACTGCGAGACCGCAAGAAGGACATCATCATCTCCGGCGGCGAGAACATCTCCAGCATCGAGGTCGAGGCGGCGATCGGCAGGCACCCAGCCGTCGCCGACGTCGCCGTCGTGGCCACGCCCGACGAGAAATGGGGCGAGCGGCCCAAGGCCTTCGTCGAGCTCAAAGACGGCGAGCACGCCTCCGCCGACGACATCCTCGCCTTCGCCAAAGAGCACCTCCCCGGCTACATGCGGCCGGCCGCAGTCGAGATCACCGAACTATCCAGGACTTCCACAGGCAAGATCCAGAAGACGGGACTCCGCGACAAGGAATGGGAAGGCCACGACCGCAGAATCGGCTAACACCAGAGGATCTCGGTGGCTACGTCGCGTCGCGCGATCAACAGCATTGATGTCTGGCATGACCTGCACGCTCGGACTCACCACGGTTGACTGCTTATCGGCAAAATCATCTGCCCGCGGTCCGAAGCGGTCTCGCCTCGACTGGCAGTGGGGGTGAGACCGCGGATGAAGGCAGCGATGGCGAATTCGAAGCGGGTGCGGTGGTCGGTACCCGCCGAGATGCGGGCGGCTTGGGGCCCGCATCTCGGCTGTGGCAGTGCTGGTACTGGTACTGCGTGCTGTCGCACCTTGCGGCCTGTTTCGCCAGGGTCGTAACTGAACGGACGGTGGCATCTCCGCTCGTCATGCCTCACCTTGACCGCCCCGGTCGTTGCGGACAGTATTCGTCCGCCATGACGTCTAGCGGCGGCCACTTCGCGGCCATGGAAGAACCCGACTTGCTTGTCGCCGACGTTCGCCAGTTCTTTCGGCAATTGCGCTGAGGTAGGTCGGCCAGGGCCTCTCTGTGATCACCAGCGGCCGGACGGCGGGATTCATAACTTAGTGAGGCTCCTCATGCCTGATTACGACCAGGTGCCAGCGAGCGGACCTCGAGTGACCGGCCGGGGCAGACTGGGCGGACTGGGCCGCCGGAGACGATCGATCTCATCGGCGTGTGCTTCGACGGCATGGGTCGCAGAGGGGCTCAGGCCAGTGCGCCGGCAGTACTGCGCGAAGCAGGGCTCGAAGCCGCCCTTGGGCCCGGTCGGTACCGGATGACGCGTCGCCCGAACAGCCAGCATCAAGGCCGACCAGGTCAGGCTCGAACTGCCGGCCGACAGGAAAAGCCACGCCCGTTCGGCACGAAAGCCTTCTTCGACGAGTGCGGTGCATGTGGCCACTGCCGAGCGGGGAGGCCTGAAGGCGTCTGCCGCAGAGACGAAGAACGACACGCCGCGAAATACTCGAACACGCCGGCGGGCCCGGCCGCAGCGGTGCCGCCCGGCCAGGACCGGCGGCCGACGGCACCGCGTGATCTGCGTGCATGGCTCAGGCAGCCATGCGGACCACTGGCCGGCGGGCAGCTCGTGCCCGGTCGGCGAGGACTGCCACTGTGGCCGCCAGCAGGGCGGTGCCGACGGCGATCAGGGCGATCTGCCAGCCGGGCATCCCGCCGGCGACGATGGTGCGGTACTGGATCTGGGCCGGGACGGAGGCCGGCGCTACGGACCCGTCCCCTCCGGGGGGAACGGGCACCATGGCGAACGCGGGCGTGGCCACCAGGACAGTGGCGGCTAGCGTGGCCAGGACGGCGGTGATACGGCGGATGTGACGGAGGGGATTCATGACGGTCTCCTTTTCGCTCTTGGATGAGTTCAAGGCGACCGTATGGCGGCAGGCCCACGTCCCGGATCGGGAGTCGTTACCCAGTTTCCCGGCGATGTTTCCTATCTTTCCGCGGCGCCGACCGGGCTGAGCCCGCGCACCGGCGTGAGGCTCGGCCGGCTGCCGCCGTCCGCCGATGTACCGGTTTCAAACCAGCAGCGGCAATGTCTAGGAACCGTCCCGGCTGACACTCGAGACAGCCAGTGCGACGGTGCTGGGAAAGACGATGCCCCGAAAGGTGGCGGCGGTGGAACTCGCGGAAGTCGTGGCGCTGCGGCCGGTGCCTGTGCCGGGCTCCTACTCATGCTTACCCAGCGCTGTCCGCTGCACTGCGCGCACTGCTCATCGGCGTCGACCATGTTGGGCGCGACATCTGAGCTGGAGGTACTTCTTCGGTTCGTCAGCTCATTCCGGGAGGACGACCGACCCGAGATTGTCATGATGACCGGCGGGGAACCGCTGCTGTTGCCCGGGCTTGCCGCCCAGATTGCGGTCGCGGCCCGGCGAACGGGCACCCGGAGCGCACTGCTCACCGGCGCCTTCTTTGCGACCAGGAGGCGGATACCGGCCGCGATCCGCCAGGCGATCTGCGCCCTCGACCATTTCTCGGTCAGCATCGATGCCTATCACGAGCGCGAGGTAGCGCGCGAGGACGTGTTCCGACTGCTGAACTCGGCGCTGACGATGGGAGTGCCGGTGAGTATCCACGCGGCCGGCCGGGGACCGCAGGACGCGTATCTGACTGACCTTGTCGCCGCGACTCGCCGGGTATTCGGTGCGCAACCCAAGGGCGCCAGCGGCGTTCGCGCTGGTCACAGCCTTGCGGGAAAGGGTCTTGCGAGACAGTCGGCTTCTCATGACGGGACATTCGGGAGCCGTGTCCGCGTCATCAAGCCGAGTGGCTGCCGATCAGGTGCCCGACACCGAAGGTCACCGCAACGGCCACGCCGCCCAGCAGGAGCTGACGCAGGCCCGACCGCAGGACCGGCCGTCCGGTGATCTTGCCGACGACCATTCCGCCGACGATCAGGGCCACCGCCGTGATAACCAGGGTTGCGGCCAGATGGGGAAGGCCGACGAGGTAGGGCAGCAGCGGGACGAGCGCGCCGAGGGAAAAGGCGAGCAGGGATGCGGCGCCCGCCAGGATCGGGGAGGGCAGGTCCTCGGGATCGACGCCCAGTTCCTCCCGGGTGTGGATACGTAGCGCCGTGTGGGGGTCGGCGGACACCGCGGCGGCCATCCGGGTCGACGTCTCCTCATCGGCGCCGTACTCGCGGAAATAGCCGGCCAGTTCCTCGCGTTCGGCGTCCGGGAACCGGTCGAGCATCTGGCGTTCCAGGGTGACCTCGGAGTGCACCAGCTCGTTCTGGCTGGTCACCGAGATGTACTCCCCGGTTCCCATCGAGAACGCTCCCGCCACCAGTGCCGCCACGCCGGTCAGTACCACCGTGTGCGCTGGCACACCGCCGCGCCCAGCCCGGAAATCAGGGATGCGTTCGTGACCAGGCCGTCCACCGCACCGAAGACAGTGGGCCGGAGCCAGCCGCCGGACACGTCACGGTGGCCATGTGACCAGCCTGCGTCCAGTGCCGCCCGGCCGGTCGCGTGCGACGGCGGGCGTGTTTCCTCCTCTGTCACCTGCGAGATCCTTCCGCAATCGGCCAGCAGCAGGCCGCCGCCCTAGCCATCGCCTGGCTGGATTTGCCGTGCTGTGAGTACCCGGCCATCCTGGCCGTATGCATAAAACCACCGGCGTGCGGGACCCGGCCGCCGCGTTTCCCTTGCCGAGCACGCGGGACGACGCGCAGGAACGCCGCCAGGCCAACCAGGCGATCGCGGTCAGCGCGATCGGGCTGGCCGCGACCGGCACCGTGGAACTGGTACTCGCGGTCCTGACCGGCTCGGTCGGGCTGCTCGGCGACGCGATCCACAACCTGTCGGACGTGTCCACCAGCGCCGTGGTGTTCCTGGGGTTCCGGCTCTCCCGCAAAGGGCCGACCGAGCGGTACCCCTATGGGCTGGACCGGGCCGAAGACCTGGCCGGGATCGGCATCGCCGTGGTCATCTGGGCCAGCGCGGCGTTCGCCGGGTACGAGAGCATCCGCAAGCTCGTCGATCACGGCCCCACCGGCCACGTCGCCCTCGGCATGGCCGGCGCGGCGCTGGGCATCGCCGGGAATCAGGTCGTCGCCCGGTACAAGCTCACGGTGGGCAGGCGCATCAAATCCGCAACGCTGATCGCAGACGCCCGGCACTCCTGGCTGGATGCCCTGTCCTCAGCCGGGGCCCTGGCCGGGCTGGTCGCGGTGTCGCTGGGCATCCGGCTGGGCGACCCGATCGCGGGAATGGCGGTGACCCTGTTCATCTGCCACGTCGGCTACGAGGTCACCAAGGACGTCGTGCACCGCCTGGCCGACGGCGTGGACCCGGCCGTCATCACCGCCGCCGAGGCGGCCGCCGGATCGGTGGACGGAGTGATCCATGCCCACGCGCGGGCCCGGTGGACCGGCCGGACCCTGCGGGTGGAAATCGAGGGCTGGGTCGATCCCGATCTCACCGTCACCGGCGCCGATGCGATCGGCCAGCAGATTGCCCAGGCCATCGCCAGCCAGCTACCCGAAGCCGGCAGCTTCACCTGGACCCCCCGGGCAGCCCCAGCCCGATGACCTTGTCGCGACAATCACTCCTACGGATCAGAAGGTGGGGAAGAGGGGACGCTGCTCGCTAACACTCAGGGTCAGGCTCCCTGCCCTGGCCAGCACCTCGACGACCCGTGCCAGGCCCACACTCGCCAGCCTGGGGCGATAGCGCGGCGGCCAGCGAGCTGGTGGCCAATAGCGTGCGGCGGGATTCCGGGTGAGCACGGTCAGCTGCTCAGGATCGCGGCTACCGCGTCGGCCAGGGACGTGGTCGGGTGCCCGATGAGGGCCGGCTGGTCAACCGATGCCGATGGCGTCCATTCCTTCGCCGATCTTGAGATCGGGGTCCTCTTCTTGGCCCGGTTCGATGTCGAGGTGGGGCAGCATGTGGTCGAGCCGGTTCGGGAGGGCCCAGTTGGCGGGGCCGATGAGGTGCATGACGGCGGGCAGGAGGAGGCTGCGGATGACGAGGGCGTCGATGAGGACGGCGAAGGCGAGCCCGAAGCCGAACTCCTGGAGGAGGCGGTGGCCGCCGAGCAGGAAGGACCCGAAGACCAGGATCATGATGCCGGCGGCGGCGATGATGATGCGGTTGCTCTTGGCCTGGCCGAGGGCGACAGCCAGGTGGTTGAACTGCACCTCCCGCCCCCCGGACGCGATGTCGCCGGTGCCGGGGCGGTGCAGACGCCGCCATTCTTCGTGCATCCGGCCGACGGTGAACACCTCGTAATCCATGGAGAGCCCGAACAGGACGGAGAACATGATGACAGGGAGGAACGCATCGATGGGTCCGGTGCCGGTGAGACCGAGGAGGGAAGCGCCCCATCCCCAGTTGAAAACGGCGTTGATGGCACCGAGGGCGGCGCCGACGGACAGAAGGTTAAGAACGGAGGCCACCACCGGGATGAGCAGGCTGCGGAACACGGCGGCCAGAAGCACGAACGCCAGGAGAACGACGACGGCGATGAACAGGGGCAGCTTGCCGCCGAGGACATGAGAGAAATCGATATTCGTCGCCGTTTCCCCGCCCACGTGGACGACGAGGCTGGTGCCTTGCCCGGCTCGGGGGATGAGCTGGTTCCGTAGCTGATCGACTAGATTGACGGTCTGGGTGGATTGCGGACTGGTAACCGGATAGACGGTGGCGACGATGGCCGTGCCGTTCGGTGATCTAATCGGCTGGGTGACCGAGGCCACGCCGGGGGTCCGGGCTACGACGGTGAGGAAATGATCGAACGCCGCGACGCCGGCCGGTGAACTGACTTGGCCGGCGAGTTGGAGGGGTCCGTTGAATCCGGGCCCGAACCCTTCGGCCAGGGCGACGTAGGCCTGGTGAGTGGTCAGCTCGGGGGGTCGGTGCCCGAGTCCGAGGTACCGAGGCGCAGGCCGAGGACTGGCAGGGCGATCACGACCACGACCACGAGCGCGCCCAGGGCCACCAGAGCACGGCGGGCTTCGACGAACCGGGCCCAGCGCAGCCCGAGCCCGGCCGCACCCGGGCCGGCTGGCCCGTCGCCGGCCAGGGCGGCACGTTCCTTGCGGGAGAGGACTTTGGCGCCCAGGAAACCGAGCATGGCCGGCAGGAAGGTGAGTGAGCTGACCATGGTGAGAGCCACCGCGATAGCCGCGGCGGCGGAGGGACCGTAGAGGAAGTTGACCCCGAGGGCGAACTGGCCGAGCAGGGCGATGCACACAGTGGCCCCGGCGAACAGGACGGTCCGCCCGGAGGTGTTAGCCGCTTCGGCGGCTGCTTCACGATAGGAGCGGCCAGCTTTGACCGCGCCGCGGTGGCGGCTGATGATGAACAGTCCGTAGTCGACGCCGACTCCGAGGCCGATCAAGACGGCAAGGTCGATGGACTGGCTGGCCACGTCGAAAGCGTGGGTGAGCAGCCGCACCAGGCAGAGCCCGATGACCAGGGCCACTGCCGTCCCCGCCAGGGGCAGCAGCGACGCCAGGACGGCACCGCCGAAGATGAGCAGCAGGATGATCAGCGCAGCGACGACCCCGACGGCGACCGAGGCGCCGAGAGTGGGACGTTCGGAATTGGTGATCGACTGGCCTTCGACCGACACGTGCACGTCGGGTCCGTCGGCCGATTCGGCGGTCGTGATGAGGTGGTCCGCGTCGGCCGTGGTGATGCTGGCTGACTGGGTATCCCAGGTGACCCTGGCGAACGCGATGGTGTCGTCCCGGCTGATCTGTCCCGCTCCGTCTGCGGCGTAGGGGCTGGCCACCGAGGCCACCCCCGGCACCTTGGCTACCTTGTCCAGGGCGGCGGTCACCGCAGCCCGAACTGGCGCCGAGTCGATGGCCGCGCCGGCGGTGGCCTGGATCACGACCTGATCTCCTTCACCGGCAGCGGCCGGGAAGTTCTGCGTCAGCAGGCTGACCGCAGCCTGGGAGTCGGTGTTCGGCAGGCTGAGGGCGGCAGTGAAGTTGCTCCCAGCCGCTCGGCTCACGCCGAGGAGCACGACGGCGGCCAGGAGCCAGATAACGACGACTCGTCGACGGTGATCGAAACACCAGCGGGCTAGTCGGGACACTTCATCTCCTTATTCCGGTGGCCTGGCCGGCGGCGGCGGGCAGCCCGCTCCGGCTCTCGAAGAGGTAGACACCGCCGGGTCGCGGGTTTGAACGGTGGCTGCCGTCCAGCCGCCGCCGTTCAGTTCTGGGCCCGGCCGGTGTCAGTACTGGCAGAGGGGAAGGAGCCGCGACGGTGGGAGGATCAGATGGTGACCGCAGAGCTGGTGAGCCGGGCCCGGCAGGGCGACGGCGACGCATTCGGGCAGCTGGTGGACGGGTACCGGCGGGAGCTGCAGGTCCACTGCTACCGGATCCTCGGCTCGGCGGCCGACGCCGAGGACGTGCTCCAGGAGACGATGCTGGCCGCCTGGCAAGGTATCGGCGATTTCGCGGAACGGTCCTCGATCCGCACCTGGCTGTACCGCATTGCCACCAACCGCAGCTTGAACGCATTGCGCTCCGCTAGCCGGCGTCCCGTGATGGAGTCATCCCTGGTGTGGCCGAACCCCCCGGAGCCGGCCCGGGGCGATCACCGCAGAGAACCTGGTCCGCGAGTTCGGACAAGGAACCCGGGCGGTCGACGGGCCCGACCTGGAAATCGCGCCCGGCGAGATCTACGATTCCTGGGCCCCAACGGTGCGGGGAATGAGGGTCCTGCCAGCCACGGTGACCCACGTCAGCCCAGCTCCGGTCGCGAGGGCCATGCGGGAGGTGGACTTCGACTACGCCACGTGGTTCTGGCAGCTCGGCGCCGAAGGCGTCATCGTACGCCCCGACTTCCGCGTCATCGCGGCACTGAGGGCAGCCACTGGCATCGGCGCCGC
>Ga0302178_10003273_pt1 | contig 12273 bp, 10 predicted proteins | sample I_Palsa_E1_3_FD_198790 | JGI IMG/M metagenome (GOLD analysis project Ga0302178, IMG submission 198790) | Peat permafrost microbial communities from Stordalen Mire near Abisko, Sweden - I_Palsa_E1_3 | ecosystem: Environmental > Terrestrial > Soil > Palsa > Peat permafrost | place: Sweden... | reverse complement strand
AGCAATGCCTCGTTATCGATTAATGAACCACGCGCGACATTAATCACGTGTAATCCCGGCTTCGCTCGAGCAAGCAACTCTCGACTGACAATATGACGGGTTGCTGCAGTAGCCGGCGCCGCGAGTACGAGATGGTCTGCTTCTCGAACCAGTTCGCCGATATCGGCAACAAGCGTGACGCCCGGCAGGTCCGGCGCGGTAGAAGCTTGGCGCCGCACTGCGATGACCCGGGCGCCGAGCGCAAGCGCTTTCTGCGCAAGAGCCTGCCCGATCGAGCCCAGGCCGAATATGCCGATCGTGCTGCCGTGCACGGTTGCGAGGGGCGTCAATGCCCATTGCTGCGCGTCGTGAATCCAGATGTCCGGCAGACGTTTCGCGTGAGCAAAGATTGCTGCCAACGCGAATTCTGCAATGGCTGTTGAGGAGGTGCCGCGCGCGGTAGTAACGGGCAGGCCTTCGAAGAACCAGCCCGGATAAAAGTCGATCCCCGATGAACCAAGTTGTACCCAGCGCAGCCCGAATGGCCAGCCGGCGGGGGCATGCTCCGGTGCCCGTGCGCCTCGTATGATGATGGGCGCGGCGACCAGGATCGACGTCTCGTCAGGTAGTTCGGCCGGCACCCCTCGGGGGATACCTACTACCCGGACATCAGGCAGAAGCGCACGCACTGCATCATTGAATGGCTCGGCGAGCTGGCTGGCTATTGTGACCATGGATTATCAGAAAGGGGAGTAGCGGTACGCCTGATCAGGGAGCGCTGCCAGATTGATCAGGACTGCAGGAAGAAGATAGGAGGAAGCGTAAGACCTGGCGAAGCGCAGCGCATTGAATTTGAAGCGCACGTCGGGGCGTCTGAAACAGACGCGCCGACGTGCGTATGTAGATACAGGCGGGAAAAGCTCAGAAATCGAAGCCCGGCCCACCCGCACCCGGTCCGCCCGCTTGCCCTGCAGGGGCCGCGTTTTTCGGCGCTTCAGTTATCGTTGCATCGGTCGTGAGCAGCAAGCCCGCGATCGATGCCGCGTTTTGCAATGCAGTGCGCGTGACCTTGGTCGGATCGAGCACACCCGATTCGACCAGATCGCCGTATTCACCGGTCTGCGCGTTGTAACCAAAGTTACCCGTGCCCTCGGCGACCCTCGCGACGACGACGCTTGCTTCCTCACCGGCATTCGTGACGATCTGACGCAACGGTTCCTCCAATGCGCGCAGTACGATCTTTACGCCGGCGTCTTGATCTGCGTTGGCGCCCTTCAGACCGCTGATTGCCTGCTTGACGCGGATCAGCGCGACGCCACCACCCGGCACGATACCTTCTTCAACTGCCGCACGCGTCGCGTGCAGTGCATCGTCAACGCGGTCCTTCTTCTCCTTGACCTCGATCTCGGTGGCACCGCCCACCTTGATGACCGCCACGCCGCCGGCCAGTTTCGCGACACGCTCCTGCAGCTTTTCGCGATCGTAGTCTGAACTCGCTTCTTCAATCTGTACGCGGATCTGCTTGACGCGTGCCTGGATATTCTTCGTGTCTCCGGCGCCGTCGATCACGATGGTGTTTTCCTTGCCTACTTCAATGCGCTTGGCTTGGCCCAATTCCGCCAACGTCGCCTTTTCCAGCGTGAGGCCGGTTTCTTCTGCGATCACCTGGCCGCCGGTCAGGATCGCGATATCCTCTAGCAGTGCCTTGCGACGATCGCCAAAGCCCGGCGCCTTGACTGCCACTGTCTTCAGAATGCCGCGGATGTTGTTGACCACGAGCGTCGCGAGCGCTTCACCTTCAACGTCTTCCGCGATGATCAGCAATGGCCGTCCCGCCTTCGCGACCAGTTCCAGTACCGGCAGCAGATCGCGAATATTTGACACCTTCTTGTCGTGCAGCAGAACAAACGGATCTTCCAGAACGGCGACTTGTTTATCCTGATCGTTGATGAAGTAGGGCGACAGGTAGCCGCGGTCGAACTGCAGTCCTTCGACCACATCGAGTTCATCGTCGAGGGACTTGCCGTCCTCGACCGTGATCACGCCTTCCTTGCCGACACGGTCGATCGCTTCGGCAATCCGCTGGCCGATCGACTCCTCGCCATTCGCCGAGATGGTCGCGACCTGGGCGATTTCCTTGCTGGTCGTGGTGGGCTTGCTGATCTTTTTAAGTTCTTCGACTGCGGCGATCACGGCCTTGTCGATACCGCGCTTCAGGTCCAGTGGATTGAGACCTGCAGCCACGTATTTCAGCCCTTCGCGTACGATCGCCTGCGCCAGCACGGTCGCTGTGGTGGTGCCGTCACCGGCGTCGTCGCTGGTGCGCGACGCGACTTCCTTCACCAGTTGCGCGCCGATATTTTGCAGCTTGTCGGCCAGCTCGATTTCCTTCGCTACTGACACGCCATCTTTCGTCACAATCGGTGAGCCGAAGCTGCGCTCCAGTACTACATTACGGCCTTTCGGGCCGAGCGTTACTTTCACTGCATTGGCGAGGATGTTGACGCCTTCGACCAGTTTCGATCGTGCGCTGTCGCTAAAGACAATTTCTTTGGCTGCCATTTCTGAAGCTCCGTTATTGTTGGGTGACTACGGCGACAATGTCTTCTTCGCGCAGTACGAGCAGTTCGTTGCCGTCGACCTTGACTTGCTGGCCCGAGTATTTGCCGAACAGCACGCGTTCGCCGACCTTCAGGTCGGGCACGATGCGCTTGCCATCGTTATCACGCTTGCCGGGGCCAACGGCAATGACTTCGCCCTGGTCGGGTTTTTCTGCTGCGCTTTCGGGAATGACGATGCCCGATGCGGTTTTTGTTTCCTGGTCGAGACGTTTGATGATCACGCGGTCGTGGAGCGGACGAAGGCTCATAGTCGGTTTTCCGTTGGGGTCAATGAGTAGCACTCCTTGCAGCCGGGCGCTAACAGGAATTGAGTATAAGAATGTGTCGAGGCTCAATCCAATAACGAATACTTGAAACGTTATCCGCGTTTGGCATTTCAGCTTGCCGCGCGTTTCTGTATAGCCTGTACGTAGCGATTTTCCGGACGCGGAAGTCCCAGGTTCTCGCGTAGCGTCGTGCCTTCATACTCGGTGCGAAAGAGTCCGCGTCGCTGCAATTCAGGCACGACCAGTTCTGCAAACTCAGTCAGCCCGCCTGGCAACCATGGCGACATGATGTTGAAACCGTCGGCGCCTTCTTCTTCGAACCATTGCTCCAGTTGATCCGCGATACTCTCCGGAGTGCCCACGACCTGCTGGTGTCCGCGAGCCCCGGCTATGCGCAGATACAGGTCGCGAATGCTCAGGTTCTCGCGCCTCGCCAGGTCGAACAGCAGTTGCTGCCGGCTTTTGCCGCCATTCGTTTCAGGCAAGTCGGGCAACGGCCCATCGACGGGGTACTTTGATAAATCGACACCGCCAGTCATTTTCGACAGCAGTGCGAGGCCGACATCGGGATGAATGAGGTCCTGCAGTGCGTTGAACTTTGCACGCGCCTCGTCGTGGGTTCTGCCGATCACCGGGAAGATGCCCGGCATGATCTTCAGATCGTCTGGCTTCCGGCCATATTTGGTGAGCCGCCCCTTTACGTCCTGATAGAACGCCTTGGCTTCATCGAGTGTCTGGTGCGCAGCGAAGATCACTTCCGCGGTCTGCGCGGCGAGCTCGCGGCCGGCATCCGATGCGCCGGCTTGCACGACCACCGGCCAGCCCTGCGGCGAGCGAGCGACATTGAGCGGGCCGCGCACCTTGAAATGCGCGCCGCGATGATCCAGCGTATGCAGTTTGTCAGGATCGAAATAGATGCCGCTTTCACGGTCGCGAAGGAAAGCGTCGTCTTCCCAACTGTCCCAGAGGCCTGCGACGACGTCGTAGAATTCGCGTGCACGCTCGTAACGAACTGCGTGAGCCGGGTGTTGCTCGAAACCGAAGTTCAGCGCTTCCGTCTCGCTGCTGGACGTAACCAGGTTCCAGCCTGATCGGCCGCCGCTCAAATGGTCGAGCGAGGCAAACTTGCGTGCGACGTTGAATGGTTCATTGAACGTGGTGGAGACCGTCGCGATCAAGCCGATGTTTTTCGTCACTACGGACAAGGCGGCCAGTAGGGTTAGGGGTTCGAAGTGGTCGGCGCGGGCCGTGCGCGAGAGCGACGCGAGATTCGTATCGCGGATGCCTACACTGTCCGCGAAAAACACCGCGTCGAACTTCGCGCGTTCGGCGATCTGCGCGAGTTCAGCATAATGTGAGAAATCGAGGCCGCCAGCCAGATGCGTATCGGGATGACGCCAGGCAGCGATATGGTGTCCTGTCTCCATCAGGAAAGCACCCAGCTTGATCTGCCGCTTGGCCTTGCTCATTGTTTGCTCCACGTCGTTGGGTGGTTCGGATGGGGGGATGCATATTCTTGGCCGTGGACACGTTTTCAACAATCAACGATTTTTGCTTTGCATATTCAGTTCAATGGCTAATGCATGGCGTTAAACCACAAATACGTCCGCGAGGTTGCCGCTCAGGCCGTCGGCGGTGAGCGTATGGTTGTGTACGCGTTTGTTGTAGATAGTCACCTGCTTCAATGTCACCAGGTCGACGATCGGCAAATCACGTCCGACTATCTGTTGAAACTGCCTGAAGTAATCCACTCTTTTACGCGGGTCGTTTTCGACAGCCGCGGTTTCCAGCAGCCGGTCGACCTCCGGGCTTTCGTAATGTGTTGCGTTCGAGAACGGTACGCCTTTTTTGAAGTTGTGCGACCAGTAGAGACGCTGCACACCGACCGTCGGATCGAAGGTATTACCCAGGAAGTTCGCGTCGAGATCGATGTCACGATCGGTATAAATACGCTTCACATAACTGCCGAAATCCTGCGAGCGCACGGTTGCCTCGATGCCGGCGCGCCGCAGGGTTTGCCGCAGATACTCCGCCAACCGGACGAACGTGGGGTCATAGGGGTTGTAGTCGAGATTCAGCTTGAAGCGGAAGCCGTCGGACTGACGTGGAAAGCCCGCCTCGTCTAATAGTTGTTGCGCACTGGCAAGGTCGTACGGCAACGCTTTCGCGGCGGGATCGTAGAACTGGGTAAGCAGCGGACTGATGGGTGACGGCGAGATGATCCCGTAGCCGTACCAGACCGAGCGAAGGATCGCTTGTCGATCGATCGTATGGGCGATCGCCTGCCGCACTTTCGGATTGGCGAGGTAGCGGTTGTCGAGATTGAACTGCAGTTGAGTCAGTGCCGCGTCGTAGCTGTAGCCACGCGTTTCGAGCGCCAGATGCGGCAAAGCCTGTAGCCTGGCAATGTCGGTCAACGGGACCGGATTCTCTCCAGCGAGATCCAGTTCCCCCGTTTCCAGCGCAACAGCGCGCGCTGCCGGGCCGCTCATGAAGCGCACTACCAGCTCGTCGATGTAAGGCTTCGGCTCATCCCAGTAGTCTGGATGACGGGCGAAGACGGCGTGACTGCCGCGCGCCCAGGTTTTGAAAATGAAAGGTCCGGTCCCTACAGGATTAATATTGTGAGGATTACTCAGCGGGTCGCTGCCGTCGTATAAATGAGCGGGCAAGATGGGCGATTCGGACGCAGCCAGCGCGTAGATGAGGTAGGGCGCCGGTTTCGACAATCGCAGTACAGCAGTGTGAGCATCCGGCGTCGCGACTTCGATCACGTTCGCGAAGGTCGAGCGTCCTCGCGAATGGTACTGCTTCAGCAACCCGATTGATGTCGCAACATCTTTCGACGTAAACGGCTTGCCGTCGTGCCAGCGTACATTCTGACGAAGCGTGAAGCGGTATTCACGGCCATCCGCGCTAAGGGTCCACTGCGTCGCCAGTTGAGCTTGCGGGCGAACGTCGAAGTCGTAGCTCAACAATCCTTCTGTCACTTTCGGACTGATTTTTTGCTCGGCGCCTGCAGTGGTCGCGAAGTTGATTAACGCGTTCGGCTCGGGATTGACCAGCAATGTAATCCTGCCACCCCGTCTCGGCGCTACCTCCGGCGCCGCTGACGTGCCGACGGCACTGGCTGCCAGCGATGTCAGCGGAGCCAGTGCGACTCCGGCCGCGCCGCTCGCCAGACTGAGGAGGGTGTTGCGGCGGCTGGACTGAAAGGGTTTGCGCTGAATCATCGATAGTTCTTAAGGTTGGCAATAGGGTTAAAGCAGTCGGGTTAAAGCAGTTGGGTTAAAGCAGTTGGGTGAATGCAGTTGCGCCGGATGGGGACGCCACGCTTGGCGTGTCGCACCTCAAGTCGCCACACGCGCAATCATAGGATCCGAGTTAGCGTACGGGCCTAAGGCGCGGGACTCAACGAAGCAATTGCGGGATCTTTATGATTAGCGAGGTGGTTGGCCTAAGTCGTGGTTTGATTTACCCGTATTGATTATTCCGTCTGACGCTTAGCACAACACGAATCGATGGTTCGTCACGGCCCGGTGCGCTGTTACATTTCCGGCTGTGATGCACCGCTTGTGTGCTCGCTCTATCTACAACTGCGCAGACCAACACATAATGAAAATCAAACTTCTCACCGCAGCTTTCATGGGGTCGCTGCTGATCATGTCGAGCCTGGCGCATGCCGATCGCCTCGACGATATCAAGAAGGCCGGCGTGCTTCGCGTGGCGACTTTTGACAGCAATCCGCCGTTCGGCTTCGTCGATCCGAAGACCAACAAGATAGTCGGGCTCGACGTGGACTACGCGAAAGCCGTCGCTGACAAACTCGGCGTGAAGCTTGACATCCAGCCGACCAACCCGGCCAACCGCATCGCATTTCTGACATCGAAGAAAGTGGATCTGGTTTTCGCCAACTTCACTATCACCGACGAACGCAAGAAGGAAGTCGATTTCAGCACGCCGTACTTCGCGTCGGGCACGCAGTTCATCGCGAAGAAGGGCACGCTGAAGTCGCCGGATCAACTGAACGATTTACGTATTGGCGCGGATAAAGGCACGACTAACGAGCAACAGGTTCGCGCTCAATTCCCGCGGGCAACGATCGTGGCCTATGACGACACACCTTTTGCATTCGCTGCGCTTCGAACGGGCAACGTCCAGGCGATCACGCAGGATGGTCCGAAGCTCGTCGGCTTGCTTGCTAACGTGCCGGACCGCGACAAGTACGAAATCCCGGCTTTCACCATATCGAACGACTATGAAGGCGTGGGTGTTCCGAAGGGTGAGCCGAGGCTGCTGGGTTTCGTCAACGACACGCTGACGGGTCTCGAAGCAAACGGTACCGCGAGCCATATCTACGACCAGTGGTTCGGGCCGAAAAGCCGCGCGCCGCTGCCGCGTCTGTTCAAGATCGGTGATCCGCAGAAGAGCTGATCGCTACGTGTTTCATCATGCCCGGTTCGACCGTGGACGGTCGAACCGGGCATTTCAATCCAATCTTTCCATCCGTATTTACCTGAATGATTCCAATGAACGGATGGCTTGCGCCGAAGTACCTGATCTGGCTGCTGCAGGGTTTCGGCATGACGCTCGGATTGTCAGTCACGGTGATGGTCACGGCGACGTCATGTAGCTGCCTGCTGGCACTTGCGCGCACTTCGCGCTTGGCGCCGGTGCGTCGTGCCGCCTCGCTCTATGTTTTGGTGTTTCGCAACTCGCCGCTGATCGTACAGTTGCTGTTCTGGTATTTCGGCGTGGCGACGCTTTTGCCTGAAGCGACAATGGTCTGGTTAAACACCCCGCATGCGGTGGATCTCGGCCTGTTCAAGTTGCATTGGCCATCGTTTGAATTTGTCGCCGGCTGGATCGGGTTGACGTGCTATTCAACCACGTTCATTGGCGAAGAATTTCGCTCGGGATTATCGGGTGTTCCAACGGGGCAGCACAACGCGGCAGCCGCGCTTGGACTCACACCGTTCGCTGCATTCGTTCACGTGATCTTGCCGCAGGCGGTGCGCATTGCGACGCCGCCCTTGTTCGGGCAGTACATGAATATCGTCAAGAACTCGTCGTTGACCATGGCGATCGGGCTGGCCGAGTTGTCGTATTCGTCGCGTCAGGTCGATACGGAAACCTTCAAGACGTTTCAGGCATTTGGCATGGCAACGGTGCTGTACATACTGACCATCGCGATGCTGGAAGTTGCGCTCGTGGTAGTCCAGCACAGCGGTTCGCGAGCGGCGGTGCGCCGATGAACAACGCCTTTTCCGCCATCCTGTCCAATCTGCCGTACTTGCTCGTCGGCACGTTTCCCGATGGCCCTTTAGGGGGCGCCGCGCTGACGCTGGTGATGGCCTCGATCTCCGCCGTGTCGTCCGCGATCCTCGGGCTGGCAGGCGGCATTGGATTGGCCATGACGCGTAGCACGGGCCACTTGATCCTGCTCGCGGTAATCGGATTCTTCCGCGCCATACCCGTCCTGATGCTGATTTTCTGGACCTTCTTCTTGCTGCCGGTTCTGCTTCACATCAACGTTCCCGGTTTGGCGACTGTCGTGGCCGCGCTATCGCTGATCGGCGGTGCCTACCTGTCGCACTCGGTTCACGCGGGTATCGAAGCGGTGGGGAGAGGGCAGCGGCAAGCAGCGCTGTCGCTTGGGTTGACCCGCTGGCAGGCGATGCGGCATGTACTGCTGCCGCAGGCCATCCGCATCATGGCGCCGTCGTTCATCAACCAGTGGGTGTCGCTCGTCAAGGACACCTCGCTGGCGTACATCGTTGGCGTGCCGGAACTCGCGTTTCTCGCCAACCAGGTAAATAGCCGGCTCATGATCTATCCGGTGCAGATATTTCTGTTCGTAGGTCTCGTCTATTTGATTCTATGCACATCGCTCGATGCGTTGGCGACTCGCCTGCTGCTGGGACGCGCGCAAGGCGCTGAGCAGCGGGTGACAGCGCCGCCAGCGGCTATTGTCCCGGCTCCGGATTGAGGTCAACGTCGGCCTCGCTTGCTTTCAATAATTACGCGAAAGGCGCACGCCCGTTGCGCGATCTTTTCTCGTCCAACGATTACCGATCTGCCTAAGCCTGCTTTAGAAATACGTTTTTATTGGTTCAGCTTCTGATCGGCCTCTTTCATAGTGTCAATTGATGGCTATAGACGGTTGCATTTCCCCTGGCAACCGTCTCGCCTCGCTGAGTTTTCAAGTGACAGTACAAGGAGACGTCATGGCAGTTGAATTGGAAGAACGCGTAACTCACGAATCTCATGCGGCATTGGACGCAGCGCGCGCAGCAGCGTCAGCGAACCAGCTGCCTTACGCGGGAGGCATTTCACCTCGCGACGCGTTTGCGCTGATCGAGTCGGGTTCGGCGGTACTCGTGGATGTCAGGACGGCCGAAGAGCGCAAGTTCGTGGGTTCCGTGCCGGGCAGCATCCACGTGGCTTGGGCGACAGGCACGTCGCTTACGCGCAACCCGCGCTTTGTTCGGGAACTGGAAGCAAAGACTGGCAAGGACGCAGTGGTGTTGCTGCTCTGCCGCAGCGGCAATCGTTCAGCGCTTGCCGCGGAAGCTGCGACGAAAGCAGGCTTTACTCAAGTGTTCAACGTCCTTGAGGGATTCGAAGGGCGACTGGATTCGCAACAGCGGCGAGGCGTGCAGGATGGCTGGCGCTTTCAGGGTTTGCCGTGGATTCAGGATTGATCTAACTCTAATGGCTTGACGCCGAAGGATCTCCGACTGTGGCCGCATTTGACATCGACGACATCGTCCAATCGCTCCAGACGGTGCGCCAGCAATGGCGCGAAGTGCAGAAGCGCTCGCTCGAGCCGGGCGGGCGCGAACTACCCGCGCGAGAGGCGCTGGCCGATATTCTAGAGACCTTGAAGGGCGTGCTTTTTCCAATGCGGCTTGGGCCGCACGATCTGCGGCAGGAAAGCGAAAACTTCTACGTGGGGCATGCACTGGATTCAGCCTTGCATGCGCTATTCGCCCAGGCACAACTCGAATTGCAATACCGCGATCGTCATCTGTCACGTGACGATGAGAACATCGCTACACGTGCAGGCGTTGCGGTTCGAGCGTTCGCGGCCAGGCTTCCCGAGATCCGCACGCTCCTTGATAGCGACGTGCTCGCCGCCTATCACGGCGATCCGGCCGCCGGCAGTGTGGACGAGGTGCTGCTTTGCTACCCCGGCGTTCTCGCCATGATTCATCACCGGCTGGCGCACGAGCTATACAAACTCGACCTTCGCCTGCTTGCGCGCATTGTGGCTGAACTGGCGCACGGCGCAACCGGCATAGACATCCATCCAGGCGCCCGGATAGGCAAAGGATTTTTTATCGATCATGGGACGGGCGTGGTGATTGGCGAGACCACGGTCATTGGCGATCGCGTGCGAGTGTACCAAGCTGTTACGCTCGGCGCGAAACGGTTCCCCCGCGATGCAGAAGGGCATCTGGAGAAAGGGTTGGCGCGGCATCCGATCGTGGAAGATGAAGTCGTGATCTATGCGGGCGCCACGATTCTCGGCCGCGTCACGCTTGGCCGGGGGGCGGTGATCGGCGGCAATGTGTGGCTCACCCACGACGTTGAACCGGGTGCGAACGTCACGCAGGCCATCTCGCGCAATGACGGCGTGCAACCGCGCGTTGCGGCGACCGTGTCATGACCGAAGTCGTCCGCAACTTCGGCGCAGCCGTCAGGCTTTTACGTGAGGCGCAGGCCTGGTCGCAGGAGCAGCTAGCCGAGCACGCCGGCCTGAACCGCTCCTATATTGGTGAGATTGAACGCGGCAGGGTGACGGCATCCATTATTACGGTGCACAAACTCGCCCGCGCGCTCGACGTTCCCATGGCGGAGTTACTACAACCCGAGCCAGTGACCGGGCCAGTGTGATCATTTTTTCCGAAATGCCGTCTATAGCATGTTGAATGATCGGGGTCGTCGTCTTGATAATGACGTCTCCTGATAAGCATTCCCGTTTTTCTTCTATAGACTTTGGAGCTTCACATGACGGCAACTGTGGGCGGCCAGACGGCGCTCGGCGATAACGCAGCACGGCAACTAGCCAATGCCACCAAGACCGTTCCCCAGCTATCGACTATCACCCCGCGATGGCTCACGCACTTGTTGCAGTGGGTCCCGGTCGAAGCTGGTATCTACAGGTTGAACCAGGTCAAGAATCCCGAGGAAGTGAAGGCGGCGTGTACGCAACGTGAAGACGAAAGCGAGCTGCCGCGAACGTTCGTTCCTTACGACGAAAACCCGCGTGAGTATTTTCTTAACGCGGTCAGCACGGTCCTCGACGTGCAAACCCGTGTGTCGGATCTCTATAGTAGTCCGCATGATCAGATCAAGGAACAGCTGCGCCTGACGATCGAAACGATCAAGGAATTGCAGGAAAGCCAGCTCATTAACAACCCCGATTACGGCCTCCTGGCGAATGTTGCTGAAGAACAGCGCGTGTTTCCGCTGACTGGCGCACCGACTCCTGACGATCTCGATGAACTGCTGACGCGCGTCTGGAAAGAGCCCGCGTTTTTCCTGACTCATCCGCTCGCCATCGCGGCTTTTGGGCGCGAGTGCACGCGTCGCGGTGTGCCGCCGCCGACCGTGAGTCTGTTCGGTTCCCAATTCCTCACGTGGCGTGGCATTCCGTTGATTCCGTCGGACAAGGTTCCTGTTGCCGATGGCAAGACCAAGATCCTCTTGCTGCGCGTAGGTGACAAGCGCCAGGGTGTGGTTGGCCTCTTCCAACCGGGCATTGCAGGCGAGCAAGGGCCGGGGCTCTCAGTGCGCTTCATGGGTATCAACAACCATGCGATTGCCTCGTACCTGATTTCGCTGTATTGCTCGCTCGCAGTGCACTCGCCGGACGCACTGGCGGTTCTGGATGACGTGGAGATCGCCAAGTACCATGACTATCCTGACACCTACAAGTAAGCCAGTGAGCAGCGCTTCACTTCCTGATGTTCCACAGGGCGCAGCCCCGGCCGGCTTACCGGATGCCGCCATGTTGTCGCGTCTCGCGAATGCGTTTTTTTCTGCCGTGCCGGGCAGCGCTGGTCGTGCTACGCCCGCGCTTGCGAGTCTTGGCAGCGGCAGTGGCGAGTCGCTCTCGGCAGGGTTGCCGGTGGCGGCACCCGTGCTTGCGTCGGCGAGCAATCCGGTGCCCCCTGGGTCTCCGTTGGCGGGTCCGGGCGGTGCAGGGACGGGTGTGCCGGGCCTGAGCCTTCCGCAGGGCAAGGCGCCGGGCGCTAACCTGCTTCCGTCGTCCCCTACGCACGTTTTGTCATTGGGCAATCGCGTGCCGGCGCTGGCGCCGCATGCGGTTTCGCAAAACAACGTACCTGACTCGGTGACGAGCGCTGCACCGGCGCTGGAACCGCGCTTCGGCGGCGCTG
>Ga0302178_10003271_pt1 | contig 12290 bp, 4 predicted proteins | sample I_Palsa_E1_3_FD_198790 | JGI IMG/M metagenome (GOLD analysis project Ga0302178, IMG submission 198790) | Peat permafrost microbial communities from Stordalen Mire near Abisko, Sweden - I_Palsa_E1_3 | ecosystem: Environmental > Terrestrial > Soil > Palsa > Peat permafrost | place: Sweden: Abisko... | reverse complement strand
TACCGCCCGGGAATGGGAAAGGATCCAACGCTATATCGATGCGCCGGTAGTCTGCCAGATAATTCGCCCGTGGCGTAAAACCTTCCAGTAGCAGGCGCTGCGGCGCGATTCCCTGGTCCGCGAAGCGTGCCCGGGTCGCCGCCTGCGTCGCCTCGTCATGCAACTCCTGGGCTTTGAGCAACAGCCGCGACCCCGGCACCGCATGCAGCACCCGCGCCCACAACGCGACCACCTCGTGATTCATTTTGCTGAGCCGGTTAAAACAACCGAAAGTCAGCCCCGTCGTCACCGCCGACAATGCCGGGAGCGGGCCGACCGCAATATCTTCCCGCGGCGGGGTAAAACACAAATAACAATCCGGCAAACGCCACGGCGTTTCGACAAAATGGTTTTCCTCGCCGGCAGGCAACACCTGATGGTCCGCCAGGATGTAATCGATGGCGGCGACGCCGGTACTGGCGAAATAACCGAGCCAGGCCACTTGCACCGGCGCGGGTTTATAAGCAAATACCGGCAGCCGGTTGCCGCCGGTGTGCCCGGCCAGGTCGATCAGGATCTGCACCCCATCGTCGTGAATGCGGCGGGCGGCGGCGACATCGCTCAAACCCAGAAGCGAACGCCAGGCGGCAAAATGCGGTTTGATCCGCGCCGTCAGTGCATCCTGTGCCGGGTGCGTGACATAGGCAAATAACTCAAAGCGTTGCGCATCGAGATGGGTCAATACGCTTTCCAGAAAATATCCCACCGGGTGCGAACGCAAATCGCCGGAGACCAAACCAATCCGCAGGGGCTGGCCGCTACGATAACTTGCGTCGATGGGCCACGCCGTATAAGCATGTGCACGCGCCGCGACACGTTCCCCGTAACGCCGTGCCTCATCGAGATACTGAGCCGGCGAGGACAAGGCATGGTAATTCAGATGAAACAGCAGATTGTCATGCGCCGCGACACAATCCGGGTCGAGATCGAGCGCCACGCGCGAGCAATTTAATGCCTCGTCGAGTTGACCTTGATGGGCCAAGGTATAGCCGAGATTGGCGTAGGCCTCGACATAAGCGGGCCGCAGTGCAATGGCTTGGCGAAAGCTGGCTGCGGCGGCATCGAAGGTCTTCATTTCCTGGTAGACGCAACCGAGATTGTTGTGTGCTTCCGCATAGGCGGGGTTCAAGGCTAACGCCTGGCTGTAGCTGTCCCGCGCGGCGCTGATTTCGCCTCGCCCCCATAAAGCGTTGCCAAGATGATTAAAGGCTTCCGCCGAATCAGGCTTGAGCCTCAACGCTTGGCGATGCAATGCGATGGCCGCATCGAATTGCCCCAGCCCGGAAAGGGCGTGGCCCTGGTTGTTATAGGCCTCGACGTAATCGGGTTTATATTTAATCGCCGACCGATAACATTCCAGCGCGGCTTCCAGTTCGCCTTGATCTTGCAACACGTTGCCCAGATTGTTATAGGCCTCGGCATAGTCGGGCTTCAAGGCCAATGCCTGCAAATAACTGCTACGCGCGGCGTCGAATTCACCGAGTGCTTTTTGCACGTTGCCGAAATTGGAGTAATAGACCGGCTGCGACGGGTCGGCGCGCAGGGCACTCTGGATCAACTGAGCGGCCAATTCGTTTTGCCCGGTCTGGTGCGCCATCACACCCAGCAGGTGCAAGGCATCGCCATGAGCCGGTTCGCGTGCCAAGATGGCACGGTATAGGACTTCCGCGTCGGACAAGCGGCCGGCTTGGTGGTGAGCCAAGGCGCGGTCGAACAAAACCGTCGACGGCGCTTGGCCCGCGGCAGATGCCGCTGCCACGATGGTAGTCGACGCGGCATCGGTTGCCGCTGCTGCGGACGGCTCGGCGCGCAAGCAACATTGCTTGTATTTTTTTCCGCTGCCGCAGGGGCACGGATCATTGCGTCCGGGTTTAGCGCTGCTCATGACAGGTAATGATACAGCCTGGGGTTAACATGGCTTCAGAGGGTCGCTTGGGTGTGCCCGAGGGTGCGTCAAATGCTCTTGCCACATGCCGATAAAAGCGGCGGTAAGATGCGCGGCAAAACGCGGCGCGTCGCATAGCGGCGAGGCGAGCAACTGGGTCCGCAGCCCGGCACGCAACACCGCGAGTTGCGCCGGATCGGCCGCAAATGCCTGGGCTTTGGCAATGTAATCGGCATCATTATCGGCGATCCAGCCGGGCAGTCCCGCGCTGCTAAGCAAACTTTCGCCGGCGTGGGATAAAAATCGGTCGCCGCGGCGGCTCAGCACCGGCACCCCCATCCATAACGCTTCCACGGTAGTTGTGCCGCCAGGATAAGGGAATGGATCGAGTGCGATATCGACCCGGCGGTAGGCGGCAAAATTCTCCAGGCGCGGCGTATAACCTTCCAGAATCAAACGCAACGGATCGATGCCGTGCGCGGCAAACCGTGCACGAGTCAGGTCTTGCGCCGAAATATCGGTCAGTTCTTTGGTTTTAAGCAGCAGACGCGATTGCGGCACCGCATGCAGCACCTTCGCCCACAGCGCAACGACGGCATCGTTGATTTTATTCAGCTTGTTAAAACAGCCAAATATGACGTGCCGATTTTCGCTCAGCGGCAAGGGACCGACGGCAATCTCATCTTTAGGCGGCGTAAAACACAGATAACAATCCGGCAAACGCCATGGTTTTTCGCTGAAATGCGCCTCTTCGCCGGCAGGCAGAACCTGCCGGTCGGCCACAATATAATCGATACTCGCCAGACCGGTGCTGGCGAAATAACCCAGCCACGCAACTTGAACCGGGGCCGGGAGCCAGGCAAAAACGGGCAAACGGTTATCGGCGGTATGGCCGGCCAGATCCACCAGAACCGCGATGCCATGCCGATGAATTTTTTGTGCCGCAGCTTCGTCGCTCAAACCTGCCAGGATATGCCACTGGGCAAAATACGGCTTGATGCGTGCGGTCAGATCGTCGCCAAACCCGCGTGTATCGTAGGCAACCAGTTCAATTTGCCGTGGGTCGAGGTGAGCCAGCACGTTCTCCAGGAAATAACCGACCGGGTGCGAGCGAAAGTCGCCCGATACCAGTCCGACGCGCAAGGGCCGTGCTCGGTTCGATCCGGCGTGGTTCTGCTCAGCCGACCAGGTATCGAACGGCCGGGCGCGTTGGCTCACTTGTTCGCCGAAACGGCGCGCTTCGGCGAGATACGCAGCCGGCTCCGGTTGCATCTCATGGTTTAAATGAAACAGCAGATTGCTATAGGCCACATCAAAATCCGGCTTGAAGCGCAGCGCGGTCCGGTAACTGTCCATCGCCTCGGCAAATTTCCCCTGGGCCGCCAAATCCTTGCCCAGGTTGTTATGCGCTGGGGCGTAGTCCGGCTTGAGCGCCAGCGCGAGGCGATACTGCTCAATCGCGGCGTCGAGCTGGCCTTGCTCTTGCAGGGCGATACCCAAACTGTTGTAGACATCGGCATCATCCGGCTTTAACGCCAATGCCGCGCGATATGCATGTATCGCTTCATCGAACCGTCCCAGTGCCGCCAGTGCCCGCCCCAGATTATTATGAGCCTCGGCGTAATCCGGCTTCAGGGCCAGCGCTTGGCGGTAATGTTGCAGCGCCCCTTGCAGCTCGCGCCGTGCTTGCAGTGCGTTACCGAGATTATTGTGCGCATCGGCCAATTCAGGCTGCAAAGTCAGCGCTGCTTGATAACTTGCAATAGCGGCATCGGTATCGCCGTTATCCTGGTATGCCCGCCCCAGATTCGAATGGTAAGCGGCATAGGAGGGGTTGGCCGTAATCGCACGGCGGATCAAATCGATGGCAAGCTCATGCTCGCCCGCCTGGTAGGCGATCACGCCCGACAAATGCAAGGCATCGGCGTGCTGAGGTTCGCGCTGCAGGATCTGCCGATAAAAGCTTTCGGCCTGCGCCAGGCGGCCGGCTTGGTGATGGCTTAATCCGGTTTGCAGTAAAACCGGGATCGTCGGTGGTTCAGGGGCATGATTCGTTTCCTTCAGCATGCAACACTGCTTGTATTTCTTCCCGCTGCCGCAGGGGCAGCTATCGTTGCGGCCAGGCTTACTCATGGCTTGATTCCACAGCGAGCGCCGCCGCCGAGTCAACATAACGTTGCCACATGCCGTTCAAGGCCTGCCCCAGGTTGGCCGCAAAACGCGGCGCATCGCATAACGGGGACGCCAACAATCGATCGCGCAACCCAGCCCGCAGTTCAGCCAATGAAGTTACATCCGCCGCATAAGCCTGCGCCCGGCGCACATAATCCTCATCGTCCGCGGCAATCCATTCAGGTAGACCCGCCGTCTTCAACAAACTCTCCCCCGCATGCGACAGAAAACGGCTACCGCGCCGGCTCAGCACCGGCACGCCCATCCATAGCGCTTCGACCGTGGTCGTGCCGCCCGGATAGGGAAATGGGTCCAGGGCGATATCAACGCGGTGATAATTCTCCAGATAAGAGGCTCGTACCGAAAAACCTTCCATCACAATGCGTTGCGGGGCAATACCCCATGCCGCAAAACGCGCTTGCGTCAGATCCCGTGCCGACACATCCGTCAGCTCTTTGGCTTTCAACACCAAACGCGACCCCGGCACCGCGTGCAGCACACGTGCCCACAACGCCACCACCGCATCGTTCATCTTATTCAGTTTGTTAAAACAGCCGAAGGTGACATAACCGTTGCTCAACAGCGGCAATCGATTCACAGCGATCGGATCCCGCGGTGCGGTAAAACATAAATAACAGTCGGGCAGACGCCACGGCGTTTCGACAAAATGGCTTTCTTCGCCGACCGGCAGCACTTGATCATCGGCCAGAATGTAATCGATGGCCGCCACCCCCGTGCTGGCAAAATAACCGAGCCACGCCACCTGCACCGGTGCCGGTTTGCGCGCCATTACCGGCAAACGATTGTCCGCGGTATGTCCGGCCAGGTCGATCAGGATCTGGATACCGTCATCATGAATTTTGCTTGCCGCCGCTGCATCGCTTAAGCCCAGCAGCGAATGCCACTCGGAAAAATGCTGTTTGATCCGTGCCGTCACCGCATCCTCGCCGGGTTTGGTCACATACGCCACCAACTCGAAGCGTTGGCGGTCCAGATGTGCCACTACGCTTTCGAGGAAAAACCCGACCGGATGAGTCCTGAGGTCGCCCGAGATAAACCCGATACGCAAACGCGCCAAGGATTGGCTGGTATCGGCATGGGTATAGGGCGCGGCACGGGCCGCGACGCGTGTGCCAAAACTGCTTGCCTGCGCCAGATAATCCGCCGGTGATGGCGAAGTATCGTTATTTAAATGAAACAGCAAATTGCTATACGCCGCATCAAACTCCGGCTTCAATTCCAGGGCTAGGCGGAAGCACTGAATCGCCTGGGAAAACTTGCCTTGGCTGGATAAATTACGCCCGAGATTATTATGCGAGATGGCGTAGTCCGGCCGAATCGCGAGCGCTTGCCGATAGTGCTCCATGGCCGCATCGAGCTGCCCTTTTTCCTCTAAAACAATGCCCCAATTGTTGTGAGCTTCGACATAGCTGGGCTGATATTGCAGGGCTTGCTGATAAGCGTAGATGGCGTCATCAAGCCGCCCTTGACTTGCCAGCCAGCGGCCGAAATTGTTATAGGCTTCGGTGTAATCAGGCCTATGGTCGAGCGCATAACGATAATGTTGTGCGGCGGTATCGATCTCACCGCTCTCCTCCAGGGTAATGCCGAGGTTGTAGTGCGCCTCGGCATAATCGGCTTTGATCGAGATCGCCTGCCGATAAAGTGCAATCGCCGCGGCGACATCGCCTTTATCGCGATGTATATTGCCCATATTGAAGTACGCTTCAGCGTAATCCGGCTTGAATTCGATCGCGCTCCGGTAGCTGGTCAAAGCCGCATCGTTGTCTTGCCGGGCCTGCAACGCATTACCCAGATTGTTGTGCACTTCCGCCATCTCAGGGCTTATGGCCAGCGCCTGACGATAAGACTCAATCGCGGCATCCAGCTCACCACACTCCTGCAGCACATTGCCCAAATTGACCCGAGCATGGATAAACTGAGGATTCAGTGCCAGTGCTTGGCGATAGTGGCTTATCGCCCGGTGCGCCTGGTGCTGTGCCTGAAACGCGCTGCCAAGGTTGTTATGCGCCTGCGCGTAATCGCCGCGGTATCGCAGTGCGTTCAGATAAGACTCAATCGCCGCTTCGTTTTCGCCTCGCGCCAGCAGCGCATTACCCAGGTTATTGTGGGCTTCCGGATAGTCCGGCTGCAAGACCAACGCTTGCCGGTAGTGGCCTATTGCCGCTTCCACCCGGCCTTGATCCTGTCGCACGCTGCCGAGATTGACATGATAGGCGGGGTTGTTTGGATTGGCCGCGATGGCTTGTTCAATCAATTGTGCGGCCGCATCGTATTGCTGTACTTGGTAAGCAATCACACCCAGTAAATGCAAGGCATCGGCATGCTGAGGTTCGCGCTGCAGGATCTGCCGATAAAAGCTTTCGGCCTGCGCCAGGCGGCCGGCTTGGTGATGGCTTAATCCGGTTTGCAGTAAAACCGGGATCGTCGGTGTTTCAGGGGCGTGATTCGTTTCCTTCAGCATGCAGCACTGCTTGTATTTCTTCCCGCTGCCGCAGGGGCAGCTATCGTTGCGGCCGGGCTTACTCATGGCTTGATTCCACAGCGGGCGCCGCCGCCGAGTCAACATAACGTTGCCACATGCCGTTCAAGGCCTGCCCCAGGTTGGCCGCAAAACGCGGCGCATCGCATAACGGGGACGCCAACAATCGATCGCGCAACCCAGCCCGCAGTTCAGCCAATGAAGTTACATCCGCCGCATAAGCCTGCGCCCGGCGCACATAATCCTCATCGTCCGCGGCAATCCATTCAGGTAGACCCGCCGTCTTCAACAAACTCTCCCCCGCATGCGACAGAAAACGGCTACCGCGCCGGCTCAGCACCGGCACGCCCATCCATAGCGCTTCGACCGTGGTCGTGCCGCCCGGAAAGGGAAACGGATCAAGCGCGATATCGATACGGTGGTAGTTCGCCAGATAGGCGGCCCGATGGGTATAACCGTCAAGCTGGATTCGATCGGCTCCAATTGCATGCGCCGCGAATCGTTCCAGCGTCGACGCACGGGCGGTGGTATTGCTTAACTCCTTGGCTTGCAACACCAAACGCGACTCCGGCACCGCGTGCAGCACACGCGCCCACAACGCCACCACCGCATCGTTCATTTTGCTGAGTTTGTTAAAACAGCCGAAGGTGACATAACCGTTGCTCAACAGCGGCAATTGATTCACTGCGATCGGATCTTGCGGTGCGGTAAAACATAAATAACAGTCAGGCAAGCGCCACGGCGTTTCGACAAAATGGCTTTCTTCGCCGACCGGCAGCACTTGATCATCGGCCAGAATGTAATCGATGGCCGCCACCCCCGTGCTGGCAAAATAACCGAGCCACGCCACTTGCACCGGTGCCGGTTTGCGCGCCATTACCGGCAAACGATTGTCCGCGGTATGTCCGGCCAGGTCGATCAGGATCTGGATACCGTCATCATGGATTTTGCTTGCCGCCGCCGCATCGCTTAAGCCCAGCAGCGAATGCCACTCGGTAAAACACGGTTTGATCCGCGCCGTCAACGCATCGTCCTTGAGCTTGGTGGGATAGGCGATCCATTCAATCTGTAGCCGATCCAGTTGTTTCAAGCTGGTCAGCACGCTCTCCAGAAAATACCCCACCGGATGTTGGCCCAGGTCGCCCGAGACCAAGCCTACCCGTAATTTTTTCCCGGCCGGCAAAATGCGCTCAACCGTCCAATTGCTGTAAGGCTGGGCGCGTGCCTGCAATCGCGTATCAAAAGCGCGGGCCTCTTGCAAATAGCGCGCCGGCGTCAATTGTGCGTCGTAGTTCAAGTGGAACAGCAAATTGCTGTAGGCCGCATCGAACTCGGGCTTAAGCTGTATCGCAGTGCGAAGATGCGCATACGCCGCCGGTAAATCGCCCTGGTGTGCCAACGCCTGCCCCAAGTTGTTATGGGCATCGGCATGGTCCGGTTGAAGACTCAGAACCTGCCGGTAACAGGAGATGGCGGCATCGGTCTGGCCTTGTTGCAGCAGCGTATTGCCGAGGTTGAGGCGGGCCAACGCATAAGCGGGTTCAAACTGCAGTGCGTGTTCGAAATGCGTTATCGCCGCAGCCGGCGAGCCTTGCTCCTGGAGCACAAATCCCAGATTATTGTGCGCCTCCACATAGGCGGGATGCAAAACGATCGCTTGCCGGAAACATTCGACGGCTTCCGGTGTCTGCCCCAGTTTGGTCAGTACGCGTCCCAATTGATTATGTAATTCGGCATCGTTTGGGCGATAGGCGAGCGCCTGCCGGTAGCTGCCCAACGCTTCATCGAAGCGGCCCAGATCGAACAAAGCCCGTCCGAGGTGTTGATAGGCCGGCACGTCACTGGGCTGGAGCGCCAATGCCTGCCGATAGCTCAGCACCGCGGATTCGAACGCCTGTTGCGCCATAAAAGCATTACCCAGATTGTGATGCGCTTGCGCATAGTCGGGTTTCAGCCGGATCGCCTGATGATAATTGACGATGGCACTCTCAAACTGACCCAATTCCTGTTGCGCATTGGCCAGATTGGAGTAAAACATGGCGTTGGACGGGTTGATTTCGATGGCCCGCCGGATCAATTTTATCGCCGCTTCGTGGCGCCGGGTCTGATAGGCAATCACCCCCAGCAGATGCAATACATCGGGCTGCCCGGGCTCGGTCTCAAGAATACGTTGATACAGCGGTTCAGCAGCGGCAAACCGGCCGGCCTGATGATGCGCCAAGGCATCGCGAAACAAGGTGGCGGTGGTAACAGGCTCAATCCCAGGCTTCGGCTCAACCGTGGATTCAAGCTTTGCCGCGGCTGCACCAGGAGAGTCGCAGCATTGTTTGTATTTCCTGCCGCTGCCGCATGGGCAAGGATCGTTACGGCCAATTTTACTCATCGGCCGGCTCCGTCGCTCGGGCCATGTGATGTTGCCACATGCCTTTGAATGCATCCTGCAGGTGCGCCGCAAAACGAGGCGCGTCGCATAACGGCGAGGCCAGCAGGCGCTGCCGCAACCCGGCGCGCAATAGCGTCAATTTCCGCCGGTCGGCCGCCAAGGTGCTGGCCTTGAGCACATACTCGTCATTATCCCGAGCCACCCATTCGCCCAGTCCGGCAGTCTGCAACAGGCTTTCGCCCGCATGCGACAAAAAGCGGTCGCCGCGCCGAGTCAGCACCGGCACCCCCATCCACAAGGCCTCCACCGTGGTCGTGCCGCCGGGATAAGGAAAAGGATCCAAGGCAATATCGACCCGGTTATAACAATCCAGATAATCGGCGCGTGGCGAGGAGCCTTCCACCACAATACGCTGCGCGGCAATACCGTGCGCCACAAAACGTTCAATTGTGCTGCGCTGCAAGCCTATCTCGTTAAGCTCCTTGGCTTTTAATATCAGCCGCGAATCCGGCACAGCATGCAACACACGCGACCATAACGCCACCACCTCATGGTTGATTTTACTCAGCTTGTTGAAGCAGCCAAAGGTGACGTAACCGTTGTGCAACAAGGGTAAATGGCCTACTGCGAGGTCAATTTGAGGCGGCGTAAAACACAGATAACAATCCGGTAAATACCAGGGCTGTTCGACGAAGTATTGCGCCTCGCTCGCGGGCAAAACTTGACGGTCGGCAACAATATAGTCGATCGCCGCCACGCCGGTGCTGGCGAAATAACCCAGCCATGCGGCCTGAACCGGCGCGGGTTTCCAGGCGAATACCGGCAAGCGGTTGTCGGCCGAATGACCCGCCAGATCCAGCAGGAGGTGCACGCCCGTTTGATGAATCAGCCGCGCCGCCGCGGCGTCGTCCAGTCCGATCAAACTATGCCAGCCGGCAAAGCGCGGCTTGATACGGGTTGTCAGCGCATCTTCATGCGCTTTGGTGACAAACGCCAGCAATTCCACCTGTTGCGGGTCCAGATGCGCCACCACACTTTCCAGAAAATATCCTACCGGATGCATCCGCAGATCGCCCGATACCAGGCCGATCCTGAGCGGCTGACCGGCCTCCGTGCCGCCGTCGGTGAACCATGCCGTGTAGGATCGTGCCTGGGCCGCGACATGCTCGCCAAAGCGGCATGCCACGGCAAAATAGTCGGCCGGTGACGAATTCGTATCGTAGTTCAGATTGAACAACAGGTTGCTGCGCGCCACATCAAAATCGGGTTTGAGCCTGAGCGACGTCTCAAGACTGGCACGCCCGATGTCGAAGCAGCCCAGATCCTGCTGGGCATTGCCGAGGCCATTGTAGGCTTCGGCAAAACCGGGCTTGAGCGCGATGGCTTGCTGATAAAGTGTAATAGCCGCGGCGGTATTGCCGCCTTCGCGATGTACATTCGCCATATTGAAGTACGCTTCGGCATAGTCCGGCTTCAGTTCAAGTGCTCGCTGGTAACTGACCAGCGCTGCCGCATCGTGTTGTTGCGCCTTCAGCGCGTTGGCCAAATTGTTATGCGCTTCGGCCAGTTCGGGATTTAAAGCCAGGCCTTGCTGGTAATACTCGATCGCAGCCGCGAGCTCGCCGCGCTCCTGCAAGGCATTGCCCAGATTGATAAACGCTTTGGCAAACTGAGGGTTGAGCGCCAGCGCCCGGCGATAATGCACCAGCGCCTCATCGGGTTGATGCTGGGCCTGCAAGGCATTGCCCAAATTATTATGCGCTTCCGCGTAGTCGGGTTGATAAGCCAATGCCGTCTTGAAGCAGGCGATGGCCTGCTCCAGTTGACCGCATGCCTGCCTGGCATTACCCAGATTGTTATGCGCCTGCGCGTAATCGCCGCGGTATCGCAGTGCGTTCAGATAAGACTCAATCGCCGCTTCGTTTTCGCCTCGCGCCAGCAGCGCATTACCCAGGTTATTGTGGGCTTCCGGATAGTCCGGCTGCAAGACCAACGCTTGCCGGTAGTGGCCTATTGCCGCTTCCACCCGGCCTTGATCCTGCCGCACGCTGCCGAGATTGACATGATAAGCGGGGTTGTTTGGATTGGCCGCGATGGCTTGTTCAATCAATTGTGCGGCCGCATCGTATTGCTTTACCTGGTAAGCAATCACGCCCAGTAAATGCAAGGCATCGGCGTGCTGAGGTTCGCGCTGCAGGATCTGCCGATAAAAGCTTTCGGCCTGCGCCAGGCGGCCGGCTTGGTGGTGGCTTAATCCGGCTTGCAGTAACGCCGGGATCGTCGGTGTTTCAGGGGCATGATTTGTTTCCTTCAGCATGCAGCACTGCTTGTATTTCTTCCCGCTGCCGCAGGGGCAGCTATCGTTGCGGCCGGGCTTACTCATGGCTTGATTCCACAGCGAGCGCCGCCGCCGAGTCAACATAACGTCGCCACATGCCGTTCAAGGCCTGCCCCAGGTTGGCCGCAAAACGCGGCGCGTCGCATAAGGGGGACGCCAACAATTGGTCGCGCAACCCAGCCCGCAGTTCAGCCAATGAAGTTACATCCGCCGCATAAGCCTGCGCCCGGCGCACATAATCCTCATCGTCCGCGGCAATCCATTCAGGTAGACCCGCCGTCTTCAACAAACTCTCCCCCGCATGCGACAGAAAACGGCTACCGCGCCGGCTCAGCACCGGCACGCCCATCCATAGCGCTTCGACCGTGGTCGTGCCGCCCGGATAGGGAAATGGGTCCAGGGCGATATCAACGCGGTGATAATTCTCCAGATAAGAGGCTCGTACCGAAAAACCTTCCATCACAATGCGTTGCGGGGCAATACCCCATGCCGCAAAACGCGCTTGCGTCAGATCCCGTGCCGACACATCCGTCAGCTCTTTGGCTTTCAACACCAAACGCGACCCCGGCACCGCGTGCAGCACACGTGCCCACAACGCCACCACCGCATCGTTCATCTTATTCAGTTTGTTAAAACAGCCGAAGGTGACATAACCGTTGCTCACCAGCGGCAATCGATTCACAGCGATCGGATCCCGCGGTGCGGTAAAACATAAATAACAATCGGGCAGACGCCACGGCGTTTCGACAAAATGGCTTTCTTCGCCGACCGGCAGCACTTGATCATCGGCCAGAATGTAATCGATGGCCGCCACCCCCGTGCTGGCAAAATAACCGAGCCACGCCACTTGCACCGGCGCCGGTTTGCGCGCCATTACCGGCAAACGATTGTCTGCGGTATGTCCGGCCAGGTCGATCAGGATCTGGATACCGTCATCATGAATTTTGCTTGCCGCCGCTGCATCGCTTAA
>Ga0302178_10003264_pt1 | contig 12310 bp, 11 predicted proteins | sample I_Palsa_E1_3_FD_198790 | JGI IMG/M metagenome (GOLD analysis project Ga0302178, IMG submission 198790) | Peat permafrost microbial communities from Stordalen Mire near Abisko, Sweden - I_Palsa_E1_3 | ecosystem: Environmental > Terrestrial > Soil > Palsa > Peat permafrost | place: Sweden... | reverse complement strand
CACGTCGGCAAGTACCAGGGCGAGGTCGTCGCTTCGAACATCCTCGGCGAATCGCGCGAGGCCCACTACGAGGCCATCCCGGACGTGGTCTACACCGACCCGCAAGCGGCCTCGGTGGGCGCGACCGAGGCCCCGTTCAGCGCGACCGCCCCGCTGGCCGACGTGGCCAAGACGGCCACCTACACCCACGCTTACGCCAAGTCCAAGGGCTTCTTGACCCTGCTGTCCGACGGCGACCGGCTGACCGGCGCCTACGCGCTGGGCCCCGAGGCCGGGGAGTGGATGCAGCAGGCCACGCTGGCCATCCGCGCCCAGGTGCCCCTGGAGGTGCTCCGCGACGTCATCCAGCCCTTCCCGACCTTCTCGGAGATCTTCGTGGCCGCGCTGAAGGCGCTGCGCCGCCAGATCGCCGACGGCAAACACCAGACCGAGGCCGCACCGGCAGGACAGAAGTCATGACCACGACATCGCCGGGCGGCCTGGCCGGGCAGACGGTCGTGGTCATCGGCGGCAGCTCCGGCATGGGCCTGGAAACCGCCCGCCGGGCCCGCGAGGAGGGCGCCGAGGTCATCTTGACCGGCCGCAACGCCGAACACCTCAAGCAGGCCGCGGCCGACGTCGGCGCGCGCGACACCGCGGCCTTCGACGTCACCGACCCGGCCGCCCTGGACCGGTTCTTCGCTGACTTCGCGGGGCCGATCGATCACCTGATGCTGACCGGGGGCGGACCGTACTACGCGCCGCTGGCCGAGCTGGACTTCGCCGAGGCGCTCCGGACCCTAGACGCGCACCTGCTGGTGCCGCTGCGGATCGGCCAGCACGCGGTGGGCAAGGTCCGGGGGGGCGGCACGCTGCTGTTCATGAGCGGCACCGGCGTCCGGCGCCCGGCCAAGGGCCAGGACATCGCGGCGTTCGGCTCGGCCGGCCTGCGCGCCCTAGTGGCCAACCTGGCCCTGGAGATCGCCCCGGTCCGGGTCAACCTGATCGCGGCCGGGTTCGTCGACACGCCGCTGTCGGCCCGGCTGCTGGGCGACGACCTGGACGCGCGCCGCGCGCAGCTACGCGCCACGCTGCCCATCGGGCGGGTGGTCGAGCCGGCCGACATCGCCGCCCTGGCCGTGCAGCTGATGATCAACACCGCGGTCACCGGGGCGACCTACGACATCGACGGCGGCGAGCAGCTCATCTAGGCGCGGCATTTAGGGGTAGCGGGGACGAGAGACCACGGCCGTTCGGCATAATTCAATATTTTTTCCGAACGACCGTGGTTCACCTTCCACGTCAGAAGGAGCCGGCCATGGAGTACCTGGTCACGATGACCACGCACGTTCCGGAGGGAACTCCGGAGGCGGCGGTCGACGACGTGCGCGCCCGCGAGGCCGCCCGGTCGCGCGAGCTCGCGGCGCAGGGGCATCTGCGCCGGCTGTGGCGGCCGCCGCCGGTGCCCGGCCAGTGGCGCACGTTCGGGTTGTTCGCCGCCGCCGACGACGGCGAGCTCGAGAAGGTGCTGGCCTCGATGCCGCTGCGGATCTGGCGCACGGACGAGGTCACCCCGCTCGCGCCGCACCGCAACGACCCCGGGCCGGGCCGGGAGCAGGCGGTCCGCGGCACGGAGTTCTTTACATTCTTCACCCAGGCCATCCCGCCGGGTACGGCCGACCAGGCGGTCCGGGACGCCGAGGCGGGCGAGGCCGAGCGCACGCGCGACCTGACCGGGCAGGGGCACCTGGAGCGGCTCTGGGTGCTGCCCGGGGCGGGGCGCGCGCTGGGCCTGTGGCGGGCGGACAGCAGCGAGCAGCTGCAGGCCATCCTGGAGTCGCTGCCGCTGTACGCGTGGCTGACGGTGCAGACCACGTCGCTGTCCGCGCACCCGAGCGACCCGGGGAACTCATGACGGAGAAGGTAGCCATCGTTACTGGGGGTTCGCGGGGCATCGGCGCGGGCGTGGTGGCCGGGTACCGCCGGCTCGGCTGGGCGGTGGTGGCCAACGCGGTGACCTTCGCGCCGTCCCCGGACCCGGATGTGATCGCGGTCGAGGGTGACGTGTCCCAGCCCGCTACCGCCGAGCGGATCACCCGGGCCGCGCTCGAGCGCTTCGGGCGGATCGACACCCTGGTCAACAACGCCGGGGTGTTCATGTCAAAGCCGTTCACCGAGTACACGGCGGCCGACTACGCCCTGCTGACCGGGGTCAACCTGACCGGGTTCTTCTGGCTGACCCAGCGGGTGATCACCGAGATGCTGCCGCGCGGCGGCGGCCATGTGGTCAACATCAGCGCGACGGTGGCCGAGTACTCGATCCACAGCTCCCCCTCGGCGCTGACCGCGCTGACCAAGGGCGGCCTGGCCGCGGTCACCCGGTCGCTGGCCGTCGAGTACGCCTCGCGCGGCATCCGGGTCAACGCGGTCTCGCCCGGGGTGATCCAGACGCCGATGTTCGCGCCGGAGAGCTACGCCGACCTCGGCGACGGGACGCCGCCCATCGGACGGCCCGGCCAGATCAGCGACGTGGTGGACGCCATCTTGTTCCTGGAGTCAGCGCCGTACGTCACCGGCGAGATCCTGCACGTCGACGGCGGCCAGAGCGCTGGTCACTTACGGTTTTGCTAGCGGGTGGCGAGGGCCAGGTCGCGGATCAGCGACAGGTACCAGCCCTGGGCGGCCAGCGCCGGCCAGAGCCGCATCGCGCAGTGTCCGCACAGGTAGAGCTCACCTAGCCGGTCCGCGCGGTACCTCGCCTGGACCGCCGGTCCGCACCGGTCACACGTCTCGTACATTTCGGGCCTCCCGTCACCCGGGTGCTTATGCCTCCACGTTCCCGCCCGGGGCAGGTCCGTCGCGCCCGGGAAACGCCCTAGCCGACCCCCGGGGCCGTGTGTCTCTTGCCCCCAGCCAGGGCACCCCGCCTGGGCCCGGGCGAATGACCGCTGATCGGGCTAACCGGGCAGGTTTCAGCCGGTCAGGGCCTTGGTGAGACGGCCCAGGATAGTGGCGACGGTCGCGTCGGCGGCGTCCACCACGCCGAGGAAGGCGGCGAAACCGTGGATGAGCCCCGGGCCGGGAACATAGTGGGTGGGCACGCCGGCATCCGCGAGGCGGACGGCGTAGGCGGTTCCCTCGTCGCGGAGCGGATCGAACTCCGCGGTGGCCACGATGGCCGGAGCCACGCCGGCCACGTGGGCGTGGGCCAGGTCGGCCTCCGAGGCGCTGGCCGGGGCGGCCGGCAGGTACTGCTGGTAGAACCAGGCCATGTCGCGGCGGGTCAGGAAGTAGCCCTCGCCGTTCTGGGTGATGGACGGGCTGGTCATGGCCGGGTCGGTAGCCGGGTACAGCATCAGCTGAGCGGCGAGCGGGATCTGCTTGTCCCGCGCCCGCAAGGCCAGGCCGGCGGCCAGCGACGCCCCGGCGGAATCGCCGGCCACGCCAAGCGGGCGCCCGGGATCCTCGGTCCACAGCCAGTGCAGCACGTCCTCGGCGTCGTCCAGGCTAGCCGGGAAGGGGTGCTCGGGGGCCAGCCGGTAGTCGACCGAGACCACCCGCGCGCCGGTCGCGTTGGCTACCCGGCGGCACAGCGGATCGTGCGTTTCGACGTCGCCGACGACCCAGCCGCCGCCGTGCAGGTAGATCAGCGTGCTGCCACGCGGGTCCAGCGGCTCGTACACCCGGACCGGCACCCCGCCCGGTGAGCGCTGGTCGGCCGCCGACGCCACCGGCTCCGGCACGTACTGCGGGCCGCGGCGGCTCAGCGCGAGCTGCCGGTAGTGGGCGCGGGTCTCGGCCGCGTCGCCTCGAACCAACGGGAGCAGCCCCTTGCTCTCGAGGGTGTCCAGGATGGCGCGGAACTGCGGGTCGAGTGGCATGTGTCTCCGATCCTCGGCGCCTGCGGCAACACGAGGATTCTCGCCGGTTCGGTGACCATGCCGCCACTACTCCTGGCCAGCCCCGCGCGGGCTGGCTACCCGGGCCCGGTGGCCGGGAGCCTCGGGTCCCGTGGGCCAAGCGTCGGCGGCTGGAGCGGCTGGCCTGGCCGGTTCCGCGGGTCCCTGCGTTCGCAGTGCGCTCCAGCCGAGGCGCCCGGTCACGCGGTCGAGCGCGTGCCCTACTTCTAGTCCCCGGTCGGTGATGGTGAGGCTGTTCAGGGACATGGAGTGCGCCCGGCTGCGCATCTTGGCGACATGCACGGCCCGGACTATCTGAGACTCGTCTTCGATGTAGCGCAGGTCGATGGTGTTGTCGAACAGGAACATCAGCCCGTCCAGGGAGTTGCCGGGCAGGCCGCGGACGCTGGTCTCGCTGGTGAGGAGCAGCGAGCTGCCCCCGGCCCGGATCAGGCCGACGAGGCTGCGCATATAGGCGGCGAAGCGGTCCTGCCCGGAATCGCGGTAGGCCGCCAGGTCCCAGTGGAAGCCGGCGGCCACGCTGGTCAGCTGGGCACCGGAGGCCTTGAAGGTGACGTACAGGCAGTTTTCTCCCCGGTTCATTGCCTCGACCAGCCAGCGGAGGCCGAAGATCGTCTTGCCGACGCCGGAGGGACCGGTGACGAGACTGGCGTCGCCCTGGCGCGCGCCGCCGCCCATCAGGTCATCCAGGCCGGAGATACCGCTGGGGACCTGACCGGACAGCGGGGCTTCCGGATCCGGGACCAGGGTCTCGACGCGCGGGAACACCTCCACCCCGCCCGGCCCGATCCGGAAGGTGTGCTTGCCCGACAGGTGGCTGCGGCCGCGCATCTTGATGACCCGCAGCCACCGCCGGTCGATCGGCTCGCGGGCCTCGTACTCCAGCTGGATGATGCCGTCCGCCAGCGAGAACACGACGTCGCTGCGCAGCTCCTCGGGGGCGTACTCGCCCAGCAGCAACAGCACCGTGCCGGTCCGGGAGAACCGGCTGGTCAGGTCATACAGCGCGCGGCGCAGCTCCCGCTTGTCGGCAAAGTCGCCCAGCATCTTGGCGCTGTCCACCACCACGATCGAGGGCTCCTCATCCAGCGTCTTGCGGACGATCTCCGATACCAGCCCCTCCAGGCCGTCCTGGTTCGACGGTCCAAGGAAGTCGCCCATATGGGGGTACTCGACCGCTGACCCCAGGGACTCCGGTTTGAAGAAGGCGAACTCCGCCAGGTGCCGGACGATCTTGTTATGTGGCTCGGACATCGTCGTGTAGTAGACACACCTCTGTGCTCCGCGCTGGCCCTGGCGAAGCACATCTGCTGAGCCAGGATCGTCTTCCCGGTGCCCGGCGCACCGGCCACGACCACGACCGACCCGGGCTCCAGGCCGTCGTTGAGGACCAAGTCCAGCCCGGCTATGCCAGTAGACATGCGCGTCAACGCACCTCACGCCCTTTCTCCAGCAAGCTGTTCACGAGCATGATGAGCCGCCGGTCGTCATAGGGCTTCGTCAGGACCGCGTCGGCGGCGTCCGCCAGTTAGCTGTCCCCGGTCGCGGCGAGGATCGGGATGCCTGCCGTAGCCGGATCACCGCGCAGCCGGCGGATGAACTCGACGCCGTCCATGACCGGCATCATGATGTCAGTCACCACCAGATCCGGGACCTGCTCCTGGGCTACCTTCAGCCCGGCGGCACCGTTCCCCGCGACTGTCACGGCATGCCCCTGCTTCTTCAGGGCCCGGCCGACCAGAAACCGCTCGTAGGGCTCGTCATCGACCACGAGAATCCTGGCCAAGCAACCCAGCCTCCTTCGTGGCGCTACCTTCAGTATTAGATACACTACTATTCGTAGCCAGTTGTTACAGAATGGTCATTCCAGGCCTCCGGCGGGGGCACTCCGGCTCCGGGATGATGGGAACGTTCGCGTTCCTGGCTGATGGCCGATGTGGTGGCTGGTCATCCCGGCTGCCATCGACCCGGAACGGGCCGAGCAGACCAGGCCGGAGTGCTCAGCAGCACAGGAGTCTCTACGGACACTCCGATGAGAAACCGAGGGCCAGGCTGGAGCCTGCCCGGACCGGATGCGGTCCATCCGAGCCGCGCGCAACTTTAACATGCTAAACGGTTACGAGCGGGCTTTAAATAGCATAACGAAGCCTATATCATCTTACCTGCTCGATTGTGGCACGATGCAGCAAGTCTCCCTTGGGCGTGTATTATGATAGAAGAAGAAATTCTGTGGAGCTTCACCAATGCGGCATCATTATGGAAATGCAGCCCCGTGGACTTTCCGCCCATGTCGACGACAGAGGATAGTCATGGTCCAGAAGACGATTCCGAGTGCTTTGCCCGCCAGTAGAGGGATTCCTGCCCAGCTATTCGCGATGCTGATCAGCTCGTCTGATGACGCTATCATCGTCAAGTCGCTCGACGGGATGATATGGACCTGGAATCAGGGCGCCGTGCGCATGTACGGGTATACGCCGGACGAGGCGGTCGGCCAGCCGATGACGATGCTGTGCCCCCCAGATCGAGTCGGCGAGATCGCGGACATCCTGGTCATGATCAGGAAAGGCGAGCGCGTCTCGCACTATGAGACCGTAAGGCAGCGCAAGGACGGCACCACCTTCCCCGCGTCGACGTCGGTGTTTCCGGTCAACGATGAGTACGGTAACACGATCGGCGCGGCCTCCATCGCCCATGACATCACCGCGCAGAGCCAGGCCCGCGGAGCGGAGGCACTTGCCATCCGGAACAAGGACATCGAGCTGGACAACCGGAATCTTACCAGCTTTGCCTACTCGGTCTCCCACGACCTGCGCTCTCCCCTCCGGGCACTATCTGGTTACAGTGAACTGCTGCTGGAAGAATGCGCGGATGCTCTCGGCGAAGAAGGCCGAGGTTACGCCGAGCGAATCGCCGCCGCCAGCAAGCAAATGTCCATACTCATCGAGGATTTGCTGGATCTCTCCCGTTCCACGCGAGCCACCATCCACCTCCAGACCGTCGACCTCAGCACCGAGATCGATGACATCGCCGCGCAACTCCAGCGCGAGGAGCCGGGGCGAGACGTTCGCTTCATTATCCAGCGCCTAGTCAAGGTACGGGCAGATCCCGCTCTCATCCGCACGGTCCTGCGAAATCTGGTAGAGAACGCCTGGAAGTTCACCTCTTATCGGCACGGTGCGCTAATCGAGTTCGGGACGACGCCGACAGAAGATGCCCCCATCTGCTGCTACGTGCGCGACAACGGCGCCGGGTTTGACCCCCTTGACCTAAACAAACTGTTCCAGCCATTCCAGCGGCTGCACGCGCCCAGCGAGTTCCCCGGCACAGGCATCGGCCTCGCCAGCGTCAGGCAGATCGTGGAACGTCACGGCGGCCGCGCATGGGCCGAGGGCAAGGTAGGCGAAGGCGCGACCATCTACTTCACCCTCAACGCCGCAGAAATCGATCGGCCAGCCGGGCCAGCCGGCCCAGCCGGGCCAGCCGGGCAGACCGGGGCGGCCGGGCAAACCGGGGCAGCGGGGGCGGCCGGACAGACCGGGGCAGCCGGACAGACCGGGGCGGCCGGGGCGGCCGGGCAGACCGGAGAGACCGGGGCGGTCGGGCAGACCGGGGCGGCCGGGCAGACCGGAGAGACAGGGCAGACCGGGGCGGCCGGGCAGACCGGGGCGGCCGGGCAGACCGGAGAGACAGGAGCGGCCGGGCAGACCGGAGAGACAGGGGCGGCCGGGCAGACCGGGGCAGCCGGGCAGACCGGAGAGACCGGGCAGACCGGGCAAACCGGGGCGGCCGCCTTATCATCCGCGGAGCATGCGCCGGGGAACTGGCAGTGCTGATCTCACGAGGCGACGAGCCGGCGTAGGTGCAGCGGGATGTCGTTGGTCTGGCCGATGTCCAGCGGGAAGGACGGACCGTTGAGGCCCTTGCCGAGCAGGTTCTGTACCTGCACTGGGCGCTGGACCGCGGCGTGACGTTCGGTATCTGGGGCGGGGCCACCGAGGACGAGCGGCGCGCGATGAGCCGCGCGCTGGTGCCACCGCGATCCTCGCGTTAGGCCGGGCTGGGCGGGCAGCCGCTGAGGCGGGTCGAACCGTCACTGCTGCTCCCGGTTCGCGGCGATGAACGGCCGGACGGCATCCCCGTGCTAATCGAGGAAGTCGAGTAGGGCGGCGCTGACCAGGTCGGGTGCTTCCTCGGGCAGGAAGTGACCGGTGGGCAGCGCGGTACCGCGGACTTCGGTGGCGTACTGCTGCCAGACGCTGAGCGGGTCGTAGGCGCGTCCGACGAAGGCCTGCGTCCCCCATAGGGCCAGGACCGGGCAGTCGATCTTCTGCCCGGCGGCGAAGCTCTCCTCATCGTGGATCAGGTCGGTGCTGGCCGCCGCGCGGTAGTCGGCGCACGAGCCGGCGATCGTACCCGGGTCAGCGAAGCAGCGGATGTAGTCATCCATGATGTGCGGCTCGATGCTCGCGCCCGGGCCCAGTAGCGGACCGATCAGGGACCGGACCCAGAAGCCGGGATCGGCGGCGATCAGGCGTTCGGGGATGCCGTTCGGTGCGGTCAGGAAGAACCAGTGGTAGTACGCCGTGGCCATGGCCCGCGTCACGTTGCCGAAGACGTGCCGGGTCGGCACGATGTCCAGGACCGCCAGCCGGGTGACGGCGCCGGGGTGGTCCAGCACCAGCCGGTGGGCGACGCGGGCGCCCCGGTCGTGGCCGATGAGCCCGAACTCGGTGAAGCCGAGCTGGCGCATGAGCCCGGCCTGGTCGCGGGCCATGGAGCGCTTGGCGTACACCAGCATGGCGGGGTCCGGAGCGGGCTTGGCGGAGTCCCCGTAGCCGCGCAGGTCGGCCACCACGACCGTGTGGTCCTCGGCCAGGACGGGCGCGACGTGGCGCCACATGAGGTGGTTCTCCGGGTAGCCGTGCAAGAGCAGCAGCGGCGGCCCGGACCCTTGGACCGCGCAGTTGACGGTGACGCCCTCGACGTCCACCCGCTGGTACTCGAAGCCAGCCAGTCGCGGCGGCGAAGCAGGTGCGGTCATGATCACATCGTGTCAGCCCGCGGGATCCACGGTGCTGACCAGGTCCGGACGGGGCGCACGCCGCACCTCACCGAGGCTGGCGACAATCGGCTCGCCGATTACGGCGAAGCGCCCGCGAGAGTCAACCCTGACGGCCACACCGGAAGTACGGGCATTACCATTTTCGATAAGTTCCGTGAATTCTTCGAAACCGTTAGCTCCTTCCCGCGGGTGGAGTAACGCGCCAGGCTGGTCATATTCATTAGGAAGACCTCGGCCGAATGGACTGCGGCCAGGATAATTGCGTCGCTAGGACGGCGAAGGAGAGCACGGACGCCATCCCTGAAGGACAAGACCGTGCTGACCATTGGCCGCGGCAGCGGGATCGCCCGGGCTATCGTCTAGCCCCGGCTGGACACGCCGGCCGCACCACGTGGACTTGGTCCGGCTCGTCGTCGCTGGCGCCAAGCGGCCGCCGGCTGGGAGGTCCGCGCAGTACCGTGGTCGGTGGTGACGCGCGAGGGTGCCGGAACGGGCACCGCGGGGGCGGAGGTGGGGTCGAGTGCGAGTCCGGGCGGGCGTGGCGGGCCTGGCCGCCGCCGTTTTTGGCCTCTGCGGGTGCGCCGCGGCCGGGTCCGCCCAGGCCCCGGTAGCGCAGCGGCAGGTGACCCCGGCCTCGAGCGCGGCCCCTGGCGCGCTCGCCGCCGCATCCTGGGCCGCGCCGTCGGCTCGCCCGGCGGTGTCTGCCGCCCGGCGGGCCAGTAGCCAGTTGGTCACGGTGACAGCAGCCTCGTACGGGGCGACGCAGGCGGAGCTCACCGCGTACCGGCGAGTCGACGGGCACTGGCGCCGGGTCTACGGGCCATGGATCGCGTGGATCGGGCGCAACGGGATGGCCCCGCCGGGCGCCAAGCGGGAGGGCGATGGCCGCACCCCGTCCGGGACGTTCGGCTTCGGGTTCTTCTTCGGGGTCGACCCTAATCCGGGGGTGCGATTCTCGTACCGGAGGATCGACGGGTTCGACGTCTGGGACGATGACCCGTCGAGCCCGCTGTACAACGAGTGGGTGGATGACCGGTACGCCGACGCTGGCGCCGCTCCCGAGCCGATGGACGTCTCGGCGTACGACTACGGCGCGGTCATCGCGTACAACACGGCCCGCACGCCCGGGCTCGGCAGCGCGATCTTCCTGCACATCAACATCGGCACGCCGACGGCGGGCTGCGTGACGTTGCCCGTGGGTGAGTTGCTGAAGATCCTGCGCTGGCTGAACCCGGCCGCATCGCCGCGGATCGAGATGGGCGTCGGTACGCCCCGGACGGCGCCGTGACGGCTGGCGACCAGGCAATTTTATTGCCGCGCATAACGAGATTTTCCGCGTTCGCCGGTTTACCCTAACGGTGTTGGCGCTTGGCCCGGTCGGCGCGGTGTCTCCGGGAAACCCGGCGCGGAAATGGGTGGGGATAGACATGGCGGGTAACCAGCTGCCGTCGGTTCAGCACATCGTCCAGCTCATGCTCGAGAATCGCTCGTTTGACCACATGCTGGGATTCCTGTATCCCAACTCGGCGAACTTCGAAGGCCTGACCGGCAGTGAGTCGAATACCGACGCAAGCGGCAATACGGTGACGGTATACCAGATCGATCACACGGCTACGGGGGCTTATTTCATGCCGGGCGCCGATCCCGGTGAGGGATACGCGAACACCAACGCGCAGCTGTTCGGCACCGGTGACCCGCCCAGCCCGCCGGTGGCGACCAATAATGGTTTCGTCACGAGCTTTGCTGACGCGATCAGCTATGACCAGCGCTCGAAGCGCAGCGTGCAGACCGGCACGACGCCCTCGCAGATCATGGGGATGTTCACTCCGGCCGGGCTGCCGGTGCTCTCCGGCCTGGCCGCCGGCTTCGCGGTCTGCGACCACTGGTATAGCTCGGTGCCTACCGAGACCTTCCCGAACCGGGCCTTCGCCTGCGCCGCGACGAGCCAGGGGCACATGAACGACGGCGTGGCGTCCTACACCGTGCAGAGCATCTTCGGCCTGATGACCGCGCACAACCTGAGCTGGAAGATCTACGGCTATAACGAAGAGCCGCTGACCCGGAAGAACTTCCCCGATACCCTCAGTGCACCCGAGACCTGTTTCGGGAAGTTCGCCGACTTCCAGTCCGACGCGGCCGCGGGCACGCTGCCTGCGTACTCCTTCCTCGAGCCGAGCTGGGGATCGACGGGAAACAGCCAGCACCCTAACTACGACGTCTCGCTCGGTGAGCAGCTCATCCAGGCGGTCTACAACGCCGTCCGCGGCGGTCCGGGCTGGCCTCAGACGCTGCTGTTCATCACCTATGACGAGCATGGCGGCCTGTACGACCATGTGTCCCCGCCGCTGGGTGCCACCCCGCCGGACACGACAACACCCGGCGATTACGGTTTCGACTTCACCCGCTTCGGGGTCCGGGTCCCGGCTGTCCTGGTCTCGCCCTTGATCCAGGCCGGCACGGTGTTCCGGCCGGCCGGGTCGACGCCGCTGGACCATACGTCGGTGCTCAAGACGATCGAGACGCGCTGGGGTCTTCCGGCGCTGACCGGCCGGGACGGCGCAGCGCCCGACGTCGGCGACGTGCTCACCCTGACGACCCCCCGGACCGATGATCCGCTGGCCAACGTGACCGCGCCGACCTCCAGCGGCGCCAACCCGGCGGTGGCCGAGGTGTCGCACATCCAGACGGTTGACGCCCAGCTCACCTCGCAGCTGCCCGTCCCGCTGGGCGAGTTGCATTCCGCACCGCTGCTAGCAAACCAGCAGACCCCGGCGGACTTCGACAACTACGTCAAGACCCGGACCGCCACCTGGAAGACAGCCAAGGCGCAGGGACACGCTCCGCGCGGCTAGGGGGCGGGGCGGGCCCGGCGCTCGGGCGGGAGCATGCGGTGCGCCATCTGGACGGTGACCGACTTCCTCGGGGACCAGACGCTTCGCTCCTCGTACGGCCAGGCGTAGGTCAGGCTCCCGTCGCGGATACAGTCGAGCAGCCCCGGCGCGCCGAGTTCGTGCGCTGACCACTCATAAACCTGCTGCAGCCTGGGCCAGATCACTCCGAAGTCGAGGAGGCGGCCGAAACCGAGCTCGTCGGAGAGGTAGTCGCCGACGCTGCCGGTGAGCGGGTACTCGTCTGGAAGGACCCGGGACAGCTGGAGGAAAATCCCGGTCATCCCGAGCCTCGGGTCGCCGAGGAGGGGAGCGAGCGGACGAAGCCACCCGAGCGAGATCCGGGGCGCGGCGACCAGCGCGTGCGTGTAGAGCACGCGACAGAGCACGACGTTCATGAAGAAGCGCTCGGCGGCGTTCTCCGACTCAGCCAGGTCGCGATGATCGAGGTAGGCGGCGAC
>Ga0302178_10003263_pt1 | contig 12313 bp, 11 predicted proteins | sample I_Palsa_E1_3_FD_198790 | JGI IMG/M metagenome (GOLD analysis project Ga0302178, IMG submission 198790) | Peat permafrost microbial communities from Stordalen Mire near Abisko, Sweden - I_Palsa_E1_3 | ecosystem: Environmental > Terrestrial > Soil > Palsa > Peat permafrost | place: Sweden... | reverse complement strand
AGTTGGCCAGGCCGAGCTCGGCGGCCCGCACCCCGGCCTGGAAGCGGGAGCCGGCCTCGAGCGCGGCCATCAGCTCGGCGACCCGCCGCCGGTAGGTGCGCAGCGAGGTGCCCAGCCGCCGGGCGGCCGCCTCGTCAGTCAGGCCCGCGCCGAGCGCCCGCAGGATCTCGCGGGCCTCGGGAGCGAGCTCGGGGATCTCGCCGCGCAGGCAGGCGCCGAGATCGATGGCCGCCTCCCAGGCTGCGGTGAACAGGGAATAGACCGCGCCCACCAGGACCGGGGACGTCGTCACGGTGTACTCGCGGCCGAGCGGCGACGGCGGGCCGGCCAGGATCGCCACCCGCCGGTCCAAGATGATCGTCTCGCGCGGCAGCGGCGCGGAACTGATCCGCACCTGCGCGCCGGCCGCGTCGAGCCGCCGCAGGTGCGCGCGCTGCGCCTCGTCGGCCAGCGCCAGCGGGCTCCACAGCTTGCGCACCGTGAAGCGCTCCGGGCCGGAGGCCAGCACCCGCCGGGCGATCGCGGACCGGGCTTCCGGCTGTGACCAGGTGGCCAGGTCGCGGGCCGCGCAGAGGAACTCCTCATGCACCACGTCGAACAGGTGCCCGGCCCGGGCGATGAGCTCCCCGTCGCCGCGTACCGTGCTGGTCTGGTCATCAGCCACCCGTCCAGTCTGTCAGCCGTCTGGTGGCCCGGCAAATGCCTGGTGGCCCGGCAAATGGCAGCAACCTGCCAGCTCCTCGCCGCGACCGCGGCCACGGGGCAGGCTGTGAGCATGACGAACACCACGAACACCAGCCCGCTCGCCGCCGCCTCAGGCACCTTCGCGATCGGCGGCGACCTGCCCGTCGCCCGGCTCGGCTTCGGCACGATGCGGCTGCCCACCGGGACCTTCACCGGCCCGGTCCGCGACCCGCAGGACGGGATCGCGGTGCTGCGCCGCGCCGTCGGGCTGGGCGTGAACCACATCGACACCGCGAGCTTCTACCGGCGCGGCGACGTCGTCGCCAACGACCTCGTCCGCCGGGCGCTGGCGCCCTATCCCGACGGCCTGGTCATCGCCACCAAGGTCGGCCCGATGCTCGGGCCGGACGGCACGCCCACCCGGCAGGCGACCCCGGGCCAGCTGCGCGCCCTGGTGGAGGACAACCTCCGCGAGCTCGGCGTCGACCAGCTCGACCTGGTCTACCTGCGGGTCGGCGGGAGGAACGCGCCCGGCGGCGAGCCGGTCGCCGAGCGGTTCGCCGCGCTGGCCAAGCTGCGCGCCGATGGCCTGATCCGGCACCTGGGCGTCAGCAACGTCGACGCCGCGCAGCTCGCCGAGGCCCGCGCGATCGCCCCGGTCGCCGCCGTGCAGAACGCGTTCCACGTGCACGCCACCGGGGACGCCGCGCTGCTGGCGGACTGCGCCAGGACCGGCACCGCGTTCGTGCCGTTCTTCCCGCTCGGCGGCGGCCACGACCCGATCGACACGACCCGCCTCGAGCGGACCGCCGCCCGGCACGGGGCGACCGTCCAGCAGGTCGCGCTGGCCGCGCTGCTGGCCGCCGCCCCGGTGATGCTCCCCATCCCCGGCACCGGCAGCCTGGCCCACCTGGCGGAGAACGTCGGCGCGGCCGGCCTGCGGCTCAGCCCGGAGGACCTCGCCAGCCTGGCCAGGTGACGGCGCGGACGCCGAGATTCCCCAGGAACGGCGATCAAGATCGCGGTCAGCAGGACCGTTCCGAACAGGCCCAGGGTTCGCGCGGCCCGGTTTCTGAGCTCCTGGAACCGGGCGATGGCATCGATCCTGATGGAGACCGCGAGGAACAGCAGGCCGATCAGCGAGGCGGCGGCGGTCTCGGCGACTTCGGCGAATGTGCTCCACGATGTCAAGCGATACTCAATCTTGCTGCGGGGGGGGGCAGCATGATCATGCACGGTCGATCTGATTCCACCCTTAACAGGCATGGCGTCCGGCTCGGCAGCGCCGAGATCGACGAGGCTCTCCAGTCTGTCCCGCAGATCCTTGACGCCCTGATCGTCGGGGTGGACGAACCGGGCGGTGGTTACTGGATGCCGCTTTTCGTCGTATTGGCCGGCGAGGCCACGGTGGACACCCCGCTGAAGAACACGGTCGGGAAAGCAATCCGGGACCACGCATCGCCGCGTCATGTGCCCGACGACATCATCGCGGTTCCTGTCCTCCCCCACACCCGCACCGGCAAGAGACTGGAGGTGCCTGTAAAACGTCTGCTGCAGGGCGCTGAACCGGCCGCTGTTGTCGACCCCGGCGCCGTAGACTATCCCGATGCCCTGGCTGCCTTCACACGCTTGGGCGCCAGGCGGCCCGCCGATGAATCCTGATCAGCGGTAACAGCGTTAGCCAGAGATTACCGACACGGTGCCGTCGCCGACGTTGGCGACGTAGACGGCACCGCGCCGTCGCCGGAGACAGCCACCTGACTTCCGCGGCTGGTGACGAAGATGACCGAGCTGCCCCGTCGAAACAACGAGAGCGCAGCCTGCACGAGCGGCAGCAACGCTGACCCATTGCATTGAAGCGCCTGCGCGAAGCGATGGGGTGCTCATGGCGGCGGCCATCGGAGTGAGGCTGCGGGTGACTCGGCCCAGATACCCCGATGCTTCAAGCTCTCGACAAGGCGGTCGGCATCGCGGGAAATGTGAAGTTCCATTAGTCTCTTGGCCCTCCTGGCGTCCTTGTGGCGCAGCGCCGCGATGATAAGCGGGTGCTCCTTGCGGGCCGCCTCGATCCCGCCTTCAATGGTTGCGTAGAAGCGAGTGGGCAGTTGCTTGACTACCGATCCGAGCAGCGTTGCGAGCCGGATGGAGTCTGCGGCTAGATTGATCTCGCGATGGAGCGCGTGCGCAAGGTCGGCAATTTCGTCCTTATCGTTCGCCGCATACGCGACCTCATATGCCGCCATGATCTGCTCAGCTCGGGCCAACTGTTCCGGGGTGATCTTCTTTGCGGCACGCCCTGCCAGTTCGCCGGCCAGCATCGCCTGCGCCCAGAAGAGGTCATGGATGTCCTGCTCGGTGAACGGGGCGACGACGAAGCCGCGCCGCGGGACCTGAGACACGAAACCCTCGTTGCTCAGGGTGAGCAGACCTTCGCGAACCGGCGTATTGCTCACCCCGATCGCCTCAGCGATGCGGTCCATCCGCAGAAAGTCACCTGGACGTACTTCCCCGGAAATGATGAGCTCGCGAACGTAACTGGCGACCTCGTCAGGCAGTGGCTGGCGCCTGGGGCCGTGACCTGAGGGCGCTGGCATGGGTTCAGCGGACATTGCCAACTCCTTTCACATTAAGAATATTGTGCGATACATGATACCTGCATCAGCACGCAACACCGGTGAAGCCAGACGGTTTGATGGCAGGCGAGAGCTACGCGGGAGGCCTTGGACCGTGCGCATTGGCGACACGCCGGCGCCGCCACGTTCATGAGGCCAGCCAGCCACCGTCCACGATGATCTGCTGGCCTGTCACGTAAGAGGACGCATCCGAAAGCAAAAAGACCGCTGCGCCACCCAGTTCTTCTGGTAGCCCCAGTCTTCTCATCGGGATCCGGCTCTCCATCCGCGCGAGCTCGTCGGGCTTGTCGACGACCTCGGCGGTCAGCTCGGTACGAAAGTAACCCGGTGATATGGCATTGACTCGCACGCCCGACGGCGCCCACTCCGCGGCCAGCGTCCGGACCACGCCGAGCACACCGGCTTTCGACGCAACGTAGGCGACGGCGCGCGGAATGCCGATCGAACTGCCGAGCGAGCCGATGAACACGTGGCTCGAAGGCGTGGCGCCCTCGCGGTGCCGCATCAGCTCACGCGAGAGCATGAACGGAGCAGTCAGGTTCACGGCCAGCACTCGCGCGAAGGCAGCGTCGCTGAACTCTCTTGCGTCCGCGCGGTGCGTTATGCCGGCTGCGTGCACCACGCCGTCGACCCGACGGTTGCCGAGTTCGCGCCCGAGGTCCGCGATGGCGGTGGGATCGGCGAGATCAACGCAATGGATCTGCGCCAGCCCTCCGGCTTTCTCGATTGTCTCTCTGGCCTCTACGAGCTGCGTTTCGGTACGCGCGACGAGCTCAACCGAGGCACCTGCTGCGGCGACGGCCGCTGCGATCGCGCGCCCGAGGCCGCGGCCGGCGCCGGTGACGACGACATTGCGGTTCTCGAGGCTAAACAGTTGAAGTGATAGCATATATAATATGTTTAATATACGGATCTCGGATTGTCAAGCCCCCGTAGGTAAGCAGGGCAGGCCCGAGTCTCGGTGCGAATTTTAAATATACGATATGTTTACCTTGGTACAGCGTCAATATGGGCGTCCCGCACGGCGTGAACCTCGACGGTGAGGGACGCCTCCACTTCTACTTCCACGTGGGCCGCGCGGTGGCCCGGCACTCGTGTGGCGCCTCTGTCCCCGGAGATCATTGATCATGTCCGCTCCGCTTGCTGCTCCCAGTCCATTGGCTGGAGACGCTGAGGTGCCGAGAGGCTCTGCGCCCGCTGTGCTCGCGGCGGCACTGCTTGGCTTTTTCGCCATTATGCTCGACGCGCAGGTGGTCAACGTCGCCCTGCCGTCGATCAGGAAGGACCTCGGCGGGGGTATCACCGGACTGCAATGGGTGCTGGACGGCTACACCCTCATGTTCGCTGCGCTGCTGCTGTCCGCAGGTTCGCTGGCCGACCGTTTCGGCGCACGCCGCGCCTTCGGGACGGGGGTGGCGGTCTTCATCGCCGCGTCGGCCGCCTGCGGCCTGGCACCGAACTTGGCTTTCCTCGTCGCGGCGCGGCTAATGCAGGGCGGGGGGGCCGCCATCATGCTGCCGTCCTCGCTGGCCCTGATCCGCGAGGCATTCCCGGATCCGGTCAGGCGGGGCCGGGCGATCGCGGCCTGGACTGTCACCGGCGCGGTGGCGGCCGCGTCTGGGCCGGTAGCGGGCGGTGCGCTGAACCTGATCAGCTGGCGGGCCATCTTCTTCATCAACCTGCCGGTTGGCGCGGCCGCGCTGGTCCTGCTGACCCGGTGGCAGCCGTCGGCGCGTCACGAGGTGCCCTTCGACTGGACCGGGCAGATCGCCGCAGTGGCCGCGATGGGCGCGCTCACCTTCGGCATCATCGAGGCGGGCGCCGACGGCTTCGCCGCCCCGAAGGTGCTCGCGGCGCTGGCGGTGGCGGCGGCCGCCCTGGGCGTCTTCCTCGCCGCCCAGGCGCGCGGGAAGCACCCGATGGTGCCACTTGAGCTGCTCCGCTCCCGCGTCATGGTCATCACGTCGGCGACCGGCTTCGCCTTCACGGCCGCGTACTTCGGCATGATCTTCCTCTACAGCCTTTACCTCCAGCAGCAGCGCGGCCTGTCGTCCCTGGACACTGGGCTGTTCTTCCTGCCCGCCAGCGTCATGTCCGGATTCGTCAGCCCGGTATCCGCCCGGCTCGCCGAAAGGTTCGGGCCCCGGCTGCCTATCATTGGCGGCCTGCTCCTGGGGAGCGCGGGCCTGATCGTCCTGGCCGTCATCACCCCGTCCGCCTCCGCTTGGCTGCTGGCCGGCCTGATAATTCCGGTCGGCATCGGGGGCCCGCTGATCATCCAGCCCACCACCACCGTCCTGCTGGATAGCGTCCCCGCCCACCGCGCCGGGATAGCCAGCGGCGTCTTCAACACCAGCCGCCAGCTCGGTGGCGCTCTCGCTATCGCCGTCTTCGGCGCCCTGCTCGCCAGCCGCGCCCACTTCGTCCCTGGCTTGCGCGAGAGCCTCGTCATCGCCGCCGCCGCATCCTTGGCCGCCGCCGTAGCGAACCTCGTGTCTAAGCCATCCCCGAGGCACTGACCAGCATCTCCCGATCCCGGCCGGCGGGTATCACGCTCCGGACGCCTACCAAGCGTAGTCCTCCGGCGCGGTTCGGAAGCCGGGAAAGATGTCGTCGAGCTCCGCGAGGACGGCATCCTCAAGGCGCAGGTCCAGAGCCTGGACAGCGCCGTCCAGCTGACCGGGGGTGACCGGGCCCACGATTGGGCTGGTGATCCCGGGCCGCGAAAGGATCCAGGCCAGGGCAACCTGCTCGGGCGGCACGCCGAGCTTGCCGCAGAGGGCCTCGTAGCGTTCCAGCTGCGGTCGGTGCCGCTCAAGCGCGTCCGCCTTCACGCGGTTCCCGTGCAGGCCTCCGTGACTCTCCTGAGCAATGATGCCGGCCAGCATGCCTCGGCCTAGAGGCGACCACGGGAGCACAGCGACCCCGTATGCCTGCGCCGCCGGCAGGACCTCGCGCTCGATGTCCCGGGCGACGAGGTTATAGAGAGACTGCTCGCTTACCAGGCCGAGAAAGTGCCGTGCCGTCGCTGTCTCCTGCGCCTGCGCGATATGCCAGCCTGCGAAATTCGAGGACCCGACATAGAGGATCTTGCCCTGCGCACGCAGGACTCCCATCGCCTCCCAGATCTCATCGAACGGCGTGTCTCGGTCGATATGGTGCATTTGATACAAGTCAATGTAGTCAGTCTGCAGCCGCTGGAGCGACAAGTCGCAGGCCCGCCGGATATGAAGGGCAGATAGGCGGGAGTCGTTCGGCCAGTCACTCTGCTTGCCGTAAACCTTCGTCGCGAGGACCGTACGCTCCCGGCGCCCGCCGCCCTGGGCGAGCCAGCGGCCCACGATGTTCTCGACCCGTTCGGTCCCGATCTCGAATCCGTACACGTTGGACGTGTCAATCAAGTTGATGCCGTGCTCGTGGGCGCGGTCCATCACCGCGAAGGACTCTGCCTCCGATGCGACCGAACCGAAGCTGTAGGTCCCGATCCCCAATCGGCTCACGAGCAGGCCCGAGCGGCCCAGGTGCGCGTATTCCATGTGATCATCCTGTTCTGATGGATGGCGTCAACGTGCCAGTTCGTCATAGGCGGCGCGCTCGAAGGCCTCGAAGACACTGATGAGGGCCGGATCCCAGAACGGGAGCATCTGGGTGAAGAAGACCCCGGTGACATCGTTGCGGGGATCGACCCAGTAGAGCGTGTGTTGCACACCTCCCCAGGTCAGCGAGCCCGCGCTGCGCCGGCCTGGCACGTCATTGAGGTTCATGAACGACATGGCGGTGTGCGTGAAGTCGGTATCTGGCAGGAGTTCCACATCGAGGCAGACGTCCGGCCGCGACGAGGTCAGGACGGGCGACGGCACCTTGACGTCGCCCGTTTGGTCCGTGTACGCCAGCCGCATCGTCTCGGCAGCGACGAGGCGTCTGCCGTCCAGCTCGCCGTTGTTGAGGATGAAACGCAGGAAGCGCAGGTAGTCGGTCGGCGTGCTGTAGAGGGCGTTCCCTATGTGGTAAAGCTCCGGTCGCGACGGCGGCCCGTGCTCAATGGGCCTGAAGCCGCCGTCAGCGGTCTTCAGACTGACATCGGCAAGCCGGTCACGGACCCCGTCTGCTTCGAACACCGTGCTGGACATGCCAAGCGGCTCGAGGATCTCATCAGTCACGAAGTCCTCGATGGGCCGGCCAGCCACCGTCGCCACGAGGTGGCCAGCCCAGTCGGTGCCGATCCCGTAGGCGAAGCCCTCACCTGGGTCGAAGAGGAGAGGGTACTTCAGCGACTCCCACAAGCCCGTCAGGTCGCCCGGAAGCCCGGTCTGTCTCACGTACGCCAGCATGAGCGGGGAGAAGATGTCGTAGGACTGGCCCTGCGTGTGGGTCAGCAGGTGGCGAAGCGTGGCCCGCGTCCGCGGGCGGCGGAAGACGGGGCCGTCCGGTGTGACGGCCTCGAGGACCTGCAGCTCGTCGAACGCCGGGTCGATTTCTCCGGCCGGGGTATCCATCGCCAGGAGTCCGCGGTCGATCGCGATCAGCGCGGCCACACTGCCGATCGCCTTGGTGGCCGAGAACAGGCGGAAAACGGTGTCAGCATCGGCGTCGCGGTCTGGGGTAGCCCGCCCGGCGGCGCCCTGCCAGCGCACCCCGTTACGGTCCGCGATGGCAGCGCAGAGGAAGGGGGCCACGCCGTCATCAACGGCCTGGCGGACAACCTGGTCGAGCCTGCCCATCTGGACTCCCGTCTCATGCATGCCGTTATGCCTCGTCGCCGCGGTGGAGGACATCCGACTCTGGCTCCCGGCGATCGATCCAGGCTCGCCTGGCGTCCAAAGGAAGGCCGACGTACTCGCTCATCGCCTTGGTCGCCTCTGGGGCGAGCTTCGCGCGGTAGGACGCGTCGCGTTCCACCCGAAGCGCCGCGGCCATGTCAATATCACGACCTCCGTAGACAGCGGTCTTGGCCATGGCGACGGCCACGGGGGGCAGGGCCGCCAGCTCACGGGCCAGGCGGAGGGCCGCGTCCAGCGCGTCTTCGGCGACCTCGTTCACCAGACCCTGCGCCAGCGCCTCTTCGGGGGTGAGAACGCGCGCGCGCATGATGAGGTCGAGCGCCCGCGCCGCACCCACCAGCCGGGCGAGCCGCTGGGAGCCACCCGCGCCGGGAATGATGCCCATGCGTACCTCGGGCAGCCCGATCCGGAAGTCGCCGCGCTGGGCAACACGGAAGTCACACGCGAGAGCGAGCTCGTATCCGAACCCCATGGTGTCGCCCCGCATCGCCGCGATGACCGGTTGCGGCAGGTCGCAGAGCCGCTCTAGCATCAGCTGCGCTCGCTGGTTACCCAGCGGACCTCGTTCTTGGATCTTCTGCTGGCCGGCCAGTATGTCCTCGACGCTGAAGTGCGTGATGAACTGGTCAGGGACCGCGCTCGTGATGATCAATGCGGCCGGGTGGGCGTGACGTGCCTCATCCAGGGCGCGCCCGAACTGGTGCAGCCCGGCCCCGCCCAGGTAGTTCATCGGCGGGTTGTCATAGGAGAGCACGGCGATGCGGTCGACAACCTCGACGTGCCAGAGCTGCGCATGGTCGGTCATGATGACTCCCAGGTCTCTAGGAAGGTGGACGGCGCTACTTCGGACACTGGCATGACCGGCTGCCGGAAGCGTCAGACCTTGATCGTGCCGCGGCCTTTCAGCTTGAGCATCTGACGCGCGTCGTCCGGCGTCGCGATGTCATGACCGAGCTCGCTCAGCATCCGGACGACCCTGGCCACCTGCTCGGCGTTGCTCTTGGCGAGCTCACCGCGGTTGTAGTACAGGTTGTCCTCGAGCCCTACGCGGACGTTGCCGCCGACGAGCGCCGAGGCCATACCGAAGGTCATCTGGTGCCGGCCGGCCCCGAAGGCGGAGAGGTAGTAGTCCTCGCCGAAAAGCTTGTCGGCGATGCTGACCATGTGCGTCAGGTTGTCGACGTCCGGTCCGATGCCGCCGAGGATGCCGAAGATCATCTGGATGAAGAACGGAGGCTCCGCGAGGCCTTTGTCCACGACATGGGCGAGGTTATAGAGGTGGCCGACGTCGTAGCACTCGAACTCGAACCGGGTGCCGCGCTCCTGGCCGAGCCTTACCAGGGTAGTCTCGATCTGGGTGAACGTGTTGACGAAGATGCTGCCGGCCGAGCGGAGGACGTAGGGCTTCTCCCAGTCGTATTTCCACTCGCGTTCGCGGTCGGCCGCCCCGGCAAAGTTGAAGTTGATCGACCCCATGTTGAGCGACGCAACCTCAGGCTCGAAGACCACCGCGGCCTCGAGTCGCTCCTCCACGGTCATCGTCATCGCGCCGCCGGTCGTGAGGTTGATGACCGCGTCGGTGCCGTGCGCGAGCGCGGACACGAACGGGCGGTAGTGCTCAGGGTGTGGTGACGGCCGGCCGTCCTCCGGAAAGCGTGCGTGCAGGTGCAGGATGGCCGCGCCTGCCTCCACCGCAGCCATGCCCTGCTCGGTCATCTCGTCGGCCGTGACCGGCAGGGCCGGAGACATCGACGGTGTGTGCACCGACCCGGTTAGCGCGCAGGAGATGATGGTCTTCTTGGCTCGCTTCACGTTGTCCGTCCTGGTTCCGATGTGTCTGGCGATCCGCGGCCCCGTCGCCGGACGCGGCCTGTTCCGCAGGACGCGCCGGGCAGACGGTCACCACTTGTCAACGTGGAGAACGGTGTCGAGCGGTTCGCGAGGCGCCGGCTTGAATGTCTCGCCCTTGTAGAACGCCGTAGGGATGATCGCGGCCTGGTGGATGTTGGCGGGCACGCCAAGCAGCTCAGCGACCTCCTTCTCCCGGCCAAGGTGAAGAGTCGTCCAGGCCGTTCCCAATCCGCGGGCCCGGGCCGCGAGCATGTAGCTCCAGGTCGCGGGCAGTAGCGACCCCCAGAGGCTGGCCTGATTGCCCGCGCGCAGCTGGCCTGCCTTGAGGCACGGGATGACCAGGACGGGCACCTCCCCCATGTGCTCGGCGAGATACTCGGTGCTGGTGCCCACCCGCTGCTGCACCTGTGACCGCTCCGGGTTGTCGCCGTGCAGCTTGGAGACGTAGGTGTCGGATTCGGCGTAGTTCTGCGCTCGCTCCAGGTAAATCTCGCCGATCTTCTTCCGCACCCCAGGGTCGACGATGACGATCCACTGCCAGCGCTGGCGGTTCGCTCCTGAGGGAGCCTGCAGCGCGATCTCCAGGCACTCGCGGATCAGTTCAAGGGGTACCGGCCGCGTGAGGTCGAGGCGCTTGCGCACGGCGCGGGTGGTCGTAAGCAGTTCGTCAGGCGTCAGCGGCAACGTAGTCACGGCTTGATTATTACATCTGCCAGACTGACTGTAAAGTATTATGTACGAAACATTCTACATCCAGACTGCTTCAAACTGCAGATTGCCTAGCACGACGACGGGCGGCGGAAGGAAGCCGAGACGCAATGAATCCGATATACAACTTCGAGGGCCAGGTCGCCGGATCTGACCCGTATTTCGTGACGGTAACGAGCCCCGTGCGGCAGATCCGGTGAATCGTAACGATCCGTCATGTCCTGGGGCTGGATCGGCGTGTTGCGCTTGAGGAACAAGAGGACTCCTGAGTAGACCGGCGGTTGTCTAGTCCAGCCGTCCGTCCAGGAGTCCGTTTTGTCATTGTCGCAGGTCAACAGGTGTTTGTCATGCCGGTGCGGAATCAGCGTCGAAGGGCTGCTGCCGCATTTGGCCGGAGTCGTCACGGAGGCCGCGGGGCTGGAGGACGGCAAACTGCGCATCTGGGCGCACTCCGGCGTGGACGGCGCGAACTGCCGCCGGTGCGGCCAGTTCTCGGAGCGAGTGCACAGTACTTACTGCCGGCGGCTGGCCGACGCGCCGGTCGGCGGGCACCCGGTGATGCTGTGGCTCGGTGTCCGCCGGTTCTTCTGCGGAAATAACGAGTGCAAGGCGGTCACGTTCGCTGAGCAGTTCGAGGGGCTGACCTCGCCGCGGTCACGGCGGACGCCGCCGCTGGCCCGGATGCTGACCTCGATCGGCCTGGCCCTGGCCGGGCGGGCCGGGACCCGGCTCGCCTCCGAACTGGACCTGCGCGCCAGCCGCGCCGGCATGCTGCGCCTGGTCATGGCGCTGCCCGACCCCGAAACCGGCAGCCTGGCGATCCTCGGTACCGGCGACTTCGCGTTCCGGCGCGGCCGGGACTACGGCACCATCCTCATCGACGTCGAGACCGGCAGGCCCGTTGACCTGCTCCGCGACCGAGAGGCCGGTACAGTCGCGGACTGGCTGAAGGAACATCCCGGGATAAAAGTGATCTGCCGGGACCGCGCCGGCGCCTATGCCGACGGAGCCCGGCAGGGAGCGCCGGACGCCGAGCAGGTCGCGGACCGATGGCACATTTACCACAACCTGTGCGAGCACGTGGGCAAGGCCGCGGCCCGGCACCGCTCCTGCCTGGAAGAACCCGCCCCCGAAGAACCGGAAGAACCCGCTGTCCCCGAGGCACCGCAAGCCCCTGACCTGCAGCAGGCCGCGATCGAGGCCGCTGCCCGCCGCGTCGGGGAATCCGCGCTCGCGGTCCGCACCCGGCAGCGGTACGACCTGGTCCAGTCCCTGAAAGCCCAGGGCAACGGCATCAAGCCGATCATGCGCGAGACCGGACTCGCGAAAGAGACCGTCCGCCGCTTCTACTACGCGGAAGCCATCGGTGAGTTGCTCGCCAAGGTGAAAGACGGCCGCCCGTCAATCCTGGACGAGCACAAGCCCTACCTCCACCAGCGGTGGAACGACGGGTGCACCAACGTCACCCTGTTGCACGCCGAGCTGAAAGAACGCGGATACAAGGGCAGCTACGGCACCATCCGCGACTCCATGCTCCCGTTCCGCGAGGCAGGAGCCGCCCCGCCCGCCGTCCCCGGCCCGCCCAAAGCCCGTGACCTGGCCCGATGGATCACCGCCGACCCGGACAACCTCGACGACGAGGAGAAGGCCAAGCTC
>Ga0302178_10003261_pt1 | contig 12326 bp, 25 predicted proteins | sample I_Palsa_E1_3_FD_198790 | JGI IMG/M metagenome (GOLD analysis project Ga0302178, IMG submission 198790) | Peat permafrost microbial communities from Stordalen Mire near Abisko, Sweden - I_Palsa_E1_3 | ecosystem: Environmental > Terrestrial > Soil > Palsa > Peat permafrost | place: Sweden... | reverse complement strand
TTCGCGTCCCTTTGCTCGGCACGTTCTTTAGCCGTCAGCAGGGCATCGCTCGACCGATAGTTGCGACATGTCGGATCACAACGCGGACCACTCAGCGCAGGCTGATATGACGCCTGCCATCGATGCCATTCAAGCAACAAGGTTTCGACCTGTTCAGACTCATCAAGCGTCATTTCACACCCCGAACCGTTAGATAAAGCCTGTCCAAAATTATACCACAAATTAGGACTACAAATCACTCTACATCGTTGAATCAACTACACTTTCATCTCACATCCTCCCTATCGCCCATGCCTAAAAATTTGTAATCAATGCCGCGCTCACCCACCTCCCGCGACAGCCTGCGTTCTGCCGCATCCCTGTTTTTGCGGTGGTGGAGGGCGGGTGGCTTTGGTCTGCGCGCGCAATGCCATGCCATCATCAGGACCATGAACAGGGCCATTGAGATAGCGCCGAGGGCGTAGAAACCTAGGGCGAGGAGGAGGGTCATGGCTTGGCCTTGGTTTGGGCTTCGCGCCATTTTTGAATAAACTGTTCCGCCCGCTCTCCGTGTTGCTCGCGCAATCGAGCCTCAATAGTTGCCCTAGCGTCGCTCATAGACTCCGGAGCGCGCTCCGCTACCATTTCTTTCCAATGAACTTGCGTGAAAAGATGGGCCTCGGTGTAAAACAAATCGTGTTCGCCATTTGCTTTGTACATTTCCAGCATAGCGAGGTGTTCGTCAATGGTGCTCACAGTTTTTCCTTTGCCCGCGCAGCGTCTATGGATTGGTCTAGATCGATATCATTGATAACCAGGTTATCCGGAACAAGCCCGACGAATAATCCACCCATGTCTATGGTGTCGAGATCGCGTCGGCGCAGCCACCGATACCGCTCTGCATCCTCCCGCAGTCGCCGCACCTCTGCTACAAGCTCAAGGATTGCGGTGGGGTTGGCGGCGGCACAGTAGGCGGCATCTTCATCCCATGCGAAATATCCCTCGTACCCATACTCGCCTTTGATGAGTGGCTGTCCAAGGGAGCCGACCAAATCACCATCGCCGCCATCGGTCCATGGCCCCTCACTCGCCGCCTTCGCCAGCCTCTCAAGTTCATCGAGATTGATGGACACGCCGGCCTCACTGATAGTTGATAGCGAAATAAATCACATAGAACCACGAGAACATCCCGTGCAAGATGGCCCACCAGATGCTGTGCCATTTCGCGTAACTCATTACGATCGCAAGAGCAGAGCCGAAACTGATACCTTCTTTCATGCTATTTCCTCTTCAAGTTGATTGGCTACTTCCCTCTTCATCTCCCGCACCTTCGCCCGGTAGTGAGCTTTCATTTCGATGATTTCGGCGATTGTGAGTTTTAGAGGTTCGTGCGGACCCTCCAGGCGCTCGACTTCGGCGAGACCGATCTTCTTCACCAGGTTCACCCGATATGCCACCAAGAAGCCGGATTGATGGCGGTTGCACGGTAGACACTGCTTATGGACGTTAGCCGCGTCAAACCGGATGGCCGGGCTCGAACCGCGAGACAAATAATGCCCCGCGTCCCATTGCCCGCGCCACGTTGCCGGGCGGCCACACGAGATGCACGGTAACGCCGCATCCCTGAGTCTGATGAATGCATTGAACGCCGCCTGCAATTCCTTCAGATGCGCGCCGCGAGTCTTTGCCTTCTCTAAAGCCTCGCGGAGGGATTTGCGCTCGATCTTCGCTGCCCTCGCTTGCTTCGCTGCTTTTTCTTTCGCTGTGAGCGCGATCGCACAGGGGACGCTGCATACTTTGGCCATGCTGCTCATGGGCGTATAAACGCAGCCGCACTGTCTGCACTTGCGGGGCTTGATTGAGGCGCGAGCTATTCCCATCCCGTCACCTGATAATGGTTGCCGACGATGTGCTGAAGGATGGGTTTCTTCTCTTCTTCCCAGATGCACTCGCCAGCCTCGTTTAGACGCTCACCGCCTTGTGCCCAGCGCGTGACGGCATGCCAGAAGGGCGAGCGTTCGCCGGGTTGCTTGTCGGCCGGATCACCTTGGCGATTCAGCACGGCAGGTCCGCAGTGCGGATGCATTTCGAACGTCCAGCGCTTGCCCTTGGCGTCGGTGATATGACGGGTCGGTCCAGCCCATGAAATGTGAAGGAAGTCGTTCATAGATTCCTCGCTTCCGCGCGCCGCGTACTCTCAATGGTCCTCCAGGCTTCAATCTTCGCCTCTGCTGCCACCATCAGCCAGCGCAATGCCTCTTCCTTCTCGGTGGCCTGCTGCAGCGCTGCGAGCACTTCGATATAGCCATCGTCGGCGTAGGCCTCCCTTTCCTGAATGGCAGCCGTCTTGTGTCCGCGAATCTCGGCGGCGCGCATCAGCAATGCCTTCTTGCTCTTGCGGAAATTTTCGAGGTAGACGCGTTGGGCCTTGGCGTTGGCGTAGGGCTGTGCATTATCTCGAATGAAGTCCAACGCGCGAAAGATGTTGATCTGGCTGTCGTCGTCGCTCATGCTGCTTCCTTTGCAAAAAGACCGTCTACCAGTTGAATGCGATTGCCGATATGGCGCATGACGTTGACGGCCATGCTGTTCCCGATCGCCTTATATCGGTTTCCATCTGCCGCGCGCTTGCCGCGAAAATCAACGTTCGTGTACGAGTCCGGGAAGCCCTGCAAGCGCTCGCACTCCATGGGCGTAAGGCGTCGCACGGCGTACTCGGTAGCTACATGCATGTCGCTTTGCTTCGCCATCGTCGGCGCAGGCATGCCGGGCTCGACGCGCGAGCGATTTGTCTTGCTGGTGATCTGCTGAAGATCGAAGGCAACGGCCTGCACTTCAGCTCGCGCTTCTATCGTGTATGCGATGCCTGGTTGCACGCCAACGCCATCAGGGCCACTAGCGGGGTTCTCGCGCGTCGCGGTCGCCTGAATTGCGTATGAGACGGGGACCAACGGCGTGCCGCGCCCGGTTCCGTCTTCGGATGCATCGAAGCCTTCAGCCCGCAATGAGTGGGCGACGAGCAGTGTTTCCGTCTCGGCGTCGATGCGCTGGTTCGATGTGGTGAGAGCTCGTGCGACGCCCGGAATCAATCCTCCGTCGCACTCGAAATCGGTTCCGAGTCCGCCACCGCCTTTAGTGCGCGCGCTAAGGGTAGGGGCAATTCCTTGCGCCGCTTCGCGGCGCGGCGCAGGATGCCCGAGCAGGCTTTCGCGCTCAAAAAGTACCGCTGCGGCACGTCGCCAGTCTCCAAGATATCCGACAACGAACACACGCCGGCGTCGTTGAGGGACGGCGCGAGAGTGTGATTCCACTCGGACGTATTGAGCGTCAAGAACGCGGTAGGCGAACCCATACCCGAGTTCTGCCAGCCCTCCGAGGAGGGTTCCAAAATCCCGTCCACCGTTTGATGACAGGACGCCGGGGACGTTTTCCCATACCAGCCAGCGGGGAGCGTAGCGCTCAGCAATGGCAAGATAGGTGAGCATGAGGTTGCCACGAGGATCAGCCAGTCCCTTTCGTAATCCGGCGACGCTGAAGCTCTGGCAGGGAGTTCCTCCGACGAGAAGATCGAGAGTTGCATCGGGCCATTCCTTGAATTTGGTCATGTCGCCCATGTTGGGGACGATCGGGTAATGATGGGCCAACACAGCAGACGGAAATGGCTCGATCTCGCTAAGAAACTGAGCGCGCCATCCGAGCGGATGCCAGGCGCAGCTTGCGGCCTCGATTCCACTGCAAACGGAACCGTATCTCATGACTGACCCACCCCCGCCTTCGCATCCCTTGCAGCCTTAGCCCGAACCTCGGTGTTGAGGGTGGATTGGTTGCTGTCGGCGATCAGCCGTGCATCTGTTTCGCGTGCGGCGTGGGTGGTCATGGCGGTGTCGGCGATCGAATAGTGTTTCGGATCTTTGTCGGCGTGCAATGCCTTCAGTCGCGCAACGTGCGGCGTCAGCGCATCCAGCATTTCGAGATAGCCCCCAGCCACCATGCGGTCGTCGTTCAGCTTGCCAGCAGCTTGTGCGTCGACCAGGATGGCGAGACAGGCGAGAGCGTGTGCGAAGTGGGGCAGACCGCTATCGACATCGTTGTCCTGACCTTCGAACCACTTGGCCAGGTGTCTCTGTGCGGCGTCCACATAGATCGAAGCGCGCACGCCAGCGACGCGCCAGTTCGAGCGGCCATACTTGAGCATGCCATCGAGTAGGCCAAGGGAACCCATTGCAGAGGCGGTAGCGGGCCAGAGGTGGAGCGGTAGCTTTCCGCTTCCCACGATGTCTTTAGGGTTGCTTGGCTTCATTTCGCTTTCCCGCGTCCAGCGCAGTTCCGACATGCGAAACATCATGTGCCTGCCGTCATCCATGGCAACGCATGCGAGATCCCCATCCAAGCGCGTAACAATGCCTTTCCCTGCGCCGTGGATATCCGTTACCAGACTACCCGGCAAAATTTCCTCTTTCACGCTGACTCCGATACCAGGTCTTCAATGTTGTGAAAAGCCATCCCCATGCGCTTGGCCGCGATCTTTTCCATCGTTGCACCGTCCGAGGCTTCATGACCGGGGAGCAGGGCGATTGCGGTGCACCCACGCATCGCTTCAAGGTCTGCGACGATGCACGTCAGCCAGTCAGTGCCTGGATCGGGGTTCACGTCCACCGGGTTGACGACTTCCCAACCAAGAGAGCGCAAACGTGCTGCTGCCTCGTTGAAAGCAGGAAAGTTCAAATCCGGCTTGCCAGTCATAGGGCCGGACACGTACACCTTCTTCATTTGGATTTCTCCTTATCCGAAAGCAAATCCCAAAAGTTCTCATCAACGAAAGCAGATATCGCTGGATCGATCGACACCTGCGAATTCACAATCTCAGCCGCAACTTGCACCGCCGGCCCATCCACAGCAACGAACTGGGCTAGTGCTGCAGATTGAAGGGCGATGGCTAGGCGTTTGAAGCGATCTAGACTCGTGTGAATTCCGGCGTCCAGCATGAGGTCGACCAGTTCAGCGGTCGTGTATCCGATTACTGTGGGTATGGTCATGCGACCTCCATTAGCAAGTCAGTTTGTCTCTGGCGCTCGGCCAGCAGGCCCTGATACGCGGGATTGAGTTCGCATCCGGCAAATTGATAGCCAAGAAGTCCTGCTGCGACGCCTAACGATCCACTCCCCATGAACGGGTCAATTACAATTCCGCCAGGTGGCACCGAATAGCGCAACAACGGCGCGATGATTCCGAGCGGTTTCTGCGTAGGGTGGAGCGCGTTGCCATGCTCGTTTGCGACTTCAATCACGCTGGTTTGCAGGCGCGGTCCGCCGTCCTCACTCACATAGTGGCCAGCGTCGATATGACCGGTATGCGTCGGGCGCGTCTTGCGGCGCACTGTCTTGGCGGTCGCATCGAGCGTGAATTGAGGGTCTTCGTAGACGTCGGCCCACGCACCTCGGTAGAACTGCACCGAATGCTCATGAACGCGGCGGAAACGGTCGTTCTGGAAGCCGGTCCCATTTTGCTTCTTCCATACGATGTCTTGCGCGTACTTGAAGCCGTGCGCTTCCATCTCGTCGAACAGCGTCGCCATGAATCGCATGCTGCCGAAAACCCAGATCGACGAAGCGGGTTTCAGGACTCGCGCAACCTGCACGATCCAGCCTTCGCAGCGCCGGTCCCATTCGAGCGACGTGTCACCATAGGGCGGATCCGTAATGGCCGCATCAGCGACGCCAGCAGGCCACGACGGCATCACTTGCCGGCAATCTCCAAGGTGGCACTTGCCTAACCATTGGCTCACGCTGCAATCTCCTCAGGTTCATCCCACAGGTGGTGAATTACCCGACCAGTTCCAGCAGCCGGTGTCTGAACGAGTCCGAGAGCCGGCGCAAACGGGTTAGCCGATGACCTTTGATTGCGCGCACGTTCCCGACGATTTTTCTCTTGGCGGGTTTGGACGGGAGGTTTGGGGGCATCTTCTCCAGTGCCAATTGCCCATACCGGCGTGTGGTTTCCGGTCCGGTTTAGGCGGCACCATCCGTCGATCCGAAATTTCGTACCGTGACCACCGCGCATGGTCTGGCGGATTCTCGGCCAGGATGCGCCAGTCAATGCCGACAACTGATGGCAGTTAAGAGGGCCGTTCTCGTTGAGCGCACGAGTTATGCCTTCCTCGACCCATCTGTATGAGGACCGGCTGCGACTACCGCGAGACGGCAAACCAAGGTCGGCAATGCGGCCCATGATGGCGTACAACGTTCGATTGGGTAGCAGGTGGGCGTTTGATTTGATAGTGCCGGCTGCCGCCCACATGCTACGGAGAATTTCCGTTTCCTCTTTGGTCCACTCTTTGCCTTTCATGCTGCCTCCTGATGCTCGGGCTTCCAGTACTCGCGCTCGACCAGTTCAGTCGCCGCGGTAAATTCGCCAACGGTTGTGAGTCTGATTTGCGCTGCCCACAGAGACAGCGCCGTCTCGACAGCATGCAATTCGGAATCAGAGGCAAACAGAAGTTTCCCGTTGTCACGGTAACCCGGCACCATGCGCTTCATGGCCTCTTGCGCTTCGATCAGTGCGGGCTTGGCTTCAGATCCGCAACCCCCTTGCGCTAGCAACCACGCCTGATTGATGCAGTGCGAAAGCGTGTCCCATTGATCGACTGTGCCGACACCACGCGCCACGGCATCAAGCGCCGTCAAGGCGGCAAGATCAAACTCGGAGGCAAAGGCGTCATCCACCGGTTTGCGAAGCACCTTGAATCGCTCGAGCGCGATCATGCAGGCGTTAGGATTGACGTACTGCGGCGCGCGCTTTTTGTGGCGCGGCTTTTGCGACTTGCTCATATCTCCCCCATCAAAATTTCGTCTGCCCTGGATTTCATGGTTGGCGCGGTGCTCGCTTGTTTAGCTCGCGCCGCCTCCTGAAAGCCAACGAGGATCTCTTTCGCGCGGAATACCGGAGGCGTTTCGACATACGCGTCAGCAGGCAGACTCCACACCGAATCTCCACGCGTTTCCGCTTCGACCTGTTGAATGATCTTGCCGCGCGAGAGCATGCGCGCCAGCGTCTGTCCGGCGCTGTGCAATTCGGATTCCAGGTACTCGGCTATCTGCCAGCCGTAGGCGCCACGCGGACGCGAGGAGAGATAAGCAACAACCTTTGACATGTTCGGTGCGCCCATTACTTGGCCTCCCACTTGCTGCACGTATGGTTTCCACCAACGAAGATATGGATGGGCAACTTGGCGCAGTTGCGCAGACCGACCTTGTAATGCTGCTCGTTGCCGGGTTCGGTCGTCGCGTGCTGGCAGTGACGGCAGATGCGTTCGGTGGTCATGCGGCACCCCTGTGCTCGATCAGCAACTTCTCTACGACGCCTTCAATGCCAGAGTGCGTGACCTGCAGCAGGGGCTTGTCCGATCCGCCCAGCATTACCGCTTTGGCCGCTTCGGGTTCGCCAATCAGTGTCGGTGGATCCGATTCGAAACCAAGCTGGTTGTTCGACGCCTCGTAATGCCCGATCAGCACGCGCTGATATTCGGGAATCTCGCTGCGCATCCGATAACCGCGATAGCGATTGACGAACTCATTGCGAATGAACGGCCATTCGTCTTCTGTCTTCCGGCCCATTTCCGACCAGCCACCCATGTCGGAAATCACGCGATGGATAACAGGGTCATCGAATACGACGCTGCGGCCCGTTCCCACCTGGCGTACACCGCGATCAACTTTCGACCATGCGACGAACGCAGCATCCTGTGTCGATCCCGAGAGCATCTTCACGACGTCGGCGGGCTTCGGTGAAAACTGACCCGTGTCCGGATTCACGCAATGACGATTGAGTGCGTCGGCAACGGCGCGATAGTCGTATGACTTCAATGCCTCCCACCACACACGGCCGGCGAACTCCGAAAAGTCCTTGCCGTAAAAGGCCTGCACGTCGCCCATGAGAGCGAAAAATTTTGGCTTGTCTGCTGCGTTCACGATTCCTCCTGGGCGAGGCGTTCAGCAATGGCTCGGTTGCGCGCCTCTAGCGCTTCCTGCTTGTTCGGGCGGCCGCGCTGACCAGCGGAGTGCTGACAAGCGGCCTTGAGGTACGCGGCGGGATCTGCGGGGCGTTCAAGCACAGCAGCGCGCACAGCGTCGATCACGACCTCGGCGGAGTAGTCCTTTACGAGCGCGCCAACGAAAGTTCCACATTGCTTCGCAGGCATGCCGGATTGAGCCAGCAGGGATTTGCCGGCAGCCCAAAGTTCGTCCTTGGTCATGCTGGCGGCATCGGGCGGCGCGTCAGCGCCCTTTCCGTCAGGAAAGGTATTACTAGGTTTTCCCTTTCCCTCTCCGTTTCCCTTTCCCTCTCTCTTTCTCTTGGCTTCTGTCAACGACTCTGTGACAGACAATTCGACAGACCTGAATTCGTTCTGTGACAGAAGTTGTGACATAGACTCCAACAGAGTCTGTATGGATGCCTCGATAGAAGCCGCATCGAAGGAGTCCTTGGCTTGTGACAGACGAGTCAACAGAGCCTGAACTCGTGCTTTGGCTGTGCGCGCGCGTTGAGCCTTTTTGCCGTTCCATGCCTCTAAGGCCTTCTCGACCACTACCGGGTGATACCAGCGCCCGTCGCTGCATTTGATCCATCCGTAGAGAGCGCCCTCGCGCAACTTCTTCCATCCCTTGACGTCTCTTCCCAGCTCGGAGAGCCGTGTCAGCGAGATATCATCGTCAGGCAGGGAGCCGGCGGGCACTTGATGAAACGATTTACACCATAGCGTGAAGCCAGCGCGAAACTCCGCATCGCTGCTACGCGCGTGAAACTCAGAACTGAACAGACGCTGGATATCAAGCGGGATGAACGGGAAGTCCCGTAAATCGCAATCGGCCGGCGTCATGGGTGAGGGTAGTTCGATCACGTTATTCGCCAGAATGGCCTTTGGTTGATTCTGTGGCGGCTTTGTCTACTGCGGCTTGAACCGCATCAAGGCCTTGGTCCGACAAAAATGAAGCGACGTATGCCAATCCTCCGATTCCTACGTGATGAGAAGACTTCGCCAGCTTGAATGTCTCGACACTGACGAAAGGTGACATGTACCCCGTGAGTAAGCTGGCGAGGTCGGGCCACATGGACGACGGAACAGAAGCGAGAATCTCGTTAATCAGATCCTTGCTTTCGTGCGCCTCTTCATGGCAGTCCTCGCAAAGTGCCTCGAAATTCTCGTCCTCGTATTCCCACGGTTCCCGGCCCTTGATGTACTGCTTATGATGGACGTGCAGCGTCTTCGTCGAGGAGTCGCAGCACTCGCATTTCCATCCAGCACGCTCAAGCGTCTCGAGGCGCTTGCGTTGCCAGCGAGGGTCTCGGAGCTTTTGGGCGTAGTTCATTTCAACGCCTCCAAAACAACACTGCCAAGCCACGCGACCGCCATCAGGCCGCACACGATCGAAGCGAAGAGGATCAGGCCGCGCATCAGATCACCCCAATCAAAACAAACAGTCCAACAACCACGCAGACCGCCAGAAGGCCGACTGCGGTAAAGAAGCAGAGCGGGCAGTCGTCCAGCATGTCGGCAGCAGTGAAGCCTTTGGAGTCGTGGCGATCACACTGCATTTTCGTGGTCAGGCCATGGTCGTCGGTGGGAGTCACGCTGCCCTCCGTGCCCGGATCGGTGTCGATTGGTACTGCTGGAGCCGCTCAAGCTGGGCCATCGCCTTGGTCATCGTGTCGGCAGCGCCTTCGATGATTTCCGCGATAGTCACCACGTCATCTTCGGGAGCCTTGCGAGCCGGCCGCGCGTGCATGGTTTCGTCGCACACGTACTCCAGCGGCTCGTAGGAGTTGCAGAAGCGCATGAGCGCGATCACCTGGCCGAACTTGAACTGTTCGTCGCCCTTGGGGTTGAGGCATGCCTTCAACTTGGCATACGCGCTATCGGGTTTCATGTCCGGCCAGAGAAAGTGGGCGACCTCTTTGATCGTCTTTCCGCTGTTCGAGACCATGAGCTGAAGCGCTTCATGTTCGTCGTCGTAGAACAATTTACTCATCCTGGTTCTCGGCCCTAAGCGTTAGTGGGAGCGGCTCTGCGGGCCCGCTTCTGCCTGGTTTCCCTGACGCCCCCGCATATTTAGGGACGGTTAGGGTTTCTTGTGCAGCGCAAAAAAAGGGAGACTTCGGTCTCCGATAACTTAAAAAGAAGAACCGCTATGCAGTCCTATCCGTTACAGCGCGACCCGATCCTGTTTGAGCTTCCGATCCGAGGTGCCACCACCGTCCTGTTGCGTGTCATCGGTCGTCATCAACTCGTCAATCTTTCCGTTGCCCTTGATCCGGCGCGCCGTGCGCATTTCCTTGGCATAAGCAACCTCGAGATACATAAGCCGCGCCTTGGGTATCCCCTTTTCCAGCCAGCCCATAATGGAAGGGGACTTGACGCCAAAGATTCGGGCGGTAGCCGCGACCCCGCCCAGCTCGGCAATTACCGCACTGGCGAGGGGATCGCGCTTTTTCGAGGGGTTACGTTTCTTAGCCATGCCTAAGTATAAGGCATAACTAATTCGACATGCAAGGCATGCCTTAGAAAATTTAAGTTAGGCTAACCTAATGACAAACTGGAACTCCCGACTCGCCGACCGATGCAAGGCGAAGAACATCAACGCAACCGACCTCTCCCGGCTGTGCAAGGTGTCCGTGCCGACTTCCTCGGGGTGGCTAAACGGCAAAATCAAGACCTTGGAAGCCCCCAATCTGTTGAAAATATGCGACGTTTTTGGCCTTGACCCATGGTGGCTGATATTAGGCATAGATAAAGGCAAAGGTCCGATCACAGAGGAAAAGACCCCTCTGAGCAACGAAGCGCGGAAGCTCGTTCTGTGGGTCGAACGCGTAGACGGGCTTGGCGAGCCGTCGCGGAAATTATTCGCTCATTTGAACGCTGCATTACAGGTTGCAGGCGCTCTTACGCAGGCGCAGAATCCCCCAAGTGAAGCAGAGGCCTTGGCAGGGGCCAAAGAGGCGCTGGCTTCCGACCTGGAAAAATTTGGGGGTAAAGAGCGTGCAACAAGGAAGCACAAACCATAGCGACGTCGCAGACCTGACCGTCTATCGTCGCAACAAAACAGAATCTGAGAGAACAACCGAAGAAAGGCTGCAAGACGCCGAGGAGACAATCACAGAGATCGTCCGCCACGTGTTACTGATAGTCGAGGCCGTAACGAGACATAGGCATTAACCAGCAAGTCCCGCCACCGAGCGGGATTTTTTTCGACCTCAGAGTTAGTCATGCCTAAAAAATAGCTTGACCTTCCGTTAGGCATGACTAATAATTCAGTCATCGAGTCACCCACACCACCCTGGAGGAAGAGATGAACAACGAACCGATCTTCAAAGGTTACGACGACGAAGGTATGGCCGTGTTCGAGCTTCCGTTTGATCTGTGAGACGGCGATGAGCGAGAACCTGAAGGCTTTTCTCTCTGACTGGATCCAGTGGGTTGATGCGGGAGCGCCGAATCACAATCCGTTCGAGCGGCACCTCGGATTGTGCGTCAGCTTCGAGTATTACCTGGAAGAGATCGGCGTCGCCGAGGGTGATGCAGACGATGAGATTTATGGGCTAACCGATGTATTTGGTGCGGACCGACTGAACCGAGACTACCCATTTGGCGGTGGAGAACTGTTCTACGAGGAATCTGGCGCGGACGCAATGCACCTCAACGAGAATCGCATCCAGTGGGTCCGCTCAAAGGTAGCGCAGTTTTAAGTGGTTTGACTGGAGATAGAGATGAGCCTGATCGAAGAAGGTTTCCGTTTCATGGTGTACCCGGCGCCATTTGAATTCAGGTGGATTCATCCGGCAGAAGTCACCGTGTACCTGGCTGATGGCTGGGTCGATACAACCGAGATGACCGACGACGAATACAACGCGTTCGTAGAGTCGTGTGAGTAGTAACTGTCTCCAGCGTCAAGCCTTCGGGCTTCGCGATGTAGATAGCACCGTAACACCCTGGAAAAATACGGGCCTCGCCAGAGTGCCAGCCCGGTTGTGCCAAACGATCTTTTTCACTGTTATAGCGCACGACACGTAAGGCCGGGAGACCGGAGATATCTGTCGAGCCGTTGTCCTCATGGTGGACACGAGATACAGAACATCGAACCATTTCCCTTCGGGGTGCGGAACACAGCAACTCCTCGCGTAACAAGGAGAGCGCCCGATCTAGCTAGGGAGACAGGATCTGTCTGGTTAGGTCGGAAGATGCATCGGCATCCGGAGCTGGCCCGGCCAGGTGTAGCCGGAGCCGATGCAAGTTTCAGTTTTCACGAAAGCGCACTTCTTTCCCTGCACAGTAAATCGGCGTAAGGCCGGGTGGC
>Ga0302178_10003259_pt1 | contig 12334 bp, 7 predicted proteins | sample I_Palsa_E1_3_FD_198790 | JGI IMG/M metagenome (GOLD analysis project Ga0302178, IMG submission 198790) | Peat permafrost microbial communities from Stordalen Mire near Abisko, Sweden - I_Palsa_E1_3 | ecosystem: Environmental > Terrestrial > Soil > Palsa > Peat permafrost | place: Sweden: Abisko... | reverse complement strand
AGGGCCGAGGCGGCATGCTGGACCCCTGGCACCGCGGCGATCGCACGCACGGCCGAGGGGCTGAGGCCGGCCGAGCCGGAGGTAACGACCGCGTCGGCGCCGGTCGCCTGCCACGACGCGGCAGTCTCACCACGAATCACGGCGGCCCGGACCACGCCGGTGAACGACGCCACGGTAAGCGCGATGACGAGCGTCATGGCTGGGAGCGCGAGCGTGACGGGGGCCTGCGCCGCACGGGTGAAGCCCAGGAACCCGATGACGCCTCGTTGCTGAGCCGAGGCCCGCGCCAGCCCGCGAAGGAGCAACTGGTACAGCCGCAAGGTCACGATCACCGCTGGAACCGCGAGGAGCACCGGGGCCGCGCTCGCGTACAGGCTGGTCGCGCCCGGCTGGGTCCGGAAGACCGTGATGCCGCCGATGGCCGCGGCGCATGCGGTCACCTCGACGACCACTCTGGGCAGCCACCGCCAGCGCCCCCGTGGGTGCCTGCGGCGCGGGCGGCGGTGCTGCCAGGCCGCCGCCACCCCTGGGCCGGTCACGGCGAAGACGAGCGTCGCGATGCCTGGCCACCACGCGGCCGGCCCGGCCGGGGCGGCGCCCGGGACCAGGAGCACGGCGACCGCCCAGGCCAGCGCGGCGGCCGGCACGCAGGCCACCGCGGCGCTGCGCGTCCCGCGCCAGAATAGCTGCCACAGTGCCGCCCCGCGGGCCCGGCTCAGGGTCAGCTCCGCGGACCGGCGGGCCGCGATCATCGCGGCCGCGAGGAGCAGCGTCACGACGCCGGCCACCGCCAGGCCCGCGTAGACCATCCACAGCAGGTCGTTCACATCGCCCGCGGCCTGGACAAACGCGGCCAGCGGCGGGAGCAGGCCAGACGTCACATGCAGCGCGGTCGCGATCGGCGCCACCCGCCCGGTCAGCACGGGAGTCCGGTTGGTGATCTGGTTGACCTGGTCGTAGACCGCCTGGGCCGGGCCGTGCAGGCCGGTCGTGTCGGCCGGAAGCTCCCACTGGAAGAGCAGGCCCGCCTGGCCGAAGATCTGCTGGACCATGTCGATCTCGCCGGGGTCCGCGATGACCGCGCCCTCCCAGGTGGCGCCCCCGCCTACGCGATCCAGGGCGGGGGCCGGCAGCAGCGGGTCGGCGTCCCAGAACGAAGAACCGGGATCGGCGGGCTCGACGATCCCGGTGACGTCGAGGCGGACCGCGGCCGAGGATCCCGGCGTCTCGTTTCCCTGGATGGTCATGTCCTCGGGGGGGCTGATGAACAGCTGGGAACCGAGCTGCAGCGCGAATCTGCTGGCCGTTTGCGGGGTGACCACGACCTGGAGGTCGTAAACCTCCTGGGAGCCGTTCGACGTCGGTTGCGGGGCCGTATCTGGCATGCTGCCGGCCACCAGCCGCAGGTGGCCGGCCACCGGGTACCGGTAGGTGACCTCCAGCCTCGCGGGGATCCCCTGCAGGCTCGGCGGCGCGGTGACCACGCTGTACAGGCCGGGGTTCATGCCGAACCAGTCCGTCGACGGCGGGGTCAGGCGCAGCGGGCCGGTGCTGAAGTCACCGCGCAACTGGGTGGTGACCTGGTCGACCTCGCCCTGGGTCAGATACTGGTTAAACAGATTCTCGTTCCCCTTGGCCGACCCGAGGGCGCCGTTGACCACGCCCCAGCTGCTCCCGACCACGAAGGTTCGCTCGAGCGGCGCCACCCCGTCCATCGTCTGCTGCAGCGCCCGCGCCGCCGTGGCCTGCGCCTGTCGAGGTCCCGCGGTGGCGGCCAGCACGCCGCCACCGGCCAGGAGCGCGAGCGCGAGACTTCCCGCGCTGCCCATGCCGGTCACCCGGCGCAGGACGCTCATGGCCTTTCCGCCTTCCGTGTCATGCTTGCTCATCTGTTCCTCACGCCTCTTCCGCGGCGCGAAGTTCGGCGGCGGGGTCGGGCCGACGGGTGGCGACGAGCGCGGCGGTCACCGCGGGCAGCACGGCCACGGCGAGCGCGAACGCGATGGCCTGCGGCAGGTCAGCCACCGTGACGGCGGGCGGCGTCGGCAGTTGCGCCGCCGAGGTGAGCGTCACGGCGGGCACGAGCAGCCAGGCGACGAGCGTGCCGAGCAGCACGCCGAGAGCGGCGGCTGGCAGGCTGAGCAGCAGTTTCTCCAGGCATAGCTGCAAGGCGGCCCCGCGTCGCGTCACGCCGAGCGCGGCGAGCAGCGCGGTCTCGCCGCGGCGGTGGCGCACGTCGGCCGCGATCGATACCCAGAATCCCGTGATGGCCAGGAGCGCCGCGGCCGCGGCCAGCGCGAGCAGAGCCTGCTGCGGCGCGGCGGACAGCGTGTCACTCCCGGCGGCCGTGGCCAGCGCCGCGGCGCTGGTGATGTCGGTTCCAGCGGGAACCGCGGCGGTCAAGGACGGCGGGACGCCTCCGCCGGCCGTGGCCAGCCACCACTGAGTGACCGGCAGCGGGGGAAGGGACTGCCGGGCCAGGTCCTCCTGAACGCTGCCGAGATCGGTGATGAGCGCGCCGCCCGGCGCCGTGACGGTCGGGAACGAGGTCACCTCGGCCACGATTCGCAGCGGGACCTGCGCCCCGCTGACGAACGCGGGCACGACGGAACCGATCGCCGCGGCGTTCGTGTCCATGAATGCTCTGGTCGCGATGGCCGGGATCGCCGCTACCTGGGTCGTCGAGGGAAGCAGCAGCAGCTGCCCGGGGACCTGCTCGGCCGGCCCCGCGAAATCCACCTGGCTGGCGGGCGCGTGGCCTGGGGCGAAGGTGAAGGTCCCGGCCTGTTGGGTAATGTCCGTTGATCCGTCACGTGGCTGCGTGAAAGAACCTGGCGGCAGGTTGAGCGAGCTTAGCTCCGGAGAGCTGGCCTGCTGAGTCCAGCCGGCCAGCGACAGGCCGCTCAGGGTGAGGGCGAGGGCCGGCCCAGCGCGGAGCGGCAGGAGGAACGTGACCGTGATCGCGGCTACCCGCAGCGGGTAGCGTGGATGTTCGCCGCCCAGGGGGGCGACGAGCAGGTGGGGGCGGCCGTCTGCGATCAGGGTCCCGGCGGGGATCTGGTACGCGGCGCCCGTCTGGTCGAGGATGGTCAGGGTCACGGCGACCGGCCCGAGTTGGGTGGTCGATAGGGTGGGCACCGGCGCCGCCGGGCCGAGCGTGGCGGTGAGCTGGATCGGGCCGGCCCGCGCGGCTGACTGGGGCGTGGCCCCCGGAAGTTCGCCGGCTGGGGTGATGGCGCGGAACAGGCTGCTTGATGGCAGCGGCGACTCATCGCCGCGCAGCCGGACGACCTGGGGTGCCTGGGCCGCGTCGACCGCGATCACCTCGCCGGGACTGGCCTGGTCATCGGCCGCGACCGCCATCGCGTGCGTCACGCCGCTCGCGCCGGTGAGGGCGCCCGTATTGCCCGGCGCGAGGGGCGCGGGCAGGTTGACTTGGACGTCGCCCCCGGTGGCGAAGGCAGCCTGGTCGGAAGCCGACTTGAGCCAGCTCGCGTGCTGCGCGAGCGTGAGCGTGCCGGTGGCGACCGCCATGGTAAGCAGCAGCGCCGTGCCACCCTGGCGGACCGGCATCCTGCTGAGCTGCCAGGAGGCCAGCGAGGTCGTGAGCCGCCGGCCCCGGACGGCCAGCCAGTCCGCCAACCGGGCGGCCAGGGGAAGCAAGCGCAGCGTGGCGACGCTGCCGGCGGCCAGCGCGAGGGCGGGTGCCAGCGCGAGCACCGGATCGATCCCCGCCGTCCCGCCATCGCTCGCCCCGCTCGCCCCGCTCGCCCCGCTCGCCGCGGAGTAGTGGCGCAGTTGCCAGCCGGCCAGCACCGCGAGCACCACCAGGGCGATGTCCAGGCCGGCCCGCGCCGCCCCCGCCACCATGGCCTGCCGGCCACGCCCGGTCCGCGCGGCACCTGGGCTGAGATTGACCCCAGGAGCGAGCAGCAAGACCGCGGCCATGGCCGCGACCGCGATCGCCGCCCCGAGCGCGTTGGGCCAGATTCCCCCCTGGCCCGCGAGCCGGATGCCAGCCCGGCCCAGCGGCCCCTCGACCACCAGCACGCCGGCGAGCCTGACCCCCGCGAGTGCGCCGACGACGGACACCAGCGCCGACAACGGGATCACCTCGGCCGCCGTCCGCCAGGTGAGCTGGGACCTGGTCGCGCCGCGCGCGACCAGCAGCGCGGTTTCTCCCTCTCGCTGGGTCGCCAGGAGCCGCGCCACCGCGAGCAGCGCCACGATGGCGAGGGCGAGAAGTTCGAGGGCGCTGATCACCAGTATCGACCGGGCGACGGTCAGGTTGCTCGCCGCTTCGGCGAGCACGGACGGCAGGGTGGTAACCAGCTGAGCGCCATTGAGGAGGCTCAAGTTCGGCAGCGACCCGGTGAGGGCGGCGACGCTCGCCGACATCGGGCTGAGGTCCCCCTCGCGGAACGCCGCCATGTCGGGCTGAGCTACCCAAGACCCGCTCAGCATCGTTAGCCTCGGCCCGAGTGCCTCCTGGCTCACCACCAGGGGGCCATACGTGGTCGACCCGAAGCTCGCCGACCTGCCGCTGGCCGGGAAGTAGCTGAGCTTCCAGTACGAATCGGCCGGGCTGGCCCCTTGGCGCGGGGTGAAGAGGCCGGTGATGTCGAAGCTCACCAGCGCGTTAGTGGTCCGGTCGCGCAGCCGCAGCACGTCGCCTGGGGAGACATGAAGCAGCGCCGCCGCCGAGGCGGGCAAGGCGGCGGGGATCGCCTGCCGCTGGCTGCTGCCTGGGGCCGTCGGCCACTGGCCGGCGACGAGTGAGGCGTGGCTCTGGATCCCGCTCATTGAGGCGGCCTGGAGGAGCGCCGTGTTGCCCCGGCCGACACTCGCCGGCGACGCCGGAAGCTCCCCGGGGACGAGCCCCAGCGGATCTGACCAGAATGCCTCGTGGAAGCTAAACGGGATGCCCGGCATGGCCGCGGCGATCCGCGACCGCAGGGCTGTGCTGCCCATGGCCGCCTGGCTGGGATCGCGCACCAGCGAGGTGATCGACAGCGCGGTGCTCGGCGCTATGACGAGGTCGTGCTGGACCGCCCGCGGCAGGGCCTGGCTGGTGAAGACCGTGAGCGCGGCGGCCACGGTGGCCGCGACCAGAATCGTCAGCGCGGCGGCGGCCAGCACCACCCAGTGCGCGATCATCCGGCGTATCGCTCGCGGACCGCAAGGGCTGATCACGACAGCAGCATTTCTTACGGTCACCAGAATGTTCAAGCGGTGACGAAATGTAAGGCCATGTAATGTGGAAAATGATGCCGGCCGGCTCTAGTCGGCCGCTATGCACACCGTTTATCGGCTACTGGAGCAGGAACCACGGCCGTTCCGAAGAAATTAAGAACGCCAGGGGGCAGGTAGCAAAAACTGGCAACATATTTCTAGAATTATGATACCCTTTAAGGCGTGGGGCGGGTTGGGGTATCCGGCCGCCAACAACTTCAGTCCGGAGGCATCTCCGCATGACGACGATCGCGCACCCCGAGCTTGACGGCCTGGAGCGTTACAAGTTCGGCTGGGCCGACTCGGACGTGGCCGGCGAGTCCGCGCGCCGGGGTTTGTCCGAGGAGGTCGTCCGGAACATCTCGGCGCTGAAGGACGAGCCGGAGTGGATGCTGGACCTGCGGCTGAAGGGCCTGAAGCTGTTCCGGCGCAAGCCGATGCCCGCCTGGGGCGCGGATCTGACCGGCATCGATTTCGAGAACATCAAGTACTTCGTCCGGTCGACCGAGAAGCAGGCCGCCAGCTGGGACGACCTGCCCGCGGACATCAAGAACACCTACGACAAGCTGGGCATCCCCGAGGCCGAGAAGCAGCGGCTCATCGGCGGCGTCGCCGCGCAGTACGAAAGCGAAGTCGTCTACCACAAGATCCGTGAGGACCTGGAGGAAAAGGGTGTCCTGTTCCTGGACACCGACACCGCGCTCAAGGAGCACCCGGACCTTTTCCAGGAGTACTTCGCCACGATCATCCCGGTGGGCGACAACAAGTTCGCCGCGCTGAACACCGCGGTCTGGTCCGGCGGCAGCTTCATCTACGTGCCGAAGGGCGTGCGCGTGGACATCCCGCTGCAGGCCTACTTCCGGATCAACACCGAGAACATGGGGCAGTTCGAGCGGACCCTGATCATCGTCGACGAGGGGGCCAGCGTCCACTACGTCGAGGGCTGCACCGCGCCGATCTACTCCTCCGACTCGCTGCACTCCGCGGTGGTCGAGATCGTCGTCAAGGCCGGCGGTCACTGCCGCTACACCACCATCCAGAACTGGTCGAACAACGTCTACAACCTGGTCACCAAGCGGGCCGTGGCGCAGACCGGCGCGAGCATGGAGTGGATCGACGGCAACATCGGCTCCAAGGTCACCATGAAGTACCCGGCGGTCTACCTGATGGGCGAGCACGCCCGGGGAGAGACCCTGTCCGTGGCGTTCGCCGGCGTCGGGCAGCACCAGGACGCCGGCGCCAAGATGGTGCACTGCGCGCCGAACACCTCCTCCCAGATCATCTCCAAGTCCGTGGCCAGAGCCGGCGGCCGCACGTCCTACCGGGGCCTGGTCCAGGTGCAGGAGGGCGCGGCCCACTCCAAATCCACGGTCAAGTGCGACGCGCTGCTGGTCGACACGATCAGCCGGTCCGACACCTATCCCTACGTGGACATCCGTGAGGACGACGTGGAGATGGGTCACGAGGCCAGCGTCTCCAAGATTTCCGAGGACCAGCTGTTCTACCTGATGAGCCGGGGCATGACCGAGGACGAGGCCGCGGCCACGATCGTGCGCGGCTTCGTCGAGCCGATCGCGCGCGAGTTGCCGATGGAGTATGCGCTGGAGCTGAACCGGCTGATCGAGCTGCAGATGCAGGGGTCCGTCGGCTAGAGTGACCGCTCCCTGAGCCAGTCCAGCGCGGCCTGCGCGACCTCGCGCCAGCCGTGGTCGATGGTCAGCGAGTGGCCGCGATCGGGGAACTCGACGAAGTCGGTGATGGCCGGTGACTTGTGGTACAGCTTGCGGGTCGACGTCGTGATGGCCGGCGGAACGGTGTGATCGTGGCCTCCGGCCGTGAGCAGTAGCGGCCCGCGGGTCTTGTTTGCGGTATTCACCTTCGCTGGCGACCGGAGGACGAAGTTCGCCACGGCGGCTTCGAACAGTGGCTTGCCCGGCGAGGGCACGGTCCAGCGGTCGTACAGCTCAGCTGACTCCTGCTCGGGAAGCACGTTCCCGAAGCCGTACCGGAACTGTTCCGCGGTGAGCGAGACCGCCAGGTTGCGGTTGGCTGGCTTGCGCAGCGCGATCGAGGCGACTTTCAGCGCGGAAACAGGCAGGTTGAGCACGCCCTTGATGGGCGCGGCGTCGATCGCCACCGCGGCCGCGGCCAGGTCCTGGCCGAGCAGCCGCTGCGCGATCAGGCCGCCGAAGGAGTGGCCGATGACGACCGGAGGGGCCGCCAGCCCGCGGATGATCCGGGCGTAGTGGTCGACCACGTCGTCGATGCCCTTGCCCGCCACCTGGGCGGGGTTCCGGCGGCTCTCCTGTACCGTGTCCGAGTCGCCTGGCCAGCCCGGTGCGATCGGTGCGTAGCCCGCCTCCTGGAACAGTTCCAGCCACGGGTCCCACGAGCTGGCGTGCAGCCATAGGCCATGAACAAATACCGCGGGCCTGCCTGGTTGTGTCATTTCGCTCTCTCTTTCTCTAGCTGTCGAGGCCGCTAGCTGTCGAGGCCTAGGGTGAAGGTGGGCTTCGGTGAGGTCTCGGGGAGGCGGTGCTCGGCGGCGAGGCGCCGGATGGCGGTTCCGGTGGCGAGGAACTCGGTCGCGTGCTCGCCCCAGACGTGGTTGTTGACCGCGACGCTCACCCCCACGATGCCCGAGGACTTGGCCGCCGTCGCCTCGGCCTGCATCCTGGACAGCGCAAGCTCGCGGGCCTCGTAGATGCCCTGGGTGAAGATCACCATTTCCTGGTTCTGGCCGGCCTGGCGCAGTGACTGCATCGCCGACTGATGGGCGATGTGGTACACGCACACTCCCAGCACGAACGCCACCGGCACGGCGCCCGCCGCCAGCAGCCGGAAGAAGTCCTGAGCTGAGAGGTCCGAGGTGAACGCCCGGCCGTCCGGGGCCCGATGGGCGCCCCCGGTGCCGTCGCCGGTGCTGCCCAGCGCGCGCACGGCCGTCCCGGTCGCGATGAACTCCAGGACACCCTGGCCCCACACGTAACTCTGCAGGCGCAGCTGAACGCCGACGATACCGTCGGCGCCGAGGTGGTCGGCCTCGGCCTGCATCCGGCTCATGGCCAGTTCCCTGGCGTTGTACATGGCCTGCGTCAGGATCTGCAGTTCCTGGTTCTGCGACCATCGTCCGATCTGCAGGCCGATGTGATAGATCGACGACCCGACCACGAAGCCGAGCGGCTCGAACCCGGCCTCGCCGAGCAGCACGTACTCCGAGACCGACAAGTCGGAGGTGAAAACGCCCGCCGGAGCGGCGCCCGCGGTCTGGGCCAGCCGGCCGGCCGCGGCCTGCGGCTCCCAGGCGGCCGAACCGTCGGCCGGCTTGCTGCCGAAAAGTGGCATGAGATTCTCCTTCGGTCAGATTCACTGGCGGATCGCGGCGCTCGGGCCCGCTCGCCCCGGAGCACCGCCGGACTTCCGGCGCGCATGTGACGATGCCTCGTGACGTGAATCATCTTCTCATTGAAGTCGCTGTCTACCCTGGCAAGACGAGCTCACCGTTGTTAGATGGGTTTTGAGAGAAGGTGAACGTTGAGTGGCCGGTGAAGGCTTTGATGTCGATCAGTTCCTGGCTCAGCCGCTGACCGCTCGTGTCGCGACGAACGGCCCGACCGTGCGGCCGACGTGGTTTTTGTGGGAGGACGGCGCGTTCTGGATCCTCACCGGCCCGTGGGCCAGGCTTCCGGACCGGGTGGGGGCGGACCCCGCCATCGCGCTGGTGGTGGACGACTGCGACCTCACCACCGGAACGGTCAGGCAGGTGATCGCGCGGGGACGGGCCGAGCTCCTGCCGTTCGACGTGCCGCGGGGGCGGCGTAAGCTCGCCCGCTACCTGGGGGATGACGAGACGCGCTGGGACGAGCGGTTCCGGCGGTATCTGTACGATGATCCGGCCGGGAAGGGAACCGTGTGGCTGCGGCTGCGCCCGGTGCGCCTCGCGGCCAAGGACCTCAGCTACTCCGTTTAGGCTTTGGGGATGGCTGACACCCCGCCTGCTGTGCTTATCACCGGGGCCACCTCCGGGCTCGGCCGTTACCTGGCCGGGCAGCTGGCCGGTTCCGGCTGGCAGGTGCTCGCGCACGGACGCGATCCGGCGCGGGTGGCGGAGCTGGTCGCGGAGCTTGGCCCGGAGCTTGGCCCGGAGCTTGGCGGCGGCGCGCGGGGCTATGTCGCTGATCTGGCCCGGCTCGGCGACGTGCGGGAGCTTGCGGCCCTGGTACGTGCGGAGGTGCCGCGGCTTGACGTGCTGGTGAACAACGCGGGGATCGGCTTCGGCGCGCCGGGCGAGGGACGGCAGGTGAGCGCGGACGGCCACGAACTGCGGTTCGCCGTCAACTATCTCGCGCCGGTGCTGCTCACCCGGCTGCTCGTGCCGCTGCTGACCGCGTCGGCGCCGTCCAGGATCGTCAACGTGGGCTCGCTCGGCCAGGTCCCGTTCGACCCGGCCGATGCGGAGTTCGAGGACGGGTACAACGGAGTGGACGCCTACCGCAGGTCCAAGCTCGCGCTGGCCGCGTTCACCTTCGGCCTGGCCGGTGAGCTTACGGCAGCCGAGGTAACGGCGAACTGCCTGCACCCCGCGACCTTCATGGACACTGCGATGGTCGGACGCGCCGGGATCACCCCGGTCTCGACGGTCGAGCAGGGGGGCGAGGCGACCATGCGGCTCATCACCGATCCGGCTCTCGACGCGGTCACCGGGCAGTTCTTCGACGGGCTGCGGATCGCGCGTGCGTTGCCACAGGCCTACGACCCGCAGTTCCGGGCCGAGCTACGCGAGGTAACCGACCGGATGCTGAGCTCGGCTGGGTAACCTTTCTACCGGCGACGGGATGCGGCGTTCAGCACGGTCAGCCAGATCCAGACGTCAGCCGCGACTCTCTTGCGGGCCAGGGTGCCGAAGGGTCGTATGTGCAGCCGCCGTCGCGATGGCCGCGCTTGCCGTCGTCCCGCAGGCCCCGGTAGTGCGTCAGCGTCCCATTACCGCGGAGGATCCGGCTTACGTGGAGGATCCGGGCAGCTCCAGCTACCAAAATGCTCCGCATAAGCTATATCCTCCGCGTTAATTTCCGATGCTTCGAATATGCTGGTGAATTGCGGGACGGGTGAGGTGCCTGCGCCGGAGGTGAGCCGCCCGGTCTGGCCAGCGAGTCTGACACGCACGCACGTCCGCCGCTTCCGCGACATTTTCCGTGGTGGATCGACGCTCCGCGAGCCGGTGCTGGGGTACCACTGAACCACCGCCGAGCGTGAATCGACCGCAATAACCGGAGAGTTCCTCCGCCTGGCGTGACGCTGGTGGTGTCGTGTGGCGGCTGTGACGAGCGCGGGCGGGCCGAAGCTGTCACACGATCATCGCCGCCACCATCGTCAGCCGATGGGCGGGCCGGATGGTGGCAACAGGTAGTGCGCCCGCTACCGGCGGCGGGACGCGGCGTTCAGCGCTGTGGTGCCGATGTACCACATGTTGTCGGTGACGTCGATCGTGACTCCCGGAGGAACGATCTGGTCGATGCGGTCGAGTAGATCGGTGGGCAGGTCGAGGCCGTCGGCGGCGAGGTAGCCGTCCAGGTGCTCCATGGTGCGCGGACCGATGATCGTGGAGGTCACCGCGGGGTGGCGGGTGACGAACGCGGTCGCCATCTGGATGAGGGTGATCCCGGCCTCGTCGGCCAGCGCGCCGAGCGCGTCGGCGGCGTCGAGCTTGGCGGCGTTCGACGGATCGGTGGCGTCCCAGCGCCGCGGGAAGCGACGCAACCGCGCGGCGGAGCCTGGCCCGCTGACCTCCCGGCCCTTGCGGTATTTGCCTGACAGCCAGCCACCTGCCAGCGGGCTGTAGGCCATGACGCCCATTCCGTGGCGCTGGCAGGTCGGCAGCAGGTCGTATTCGATCGCCCGGGTCAGCATGGAGTAGGGGGGCTGTTCGGTGCGGAACCGTCCGTGGCCGCGGCGATCGGCGACCCACTGAGCCTCGACGACCTCGGAGGCGGGGACCTTGGACGTGCCGAAGTAGCGGATCTTGCCGGCCTGGACGAGGTCAGTCAGGGCGCCGAGGGTCTCGTCGATATCGGTGTTCGGGTCGGGAACGCCGACTTGGTAGAGGTCGATCCAGTCGGTTTGAAGCCGGCGCAGCGAGCCCTCGACCGCTTCGGTGATCCACCGGCGCGACGCTCCGCGATGGTTGGGGTCGTCGTCGCCGAAAGGGACGCCGAACTTGACCGCGAGCACCACGCTCTCGCGCCGTCCGCCGACTAGTGCCTGGCCGAGGATCTCTTCTGACTCGCCGGCGGAGTAGCCATCGGCGGTGTCGATGAAGTTGATCCCGGCGTCCAGGGCGCGGTGGATGATCTTGATCGACGCATCGTGATCGGGGTTGCCGAAGGCGCCGAACATCATCGCGCCCAGGCACATCTGGCTGACCGAGACGCCGGTGCGTCCTAGCGGGCGGTATTCCATGGTGAAGCTCCTTGAGTCTTTGCTCGCGGCGGATAGGTAGGATCGGATGCGTCAGCAGGCGGAGAGCCTGTCCATTTCACTCTAGCTATTAGCGGATAGCCTGTCCACTTGGATGGCCGATGCCCCCCGACCAGTTCACAAGACGAGCCGACGCCGAGCGTAACCGCGACAAGATCCTCGCGGCCGCCCGCTCGGCGTTCGCCGATCCTGAGGCCGAAATATCGATGGCCGAGATCTCGCGCCGCGCGGGAGTCGGTATGGCGACTTTGTACCGCAACTTTCCCGGACGCCGAGAGCTCCTCGAGGCTCTTTACACCGACGAGGTCAACGCTGTCTGCAACGCCGCCGAGACCTCCGGCGGCGAGACGCCTGGAGCGATTCTGGAGGCTTGGCTGCACCGGTTCTTCGCCTTTGCCACCAGCAAGCGCCACATCGCCGCCGAACTGCTCGAGCACACGGACCGCAGCGATCCGATATTCGGCGGCAACCGGGCCCGGGTGATGGACGCGGGCCGGCCGCTCCTGGCCGCCGCGCAGCGCGCTCGTCAGATCCGCGACGACCTCACCCTTGAGCAGGTCCTCGACATGGTCATCGCCATCGCCACGATCCACGGCGACAGCCGCTACCTCGAACCGATCCTCCA
>Ga0302178_10003258_pt1 | contig 12336 bp, 11 predicted proteins | sample I_Palsa_E1_3_FD_198790 | JGI IMG/M metagenome (GOLD analysis project Ga0302178, IMG submission 198790) | Peat permafrost microbial communities from Stordalen Mire near Abisko, Sweden - I_Palsa_E1_3 | ecosystem: Environmental > Terrestrial > Soil > Palsa > Peat permafrost | place: Sweden... | reverse complement strand
GCCGACCTCGACCCGGTCAACGGCGCTGCCGGGACGCTGAGCATCGGCGTGGTGCGCGCCCGCTCAGCGCAGACGCCGGACGACGCAGGTCCGCTGGTCTTCACCACCGGATCGGACCTGCCGTCGTCGCTGCAGTTGCCGGTGTGGCTGGCCCGCGCGGGCGCCGACGTGCTGCACAGCCATCCCATCGTCGCCGTCGACCGTCGCGGCATGGGCACATCGAGCCCGGTCGACTGCCTTGACCAGTTCGACCGCCAAGAGATTCACGACCAGGCACAGTTCCAGTCCGGCAACGATCCCGTCGCCAACCTCGCGGACATCGTGCAGAACGCCACAACCAGTTGCACCGACACGATCGCACCGGGCGACTCCGCCTACGACAACACGCACGCCGCCACCGATCTCGAGCGGCTGCGCAGCACCTGGGATGTGCCGGCGCTGGCCTTGATCGGGGTCGGCAACGGCGCGCAGGTGGCACTGTCCTATGCCAGCTCCCACCCGGACAAGGTCGCCCGCTTGGTGCTCGACTCCCCCGTGGCGCTGGGTGTCGGCGCCGAGGCCGCCGCCGAGCAGAAGGTCAAGGGCCAGCAAGCCGCGCTGGACGCGTTCGCCCAGCAGTGCGCGGCGGTGAACTGCCCGCTCGGCCCTGATCCCAAGGCTGCGGTGACCTCGCTGCTGGATGACGCCCGCGGCGGCCACGGCCCGGCGGGTGCGTCGGTCGCCACCATCGCACGCGCCATCAGCACAGCCCTGGGTTACCCCACCGGCGACCGGGTGAGCACGACCAACGACCTCGCCACCGCGCTGGCCAACGCGCGGTCCGGAGACACCAATCTGCTGAACAGCCTTATCAACCGGGCGCAGGCCACCACCGGCACCGATGGACAGTTCGTCAACAACTGCAGTGACGCGCTCAACCGACCCACCCCCGACCGGATTCGGGAATTGGTCGTCGCCTGGGCGAAGCTATATCCGCAGTTCGGCGCCGTCGGCGCACTCAACTTGGTCAAGTGCGTCTCCTGGCCCAGCAGCCAGCCACCACCATCGCCGAAGGTGCTCAAGGTCAACGTGCTTCTGATGGGCGTGCAGAACGATCCGATCGTTGGCATGGAGGGCGTCTCGGCCACTGCGGCCACCATCATCAACGCGACCGCGGCCAGCAAGCGGGTGATGTGGCAGGGAATCGGTCACGGCGCCAGCGTCTACTCGTCGTGCGCGGTCCCCCCGCTGATCGCCTACCTGGACAGCGGCAACCTGCCCGCCACCGACACCTACTGTCCTGCCTGATCCTTCGGGCCTTATAAAGTGCGCTCGTGACAGCAGTTGAATCCACTCGTGGCGGCCTGCTCGACCGGGCGCAGGCCATGTTCGCGCCCCGCACCGCCGCGCCGAGCACCGCGACCGTCCTGCGCTCAGTGCTGTGGCCGATAGCCATCCTCGCGGTGATCCACCGCACCATCGTGTTGCCCGCCAACGGCAACATCACCGACGACTTCAAGCCGGTCTACCGCGCGCTGTCGAACTTCCGGCACGGCTGGGACATCTACAACGAGCATTTCGACTACGTCGACCCGCACTACCTGTATCCGCCCGGCGGCACGCTGATCATGGCGCCCTTCGGTTATCTGCCGTTCGCGGAGTCGCGCTACTTGTTCGTCGCGGTCAACAGCGCCGCCATCGTGCTGGCCGGGTACGTGCTGCTGCGGATGTTCAACTTCAGGCTGACCTCGGTGGCGGCCCCAGCCTTGCTGCTGGCGATGTTCTGCACCGAATCCGTCACGAGCACACTGGTTTTCACCAACATCAACGGCGTCATCCTGCTGCTCGAGGTGTTGTTCTTGCGCTGGCTGCTCGACGGTTCGGAAGCCAACAGCGTCAGGCATCAGTGGTGGGCCGGCATCGCGATCGGTCTGGCTTTGGTGGTCAAGCCGGTGCTGCTACCACTGCTGCTGTTGCCGTTCCTGAACCGTCAGTGGCGTGCAGTGCTGGCCGCCCTGGTGGTGCCGGCGGCGTTCAATCTGGCCGCATGGCCTCTGGTGGTCCACCCGATGGACTTCGTCACCCGCACCGTGCCCTACACGTTGGGCGTCCGCGATTACTTCAACAGCTCGATCGAAGGCAACGGAGTCTACTTCGGGCTGCCTTTCTGGCTGATCCTGTTTCTGCGAATCCTGTTCACCCTGCTGGCCATCGGCGGCTTGTGGCTGCTGTATCGCTACTACCGGACCCGTGATCCGCTGTTCTGGTTCACCACATCGTCGGGTGTGCTGTTGCTGTGGTCGTGGCTGGTGCTGGCACTGGCCCAGGGCTACTACTCGATGATGCTGTTCCCGTTCCTGATGACGGTGGTGTTGCCCAATTCGGTGATTCGCAACTGGCCGGCTTGGCTGGGCGTCTACGGCTTCCTGACGATGGACAAGTGGCTGCTGCTCCACTGGATGTACATCGGGCGGCCGCTGGACTACCTGAAGATCACCTACGGCTGGTCGCTGCTGCTGATCGTGGTGTTCACCGTGCTCTACTTCCGCTACGTGGACGCCAAGGCCGAAAACCGCTTGGAAGACGGGATTGATCCGCTCTGGGTGACGCCTCCGCAACCTCGCGCTAGCGTGGAGGCATGACTTCCTCCGCGCCACGACGATGCAGAGCGAAGCGATGAGGAGGAGTGGCGCATGAGTCCTACGCCAAAGCTGCAACTCAGCGACGACGAGTGGCGCAAGAAACTCAACCCGCAGGAGTTCGACGTGCTGCGTCGCGCCGGCACCGAGCGCCCGTTCGTCGGTGAGTACACCGACACCAAGACCGAAGGCGTGTACCAGTGCCGCGCTTGCGGCGCCGAGCTGTTCCGCAGCACGGAGAAGTTCGAATCCCATTGCGGCTGGCCGTCGTTCTTCGACCCGGCGAACTCCGACGCGGTGATCCTGCGCCCCGACCACTCGCTGGGTGCGACGCGCGTCGAGGTGTTGTGCGCCAACTGCCACAGCCATCTCGGCCACGTCTTCGAGGGCGAGGGCTATCCGACGCCCACCGACCAGCGCTACTGCATCAACTCGATTTCGCTGCGCCTGGTGCCGGCCGGCTCCTGACACTGACCGCTTCGGTCAGTCCGTGTTCCAGTAGGTCGAACACGGCGCCGAGCGCGTCGAGTGGGTGGGCGGCGTCGCCTACGAACTGCGGAATCTCCAGGACGTAACGCGCGGCGGCGCGGGCGGTCAAGTCGTCGGGTGGTCTGCCCACTTCAGTGGCGATCGCTGCGGCCAACGGTTCTTCGCAACGGATCCAGAGTGTGCGTGAGTAGCCGCGCAGCGCCGGCGTGTTCATGATCAGGTCGGTGCGCCGGCGAAAATCGGCCGTCGGCTCGGCGACGAAAGGCCCACGGCCCGACATGAATTCGCGCAGCGCGGCCAGCACCGACTGTCCGGCTTTGCGTTGGTGCACGGCGGCCAGCAGGCTATCCCGGCGTTCGGTGCCATCGTCGAACATCAGCGCCTCTTTACCGTCAGGCACGTGGTTGAACAATGTCGGGACCGAGATGTCGACAGCGTCGGCGATCTCCTTGACGCTCACCGCGTCGTAGCCCTTTTCCAGGAAGAGTCTCAGCGCAGCCTCAGCCAACGCCGCGCGTGTCTGCGCGTTCTTCCGCTGTCGGCGCCCGCCGGTTTCGGCAACCATCCCATCACAATACTCGATTGACTCAATATCTTTAGTCACTTGTGTTTTTAAGTAAGTTATGGTTCGGTCGTGCTATGCCCTCTCACGACAGCGAATCGACACCGGTACTGGTGGTCGGCGGCAGCTTGGTGGGCTTGTCGGCGGCGATGTTCCTGGCTGGCCACGGAGTGCCCGTCACCCTGGTGGAAAAGCACGCGACCAGCTCGTCACACCCCCGCGCGATCGGCTACACCACGCGGACATTGGAGTTGTTCCGCGCCGCGGAGATCGAACTGCCGTCCACGACTCAAGGGCACGGCCCCCCTCGCCGGGCTCGGGCGGAGAGTCTTGCGGGGACCTGGTTCGACGAGTACCCGTGGACGGCGAACCACGCCAAGCCGCGCTACGAATACTCACCCGAGCGAGCCACCGCCATCGCGCAAGATCGTTTGGAGCCCATCCTGCGGGCCCGTGCCGTCGCACTGGGAGCAGACCTGCGCCTGAACACCGAGATGACCGACTTCACCCAGGACGACGACGGGGTATCCGTTGCGCTGCAGCCACGTGACGGTAGCGAGTACCGGCTACGGGCTCGGTACGTGATCGCCGCCGACGGTGCTCGCAGTCCCACACGCGACTCTTTAAGCATCAGCCGCAGCGGCTACGGACTTCTGTCAGTTCAGCGCAGCATCTTGTTCCGGGCCCCGATCGACCACTATCTCGAGCGCGGCATCGTGCAGTTCGAAATCGAACAGCCCAGTCTCACAGCATTTCTCACAACTTATTCAGACGGGCGATGGGTGCTGATGCTCAGCGACGACGTCGACCGCGACCCGGATCAGCAGCGCGCTGTGGTGCGACAAGCGGTCGGCATCCCCGACCTGCCGGTGGAATTGCTCACCAGCGGCCGTTGGGAACTGGCCGCGCTCATCGCTGACCGCTTCCGCGCCGACCGGGTCTTCCTGGCCGGAGACGCCGCACACCAATTGCCGCCCAACCGCGGCGGTTACGGCGCGAATACCGGCATCGAGGACGTACACAACCTGGCCTGGAAGCTGGCAGCCGTACTCCGCGGCGAGGCCACGCCGGCGCTGCTCGACACCTACGACGCCGAGCGGCGGCCCATCGCCTGGCTGCGCCATGAGCAGATGTTTGCCCGTGCCGATTACAAGGCTCACCTTGAGGGTCCGGCCAGCGATGTCGAGGTAATCGACGACATCGCGATGGAACTCGGCCAGCTCTACCGCTCCTCGGCGGTGTTGGGCGCTTCGGACGCATTGCCGCCTGCACAGCGACCGGACCAGTGGGCCGGGCAGCCCGGGACCCGAGCCCCGCATCTGGCACTGCGCGGCGCGGACGGGCAGCCGGCGTCGACGCTCGACCTCTTTCAGCACGGCTGGGTACTGCTGACGCAGGACGACGGCTGGGCCGGCGCCACCGAATCGCTGGGTGCCGGAGTGGCGTTGGTGCGCCTTGACGCGTCAGACGTGCTGGCTCCGATGAGATTTGACGAGGCTTACGGCATCAGGTCCGGGGGCGCCAGTCTGGTGCGACCCGACGGCTACATCGCCGCGCGCTGGACCGAGATGCCCGCCGATCCCGCCGCCGAGCTGACGGCAGCGCTGCGCCAGGTCGCGGCCTAGTCCACCCGGGTGGCGTGCACTTCCCAGAACGGAGCGTACACAAGACCGTTGGTCAACCACGGTTCGATGGTCCGGAATCGATCGGCCAACGGCTTTATCTGGTCGGCCATTTCGGGACTGCGCGCCAGCATCAGGTCGAAATTGTGCGAGTTCATGTTGACTTGATACGTGGTCTGCCCCAGGTAGGTGATCTCCCAGCCGGCGTCGGGCAACACCCCCCGGAAGTCGTCTTCGGACAGTGATCGCGGCATCTGGAAACCGTTGACATTGCCGATGCCGAATTCGAACATGTACAGCCGGGCTCCCGGCTTGGTGGCCCGGTGCAGAGCACGCGCGTAGGACCGCTGGAGCTCCGGCTCGGTCGAAAACGTGTGGTAGAACGCGCAATCCACGACGGTGTCGAAGTGGTTGTCCAGACCGTCGAGCTTCATCGCATCAGCCAGCTGGAAGTTCACCGACACCCCGGCCTTGCGGGCATTCTCGCGGGCCCGCTCTACCGCGCCTTCCGAACCGTCAATTCCGGTGGCCGAGTAGCCCTTTGACGCGTAGTAGATGGCGTGATGCCCCGGACCGGTGCCAGGATCGAGGACCTCACCTTTGATCGCGCCGAGCGCGACCAGTTGCTGCACCACCGGCTGCGGGCCGCCGATGTCCCACGGTGTGGCGGCCGGCAGGCCGTGCGCGACCCGCTCGTCGCGATACATCTCTTCGAAGCGGGTGGGATCGTTGGGATCGAATTGCGTGGTCATGTCTCCCCCTCTGGGCTGGTTCAGGGCAGCGAATTCACCAACTGCTCGACCGGAACTCGCGGACCGGTGAAAAACGGTGTCTCTTCGCGGGTGTGTCGCCGCGCGTCGGTGGCCCGCAGTTCCCGCATCAGGTCGACGATGCGGTGCAGTTCCGGCGCCTCGAAGGCCAGCAGCCATTCGTAGTCCCCGAGCGCGAACGCCGGCACCGTGTTGGCCCGGACATCCTTGTATTCGCGGGCCGCCATGCCGTGTTCGGCGAGCATGCGCCGACGCTCCTCGTCGGGCAGCAGATACCACTCATAGGACCGCACGAACGGGTAGACGCAGATGTAGGCGCCCGGCTCTTCGCCGGCCAGAAACGCCGGGATGTGGCTCTTGTTGAATTCGGCCGGCCGGTGCAGCGCGACGCTGCTCCACACCGGCGTCGACGCGCGGCCCAACGTCGTGGTCCGGCGGAAGTCCTCGTAGGTGGCTTGCAGCGCTTCGACGCGTTCGGCGTGCGTCCAGATCATGAAGTCGGCGTCGGCGCGCAATCCGGCGACGTCGTAGAGACCGCGCACCACGACGCCGTGTTCTTCGCGCTGCTTGAAGAAGGTGGCGGTTTCGTCGACGACGGCCTCGCGGTCTTCGGCGAGTTGCCCGGGGCTGACCGAGAACACCGAGAACATCAGGTATCGAACGGTGGAGTTCAGAGCGTCGTAGTCCAAGCGGGCCATCAGTGCGCCCCGAGGGGACCGGCGGCTTTAGTTGTCGGGGGGATCGGGGCCGGTGAACACCGTGGCCTGGCGGGTTTTGTCGGTGTCGTTGCATAGGGTGCGGTCATGGTCAGCCGTCGCTTTCCTGGTATCGGGGTGGATCTGTTGTGAGGCGGGCGTACGTGTTTCGGTTGCGGCCCACTGCCCGCCAACATGTGGCGTTGGCGGCGTGTGTGGATGCGCACCGCGAGCTTTACAACGCGGCGTTGCAGGAGCGCAGGGATGGCTGGTCGCACGCCAGTAAGACGCGAATCAGCTATGGGGATCAGTCGGCGCAGCTGACTCAGGTGCGAGCGGTGTGGTCGTTCTCCAGTCAGCAAGCGACGCTGCGGCGGCTCAACAAGTCGTTTGCCGGCTTTTTCCGCCGGGTTAAGACGGCCAAACCGGGTGTGCGGGCGGGGTATCCGCGGTTTAAGGGCAAGGCCCGGTTCGACAGCGTGGAGTGGCCAAAAGACGGTGACGGTGCCCGCTGGCTGCCCGAGCAGCGCCGGGTGTATCTGCAGGGCATCGGCCAGGTCAAGGTTAATCTGCACCGTGAAGTGGCGGGCCGGGTGAAGACGATCCAGATCAAGCGGCAAGGGCGGCGCTGGATGCTGGTGCTGTCTTGCGATGACGTCCCACCCAATCCGTTGCCCGTGACCGGCCGTCAGGCCGGTATCGACGTCGGCATTGTTAACTTTGCCACGACCAGCGACGGGCAGCACGTCGACAATCCGCGGTGGGCGCACGCCTCGGCGGCTCGGCTGGCCGCAGCCCAGCAGCGGCTGGCCCGTGCCAAGCTTCGATCGATCAACCGCGACCTGCGACGGCAAACCGTTGCCGCCCGGCATCGCAAGATCGCTAACCAGCGTAGGGACTTTCATCACAAACAAGCCCGTGAGCTCGCCGTTCGAAACGATCTGATCGTCGTGGAGGACTTGAACATCGCGAACATGCTGCGCCGGGCGAAACCCGTCGCCGATCCCGCTAACCCGGGGCACTACCTCCCCAATGGAGCTCGGGCGAAGTCCGGGCTCAACCGATCGATCAGTGACGCTGGCTGGGGCCAATTCGTCTCGATACTGCGCGCCAAAGCGGAAGAGGCTGGGCGGGCTTGGATTGAGGTCGACCCCCGGCACACCTCCGACGGGTGTGAGCGCTGTGGGCACACAGCGCGCGCGAACCGCATCACGCAAGCGGAGTTCGCCTGCCAGCGATGCGCGCATCGCGCACCGGCAGACGAACACGCCGCACGCAACATCCTGCGGGCCGGACTGGCCCATCACGCCCAAGCGGCGTGAGAAGAAGCTGGCGGCTTCAGCCGTCAGAGAAGTCACGACAACTATCGTGCCACGGAGGTTTCGACCGCCTGGATCGTGCTGGTCACCGCCCGGCCGGCCGCGCCGATGCACGCCGGCACCCCGATCCCGTCGAGATAACTGCCCGCCACCGCGAGGGTCGGCGGCAGTCCGGCCCGCAGTTCGGCGACCAGGTCGCGGTGCCCGGGCCCGTACTGCGGCATCGCATCCGGCCAGCGCTGGATGCAGAAGTCTACCGGCTCGACCGTGAGCTCGAAAACGGTCGCCAGATCGTCGAGCGCCCACGCCAGCAACTCGTCGTCGGATGCGCGGGTTGCCAGGTCGTCGCCGAAGCGCCCGAACGAAAGTCGCAACAGCTCCACATCGGTGCGCCGCCCCCACTTCCGCGATGACAGCGTAATTGCCTTGGCGTGCAACTGTTCTCCGCTAGCCACCAGAACGCCGGAATTCTGCGGGAAGGCGATACCGCGGGGCACGGCCATCGCCAGCACCGCCGACGAGGCGCTGTCGATGCGGCCGGCTGCCGCCGCGGTGCGCGGCGCGACGGTGTCGACCAGCCCGGCCAGTCGCGCGGCCGGGACGGCGAAGATCACCCCGTCGGCATGCCGCTCAGTGCCGGTGTCGTCGCGCAGGGTCCAGCCACCCGCGGGCGCGGCTTCGATGCCGTCGACTGCGGCCGGTACCCACGTGATCCGGCTGCGAAGAACCAGTTCCTCCACCAGCACCCGGTATCCGCCGCCCACCGCGCCGAAGATCGGGCCCGCGGTGAGGCTCGTGAGGGCCTGGCGGACCGCGTCGGTGACACTGGTGGCGCCGGCGTCCAAGCCGGCGGCCAGAGTCGGGGCGGCTGAGCGAAGGCCAATGGTGGCCGCCGATCCGGCGTAGACCCCGCCGAGCATCGGATCCACCGACCGGGCCACCACCTGCTCGCCGAACCGATCGGCGAGCAGGTCGGCGACGGCCGGATCGGCGCCGGGCTGCCAACTCAACGGCTGAACCGGTTCGGCGGCAATACGGGCGAGGGTGGCGTCGTTGACCAGACCCGCCATCGACTCCGCCGACGACGGAATGCCAATGAGCGTTCCGGTCGGCAGCGGGTGCAGCCGATCCTGGCTGTAAATCAGTGGACGCGCACCCGTCGTGCCGAGTTGCTCGTTCGCCAGACCCAGTTCGGCCAGCAGCGCGGGCATTTCGGGTCGGCGCACCACGAACGCCTCGGCTCCGACATCGACGGAGACTCCGGCGACCTGCTCGGTGCGCAGCACGCCGCCTAGCCGATCTGCGGGGTCGAAAAGCGTGATGGTCGCATCGTTACCGGCGCTTTGCCGTAACCGATAGGCAGCGGTCAGGCCCGAGATACCGCCGCCGACAACACAATACGAGCGATTCATAGCGAGTGAATCAGCGCTACCAGGTCGGTGAGAATCGCGGGATCGGTTTCCGGCAGCACCCCGTGGCCGAGGTTGAAGATGTGCCCCGCCGCGCCGGCGTCCACCGCACGCCGTCCGTCGTCGACCACCGCGCGCGCCGCCTGCTCGACCGTCACCCACCCGGCAAGCAGCACCGCCGGATCGAGGTTGCCCTGCAACGCTTTTCCGGCCTCGACCCGGGACGCGGCGTCGGCAAGAGAGGTCCGCCAATCGACCCCGACTACCGTCGCACCGGCCGTCGACATGGCGCCCAGTAGCTCCGCGGTGCCCACCCCGAAGTGCGTCATCGCCACGCCACGATCGGCCAGCGTGGCGAACACCCGCGAACTGTGTGGCAGCACGTAGCGCCGGTAGTCGGCCAGCGACAGCACGCCCGCCCACGAATCGAACAGCTGAATCGCATCCACCCCGGCATCGAGTTGTACCCGCAGGAAACTGATGGTCAGGTCGGTCAGTTTCTCCATCAGCGCATGCCAGCACGTCGGCTCGGCCAGCATCATGGCCTTGGCGCGGGCATGGTTGCGGCTCGGGCCACCCTCCACCAGGTAGGACGCCAGCGTGAACGGTGCGCCGGCAAAACCGATCAGCGGCACCTCCCCCAGTTCGCGCACGAGCAGCGCGACGGCGTCCGACACCGGCTGAACACCCTGGGGGTCTAGCGGTCGCAGCGCGTCGACGTCGGCCGCGGTGCGCACCGGCGCGGCAATCACCGGGCCGACGTCGGCGACGATATCCACGTCGACGCCGGCGCCGCGCAGTGGAACCACGATGTCGGAGAACAGGATTGCCGCGTCGACGTCATGCCGGCGGATCGGTTGCAGCGTGATCTCGGCGATCAACCCGGCGTCGAAACAGGCTTCCATCATCGTGTTCTGCTTGCGCAGCGCACGGTATTCCGGCAGGGAACGCCCGGCCTGCCGCATGAACCACACCGGTACTCGGTTGGGTTTGCGGCCGGCGGCCGCGGCCAGGTACGGCGATTCCGGAAGCATTCGACGGTCACTCATCAGGCTCAATGCTGCCACGACCGCCCCACGCCGGCTGACGGGCGCGGCGAGCAGCGCCCCGAGCCGTGCGTAACGTCGTCGTCGACGTCAATGTCCGTGAGCCAGTGGTCAGGAGCCGGAATGCCCGTTCGCCACCCAGAAGTCAGCTATGACGAGTTCCCCAGCCTGCGAATCGAACGCGCTGACCACGGCGTGCTGCACCTGATTCTCGACGCGCCCGGACTGAATTCGGTGGGGCCGCAGATGCACCGCGACCTCGCTGACGTCTGGCCGGCCATCGGTCGCGACCCCGGCGTGCGGGCGGTGCTGGTCCGCGGTGAAGGCAAGGCCTTCTCGTCGGGCGGCAGCTTCGACCTGATCGACGAGACCATGGGCGAGTTCGACGACCGGATGCGGATCATGCGTGAGGCCCGCGATCTGGTGCTCAACATGGTCAACTTCGACAAACCGGTGATCTCGGCGATCAACGGCGCGGCGGTCGGCGCTGGTCTGGTGGTGGCGCTGCTGGCCGACGTGTCGGTGGCCGGCCGCACGGCCAAGATCATCGACGGCCACACCAAGCTCGGGGTCGCCGCCGGCGATCACGCCGCCATCTGCTGGCCGCTGCTGGTCGGGATGGCCAAGGCCAAGTACTACCTGCTCACCTGCGCGCCGCTGGACGGCGCCGAGGCCGAACGCATCGGGCTGGTCTCGCTCTGCGTGGACGACGCCGAGGTACTCACCACCGCGACGCGCATTGCAACCGAGCTGGCGCAAGGCGCGCAAGCAGCGATCCGGTTCACCAAACACAGCCTCAACCACTGGTACCGGACGGCCGCGCCGGCCTTCGAAACATCCCTTGGCCTGGAGTTTTTGAGCTTCGGCGGGCCGGATGTGCGGGAGGGCCTGGCCGCCCACCGCGAGAAGCGCCCGGCGCGTTTCACCACCGACTAAGGCGACATGACGACTCGGCAGCAACCCACCCGCACCGGACCCCGGCGACCGAAACGGCGCGCCTGTGTCGCCGCATCGCCGGATAGGTCTAGCGTCAGACGCTGTGACCCGCCAGCAACGACGCGGAGCGGGGCGACGGACAATTGCGGCGCCCGTGACCTCGGCCGCCAGCGACGGGGGGCGGAGCGACGAGGAGGAACGGCGCGGATGACAGCAGCCGAACCGGTCCCGTTTCGCGAAGCCGTAGCGGCGATGAGCGGAGCCAGCGTCCGACCCGAAATCGAGCTGGGCCCCATCCGGCCGCCGCAGCGCCTCGCGCCGTACAGCTACGCACTGGGCGCTGAGGTCAAGCGTCCCGAAGTCGACATCGTCCCGGAACGGTCCGACGGTGACGCGTTCGGCCGGTTGATCCTGCTCTACGACCCCGAAGGGGCCGACGCGTGGGACGGCACCATGCGGCTGGTCGCCTACATCCAGGCCGATCTGGATTCCAGCGAAGCGGTCGACCCGCTGCTGCCGGAAGTCGCATGGAGCTGGTTGGTCGAGGCGCTGGACGCACGCGCCGAGCAAGTCACCGCGCTCGGCGGCACGGTCACCGCCACCACCTCGGTGCGCTACGGCGATATCTCCGGACCACCGCGCGCCCATCAGCTGGAGCTGCGCGCGTCGTGGACGGCGCTCACCACCGACATCGGTACCCACGTCGAGGCGTTCTGCGAAGTGCTCGAGCACGCAGCGGGGCTACCACCGGTCGGGGTGACAGATTTGGGCACCCGGTCGCGCGTTTGACATGGGCCCGGAGCCGACAGAAGCACCAACCGAAACGCCCGACGCCGCGGAACTTGACGTCACGCCGCTGCTCCATCCCCC
>Ga0302178_10003252_pt1 | contig 12351 bp, 11 predicted proteins | sample I_Palsa_E1_3_FD_198790 | JGI IMG/M metagenome (GOLD analysis project Ga0302178, IMG submission 198790) | Peat permafrost microbial communities from Stordalen Mire near Abisko, Sweden - I_Palsa_E1_3 | ecosystem: Environmental > Terrestrial > Soil > Palsa > Peat permafrost | place: Sweden... | reverse complement strand
CGCCGATGACGATCGACCAGGCCCTGCTGGAGATGGAACTCGTGGGTCACGACTTCTATCTCTTCCATGATCGTGACTGCGACCGCTTCAGCGTCGTCTACCGGCGCCGTGGCTATGACTACGGGGTGATCCGGCTGGTGGAGGAATAGTTCACGGTCGGCCCGCGGTCATAATTGCCATGATGCAAGCCGGGCGCCGAAGCGCCCGGCTTGCATCATGGCTCCGGGTCAGCGAGAGTCAGATCACGTGACGTTCGTGCCGATCAAGGTCAGCCTGGCTGCCTGTGAGGCGGATTTGGGCGAAGATCCCCGAGGGAGGCAACGAGGTGAGCGCCATGGGCGACAGGGCAGCAGCCGCTGCTCAACGGCCGGGCTCCGGCCGTGGTCCGGAGCCGATCCGGGTCCTGATCGCTGATGATCATGCGTTGTTCAGGCGCGGCCTGGAGATGGTCCTCGAGGAGGAGGACGACATCGATGTCGTCGGGCAGGCGAGCGACGGCACCGAGGCGATCGCCGTGGCCGGCGAGGCGCTGCCCGATGTCGTGCTGATGGACATCCGGATGCCCAAGATCACCGGCATCGAGGCTTGCCGGGCCACCAAGGAGGTCGCGCCGAGCGCGAAGATCGTGATGCTGACCATCAGCGACGAGGAAGAGGACCTGTTCGAGGCGATCAGGGCCGGCGCCAGCGGCTATCTGCTGAAGGACATCCCGCTGGATGAGGTGGCCGAGGCGGTCCGCGCGGTGCACGGTGGCCAGTCGCTGATCAACCCGTCGATGGCGGGCAAGCTCCTGTCCGAGTTCGCCACCCTCGCCAAGCGCGATGCCGAGGAAGAAGAACGAGTCCAGCACGTGGCCGCGCCCAAGCTCACCGACCGGGAGATGGAGGTGCTCAAGCTCGTCGCCCGCGGCATGAATAACCGCGACATCGCCAAAGAGCTGTTCATCTCTGAGAACACGGTGAAGAACCACGTCCGGAACATCCTGGAGAAGCTGCAGATCCACTCCCGGATGGAAGCGGTGATGATCGCCGTCCGGCAGAAGCTCATCGAATTCAGCTAATTGTTCCCGCTCGCTGTATTACCCCTCGCTCTGTTAACCTCTCGCCTCCGGGGCGCCTTAAGGCGCCGCCTTCCCTCGTCGCTCCTTCGTCGCTCCTCAGTCCAGGCGGCACCGCGCCCCTTTGGCTCGCTCGGGCGGCCCTTCGGCTCGCTGGGGCCCTTCAGCTCGCTCGGGCCAGCGCGTCAGCCAGGCGCGGGGCGTGCCGGGCGGGCTCGATCTGCTCGAGGCGGACGTCGTCGCAGCCGACCCAGCTGGCTGCCTCCCGCAGGGCCTGGGCCATCGGCTCGGCCGCCGACGCCCGTTCCAGCGAGACCTTGCGCGCGATGAGGGTCTTCCCTTCCCGGGCCGGATCGACCCGGCCTGCCAGCTGCCCGCCCGCGAGCAGCGGCATGGTGAAGTAGCCGTGCACTCGCTTGTGCTTGGGCACGTACGCCTCAAGACTGTGCTCGAAGCCGAACATCTGCCGGGTCCGCTTGCGGTCCCAGATCAGCGAGTCGAACGGCGAGAGCAGCGTGACGCGGTTCCGGCCGCGAAGCGCGGTACGGTCCTCCGCGAGCGCCGCCGGGTCGGCCCAGCCCGAGGAAAACCGAGAGGCCGCCGGATCCGGTCCCGCGATCGTGACCGGGATCAGGCCCGCCGCCTGCGCGGCCTCGGCGACCAGCCGCGTGTGCTGGGATTTCTCGCTGGTGAGGTAGTTCAGCCTGTGATATTCAACCAGGTCGGCCTGCGTGACCACGCCGAGGGCCCGGGCGGTCACCCCGGCCAGGTAGGCGAGGCACTCGAGATCGGACGGCTCCGCGTTCAGCATCTCGCTGGGCAGCACCCGCTCGGGCAGGTCGTAGACGCGCCGCCAGCCCGTCCGCCTGGCGCAGATGACATCCCCGGTGTCCAGCAGCCATTCCACCGCGATCTTGACGTCCGACCAGTCCCACCACGGGCCGCCCGCCTTGGCCCCGCCCAGCTGGGTCGCGGTCAGCGGGCCCTCCGCGCGCAGCCTGGCCAGGACCTTCTCACAGGTTTCCTGATGGCTCTGGTGCCACCGGATCCCCCTGGCCCGCAGCGCGCGGCGCCGGAAGGCGAAGTACGGCCACTGCTCGATCGGCAGCACGCACGCCGCGTGGGCCCAGTACTCGAAGGCCACGGGCTTGGCGGCGTGCCAGTAGGCCTGCTCGATCCGCTGCCGGGAGACCGCGCCGAGCCGCGCATAGGCGACGAGTTCGTGCGAGCGGGCCAGCACGCTTATCGTGTCGAGCTGGACGGCGCCGACCCGGCGGAGCATGGCGGGCACGCCCCCGCGCCGTGACGTCGCGCCGAGGAAACCCTGCGCGCGCAGGGTCATCCGGCGGACGTCGTCCGGGGTGACCGTCACCTCAGCCGCGGGACCATCCATGTCCCACAGCGTAACCGTCGGCTACGACATTTCCCCGGCCGGGCTGCTTCGGTGAACCGGAGGGTGAAACCACCGTCCGTTCGGGAAATGTCTTAGTACCAGTCGTCGAAAATGCGCGTGGCCGTGGCCATGATGCCGCCGACCACGACGATCCCGGTGCCGACCCAGAACAGCCACCAGGTCGGGTGGGGCACCATCGCGGCCCCGCCGACGATGAACCCGACGATGATGACCGAGACGGCCATCCAGGAGGAGCGTCGGCCATGGTATTCCTCGTGCGTATACGCCGGGCCGAGCTGCATACCGATCTCCGCGTCAAGCCCGTGCTCCCCGGTGTCTCCCGTGCCCGCCACGGTCCCTGATGACGCCTGCTCGGCCACTCCTGGCTCCTCTCCTCGCTAACGCTCCTATTATTCTCCCGGAAGTGCGAGACTGATCATCACCCGGCCCCCGAAAGGTTCCGGCCCGCGCGGGCGCTGTAGGCCCTGCCGGTTCGGTTGCGAATCGGTTTGGTGCCCCTTCTCGCCTACCATGACATGTTGGGGCGGTGAACGGGAGCCGGTTACGGTCACCGGCCAGGATGAGGTCAGACGATCGGCGAGGAGCGCGACGAGAAGTGCCACCCATCATCGATAGTGTCCTTCGCGCCGGCGAAGGACGGCTCCTCCGCAAGCTCAAGCGGATCAGCGAGCAGATCAACTCCATCGAAGACGACTTCGTCAAGATGAGCGACGCCGAGTTGCGTGGCATGACCGATGAGTTCCGGCAGCGGTACGCCGAGGGGGAAACCCTGGACGACCTGCTCCCCGAGGCCTTCGCCACCGCGCGCGAGGCGGCCAAGCGGACCCTGGGGCAGCGGGCCTTCGACGTCCAGCTGATGGGCAGCGCCGCGCTGCACATGGGCAACATCGCCGAGATGAGGACCGGTGAGGGCAAGACGCTGACCGGGGTCTTCCCCGCCTACCTCAACGCGCTCGCGGGCGAGGGCGTTCACGTCGTCACCGTGAACGACTACCTGGCCAAGCGCGACTCCGAGTGGATGGGGCGGGTGCACCACTTCCTCGGGCTCGAGGTCGGCGTGATCCTCGGGGACATGGAGCCGGCCGAGCGCCGCAAGCAGTACGCCGCCGATATCACCTACGGCACCAACAACGAGTTCGGGTTCGACTACCTGCGTGACAACATGGCCTGGTCGCTTGAGGACTGCGTGCAGCGCGGCCACCACTACGCGATCGTCGACGAGGTGGACTCGATCCTCATTGACGAGGCCAGGACGCCGCTGATCATCAGCGGGCCGGCCGAGCAGAGCCCGCGCTGGTACACCGAGTTCGCCAAGATCGCGCCCCGGCTGCGTCGCGGTGAGGACGGCGAGGGCGACTACGAGGTCGACGAGAAGAAGAAGACCATCGGCATCATGGAATCGGGTGTCGAGAAGGTCGAGGACTGGCTCGGCATCGACAACCTCTACGACCCGGTCAACACGCCCCTGGTCAGCTTCCTGAACAACTCCATCAAGGCCAAGGAGCTGTACAAGAAGGACAAGGACTACGTCGTGATGAACGGCGAGATCTTGATCGTGGACGAGTTCACCGGCCGGATCCTGCACGGCCGGCGCTACAACGAGGGCATGCACCAGGCCATCGAGGCCAAGGAGAACGTGGCGATCAAGGACGAGAACCAGACGCTCGCCACGATCACCCTGCAGAACTACTTCCGGCTCTACGACAAGCTGTCCGGCATGACCGGCACGGCCACCACCGAGGCCAACGAGTTCCATCAGATCTACAAGCTCGGCGTGGTCCCGATCCCGACCAACATGCCGATGATCCGGGCCGACCAGGCCGACGTCATCTACCAGACGGCCCAAGCCAAGTACGAGGCGGTGGTCGAGGACATCGCCGAACGGTACCAGGCCGGGCAGCCGGTCCTGGTCGGCACCACAAGCGTGGAGAAGTCCGAGATCGTGTCCCGATTGCTCAAGCGCCGCGGGGTTCCTCATGAGGTGCTGAACGCCAAGTACCACGAGCGCGAGGCCACGATCGTCGCCCAGGCCGGGCGGCGCAGTGCCGTCACGGTGGCCACCAACATGGCCGGGCGCGGTACCGACATCATGCTCGGCGGCAACCCTGAGTTCATCGCCGACGCCGAGCTGCACCAGCGCGGCCTGTCCCCGGTCGAGACGCCGGAGGACTACGAGGCGGCCTGGCCGGAGGCGGTGGCCAAGGCCAAGCGCGCCGTCGCCGCCGAGCACGAGGAGGTCGTGGCGGCGGGCGGCCTGTACGTGCTCGGCACCGAACGGCACGAGTCGCGCCGCATCGACAACCAGTTGCGCGGCCGGTCCGGCCGGCAGGGCGACCCGGGCGAGAGCCGGTTCTACCTGTCGCTGGAGGACGACCTGATGCGGATGTTCAACTCCGAACGGGTCGGCGCGATCATGGAACGGCTGAGCATCCCGCCGGACGTGCCGGTGGAGTCCAAGGTCGTCACGCGCGCCATCAGGTCGGCGCAGACCCAGGTGGAGCAGCAGAACTTCGAGATCCGCAAGGACGTGCTCAAGTACGACGACGTCCTCAACCGGCAGCGCCAGGTTATCTACGGCGAGCGCCGCCAGGTACTCGAGGGAGCCGACCTGCACGAGCAGATCCGCGAGATGGTCGACGAGGTAGCCGCCGGGTACGTCACGGGGGAGACCACCGACGGCTACCCGGAAGAGTGGGATCTGGACAAGCTGTGGCGCGCCTTCCGGCAGCTCTACCCGATCAGCATCACCGTCGACGAGGTCATTGACGAGGCGGGCGGCGAGCGGGCCGGGCTGACCTCGGAGTTCATCACCGAGGCGATCATCGCCGACGCGCAAGCCGCGTACGAGCGGCGCGAGGAGGAGTTCGGTTCGGAGGTCATGCGCGAGGTCGAGCGCCGGGTGGTGCTCTCCGTGCTCGACCGGAAGTGGCGCGAGCACCTGTACGAGATGGACTATCTGCGCGAAGGCATCGGCCTGCGCGGATACGGCCAGCGCGACCCGCTGATCGAGTATCAGCGGGAAGGCTACGACATGTTCAGCGCCATGATGGACGGGATCAAGGAAGAGTCCGTCGGCAACCTGTTCAACCTGGTGGTCCAGGTCCAGGAGAACCCGATCGTCGAAGAGGGCGGCGTCGCGGCCGACGCGGCGGTGGCTGCCGCCCCTCCCGTCGAACCGCCCGCTGCTGCGGACCCGACCGGGCGGCGCGGAGTCCCTGCGCAGGCAACGGGCCAGCCTCCGGCGTCCGCCGCTGCTCCGGCCTCAGGCACTGCTCCGGCGTCCGCCGCTGCTCCGGTGCCGGGCGCTGCTCCGGCGTCTGCGCGCCCCGGCGCCGCGCCCGCGCGGGCTGGCGCTGCGGCGGCGGCGGCGCGTTCCGATCAGGGCGGGGCGGCGGCGCGTTCGGGCCAGGGCGGGGCGCCAGCGGCGCGTTCGGGCCAGGGCGGGGCGGCGGCGAAGCGAGACGGCCGGGTCAGCGGTGCGCAGAAAGGTACGGCGGCTAACCGAGGCGGCCGGGCCGGCGGCGCGCACGCCAGGCCAGCCGGGGCTCCGGCCGCTCCGGCCGCGCCCGTACCGGCGGGGCTCGCCCCACGTCGGCCTCAGCGACTGCAGTACTCGGCGCCGTCCGTGGACGGCGGAACGCACGTGGAAACCAGCCAGGGTCCAGGTCCAGACGACGATTTCTCCCGCGTCGGGCGGAACGACCCGTGCCCGTGCGGTTCGGGCCGTAAGTTCAAGCGCTGCCACGGCGACCCCCGGAATGCACCCTGACGCCTAGCCGATAGCCGCGTCTCTCCGTCTCTCCACCCCCGCCAGCCCCGCCAAGCACCGTCGCGCCCCCCACCCCACCAACCCCGCCCGGCACCCGCGGAGACCGTGCCGCACCGCACCGGTGGAACATAGGGCCGCACCGGACCGGACCGATGGAACATAGGGCCGGTCCGATCATGCGGCGCCAGCACCCGACGCGCCGCTTTTGGGACTGTTTAGGATGATTTGGCGGTCTGCCGGATGGGTGCCCTGGCCGGCGGCCTGCCGGACCCGCCGGGTGGATGTCGGCCGGGTGCCTCGGAAGCCAGATCTTTCACGCAATCCGCGCTCGGTCCACTCGGGACGTGAGCGGTGAGACGGGTGAGGTTAGCGAGGCGTTCCGTAGGAGCGACGAGAGGGCGACGTGGGCACGGGTGCTCAGCCGGCTATCAGCTCGGTGCAGAGCCATCGGGCCGGGCGGGGCGGCAGACCCGGTGCGGCCGGACGCGCGGGCAGGTGCTCGCAGCGTACGGCCAGCGCGCGCGACCGCGGCCCGAAGCTCACGACGACGGCCATCTCCACGGCGCGAGCCGTGGGACGCGACGTAACGATCCGCTGAATCCTGGGCCGCTGGTCCGAGGCCAGCAGCGGCATGAGTTCTCCGATGTGTGCCCGCACGCGATCCGTGGTACAGGGGATGATCTGCCGCGGCGAGCGCGCCCCCGCCAGGATCTCGACCACCACCTGAGCGAACTGCAGCGGCCAGGCAGCACCCTGGCGGTCCAGGGCGCGCGCGGTCGCGGGTGACCCTGATCCGGCGGGGGAGGCTGGGCCCGCGGGGGAGGCTGGGCCCGCGGATGGCGCTGGCTCCAGAAGCTGGCCGTTACCGAGGAGGTCCGCCCCGGCCGTGTCGCGCCCAGCGGCGCCGGGCCCCGCCGTGCCGGGCCCCGCCGTGTCGGGCCCCGCCGGGCACGCGGCGCCGTGGGCTTCGCAGTCGTAGGGTGGCGAGGAATCTGGGACGGTGACGAGCCGCAGTGACGTCGAGGGCATGTTCCTGGCTCCCGGATCGCAGAATACGAAGTGACCGCAAACGCCCTGGCGGCCGTATTCGCATCAGGCTCCGGCTGGACATCGTTGTACCGCACGCCAGTGACATTTCGCCGGCCAGCTCGTGTCCCGTCTGGTCACTCCGGTCCTGCCTGGTCGCCTAGCTTTCATGCGCCGGACAAGTGCCGTTTCCTCTTCCGGTAAATATGCATTTAAAATTGTTACTGTGATTAACGGTACGAAATTCCGCGGTGTCATCACGGACTGGGGCGGCGTGCTCACCCCCCCGATCCTGACCACGGTGCGGGCCTGGATCCAGGCCGAGGACATCGACTGGGCCAGCTACCGGTCGGTGATGCGCGGCTGGGTCTTCGACGCGTACCGCCAGGATGGCCACCGCAATCCGATCCACGCGCTGGAACGCGGCGAGTGCACAGACGCCGAATTCGAGCGGACGCTCGCCGCCGAGCTGCTGCGCACCGACGGCGAGCCCGTGCCGGCCGAGGGTCTGCTCCGCCGGATGTTCGCGGCCAGCGTGCCGATCCCCGCCATGTACGACACGATCCGCGCGCTGCGCGGCGCAGGCTTCAGTACTGCACTGCTGTCCAACTCCTGGGGCTGCGACGAGTACCCCCGCGCGGACTTTCCCGTGCTGTTCGACGTGGTGGTGATCTCCGCCGAGGTCGGCATGCGCAAGCCGGAGGAAGGGATCTTCCGCCACGCGGCGGGAGCGCTAGGGCTCCACCCGCAGGAATGCGTCTTCATCGATGACACTCAGGCGAACGTCGACGCGGCGAACGCGTGCGGCATGACCGGGGTGCTCCACACCGAGGCGGCGGCGACGGCCGCGGCGCTGCAGGATCTGCTGGGCGTGCCGCTCAGCTGGAGCAGCCCGGACAACCTGGTGCGGTAACGACCATCCCGGTCAGGGCGCCGGTGCCGCCGGCGGCTTAGGTCGGACCGCTTCGGATGCGCAACTCGATGCGCTAACCGCCGGGACCGGACTAGCCTATGGCCGTGGCGGACTATCCGCATCCGTCCAGCGAGGCCCGGTCGGCGAACATGCGCGCGAACCGGCGGACGGACACCAAACCCGAACTGGCACTGCGCCACGCCCTGCACCGGCGCGGTTACCGGTACCGCAAGGATTTCCGGCTCGACCTGGCCAGCGGGAGGCGCGTCCGTCCGGATATCGCGTTCACCGCGCGCAAGGTGGCGATCTTCGTCGACGGGTGCTTCTGGCACGCCTGCCCGGAGCACGGGTCCAAGCCGAAGATGAACGAGTGGTACTGGAGCCCGAAGCTGGTCAGGAATGTCGAGCGTGATCGGATCAACGACGCGGCGCTGATCCTGGCCGGCTGGACCGTGGTGCGGCTCTGGGAGCACGTGCCGCTGGACGAGGCGGTCGCGACCGTGGTGATGGCACTGGAAGCCAGCCGCGCGGCCGGCCGGCCCGAGCCTGAGCCCGAGGCCCAGGCCGAGGCCGGCCAGCAACCCGAACCCGGGCCCAGGTTCGGGCCCGAGCCCGGCCAGCCTCCTCCAGACGCCTCGCTTAGCTGACCTCCGTTGACTGTGGCAGACTCTGGAACACCATGCGCGTGTTCTTGCCATCGACGCTTCCCGCCCTGGCCCGGGCCCTGCAAACCGGCCAGCTCACCTCCCCCGGCCAGCTCACCTCCCCCGGCCAGCTCAGCGACGCCGGCCAGGCTGGCCAGGAGGGTTCGGCACCCGGGTTCGCGGTCACGCCCGCGCTGCGCGAGGCGTACGCCAGCGGCGACGAGGAGGAACTCGAGTACGCCGCGCTGACCGAGGCGGCCCGCGCCTCGCTGCGGCTGCTCGCGGCCGATCCGGCCGCCCCGCCCCGGCGGGTCGTGCTGGCGGCCGAGTTGGCAGCGGACCAGGTGCGCTGGGATCCCCGCGACAGTGAGCCAGCCCGGGTCACGATCGGCGCGGTCCCGCTGGAGAGCCTGGCTGCTGCGCACATAGACGACCCCGAGGCGGCCGCCGATGTGCGCGGCGCGGTCGAGGCGCTGCCGGCCGCCGACGCGGGCGACGACGACGCCAAGTTCGCTGTGGACGGCGCCGAAGGCCACGAGCTCGGCTGGTACGCCACCCAGGAACTCTCCTACCTGGCGGATTGACTTCTCCCCGGCCTGAGGGTGAAGGCCGGGGTCTGCACGCCGCGGCCTCCGTGACGCTCGGTGTGGGATCGTGCGACGATACAGGTGTCCGCCCACAAACCCCACACACCCCGAACGCCAGGAGCGATCGTGATGGACGCCGTCTCCAGGACCCCCGTGCCGGCGAACGAGCCGGTTAGGCAGTACCAGCCGGGCAGCCACGAGCGAGCCGTGCTGGAAAGCAAGATCAAGGAGCTCGCCGGCCAGCGAGCCGAACTCACCATGACCATCGCCGGCACCCAGCAGATGGCCCAGGGCAGGCTGATCGACGTGGTGCAGCCGCACAACAAGGCCCACGTGCTCGGCCAGCTGGGTAACGCGACGAACGTGGACGTGGCGTCCGCGATTTACGCGGCCAAGCAGGCGGCCCCGGCGTGGCGGGCGCTGAGCTTCGACGACCGGGCCGCGATCTTCCTTAAGGCGGCCGAACTCCTCGCCGGGCCCTGGCGCGCCACCCTGAATGCCTCGACCATGCTCGGCCAGTCCAAGTCACCCTTCCAGGCGGAGATCGACGCGGCCTGCGAGCTGATCGACTTCTGGCGCTACAACGTGCACTTCGCCCGGCGGCTGCTCAGCGAGCAGCCGGAGTCGGCGCCTGGTGCGTGGAACCGGATGGAGTACCGCCCGCTCGAGGGATTCGTGCTGGCCATCACGCCGTTCAACTTCACCTCGATCGCGGGCAACCTGCCCACGACCCCGGCGCTGCTCGGCAACGTCGTGGTGTGGAAGCCGTCGCCGACCCAGCAGCTTTCCGCGCACTACATCATGCGCGTGCTCGAGGCGGCCGGGCTGCCGCCCGGCGTCATCAACCTGGTGACCGGGGACGGCGAGGCCGTCTCCCAGGTCGCGTTGACCCATCCTGACCTGGCGGGCATTCACTTCACCGGCTCGACGGCGACGTTCCAGCACCTGTGGCGGACGGTGGGCGAGAACATCGCGAGGTACCGCAACTACCCCCGGCTGGTGGGTGAGACCGGCGGCAAGGACTTCGTGATCGTGCACCCGTCCGCTGACCCGCAAAGCGTGGTGCCCACGCTGATCCGCGGTGCGTTCGAGTACCAGGGCCAGAAGTGCTCCGCCGCATCCCGTGCCTACCTCCCCCGGTCGATCTGGAGCCGGATCCGCGACGACTTCATCGCCCAGGTCGAATCGCTGACGATGGGCGACGTGACCGCCGACCTGTCGCTGTTCATGGGCGCCGTCATCGACGCCCGGGCCTTCGCCAAGCACGTTGCCGCGCTGCAGCGGGCCAAGACCACCGCCTCCATCCAGGTCCTGGCCGGCGGCACCGCCGACGACACCGAGGGGTTCTTCGTGCGCCCCACGGTGCTCCAGGGCGAGGACCCCGCCGACGAGATCTTCACCACCGAGTATTTCGGCCCGATCCTCGCCGTGCACGTCTACCCGGATGACGCCTACGCCGAGATGCTCACCCAGGCCGCGGACGCGACGCCCTACGCGCTCACCGGAGCGATCCTGGCCACCGACCGCCAGGCCATCGCCCAGGCCACGGACCTGCTCAGGTACTCGGCGGGCAACTTCTACATCAACGACAAGCCCACCGGCGCGGTCGTCGGCCACCAGCCGTTCGGCGGGGCGCGGGCGAGCGGCACCGACGACAAGGCCGGATCGATCTTCAACCTGACCAGGTGGGTGTCCGCGCGCGCGATCAAGGAGCTTTTCGTGCCCCCGTCCGACTACCGCTACCCGCACATGGGCTTAACGTAAAGCCGATTCCACTGCAGGTCAGATGGTTTCCGCCGACCCTGGGTGCCTAACCGGGGGAGCCTATGCCCGCTCACGAGCCGCTTGCCTCACCGAAAACCGTATCCATCACGGTGGCCGCGGCCGTAACCTTGTCGGCGATCTGGTGACGGTAGGTGGTCTTCGTCACCGTCGAGTTGATGTGCCCTACGGCGTCGGCGATCTGCTCGTTGTCGACCCCGGAATCTGACACCACCGACACGAACGTGTGCCGCTGCTCCCGCGGAGTCCAGTTCTGGCCGATGCCCGCCCGCTCGCACAAGATCTTGAAGTGCCTGCGGATGTCTGCTGCCAGCGCGGCGCCCCGGCGCGGTCACCGAAGACGATGGCCAGACCCCGGACGTCGTAAGCAGCGCCGAGCTTCAGCCTCAGGGCCGTTTGCTCTTTCCGTAGCGCGAGCAGAGTTGCCACGACCTGCCGGGGCATCTGGATCGTGCGCCGGCTCCGTTCGGTCTTCAGGTCCTCCAGGACCAGGCGCCGCTTCCCGGTCGCCGGGTCGGGAGCGCCTTGAGGCACTTGCGGAGGCGGATCACACCAGCAGCGAAGTCCACGTCTTCCCAGCGCAGGCCGAGCAGCTCGCCGGGCCGCAGGCCGGTCATCAGGGCAGTGACGATGTAGGCGCGCCAGAAGGTGTTGAGCGTTAGCCCGAGGAGGGCCCTGATGTCTTCCAGGGTCATCGACGCCTGCCTCATGCCCACGCTCGGCGAGCTGCTCGACCAGCAGGCCGGGCTGCTCCACGCCGCCCTCGCCGACCGCGTGTACACGGACGGATTCGAGCGCCAGCTGGCCGAGAACCTGATCGCCGCCATCCCGGCCGCCAAGCGCGGCGAGGTCCTGGAGCACATGCTCGAATGGGACCACCTGATGCCCCGCGTCATGGCCGTCGACTGCCTGCTTGACGAAACCGACGACCGGTCCTACGAGGCAGTCCTGCTGCGGACCGGGATCGGGCGCGTCCGGCTAGCCGTACGGATCGGGACTTGGACCGTACGAGGGCGCCCCGGCCTGCAGATCCGGCAGCGGCTGGATGTGCGGCGCCCACTGCCTGCCGTCCCACCAGCGCAGTACCTGCTGGCCTCCTGGGTCCAGCTACCATCCCGGCGGTGGTCCCGCTGGCGGCCCATCTGCCGGCGGCCCGGCC
>Ga0302178_10003246_pt1 | contig 12363 bp, 11 predicted proteins | sample I_Palsa_E1_3_FD_198790 | JGI IMG/M metagenome (GOLD analysis project Ga0302178, IMG submission 198790) | Peat permafrost microbial communities from Stordalen Mire near Abisko, Sweden - I_Palsa_E1_3 | ecosystem: Environmental > Terrestrial > Soil > Palsa > Peat permafrost | place: Sweden... | reverse complement strand
TTGGACTTCTCCTCGCACGGCCGCTGCCCCAGCGTCAGACCCATCTCGGCGGCATACGCCGACACCAGGTGCAGCGCGCCGATGCCGCGTGCGGCCGAACGGGAGCCGCGCAAGCTCTTACCGTCAATCGCGACCACCCGACCCTCGTGCGTCCCGCACAGGCTTTGCACCCATTCGACCAGGCGGCTCTCCAGCACCGCAGGCGAGAGCGCTTCAAACACCCGCCGGATCGTGTCGTGTCCCGGAATCCCGTTGCGCAGCTTCACATACTGCTGCAGCCACGCCTGCCTCGCTACCCCCCAGGCCTCAATGTCGTCCCAGCCTTCAGCACCAGACATCACCGCACACAGCGCCAGTACCACGATATCGAGCAGATCATGATCGCAGCGTCCCGTCACCCGCGGGTCTGGTAGGTCCGCGAACACCGCCACCAGGGCATCCACCTCCTTGCGCATCTGTCGCCTCCCGAAAACACGACAGTAAACCGACAAGTGCCCGTTGTTTACAACCCCCTCATGATCGCCATTGAATGTAAACGACTTTTAATGCTCCGGCCCTGGGGTATCGATCTGGTGCTTGTCGACCAAAGCAGCGGTTATCAGGCGTTCGACGACGTTGCTCGCAACGCCATCCTTAAAATGACCTGCACTCCTTACGTAGTCGATGGTGTTGCGCATCGCGTCGTGCAACATGCGACGTTCAATTTCGGCACCCCTCCTTCGCAAGGCAACCCGAGCGGTGCCACCGCAAGCTCGAATTCCCCGGCCCTCCCGGCGCCGGTCGCCTTGGCGTCGGAGCCTCCTGCGAGCGCATCGCCGGCGCCGGCGAGTGGGATCAACGAGGAAGCGGCCCTGCAGCAGGCGAACATAGCACCCCATTCACCGCGCGCCGTCCTGGTCAAGCTTTGGACGCAACGGATCGACACGGATCCCGATATCGTGCGCATTGCTGGGCCGAATGCAGTTCGCCTCATGGCCCTCACTCCGGCCATGCGCTCGAGCTTCTTCCATGACGGCGAGCTAAGACTTTCGCCGGATGATCGCAGCAAGTTCGCTCAATTGACGTTGAATGAGCTCGACAGAGCGCCTGAAGACTGCGGAGGCACGCAATCGGAGCTACGCGTGCTCGGGCATGCTCAGTCACTTGGAGATATGTCGACCCCAGATCTCGAGACACACCTGGACATCCTGTTCGATATCCTTAAACAAACCGGCTTGGAAGCGCCCCCTGCCCATATCACCGAGGACCAGCGTACCCAGGGGGACGTGGCCGTGTTACGCACACTGCAAGGCATGCTTAACGGTGACCCGAACGCCGCGCGCGCCGTGGCCCATAACGCTGCAAACGTGAAGAGCATTCCGCCAGAAGTCGCGTGCAAGGACGCGCGCATGTATTTACGGGCGATACTTGCAACGCCCCAACCTTACCGCGACTGGCTGCTCCTGGCGGGTGAGACCTCTGCGAAGGCGAAGCGCGCCATAGCGCATGGCAACGCCAGAATAGAGGCATCAACAGCGCCGATCGACACCTCGGCTGTACTGCAGCTCGTTGCGCGCAACGTCATCTGGCCAAGCACTGCTCCCGACGTGGAGACAACGGTCACGGTACATTGCGCCGCGGACGGTAATTTGCTTTCCGAAACTATTTCTCGAAGCAGCGGCAACGCCGCCTGGGATGATGCCGTTGTCAAGGCGGTTCAGGCGGCAAATCCGTTACCGGTTCAAAGCAACGGCGCCGCCGAAATCGTCTTCAATATCGTTCTGCGGTCAGCCGGTTAGCCGTTTCGCACTGCTGCGAGGTAGAACGCCTGCATCGCTCGCAGTCGTCATCTACTGACCTGTCGCATCTCACAGGAAGTGGCGCCGTGTCCCCTCCTTTACAATACCCAATACTTTTCGCCCTCGTACAACACTCTCGACACCTCACAAAAAGGGGTCTTTCATGATCATCAAACCGCGCGTACGTGGCTTCATCTGCGTAACTACCCATCCTGCTGGCTGCGAAGCCAACGTCAAGCAACAGATCGACTACGTCACTGCTAGCGGCCCTATCGCCGACGGTTCCAGGAAAGTCCTGGTGATCGGCGCGTCGACCGGTTACGGTCTGGCCGCCCGCATCACGGCCGCATTCGGCTGCTGCGCCGACACGCTAGGCGTGTTCTTTGAACGCGCAGGCACCGACACCAAGCCGGGTACCGCAGGCTGGTACAACACGGCCGCGTTCGAAAAAATCGCCACGGGCAAGGGCCTGTACGCAAAGGGGATCAACGGTGACGCGTTCTCCGACGCGGTCAAGCAACAAACGATCGACGTCATCAAGCGTGATCTCGGCAAGATCGATCTGGTCGTGTACAGCCTGGCATCACCGCGGCGCACGCACCCCAAGACCGGCGAAGTGTTCAATTCGACGCTGAAACCGATCGGCAAAGCGGTCACATTGCGCGGCATCGATACCGACAAGGAAGTCGTCAGAGAGACCGTCCTTGAAGCAGCGACGCAGATCGAAATAGACAACACCGTGGCGGTAATGGGCGGCGAAGACTGGCAGATGTGGATCGACGCGCTCCTCGAAGCCGACGTTCTGGCCGACGGCGCGAAGACCACCGCCTTTACCTATCTCGGCGAAAAGATCACACACGACATCTATTGGAACGGCTCCATTGGTGCAGCGAAGAAGGACCTCGACCAGAAGGTTGTCGGCATTCGCGAGAAGATGGCCCGCACGGGCGGGGATGCGCGTGTCTCCGTGTTGAAGGCGGTCGTCACTCAGGCGAGTTCGGCGATTCCCATGATGCCGCTGTATCTGTCGCTGCTGTTCAAGGTCATGAAGGAAAAGGGGACGCACGAAGGCTGCATCGAGCAGGTCTACGGACTCTACAAGGACAGCCTCTACGGAAACGCGCCGCACCTCGATGACGAAGGGCGTCTGCGCGCGGACTACAAGGAGCTCGATCCGGAAGTGCAAGCCCAGGTGCAGCAACTCTGGGACCAGGTGACTAGCGAGAACATCTATTCGCTCACCGACTTCGCTGGCTACAAGACGGAGTTTCTGCGCCTGTTCGGCTTCGAGATCGACGGGGTGGACTATGAAGCGGACGTCAATCCCGACGTACCGATCCCCCACGTTGTGCAAGTCTAGGTCTCTGCAGATCATGTGCCGTCTGGTCGGGGCACGAGGCATTGCTCCTGCTGAAAGCGGGCGCAATGCCTGAACAGGAGTGTGTGTGATGAAAAAAATTCTGATCATCGGGATCGGCGCTGGAGATCCCGACTACATGACCGTGCAAGCGATCAACGCGCTCAATCAGGCGGATGTGTTCTTCGTCATGGACAAGGGCGCGGTGAAAGAGAAACTCGTCGCTCTGCGCAAGGAGATCATCGAACGGTTCATCACACACGATCGCTATCGTATCGTCGAAGCAACGAGCCCCGAGCGCAGGCGTGACGACAGCGACTATACGTCGACGGTAGACGAACTGAACCGCGATAAACAGCAGATATTCGAACGCCTGATCGCTGACGAGATGCGCGAGGGACAATGCGGCGCATTTCTTGTGTGGGGCGATCCGTCGTTGTACGACAGCACGATACGCATCGTCGAGGCCATTGCGAAAGGTGGACAACACGAATTCGACTACGAGGTCATTCCGGGCATCAGCAGTGTCCAGGCGCTCGCCGCCCGGCACAGGGTTCCGCTTAATCTGATCGGACGTTCGGTCGAGATCACTAACGGCCGCGGGATTGCCGAAGGTTTTCCGGAAAACGTGGACAGCGTAGTCGTGATGCTCGACTCCCAGAATACCTACCGGAAGCTTGTCGACGAGGATCTGGATATCTACTGGGGTGCCTACGTGGGAACACCCGACGAGATCCTGATCTCAGGAAAGCTGCGGGACGTCGCGGACGAAATAGAACGCGTCAGAGCGGAGGCGCGCCGCACCCATGGCTGGATCATGGATACCTATCTCCTGCGCAAGCCTGCATAGGTATCGCTCCCGCAAAGCATTCCCTCACTCGAGTTCGACAATGATCCAGGCATTCTTCATGGACGCAGCGGACATTCGAAAGACATTTTTTGTTGAGCCTTATCCGGTGACCACCACAGTTCACGTCGGGCGCCTGTACCGTCCTGAGCTGATGATCGAGATCACTGCGATTGCGGAAATTCCGCGGGACAGGTTCCGGCGCCACATGCCCAATCACGAATGAATAGCAGCACGAATCACACCGAATCCGCAATGTGCTTCCGCAACCATTGATGCGCAGAGTCGCGATGGGACCGCTCATGCCAGAGCATGGCCATTTCGTAGCCCGGCACCTCGACAGGTGGCTCGACCGCCCGTAGCGCAGGCGTGTCAATCAGGCGCGAAGGCAGCATCGCCACCATATCGGTGCTCGTCAGGACCTTGATCATGAACAGGAAGTGTGGAACGGATAGCACAACCCGGCGGGTAAGGCCCGCCTCTGCGAGCACCTCGTCGGTCACGGCGTGGAACCCTCCGCCGTCCGTCGACACAATCACATGCTCAAGTTTGCAAAATTGCGCAAGCGTCGGTCGCCGCTTCAGTCCTGGGTGATCTGCCCGGCCTGCCAGCACATAGCGCTCTGCAAAAAGCACCCGCCGATGCAGTCCCGAAGGGGCGTCCCTACTGGTATGTAAAGCAAGATCGATAGCCCCTGTTCCGCCTGCTTTGCTATTCGCGACGGAATCAGCTCCACGATGGCCAGCCGCGTATCCGGCGCCACTGAACGCAAGCCGGCTATTGCCGGCAGCAGGATCGTCGATTCGCCGTAGTCGGCAGCCGCAACACGCCACGTGTGGCTGGCCGTGGCTGGATCAAAGGGACTGGCGGGCGCCACCGTGCGTTCGAGCGCTTCCAGTGCCTGCCGTAAGGGTTCGCGCAATGCCTCGGCCCGCGCCGTGGGTCGCATTCCTCGAGGTCCTGGCAAGAGCAGCGGGTCGCCAAAGATATCCCTCAGTTTGGCAACGGCGCCTATGAGATCCCGGCGCTCATGTTAAAGCCCGAGATCGCGCCGGATCAGATCGGCTTCGCTGCCCACGTCGCGTAGGGCCGACTGTGTCTGCTCATGGTTGTTCCGTGCTCTTGCCCGGTGCCGCTTCCGGAACGTCGGGCGTTGGCGTGGGCGTCGAACTCGGCCCCTCGGATGGGAATCCACCGTTCCCTTGCGTCGCACGTGGCGGCGCGCCCATCAAGGCCGCGGCCTCTGAGGCGGACATGCCGATCGCGCCGGCATTCGACGCAGCCACAGGCCCCGATGCAACCCCATGAGGCGCGCCAAGCAAAGGCGGCAATTCACGCGGCGCTGACGCTTCGAAGCCGCTAGAAGCGCTAGATGCCTGGGGCACCGCCGGCGCAACGGGCGCGAGCGGCGCAGGCTTCGGCGCTACGTGACGAACCGGCGCCGCAGGCGCCTGCGTCTGCGGCTTCGATCCGAAGAGATAAGTGACCCAGGCATGCAGTTTGTCGCGGAACTGGTCAAACACACCAGGCTGCACCTCGGTGTCAAAGCGTACCCGCGAATCGATCAGCCGCGCGCGCAGCGCACGCTGATAGAAGTCGCCGACGATCGGCAGCGCAGTGTGCGCCCCTTCGCCCCAGTAGCTGCTGCCGAGCGTGACACGTCCGTCGTCGAAACCAACCCACGCACCCGCTACCAGTTGCGGATGCATCAGGACGAACCAGCCGTCCGCATTGTCCTGCGTCGTGCCGGTCTTTCCCGCCACATCTGCGCGGATACCGAAACGTGACCGGATGGCCGCGCCTGTGCCGCGATTCACGACGTCACGCATGACATCGAGTAGCGTCCGGTCCGCCGCAGCCGGCAATGCCCGCTCCGGCGACGCAGGCTCAAACTGCGCCAGCACGTTGCCATTGCGGTCCTCGATGCTCGTCACCATGCGCGGCTCGAGATACAGGCCGTCGTCGGCGATCGTGCTATACGCCGACACCATCTCCTTGATCGTCACCGGACTCGTGCCCAACGCGAGCGAAGGCACCGGCTCGAGCGTACTGTCGCGCACGCCCATCGCCCGCGCGAGCCGGACCACCTTGTCGGGCCCGACCTGCTCCATCAACTGCGCGGTGATTCGGTTGCGCGAATACGCCAGCGCATCGCGCAGTGTCATCGGCTTGCCGCTCGGCGCGACGTCATCGTTAGGACGCCAGATCTCCCCACCCTTCAACGGGATTTCGACGGGCTGATCGATGAAGGTGTCCGTCGGCTTCGCGCCGGCTGCAAATGCAGCGCCATACACAAACGGCTTGAAGGTCGAACCGGGTTGACGGCGCGACTGCTGGACGTGATCGAACGGCTCGTCCGCGAAATCGCGGCTGCCGACCCATGCCTTGATTTGTCCATTGCGTGGATCGATGGCAAGAAAGCCCGCTTGCACTTCCGTCTTGTCGTGGCACAAGTTGCGCACAAACGTCCGGTCCGCGCTGAGATGCTGGAGCGCATCGTCGTCACTTTGGCCTGCCGTGCGCAAGGCCCGGTAATCCGGCGTCTCGCGGATGAAGGTCTTGAAGAGATCGTTGCCCGGCGCACAGCCCGATCGTCCACTCCATGCGCCATTGGCGATCGATTGCAGCGCATTGCCCTGCAACGCGACGGCCGCCGTCGCCATCGACTGCAGGCGCCAGTCGATTGTCGTATGAACGATCAGTCCATCTGAATAAATATCGTAGTCGTTGCGGTCGGCCCACGAGATCAGCCATTTACGCAACTGCTGCGCGAAATGCGGCGCGGGTCCGGGCGGCTCGATCTGCCGCTCGAAGTCGACGCGCAAGGATTTGCGCCTGAGTGTTTCGTAAGTAGCGGGAGAAAGCCGGCCATACTTGACCATCTGCGCGAGCACCGTATTGCGGCGCTCCAGCGCGCGATCTGGATTCAACACCGGGTTGTAGTAGCTATTGCCCTTGAGCATGCCGGTCAGCGTGGCGCTTTCCAGCACGTCCAGTTGATCGGCCGATTTACCGAAATAGGTCCGCGCGGCCATTTCGATGCCATACGCGTTGTAGAGAAACGGGACCGTGTTCAGATACGTTTCGAGAATCTGGGGCTTGCTGTAGGCCGCCTCGATCTTCAACGCGGTGATCGCTTCCTTCACCTTGCGCGTCAAGGTCGGCGCGCGGCCGATCTCGTCGGGATAGAGGTTGCGCGCAAGCTGTTGCGTGATCGTCGAGCCGCCCTGGCGGTCGCCGCCAAAAGTGTGCAGCGCCGCCGATCCGGTACGCCGCCAGTCGATCCCGTGATGCTCATAGAAACGATGGTCCTCGGTCGAGATCAGAGCGTCGACCATGTGCGGCGAGATATCGGCCAGCGCAACCCATTCGCGATTCGACGGCTTGAATTCGGCGAGCAGCTTGCCGTCGGCCGAAAGAATCTGCGCCGGTTGATCGACGCGTGCCTTGCGGATATCGCTGATACTCGGCGTGAACGGGATCAGCACGATCACATACAGCAGCACCAACGCAGGCGGCGTGGCGAGCGTGAGCAGAACGCCGCGCCGTGTCGGATGGCGCAGATGGAACAGCGCGGTGTTGAGCAGAGGCTTCAGCAGACGCGCGACGAAGCGGATCAGCTCGATCGCGAGTAGAAACCCGGTCCCCAAGACATGTGCCAGCCGGCCAGCCCATTTGCGGCAGAATTCACGTACGGACAATGCAAATTGGCGACTCACGCTGGTTTCAGCCCTTCTTGAAAAGCGTGAATGGTACCAAACTGCGCATGGGGGTCCCGCTCGTGGGGGGCTGCGCGGACGAGTCCTTGTGGATGATCGGCACCCCTATCGGCGAATGCATTTCGGCTATCCGGCCCCTTGGGTCAGTCGATCCGGCATGCCGGCTGAGGACTACCCGCTGCCGAATGAAACGCGTCCCTCACGGAATAAACTGTCGATGCGAGCGTTTACAGAGGCGTGCTCCCGCACAGCAAGTCCCCATTTTGAATGGATACGCACCATGCTCTTATCCGAACGCCTCGTCCAACTCGGCATCCAGTTGCCCACTCCGATCAACCCGCTAGGATCGTATCGTACGGTTTCGATCTCCGGAAACCAGCTACACGTCTCCGGACTCGCGGCATTCGAAAACGGTAAGCCAATCGTGGGGATGGTCGGCACGGACCTCTCGCTCGATGAGGCACATCACGCGGCACGATTGACCATGCTGATGATTCTGGCTTGCATCGATCAGGCGGGCGCGCTGGATAAGATCGAACGGTGCAGCCGCTTGACGGTATACGTACGCGCATATCAGTCGTTCACGCAGCATCCCAGGGTTGCGGACGGGGCGAGCGATCTGATGCTGACGCTATTCGGGCCTGAGAAGTTGCCGGCACGCAGCGCTGTGGGGGTATATACGCTGCCGATGGGGATTCCCGTTGAGATAGACAGTATCTTCGAACTCAAGAGCGGCTAGTGTCTGGCTACACGCCAGACACGTTGGGACCGGGTGCTTCCGGCGCCTCCCCCGCTTTCAGGAAGTCGACAAAGGCCCGCAACGGTGCGGGCAAGTGCCGACGTCCCGGATAGTACAGAAACGGCCCCGAGAAACGCTGCCACCACGGCTCGAGGATCGGCTCCAGCTCTCCGCTATCGAGGTACGGGCGCAGCATGCCCTCAAACAGATGAATCACCCCCACGCCCGCTAGCGCCGTACTGATCGCAAGATCCATGGCGGCGCCCGGCCGCACGAGGAGCGGCCCCGAAGGATCCAGCCGCACCAACTTGCCATCACGTTCGAAATCCCACGTGGGCTTCGCGCCCCCAGCAAATTGACCGCGCAAACAGGCATGCGAGAGCAGGTCGCGTGGGTGCTCCGGCCGGCCGTGCGCGTCGAGATAAGCCGGTGTCGCAGCCGTCGCGAAACGCTGGACGCGGGGTCCGATCGGAATGGCGATCATGTCCTGCTCGAGGCGCTCGTCATAGCGAATGCCCGCGTCGCAGCCGATTGACAGTACATCGACGAAACCATCCTCGACCACCACCTCCACGCGAATGTCCGGATACGCCTTCAGGAACGCCGCGATGATGGGTGGCAAGACAATCCGTGCGGCGCTCGACGGCACGTTGAGTTTGAGCGTGCCAGTGGGCTTCTCCCTGAATCCGTTCAGGACGTCCAGCGCCGCTTCCATCTCGCTGAACAACGGCGCCAGCTTTTCGATGAGGCGCAACCCCGCTTCGGTCGGGGCCACACTGCGCGTGGTGCGGTTCAGCAGACGTATGCCGAGCTTCGCCTCAAGGCGGCGCACGGCGATGCTGAGGCTGGAGGCCGACACGCCGCTGATGCGGGCCGCGTCGCGAAAGCCACCCGCCCGCGCAACCGAAACGAAGGCAGCAAGGTCATTCAATTCCATGGTCATTGTTCACAATTTTCAACAACCCGTGCAATTTAGACCAGATTTTCTAACAGCGCAATCGCGACCATACTAACGCTCATCACTCGCCAAGGAGAGCGCAATGTCAGCATCCACCCCCGTGGACACTTTTGAACTCGCCGGTCGACCGGTCCGCCGCATGGGCTATGGCGCCATGCAGCTAGCCGGACCCGGTGTATTCGGGCCGCCGAAGGATCGTGACGTCGCCCTTGCGGTGCTGCGCGAAGCGGTGGCGGCCGGCGTCGATCACATCGACACAAGCGATTTCTACGGTCCCCACATTACCAATCAGCTGATCCGCGAGGCGCTTCACCCGTACACGGATGATCTGGTGATCGTCACCAAGGTGGGCGCCGTCCGTGGCAACGATGGCTCGTGGCTTCCCGCAGTCGAGCCCAAAGATATCGAGCGCGGCGTGCACGACAACCTCCGCAACCTCGGTCTCGATGTCATTGACGTCGTCAACATGCGGGTCATGGGGTCAATCCACGCGCCCTCTGAAGGATCGATTGCTAAACAGGTCGAGGCGCTGGCCGAACTCCAGCGCCGGGGTCTGGTGCGCCACATCGGTCTGAGCAACGTGACCTCGACGCAGGTCGCCGAAGCGCAGGGCATCGCGGAGATCGTTTGTGTGCAGAACCAGTACAACATCGTCCAGCGTGAAGACGACGCACTGGTCGACGAACTGGCGGCAAAGGGCATCGCCTACGTGCCGTTCTTCCCGCTTGGCGGGTTCACGCCGATTCAGTCCTCGGTCCTGTCTGCCGTAGCGCAAACGATCGGCGCGACGCCAATGCAAGTGGCACTCGCCTGGCTTCTGCATCGTTCGCCTAACATTCTGCTAATTCCGGGCACGTCGTCACTTGGGCATCTGCGTGAAAACATGCAGGCGGCGCAGTTGAGGTTGCCGGAAGCGGTGCTCGCTGACCTGGATACGATCCGGCAGGTTGGTGCGGAGCATTGATTGCATGAGTTGTTGTTTCGAGGGCGGCGATCGTGCCCGGTTGCTTCCCCGGACTGGTTGTTTTGAAATGCGCGGCAGACGCTTTAAGGACCTTTCCCATCTCACCGCCGAAGTCAATCCACGCAAAGCGATAGCCTGTTAGGTGTGGTGGTATTTTGCGGTTTAGGACTGCTCCGCTTCGCCAGCATGCCGCGCGGAAGTCACCGGCGACAGCGCACTCACCATCCGCATGTGTGCCTTCCCCGACGACTCGGCAATCTGCCACGCAAACAGCCCCGGCACAAAGATCAGCAGATCGCGAATCCGCCTTGCACCCGCAAGCGCAAGGCACGTTGCCGGATCGAGCCCAAGCGCACCACCAATCAGGATGAAGCCGCCCTCCTGCACCCCCAATCCGCCCGGCACAAAAAACGCCGCACTACTGACCGCCTGAATCAGCGACTCGATCACCACCGCCTCGGTAAAACTCACCCGCGCACCGAGAAAGTACAGCGTCAGCCAGATCTCCAGCGCGGTCAGCACACATTGCAGCGGTTGCCAGAAGAACAGATAGCAGAGCACCACGCCGCGTCGGCGCCAGATCAGCTTGATCGAACGGTCTATCTGCGCCGACTGACCGACGACCGCCGCGAGCTTCCCGCTGGTCGCATGATTCAGCATGCGCGTGATGCGTTCGAACGGGCTCGCGTGCTGCACCAGCGCGAATAGCACCAGCAACGGCGTGAGCGCCACGATGCCCCAGGCCAGATCGGCGGCGAGGCGTAACGTGCCCGACGCCGCGTGAGCAAACAGAAAGCCGATGCCGACCAGCGTGAACAGCAACTGGCTGATCAGCGTGAGCTGCATATCGGCCACTAGGCTCGCCGCCGCGGTAGAGCCGCGCAAACCGCGCCGGCGCATCAGACGAAACGACACCACCTCACCGCCGATACGCGCCACCGGCAACATGCTATTGACCGACTCGCGGATCCACACCAGATGCAACATGCCCGCCAGGCTCGGCCGGTTCGCGCCGCGTATCAGGCTTCGCCAGTCGCACGCGTTCGCAAGCATCGGCAGGACATGGGCGAGCCCCGCCAGCACCAGCCCCGCGCCTGCGGCACGCATGAGCCCAAGCACCGCGCCCGGATTGTCATGGACCACGAGCCAGAGCGATGCAATCAAACCAAGCAGCGCAGCAAGACGACCTAGATGCTTCATTCCCCTATTCATCCTGAACCGGCGACAGCAAGCCATCACCGTCCACCTTGAAGCTGAAACCTCGCCAGATCACCCGCTTTGAGAAGAAGCTCGCCACGAAGATCCAAAACGACACGATATCCCAGAACGGCAGCAGCCACAGGTCGCGATGCGCTTGCCGCAGCGCATGATCCGATTGCACTTTCAGCGCGAGCCGCGCGAGCAGCGCCGCAGCAGCAAGTGGCCACGCCCAGGCCGCACCACCCGAAAGTGCCACGGCAAGCGACGCAAAGGCGAGCGGATGCGTTAGCGCGGAACCCAGATGACCGACTGGGTCGATGATGCGAATCGTCCGGCTCCAGCGCAATTCGTGTGCAATCAGCTTGGTGGCGCTGGTCTCGACACAGGCATGTGACACCGTGAACGGCGGAATCACCACCTTCTCGCCGATCATGCGCACCGCTTCGCCAATCGCGTGATCCTCCGCCAGGTGATGCACGAACTGCGCGAAGCCGCCGATCCTCTCAAGCGTTTCGCGCCGCATCGCAATGGTCTGTCCAAAGCACGGACGTGCCATCCCCAACGCCAGCCCCGTCACGACACCCGGCAGGAACTGGTAATTGGTCGCCTTGGCCGACAGGCGTGGCCAGAATCCGGGATCGGGCTGCCCGCGGTAGACGCAGGTAACGAGACCTACGCCAGGCTTCTGCAGCTCGCCAACCACATTGCGCAGATAGCTCGGGCCAACGCTCACATCGCTATCCGCAAACACGAGCACATCATGCTGCGCCTCGGGCAGCATGTTAAGGATGTTGCTCATCT
>Ga0302178_10003236_pt1 | contig 12382 bp, 10 predicted proteins | sample I_Palsa_E1_3_FD_198790 | JGI IMG/M metagenome (GOLD analysis project Ga0302178, IMG submission 198790) | Peat permafrost microbial communities from Stordalen Mire near Abisko, Sweden - I_Palsa_E1_3 | ecosystem: Environmental > Terrestrial > Soil > Palsa > Peat permafrost | place: Sweden... | reverse complement strand
CACTGCAACGGCTGGTCAATGACCTGGGGCGGGACCGCCGTCGGCGCCACCCACGTCTGCCTGGGCTCCTTCGACCCGCAGCGGGCCCTGGACTTGGCCGGGCGCTACCCGGTCTCGCACCTGTGCGGCGCCCCGGTCGTGCTCAGCGAGCTCGCCCGGGCCGGGGCACAGCGCGGCTTCACCGCCGGACGCCGGCTGCGAGCCGCGGTCGGCGGCGCCCCGCCGGCCAAGGAGACCATCGCCGCGGTGCAGCAGATGGGCATCACGGTGACCCACCTGTACGGGCTGACCGAAACCTACGGCCCGTCGCTGGTCTGCGAATACCAGCCGGGCTGGACCGAGCTGCCCGCCGCCGACCTGGCCGGACGGCTCAGCAGGCAAGGCGTCCCCGCGATCTCCGTCGCCGACGCCCAGATCGCCGACGACAAGCTGCGGCCGCTGCCGGCCGACGGCACCAGCACCGGGGAGATCCTGATCCGGTCCAACACGGTCGCCGCCGGCTACCTGGACGACGAGGCGGCCACAGAAGAGGCGTTCCGCGGCGGCTGGTTCCACACCGGCGACCTGGGGGTCATGCACCCCGACGGCTACATCGAGCTGACCGACCGCAGCAAGGACATCATCATCAGCGGCGGGGAAAACATCGCCTCGGTCGAAGTGGAAAAAGCGCTCGCCGCCCACCCCGACGTGCTGGAAGCCGCCGTGGTGGCCCGGCCCGACCCGCGCTGGGGCGAACGGCCCGTCGCCTTCGTCACCACCGAACGGGCCGACCTCAGCGCACAGGAACTCACCGAGTTCGTCCGCCAGCGGCTGGCGCACTTCAAGGCGCCGGACCAGGTGTACTTCGAGACCCTCCCCAAAACCTCGACAGGAAAGATCCAGAAGAACGTGCTCCGTGACCGCGCCCGCGACCGAGTCCGCAAGCGGGCCAGTGAATAGACCGGCACACGTGTCACGCCAGAACGACCTGGCCCGCGCGCACCTCAGTTCATGCGGCGCGGCGCCAGGCTTCCGCCAGTGCCACGTAGCTGGCCCGGCGGCGTTCCCGGTCCAGGCTCGGGGTGACGACGGCGATCTCGTCGGCCTGGGCGAGCTCCTTCATCTCAAGGAGCCGCTCGGCTACAGTCTTGGGTTCCCCGGTCACCATCCGGGAGTCGTCCTGATGGCTGGCGCGGAACTCCCGCGAGCGCGCGAACTCACGTATCTGCTCGGGCCGCAGCGGCTCACGTATCCCGCGGCGGATGTTCTGGATGGTCAGCGTCCACGCTGCTTCAAAGTCAATGATCGCCTCGTCGTCGTGGCTAGCGAAGGCCAGCACCGACATCGCCGAGTAAGGCGACCCGCCCTCCGGGCGTGGCGTAAACCCGCGACGGTATTCCCGCAGCGCCTCGAACGCCAGGTCCGGGCTCATGTGATGCGCGAATACGGCACTCATGCCGTTCACCGCGGCGAAACGTGGGCCGTAGGGACTGGAGCCCAGCACGAACAACTCGGGCCGCTCGCCCACCAGCGGCGCGGCCACAAGCTGAGCGTAAGGATGGCCAGCGGGGAACCCGTCGCCGAGAAACGCCAGCAGTTCCCCGACCTGCGCCGGAAAGTCCGCGGCCGCATCGGTAACCATCCCCCGGCGCAGGACGTGCGCGGTCAGCGGGTCGGTGCCCGGCGCTCGGCCCAGCGCCAGGTCGATGCGTCCTGGATACATCGCCAGCAAGGTGCGGAACACCTCCGCGACCTTAAGCGGCGCGTGGTTAGGCAGCATGATTCCGGCCGCGCCGACCCGGATGCGCGAGGTATACGCCCCGACGTGCGCGGTCAGCAGTTCGGGAGCACTGCACGCCAGGCTGGTCATGTTGTGATGCTCAGACACCCAGTACCGCCGGTAGCCGGCTCCCTCAACGGCCTGGGCGATGCCCACCGCACCAGCAATTGACGCGGCGGCACTCTCACCATGCTCGATCCCGACGAAATCCAGCACGGCCAGCGGGAGTGACTCGTTCACGATATCCATCACCAGCACAATGCCGCGCCACCTCGCCGCATTCCCGGGCCGCCCTCTCCGCAGGGACACGTGCACAACGGAACCTGATCTGAGGGCATCGTCCGCGGGTCCGTGGCAGGATGTCGGCATGAAAATTGCTCGGCAGATCGTCGTCTTCGATGCCGCCGACCTGATCGCCGAAAGTACCTTCTGGGCCGAACTGCTGGGTGGCACGGTCGACGCGGAGGACGATTGGCACAATGTCTACGTCGACGGCGAACCGCGGCTTGCCGTTCAGTTCGCGCCCGGTCACGTTCAGCCTGACTGGCCCGACGGGACCTCCCAGCAGATTCATCTCGACTTGTTCGTCGATGACGTCAGGGCCGCCCATGACGAGGTCATCTCGCTGGGAGCCAAGCTGCTCAAGACGACGGATGACATCGAGTCGACCGAGGGATATCAGGTCTACGCGGACCCCGCCGGGCATCCGTTCTGCCTCTGCTGGGGATAACTCCTCGTGGACATCATCAGGTATCACACCCGCGAGACCCGGATACCGCAGGTCGGAGTCCGTGACCAGGGACTGGTGTTCAGTCTGCCGGATGTGCCTTCGCTGGCCGCGCTGCTGGCGCTGCCGGTTGAGGAGATCAAGTGGCGTGCGGCCGAACGCGAGAGATCCCGGCCGATTGCGGCCGCCGACGTTACGTTGCTGCCTCCAATCGACGGCCGCACCGAGGTCTGGGCGGCAGGCGTCACGTACTTCACGTCCCGCGAGGCGCGGGTCGAGGAGAGCGAGCGCTCATCCGATGTCTACCGCCAGGTCTACGAGGCCGAGCGGCCCGAGCTGTTCTTCAAGTCGGCGGCCTGGCGGGTGGCCGGCGACGGACAGACGATAGCGATCAGGGCCGACTCGGTTCTCGATGTCCCTGAGCCCGAGGTCGCCCTGGTGATCAACCAGTTCGGGGAGGTCGCCGGCTACACCGCCTGCAACGACGTATCGTCCCGGTCGATCGAGGGCGAGAACCCGCTCTACCTGCCGCAGGCCAAGGTCTACCTGGGCGGTTGCGCACTGGGGCCGGCGATCCGCCCGTCCTGGGAGATCGCCGATCCCTACCACCTGCCCATCGAGCTAGCCATCTACCGCGACGGCGTGATCGCCTGGCAGGGCCGCGCCAGCACCTCGGGACTGCGCCGGAAGTTCGACGAACTCGCCGGTTTCCTGCTGCGGGCGGACATCTATCCCGACGGGGTGGTTCTGGCCACCGGGACCTGCCTCGTGCCACCGGCGCCGTTCAGCCTGGCCGACGGCGACGTGGTCGCCGTGACGGTCGGCGAGATCGGCGTGCTGACCACTGGCGTCGTGCGGGGCCTTGACCGGATGCGCGCAGCGTTCGACCGGCAGCTATAAGAGACTATCTATCGGTGGACCTCTGGGCCGATACAGAAGCGGACCAGAGGTCTTCCGGTTCAACCCCCCGGGTCTCGGGGAGCAGCCAGAACAGCGCCATGACCAGGGCTGCGGGCAAGAAGGTGACCAGCCCGGCCACTGCGAACCTGTGGACGGCCTCGGCTACCGCGCCGAAGACGACCAGGCCGGTCACCGCGCCAAGCACGCCCGCCGCCAGTGACCAGCCCGCCACCGAGGCCCGAACGGACGTGGGGAACAGCTCGTTGATCAGCGACCCGGCGGCCGGGGCGAAGACCGAGCCGGCGAACACGCCGAGGATGTAGCCGGCCAGCAGGGCCGAGGCGGAACCGGTGTAAGTCAGGGTGGCGAACAGGGCCACCGCCACCATGGCCAGCGCGCCGGTCAGGCGCCGGCCCACCCGGTCCGCCAGCCACCGTCCGGCCAGGAGTCCGACCAGTCCGGCAGCGCCCGCGCCTACGACCATGGCGGCCGTCACGATGCCGCGCTGGTGCAGGAAATTCTGCGCGAAGAGGAAGACGAAGCTGTTAGCCGGCCCGGTAATCACTGAGACGGCAAAAGCCAGTGCCGCGATCACCAGCAGGCGCCGCCGGAATGGGCGCGCCACGGCGCCAAGCACCGGAACCGGATGCTCGGATCCGGCTGCGGCCACGGCGAACCGGTCGGGTTCGGAGATCCATCTCGACAGCAGGGGCAGCAAAGCCAGTGGGACCAGCGCCAGGACGAATACGCCGCGGAACCCGATCGCGCGTTCCGCCAGGCTGTGCACGATGGCGACGACCCCTGCGCCGGTGCCGTACCCGGCGGCGATAAGCGCCACTGCCTTAGCCCGGTCGGCCGAGCCGGTCTGCTCGGCCGCGGTGACCTGAGCCAGCGCATTCGTGGCGCTGAGCAGGGGACGCCCGCTGGCGAAGATGGCCACGAACCACCAGTAGCTGGGGCTGGCCGCGGCGGCCGCCGTCATGGCCAGCCCCAGGCCGACCGTCACGAGCAGCATCGTCCGGCGGCCGAAGCGGTCGGCCAGGCCGGTGATGGGAAGGGCGCCCAGCGACGCCAGGCGCATGATGGCCAGTCCGATGCCGAGGTCGGTACCTGACAACCCGGCCTGGTCGGCGAGGGTTGAGCCCAGATTCACCTGGCCGAACCCCCGGGCCACGTCGCCGAGGGCGGCGACCACGCCGAATTGCGCGAACCCGGAGGCGAATGCGGCGATGGCCACGGCGACCACGGCGCGGTCGTTCCAGCGATGCAGACGGAGCACCGCGGGACCAGGTGCGGGGACCGTCCCCGGATCAGTGCTCACCCTCGCCCCGCCCCCGGGTATCGGTGGGAATGTCAGTCAGCCCAGATCGCCTAGGGCCTCGCGGACCTTGCGCAGGTCAGCGGTGACCCTGGTGGCCGTGGTCTCGGAGATGCCGTGGAGGTGCTCCAGCCATCGCGGCCGCATCCATTCGACCGAGTCTGGCTGCTCTCTGGCCGGCATGAGACCTCCTGGCCGGCCCGCGCCTGGTGACGCCGGGACCGGCTAACAACTCTGGTACTGGACAATCCGCCATCCGAGTATTCCAGACCCGCGTCACCGGGTCCTAGACGCCGCGTCCTGGCCCGGTCACATCTCGGCCAGCCGGGCGCGGACGGACGCGAAGTGCTCCACGCCGGCCTGGGGTGAGCAGGCCGCGGGGATCAGGGTGATGTGGTCGTCGACCGGCGCCGCCACGATGGTCAAGCTCGGGCCGGTCATCGCGCGAAACGACTTATGTGTCGGAACACTTATCTGTCGAAGCGATACCGGGTGGAGCGTTCTCCCAGGTTGCCGCCGGTTCCGAAGGCATAGGCGACGGTGGGGGTGAGCTCGTAGACCCGGTATGGCGGGTGTCCGGCGGTGGGTGCCCCGTAGGGGGCGTCGAAGGCGTTATCGGCGGTGACGGTGACGGGCCATCCGTACTTCTCCTGGTAGGCGTCGCCGACTCGCCGAAGCTGTTGCCGGTCGTCGATCCAGGCGGCTCTTCCTTCGATGACGATGTCGACGTCCGGGGCGCGGGCGGCGAGCGCGGCCGACGGCTTGCTGGCCAGGTTCCGGCCTTTGCGGGCGGCCGGGCTGGTGGTCGAGTAGATTCGCTCGTCGACCCAGACGGCGAGCACGGGCCGCAGGTGGGGGCGGTCCTGATCGCTGGTGGTCGCCACCCAGTACCAGCGCTCGGCGGCGAAGAGCAGGCTCGTCTCGTCCCAGTCGATCGGGGCGGCGCCGGCGGCGGCGTCGGTGGCGATCACCTTGGCGATGATGCCGGGGCGGCGCTGGTTCATGAGTGGGCTCGTGCGGCCGTGAGAGCGGCCCGGCGAGCGCTGGCAGGTGAGCGGCCGCTGAGAGCGGCGAAGGCCCGGGTCGGCCAAGGCCGGGCCCGGCTGCTTCGGGCCTGGCCGGGCTCCAGCAAGGGTAGGTCCGCGTGGAAGGCTCGCCGGTCAAAGCCGCGGACTCGTTCCTCGTGCAGTGCCATCAGCATCGAACTCGGGACGTACACGGTTGCTCCTCACGGTGACCCGGCCAGCGGACGGTCCGCTGCCGGTCACTGGATATGACTGTGAGGAGCGCCTCGGCTAATCGGCCCGGCAACGATTGTCACGGGATAGTGGCCGGCAGCCCGAAGCGGGCAAACATCTCGGCTCCGTCGATGGATGAATCGTCGCCCCAGCGGCCCATCAGCTCGGCGGTGAGGAAGTAGTCGACCTCCGCGATCCGCTCACCCCGAAGCGACAGCACGGCGAGCCAGGCGCGCAGGCTGCTCCGCCTCTCAAAGCCCGGCAACGCCTGCCAGGCCCGCAGCAAGGCGTCTTGAAGGGCGTCCTCGGCGTCGTGGTAGCTGGCCAGCATCCGATAGCAATGCGCGTGCAATTCCGCCCAGTGGACTTCTACCAGCGCCCGAAAGGCGTCGGCGTCACCCTCCTGGGCTCGCACGAGCAGCGCGTCGCCGCCACCGCCCTGCCAAGGCTTGACCTCCACGGCCGCCTGCGTACCGCCCGGCCGTCGTGCGCAGCATGCTCCCACCACTCGCTCTCGGAATCCTAGCGACTTTGCCCGGCCCCTGGGAGCACCCTATTTACGCGGTGGACCGAGGCTCAGCCGGAGTGCCCATAGACACTTAGAAATAAGTCAGCGTCTATTGATGCGCGGTATGGCCTGATGTAGCGTGAGCGGTGACACGATGGATATTCCCGTAGCCGTGTTGGTCTCTGCTTAAGGCAGTTTGAGCAGCGTCCGGGAGCGTTGCCCGGACCCTGGTAGCGCTGTTTAGCGGATTGACCCATGAGACGCCTGGTTCGGGCGGACGACCTCCCGCGGTCTGTCGCCCCGTACGGGCTCGACGCCTCCTCAACTAGCGGCGAAACGCCGTTACCACAGTAATCGCCGACGTGCAGGAATCTGTTTGGTGCTGGGAACTCCAAGGTGGGCCCGATACAATTCCAAATCCTGATCGGTGCGGGCGAATTTGAGTTATGCGGCCGTCAGCAGCCGTTCGCGGCCGCTCATCGGATCGAGAGGAAGAATGGCGCGGTGGGCAATTCCACGACATCGCGGATGGTGGCCCGGAGCTGGCCGCGGACGCGGGGGCTGCCCTCGATGGGGGGTGCGTCGCGTTGAGCGAAAAGGCGGAGACGGTAACCACGCAGGCCGGCATCGCGAGCCTTCCGCCGGGTCCCGCCGCGCGGCGGACGTCGCTCCGGCGTCGGCCGACGGGTGCGCCCCCGCCGCTGCCGCATCCGGTGTCGGTCACCACCAGGGCGTGGCTGGTCCTCGCCGTCGTCGTCCTGGCCGGGGTGATCCTTATTTCGGTGCGTGCGCCGTCGCTGCGGCTCGATAATCAGGTCAACTCAGCGGTACTGAGGCTTTTCGCACGGACCCGGACGCCGTGGCTGACCGACGTGGCCAACGGGATCTCCGCGGCCGGCTCCGGCTGGGTAGCCACGGTGGCCGGGCTGGCGGCGGTCGTACTGACCATCGTGTTCCGGCGCTGGCGGCACCTGCTGGTGTTCATGTGCAGCCTGTTCCTCCTGGAGCTCGCCGTCACGTTGATCACCTCGGGGACCACCCGGCCGCGGCCGTACGGCGTGCTGATCATCGGAAACTGGGCGGGGTATTCCACCCAGGCGGTCACGGTGGCGGTCCCCACGTTCTTGCTGATAAGCATCGCTTACTGCCTGGTCGTGCCGGGACGGCCTCGCTCTTACGCGAAGGCGGTCACCGCGGTTGTCGTGACCATGTTCTGCCTGGCCCGCCTGTACCTGGCCGTCGATCACATAGATGACCTGCTCCTAGGTGTGGTGCTTGCCGTCGCGATCCCGGTCAGCGCGTTCCGTTTCTTCACCCCGAACGAGGTGTTTCCCGTCGCCTACCGGCGCGGCAACACCGCGCACGTCGATGTGACCGGCCAGCGCGGCGACGCGATCCGGCAGGGCACGCGCGACCAGCTCGGGTTCACCGTCACCGGCATCACGCCGGTCGGGCTGGAGTCCTCAGCCGGCTCCACGCCGTTGCGGCTGCGGGTCGAGGGCGCTCCGCAGGAGTACCTGTTCGCCAAGCTCTACACCAAGGGTCACGTCCGCGCCGACCGCTGGTACAAGATATGGCGGACGATCTTGTACGGCTCCCTGGAGGACGAGCACCCCTTCCAGACCGTGCGGCGCCTGGCCGAGTACGAGGACTACGCCCTGCGCCTGCTGCAAGACGCCGGGATCGCCGTGGCCAGGCCCTACGGCATCGTCGAGATCACCCCTGAGCGGGAGTACCTGCTGGTCACCGAGTACTTCGACGGCGCGGTGGAAATCGGTGGCGCCGACCTCGACGACCAGCTGATCGACCAGGGGCTGTCACTGATCCGCACCCTGTGGGACGCGGGGATCGCCCACCGCGACATCAAACCGGGCAACCTGATGGTCCGCGGCGGCGAGCTGCTGCTGATCGACGTGGCCTTCGCCCAGGTCCGCCCTTCGCCCTGGCGGCAGGCGGTGGACCTGGGCAACATGATGCTGGTCCTGGCGGTCCGCACCGACCCCGCGCGGGTGTACAAGCGAGCGCAGAGTTATTTCACCGAAGCCGAGCTGGCCGAGGCCTTCGCCGCCACCCGCGGGGTCGCCAGCCCGACGCAGCTGCGCGCCTTCATGAAACGCGATCCCCGGGACCTGCTCGCCGAGTTCCGCAAGCTCGCTCCGCAGCGGCGGCCGATCGTGCTGCAGCGCTGGAGCGTCCGGCGGGTCAGCCTGGCCACGGCGATGCTCGCCATCTTCGCCGTGCCCACCGTCGTCGGCATCGGCTTGTTGTTGCCGTCCGGCGCCTTCACCGGGCACGCACCCGATTGCGGCACGGGCCATACGATGATCCTGGCGGCCCAGGCGGTTCCCTCGGCGGCCTTCCTGCCCTGCATCGCCGCGCTCCCGTCGGGCTGGAACACGGTCAACGACGAGATCGCCAGCGGGCGGGCCAGCTTCGGGCTGGACTCCGGTTCCCTGGCCGCGGGCGGCGGCGTCCATTTCGTGCTCGGCCAGTCAGGGCAGCTGCAGACGGTGACGATCACCCTGACCGCGACCTGCGACATTGCCGGAGCCCGGCAGATTCCTTCCGGCCAGCCCGGCATGCGCCGGTTCGAGCGTCCGCCGAGCCTGGTGCCTGGCTACTCCGACGTTCGCTACGACGTCTTCCCTGGCGGCTGCGTGACCTACCGGTTTGTCCTTGGGCCCGGCGCGTCCCCGGTCCTGGCCACCACCGTTGGCAGCGCGGTGGCGTTCATCCCCCGGTCGGCGCTGGTCGGCTACGTCCGGCGCACCGAGGACCTGGCCCTGTGCGGGCGAGGTGCCGGATGCCCGGGCTGACCCGGACGGGCCCGGCCCGGCGGGAGGAGGACGCGCTGCTTGGCCGTCCCAGGCGGACCGCGCTCCTTACCGCCGGGGTGGTGGCGGTCACGGCCGTGGTCTTCGCCGTGGTCGGTGACCACGGCGCGCTGACCCGTATCCAGCGGATTGACGATGCGTGGCTGCGGCTGATGGTCTCCGGCCGGACCCCGCTGCTGACGGCGATCGCCAAGGTCTTCAACGTCCTCGGGCTCGTGTACGTCACGTTGCCGGTGCGGATCCTCCTGGCCGGATTCCTGGCCCTGCGCCGCCGGTGGTGGCACCTGGCCGCTTTCGCGTCCGCCATCGTGCTGTCCGAGGTGCTGATCGGCTCGTTGAAGGGCGTATACGACCGGACCAGGCCGCCTGGATCGCTGGTCGCCACCAGCGGGGCGTCATTCCCTTCCGGACATGCGATCGCCGCGTCGGTCACCGTCGTCGCGGCGGTCATCGCCCTGGTGCCCGTGGGCAGCCGGCGTACCTGGTGGGGCGCGGCCGCGGTGGCGTTCTCGATCATGATGGGGTTCTCCCGCGCCTACCTCGCGGCCCACTGGCTGTCCGACGCCGTCGCCGGGATCCTGCTTGGCACGTCCTGTGCCCTGGTCACCGCCCTGGTCGCGGACCAGCTTCAGCGACGGCACAACAAGGGGCAGCGACCTACCCGGCCGCGACGCCCGGCTGGCGCTCCGCCGCCCCGCCGCGCCGGGAGCAGCAGGTGAAAGGCATGAATATGGACCGGACACAGCACAGCGGAACCCGGCTGAGCGATCCGCCGACCGCCGCCGATGGGCTTTCGCCCGGTGCTCCGGAGCCGGTCACCAAGCACGCAGCGCGGTTTCTGCCCTCGACTCGTTACCGTCATCCGGGCGATGTCATCCGCCTCATCGGCAGCGGCCTGGTCCTGACCGGGATGCTCGCCGCCGTCGCGGTGGTTCCCGGCCGGCTGACGGGTCCCGGCGCGGCCGCCGTGACGTGGCTCGGATCTGACCCGGCCAGACGGGTACTGACAGGCCTGGTGCAAGTGGCGTTCGTCCTCGCGGCCGTCGTCGCCGTCGCCGCCGTCCTGCGCCGCCGCCGGTTCCGCTTGCTGGGCGGCCTGGCGGCAGGCGCCGTTACGGCAGGCGCCATGCTGGCAGGCATCTTGTATCTGGCCGGCGACAAGCACCCGCACGCGGTCACGGCGGCTGCCGGGCATAGCTCCTGGCTGGCCAGCGCCGCTTTTCCCGGTCCGGCGCTGCTCGCCGCGGCGGCGGCGGTTGTCGTGGCCGCAGCGCCGTGGCTGAGCCGCCCCTGGCGCGAGACAGCATGGATCGCGCTGGCGGCCGCGGGCGTGGCCCGGCTGATTACCTGTACTGTCCTGCCGGCCGAACTGGTTCTCGCGTTCGCTTCCGGGGTGACCGTCGGTGCGGCCGTGCTCGTCACTTTCGGCGTGCCCGACCGGCGGATCGGATCCGAGGGGATCGCGGCCGCGCTGCGGTCCGCCGGCCTGCCCGTCGCCTCGGTCGAGCCGGCCGGCGTCCAGACCAAGGGCTCCCGGCCGTTCGTGGCCGTCACCGACGACGGGCGGCGGCTGTTCATCAAGGCCCTCGGCTCCGATCAGCGTGACGCCGACCTGCTCTACCGCGCCTACCGGTTCGCCCGGCTGCGTAATGTCGGCGACACATTGCCTGCGGCCTCGGCCATCCGGGCCGTGGAGCGCCAGGCGCTCATCGCCGTGATGGCCGAGCGGGCCGGCGTCCGCGTGCCGCGCGTCGACCGGGTGGTCAAGGCCGGCGGCGGGACCGCGCTGCTGGTCATGGAGCGGGTAGAGGGCAGCTCGCTCGGCGAGCTCCCCGCCCAGCGGATCAGCGACGACCTCCTGGCGCGGCTGTGGGCCGACGTGGACAGGCTGCACCGCGCCGGGATCGCCCACCGGTCCCTGCGAGCGGCCAACGTGATGATCGAGGGCGACGGGCGGCCCTGGCTGACTGACTTCAGCTTTTCTGAGCTGGCGGCCACGCAGCGGCAACAGGACCTTGACCTCGCCGAGCTGCTGGCCTCGCTGGCCATCCTGACCGGAGCCGAACGGGCGGTATCTAGCGCCGCCGCGGTCATCGGCGCGCAGCAACTGGCGGCCGCCGTGCCGTTGCTGCAGCCGCTGGCCCTGTCCGCGGCCACCCGGCACGCCATCGCCCGCGAGGACGGCCTGCTCGCGCAGATCAGGTCCGCCGCGACCGTGGCTGGCGGGCTGAGCGAACAGCCGCTCGCCCGCCTGCGGCGGGTCCGGCCCCGGACCCTGCTGGCCATTACCGCCTTGGCCGGCGCCTTCTACTTCGTCCTGCCCCAGCTCGCGCAGGTAGGCAGCAGCTGGCACGCGCTGCAATCGGCGCACTGGGTCTGGCTGCCGGTCATCATCGCCTCCTCCGCCCTGACCTACCTCGCCAGTGCGGCCGCGCTGATCGGTGCCGTGCCCGGCCGGGTACCGTTCTGGCCCACCACCTTGACCCAAGCCGCCTCGTCGTTCGTCAACCGGGTCTCTCCCGCCAACGTCGGCGGCATGGCCCTGAACGCCCGGTTCCTGCAGAAATCCGGCGTCTCCCCCGGAGCCGGCGTGGCGGCGGTCGGCGTCAACGCCCTGATGGGAGCCGTCGCTCACCTGATCCTGCTCGTCATCTTCTTCACCCTGGCCGGCCACGAGCTGGCGCACGCCTTCAAGCTGCCGCCGGCCAGCAAGCTGCTGCTGATCCTCGCCGTGGTGGCCGCGCTTGCCGGCATCGTGCTGGCTACCCGCCGGGGCAGGCGGCTCGCCAAGACGCGGCTGTTGCCAGGCCTGCGGTCCGCCGCTGCCAGCCTGCGGGCAGTGGCGGTAAGCCCGGTCAAGCTGACCTTGCTGGTGGGTGGCTCCGCGCTGATCACCCTGGCTTACATCGGCGGCCTCGCCGCCTCAGTGCAGGCGTTCGGCGGTCACGCCGGGATCACCGAGATCGGCGCGATCTACCTGGGGGCCGCCGTCATCGCCGCCGCTTCTCCCACCCCCGGCGGCCTCGGTGCCATCGAGGCCGCCCTGGTCGCCGGCCTGACCGGTATCGGGCTGTCCCCCGGGCACGCGGTCTCAGCCG
>Ga0302178_10003234_pt1 | contig 12387 bp, 11 predicted proteins | sample I_Palsa_E1_3_FD_198790 | JGI IMG/M metagenome (GOLD analysis project Ga0302178, IMG submission 198790) | Peat permafrost microbial communities from Stordalen Mire near Abisko, Sweden - I_Palsa_E1_3 | ecosystem: Environmental > Terrestrial > Soil > Palsa > Peat permafrost | place: Sweden... | reverse complement strand
GGCGAAGTTGAGCAGGTCGCCGGTGGTCGAGTATTCGCCGCCAGAGGGGTTGGCGATCTGCGGCATGTCGCTGATGTCTTGGAGGGATGATCCGATGAGCCTGTAGCCGTGGGCCATCCCGGGCACGTGGGCGGGGGAGTAAACGCGGTAGCCCGTGTGGGTCATCCCGGCTGGCTGGAAGACGTGCTGGCGGATGTAGCTGGCGTAGGTCTCGCCGCTTACGTCCTGGATCACTACGCCGAGCAGGATGTAGCCATCGTTGCTGTAGAGGAACCGGGCGCCGGGCGTGAACTGCGGTCGCTCCCGCGCGATCAGCGCCGTCATTCCGGCGAGGGTGCGCGGTGGGTTGCGGCGGCCGAGGACCGTGTTGTCGAGCCCGGAGGACATCTCGAGCAGGTTCGCGATCGTGACGTGTTCGCCGATCGCCGGCGGAAGGCCCGTGAGGTATTCGCCGACCGGGGCGTGGAATGAGAGCTTGTGCTGCTGGACGAGTTGGGCGATCGCGACCGCGGTGAATAGCTTGCCGATCGAGGCGATGCAGAACCGGGTCTGCGGCGTGTTGCCGGTCCGGGTGGCGCGGTCAGCCAAGCCGTACCCACCGTCGAGCAGTCGCCGGTGAGAGTCGGCGACGAGCACCGCGCCGGAGAACTGCCCGGCGGCGGCGCGGTGCGCAAGCCACGCGCCGTAGCCACGCCAGCTGGCCGTCGTGGCGGCGACTGGGATGCCGCTCCCGCGTGTCGTGGTGGTGTCCCCGGCGGGGCTGCCGGGCGGCCCGCCGGCGGAGGGACCGTACTTCGCACACGCCTTCGAGGCGGCCTGGAACCGGGATGAGCTTGGGTTGACGCCGCTTGATGGGGTCAGCGTGATGTGCCCGTCGACGGGGTTCGGGAATTCGTGGATGCCGTGCGCGCGCATGCAGTCGGCGTACTGCTGGGGCGGCGAGACGCCCGATCCGGTCGGCGCTTGGGTGTGGTTGGACGAGCTCGCCGGGTGTGAGCCTGCCGATCCTCCGCAGGCGCCCAGCAAGATCGCGGAACCTGTCGCGGCGAGCGCCGATGCGAGCCTGATCTTCATGGTGATGGCCTCCCTGTGATCGTCCGTCGGCTGGTGTGGCTGGTTGTACGGGGCGGCTGTTCACACCTGTTGCACGGGAGCCGTTAACTCGCTGTAACCGGCGATGCGCGATGCTGGTTGTGTGCGACTGCGGCGAACGGTCAGGCTGCGGCTGACGGTCCTCTACGGCGGCTTGTTCTGCTCGTGCGGCGCGGGGCTCTTGGCGATCACCTATCTGCTCGTCCGGCACTTCTCCGCGCACGTACAGCAGCTCGCGCACCACGGCCCGGTCAGCTCCAGGCGCGCAGGCGGCGGGCCGAGCGCGCGCCTACCGCCGTTGCCCTCGCTCGCCCGGCTGCAGGCCCGCGCGCAGGCCGCGCTGGTCAACCAACACAACAGCGATCTGCACCAGCTGCTGGTGTGGTCGCTGGTCGCGCTCGCGGTGATGACCGCAGCCTCGATCGCGGTCGGCTGGCTGGTCGCCGGCCGGGTGCTGGCGCCGTTGCGGACGATGACCGCCACAACCCGGCGGATCTCGCAGGACAACCTCCACCAGCGACTCGAGCTGCCCGGTCCCCGCGACGAGCTGCGGGAGCTGGGCGACACGATCGACGGCCTACTCACCCGGCTGGAGGCGGCCTTCGTGTCCCAGCGTCGGTTCGTGGCCAACGCTGCGCACGAGCTGCGCACCCCGCTGGCCCGGATCCGCACCGCGCTGGACGTCGCGGTCGGTAAGCCCGGCTCGGTGTCGCCGCAGGTCGTGGCGCTCGATCGCAAGGTCCGCCAGGGGCTGGACCGCGCCGACCAGCTTGTGGACGGGTTCCTGGAGCTCGGGCAGGCCGAGCATGGCGAGTTGCCCGACCGCGCGGCGGTCGCGCTGGATCAGATGATCGCCGCCGTGCTCGCCGAGCGCGAGCCCGAACTCGCCGCCAAGCGGATCACGATCGACCAGCGGCTGAACGCCACAACCGTCTCTGGCAGTCCGACGCTGCTGAGCCGAATGGTCGACAACGTGATCGACAATGGCGTGCGCCACAACGTCACCGATGGCTGGCTTCGGATCGAACTCCGAGACCAACCCGACCGTGCCCGGCTAACGGTCGAAAGCGGCGGACCGACGCTCGATCCATGTCAGGTGCGGGAGCTGGCGCAGCCGTTCCGGCGCCTCGGCGCTGAGCGCACCGGCTCAGACCGTGGCGCCGGGCTCGGGCTGTCGATCGTGGCCGCAATCGTGGCCGCGCACACGGGGACCCTGAAGCTGGACGCACGCGAGCAGGGAGGGCTGCGCGTCGCGATCGACATCCCGCACCACGGCTCGATCAATGGCACTGGGGCGGGGCGGTGAGAGTGCTGGTGGTCGAGGACGAGCAGGGGCTGGCCGACGACATCACCGAAGGCCTACGCGACCATGGCCTCGCCGTCGACGTCGCCTACGACGGCCTCGACGCCGCCAGCAAAATCAACCTATACCCCTACGACGTGATCGTGCTCGACCGCGACCTCCCCGGCTTGCATGGCGACTCGATCTGCCGGCTCGTCGCTGACACTGACAACCCCGCGATGATCCTGATGCTGACCGCCGCTGGTTCCCCCGGCGAGCGCGTTGCCGGCCTGCAACTCGGCGCCGACGACTACCTCGCCAAGCCGTTTCACTTCCCCGAGTTCGTCCTGCGCATCCACGCCCTCGCCCGCCGCAAGCCAGCCGCCAGCAACCGCATCTTCCGCGCCGCCGGGATCGAGCTCGACCCCGCCCGGCGCACCGCGACCCGCGACGGCCGGCCGCTCGACCTCAGCGCAAAGGAGTTCGCGGTCCTCAGCGCGCTGCTCCAAGCCAGCCCCGGCGCGCTCACCGCCGAGCAACTACTTCTCCAAGCATGGGACGAGAACATTGACCCCTTCACCCGCACCGTCTACGTCACCGTCGCACGACTCAAGAGGAAGCTCGGTGACCCCCAACCCATTCAGACCGCGCCCGGCCTCGGCTACAGCATCGCCACCCACCGTTGACAGCTGTCACTGCTCTCCACAAGTCGCCCAACGAGCGTGCCCGCGGCCGCCTCCTGAGAAAACCTCATTGAGTCACCCGGTCGTGGCGATTCCGCCCCGCATATGGTGCGAGTGAATGCGCGCGAAGCGATTAGAGCGCCGGCCCGTTCCCACCGATTTCCACTGGGCTGAACGCGCCGATTGCGCTTTGGTAGTAGCTCCACCGCTCGTTGTTCGGGCCCTGCACCGCGATCTCAGGCAACCCGCTCACCGGGCCATACGAGATCGACGGGCCTGCTCCCTGCGTTTCAGCAGCAACCTGGCTCGACGGTGCAGAGATAGCACCAACCGAGTTGATCGCTTCAATCTCGAATGAGTAAGCAGTGTCAGGCGTCAGCGCACTCACGGTCGCCGCCCTGCCGCTGAACGTCACAGACTGTCCTGAGATGCTCTGGACGTTCACATAAGAGCTGCTACCACACGCGCCTGGCGTGCCCTGGCATTCGAGGATCTGGTAGCTCCTGGGCGGATTGCCCCCGGCCGGTTCCGTCCACGTCAACGGGACGTTCGTGGCCGTCGGGGTGCCGGCGGCGAGCCCAGTAGGGGTAGAGGCGAGTGTAACCACAGACGATACGGACCCTGGCGAAGCGATGCCCGCGACAATTGCGGAGACCGAGAACCCGATGCTGGTGTTTGGCGGAAGTGCGGTAAGTGTCTGCGGGCTGCAGTATCCGTTCGTCTGCTGGGTACACGGTGCGTTCGTGATCGCCGGGGTCGAGCTGCCGCTGGCGAAGATGGCGTAGGTCGTGCCAGCTGGCGCCGTGGCTCCCGGCTGCCACTGGACCTGGACCTGAGTGGCGGTGCTGGTGCCGCTCACGGCAACAGCACCGATGGGCGCGCTCGCGGCGTCCCAGCTGGTGCTCCAGTCGCTAGCGTCAAAGGCCGACGTGCCGCAGTCGGACTGGCCCGTGAGAACACAGTAGCTGGATCGCTTCTGCGAGGTCAGACCATCGGGTGGCAGCTCGGGGCCCGGTCCCGCGGAAAGCATGCCGGAATCCCATCCGCTGCTCCGATTTGCGGGCTCGAACTCGAACCAGTTGACGTCGGCGATCGTCTCTTTATCTCCATTGTTCTGCAACTTCAAGAAGTTCTGCGCATCCTGCGTCTGCGTCGAAGGGGAGCCGTCCGCGCTTGTCGGATTGCACGGTGCCCCGCTGCAGGATGGCCGTAGATCAACTGCCGCCTCTGTAATCCAGACAGTCAAACCGGAACCAAACGTCGAATCGAGCCAGCTCGTGAATGAGGAGATCACGGGTGTGCTAGGCCAGCTGAGCACGTCGGCGTAGTCATGCACCGCCCAGATCGACGGTGATCCGTCGCCTGCCATGAATCCAAATTCTCCGGCTGTGGATCCTTCGATCCCTGCTGCGTACGCGTTGTCCCAGGCGGTGTTGCTGCTCGCCGACGAGCTCATGGCCAGCGTGAGCGCCGCGACGTGCACGGAGGTCCCGGTAATCGCCGTGATCTGTGTGGCGGCGACGTTCGCCAGCTCCCACAGTTCGGAGGCTTCAATGGGCCCGCAGTCGCCGCTCGACGGGGATGACCCGCTGGAGTTGCATAGTGACGTGCCGGACCCGTACGGCGTGCCGCTAGGCGTTTGGTCGGCGGCACAGGGGTTGGTGGAGCTCGGCGTCGTGCACTCGCCTGGTAGCGCGCCGTTGTACGCGGACCCCCCGTTCGGCTCGTTCCAAGCTTCCCAGTTGACAACAGCGGGCAGCCCGCCGCTGTTTCCGGGGGCTAGTGCGGTCATGATCGCGGTTACGCCGCAGCGATAGTCGTCGCCCGCCTGAGTCATGGCGACGAACGGTCTCGTGCCACGGCCGAATCCCGGGTCCGGGGTACTCGGGGCTCCGTCTCCAGTGCCCGTCCCAAGCGTCACCTCCGGCGTCAGGAGGTCCTGATCCGCTGCCTGAATGTCCCAGACCAACTTCTGGAAGGCCGTGCTACCGCCATTGGTGTAACCAGGGGACTGCACACACCCGGTGTCGCTGGAATTCTCGATCTCCAATGCGTCGTACGGGATCGAGAACCTCGCCCAGTGCATGTGACCAGCACCCCCCATATTGGCCAGCAATGGCTCGAAGGCGTTTGACGCCGCCGTGTTAGAGCTCGCGAGCGCGTACCCGGTAAGATCGCCGGTTGGGCAGGGTATTACGCCAGTCGTACATGACCCAAACGCTGCTGAACCCCCATAGCCCGACGCCGTCGCCACGCCGTACACGCTGTTTGCCACGGCCGTACCGCAGAAGGTCAGGAAAGCTCCGGCGACGAGAGCGCTCGCCACGCGCCGACACGCCAGATGCCGACCGACAATCACGCCATGAAACTGTCGCCTCATCGCTGCGCCCTGGTCATCTGGACCGCCTGTGCCCGCCCTACCGTGCGGCGGCACTGTATAGCCTCGCTTCGCACCGGTCAAGGCCGGAAGCCGCCTACCGAAGAGAGGAGCGTCAATCCGTCAAGCATTTATCTGAAGGTTCAGACAACGACTTCTATGTGAACTTGCGCGTCATCTAAAGTCGGTGGCTGACGGTCAAGGCCCTCAGGGGTGAGGTGGCCGGTCCGGTTCGCACAACGGGGGCCTGCTGCGGGCAGAGTCCGATCTCTTGACATATACCCATATCGGTATATGCTGATCGGAGATGGCACGGGCAGCGACTACAACCGACGCGTTCAACGCGATCGCCGAACCTCGCCGACGGGAGATTCTCGATCTCCTGATCGACGGCGAGCGGTCGGTCGGCGAACTCGTCGAGCTGCTAGGGCTCGGTCAGCCGCAGGTCTCAAAGCACCTGCGGGTGCTCCGAGAGGTCGGTGTGGTCGACGTCCGTCCGGACGGGCGAGAGCGGTTCTATCGACTGAACGGGCCGGCGCTGAAACCGATCCATGACTGGGTCATGCGCTACGAGCGCGCCTGGACCGATCGGTTCGAGGCGCTGGATGTCGTGTTGGAAGACCTAAAACAGAAGGAGCATGGTGATGGCGGCAGCGACGAGTAAGAGGACGGTGAAGGTGACGCTCCCGAGCGATGAGGAGATCTTGATCGAGCGGGAGTTCGATGCGCCTGCGCATTTGGTCTACACCGCCTACACGACGCCTGAGCTGGTCAGACGGTGGTGGGCCGGACAGCGCGGCGAGCTGACCGAGTGCGAGATCGATCTGCGCGTCGGCGGCCGGTGGCGCTACGTGATGTTCGCCCACGGTCGGTTCGAGGTCGCTTTCCATGGCGAGTACCGCGAGATCGTTGCCAACGAGCGGATCGTCTCAACCCAGGTCTATGAGGCCGAGCCCGACGCCCCGGCCCTCGCCATCACGACGTTCAGCGAGGCGGCCGGGCGCACGACACTCGCGATCCTGGTGCGACACGCCAGCCGGGAGAACCGCGACGGTCACCTCAACTCCGGGATGGAAGCCGGCACGAACGAGTCGCTTGACCTCCTCGAGCAGGTCGCGCTGGCCTTGCAATAGGGGCGCGCAATCACGGGCGTCGGCGGCGCGGAGCATTCAGTCGCTCAGGTCGGTTCGAGCCGCGCCGGGAGCCGAACGTACTCAACCCCCACAACTGAAGGGAAAGGCGAGATGAGAAAGGTAGTCCTCGCCTCAAGCAGCGGCCCGGCCAGAGCATCGGTATCGCCGGCGGCCCAAGCCGTGATCGAGGCAGGCCTCATCGACGAGTTCCGGTTGCCCGTCGATCCCGTTGTCCTCACTGACGGGAAACCGCTGTTCAACGAGCCACAGCGCCTGCAGCTGATTGACGCCCAGCGGTTCGACACCGGTGTGGTCATCCACACCTACAGCCGGCAATGAGGAGGGCTGGCAGCCGACCTATGCGGTCAGTGCGTGGTGGCGTGGGCGGGCCGGGTCGCGGGTGGTTGCTGGATGCTGGTTTGGATGTAGCGGGCGGCGACGAGGCAGGCGATCACACCGAGCAGCCGCCTGAGGGATCGTTCCGGGAGATGGCGCTGGAGGCGGGCGCCGAGGTAGCTGCCGGTGAACCCGCCGGCGCCGAGGAAAGCGCCGAGCGCCCAGTCCGGGGCGATCGCGCCGCCGTGGGTCGCTTGCAGGACCTGGTAGGTGACGATCCCGCCGATCGAGGTCAGGAAGGTGGCGGCGAGCGTGGCGGGTGCGACCTCGTAGGCGGAGTAGCCCAAGGCGAGCAGGATCGGAGCGAGGATCGACCCGCCGCCGATCCCGTAGATCCCGCCGACGGTCCCGACCAGCAGTGACATCGCCCAGATCCCGTAGCGTCCGTTGCGGGTGGGTGCTGGTCGGGTGCGCGGGAGGCGTTGGCTGCCGAGCGCGAGCCAGAGCCCGAGGGGGAGCAGCACGCCGGAGGCGATCAGTTCGAACGCGCGGGCGCCTGCGAGCAGCTCGACGCGGATGATCGCGCCGGCGATCACGCCGGGCAATGTTCCGGCGACGAGCAGCCAGGTCAGGTGGTTGAGCAGTCGTCGTTCGTGCCAGAAGCGCAGCAGGCCGCCAGGGACGGCGGCGACGTTGAACAGCAGGTTGGTCGGGGTGACGGCGGGGCTGGGGACGTGCAGGATGCTGAGCTGGATCGGTAGTAGCAGCACAGCGCCGGACACTCCGGCGGGTGTCGTCGCTAGCGCGAGCAGGAAGGCGCAGAGCGCGCCGACTGGCCATTCCCAGGGCACCCGGGCAGCGTAGAGCCATGCGGCCCAAGGAGACAATCTCGCGAGCTTGCCCGGGTAGAGGACGGCGGATCGCGGCCAGCGCGGCCCGCGCGGCCGCGCCGCCGGCCTGGAGGCTCCGGAGTTTCGCGAGACTCATCGCGCGCACGAGCACGCCGCCACGGCGATCATCCGCGCCCGCAAGCCGATTGAGGTGGAGGCGGCCCTGGTGGCGGCGGAGGGAGTGTCGTTAGCGCCGGTGCGGTGTCGGGCCAGATGAGCAGTACGCGGCAGGGGGCGTGGTCGATCACGAAGCGCGTTGCAGAGGCAAGACTGCGCGGTCCGAGCCGCTCGCGGTCTCCATCGCGGGCTAGGACGAGGACGTCCACGTGCTCAGCGGCGGCCACGACCTCGCGTTCGACACGCCCGCGCCGGGCGCGGAGTGTGGCCGGGCGCCGCAGCCGCGTCCGCGCTTCGGCGAGGAGTTCACTGGCGGCCTGCTCGGAGATCTCCCGCAGCGTCTCCGGGGTCGCGGGTGGAGGTGGGTGTCGTCCGAGCAGCCCGCGGCGCGCCGCGCGGGCGACCGCTTCTGGTTCGGTGCTCGTCACGTGTAGCAGCGTGATCTCGGCGTCGCCCGGCAGGAATTCCGCCGCTTCGGCGACGGTGGCCTCCCACGTGTCCTCGTTGATCCAGACGAGCGCGCGCATACCGGCTTCTAGACCTTCAGAGCTAACCATAGGAGCACGGTCGCCGCGAGCAGCGCTGCCGGCACGGTCAGCGCACCCAGGCGCAGGAACTCGCCCAGTTCGATGTCGGTGTCCTCCGTGCGCAGCACGCGTCGCCACAGCAGGGTCGCCAACGATCCGACATAGGTGAGATTAGGACCGACGTTGACGCCGATCAGCGTCGCGAGCGCGGGTCCGGTGCCGGCGGCGGCCGTAACGGGGACGAGCATCAACGTCGCTGGCAGGTTGTTGACGAGGTTCGCGAAGATCGCACTCAGCGCGGCGATCATGAGCAGGTCGCCCAGCGAAGCGCCGGTCGGCAACACCGCGCGGACCGCGGTATCCAGGCCGTTGACGCTCGCCGCTTGCACAATCACCCCCAGCCCGAGAACGAAGATCAGAAAGCCAGGCTCGGCCGCCCGCGCGAGCACCACCGGGGTCGTCGTCCTGCGAGCGAGTGCCGGGATGCTGATCGCCGCTGCGCCCGCCGCCGCGAACCAGACCGGCTCGATCCCGACTACCGAGCTCAGCGCGAACCCAGTCAACGTGAACGCAAGCACCGCTACCGCGAACCGCGGCAACTCCGGGCGGGCCGGCCGGGCGCCCGCACGGCGCGGGCGCTCGAGATCGGCCGCGAAGAAACGCCTGAACACGATCCACTCGACGCCAACCGCCGCGATCGTCGGCAACGCCATCAGCGCACCGAAGTGCAAGAACGACAGTTTGCTGGCATGGAAAGCCAGCAGGTTGGTGAGATTGGACACCGGCAAAAGTAGCGACGCCGAGTTCGCCAGGTGCGCGCACGCGTACACCTGCGGCTTCGCGCTCGTGCGCATCCGCGCCGCCGTCACGAACACAACCGGCGTCAGTAGCACGATCGTCGCGTCGAGGCTCAGCACCGCCGTGATCACCGCGGCGATCACGAACACAAACGCCAGCAGTCGCTGCGGGCTGCCCCCAGAACCGCGGGCCATCAGCGCCCCCATCGCGTCAAACAGCCCCTCGCGCCGGCAGCCGTCCGCGATCAGCAGCATCGCCGCGAGAAAACCAATCGTCGGCCCTAGCGCCCGGAGCGCGTCGCTCGCCCGGGAAAGCCCGATCGCACCGACGAGCACGAGCAGAACGCCACCAGCACAAGCTGCGACCGCTTCCGGGAGATACGGCGGGCGCGCCACCGCGACCGCGAGCGTTACCCCCAGAACCAACAACGTCCCGGCAAGCGCGAGACCGTCAGTCACGCCCGCCGCTCACGGTTCGTCCGCTTGCGGTGAGAGCGCGTGATCAATCGGTAACCTCACCCGGCGAGCGGCAGCTCGCGCTCACGGACGGCTTCGGCCGCGTAGTGGAGTGCTTCCTGCACGTCGGCGAGCTCGAGGTCCGGGTAGCATCGAACACCTCGCCGGCGGTCATGCTCTCGGCAATCATCCCGACAACCGCCGCGACGGGGAGTCGCAGGCGACGGATGCACGGGACGCCGTCGATCTGGTCAGCGCGGACCGCAATCCGCGTGAAGGTCATGAGCCGAGGGTATTCGCTGATTGTGAACCTTCGAGCACCGGATGCGTGCTTTGGCGAATCTCAGGTGCGAGGTGAGAAGTGGTTCGAGACCCGGGTCCGCGCGGCCGGTGCTTACCTTTGAGCGTGCTCGCCGCGTGGCGCTCCCGGGCCGGGCGGGAGCTCGATCTCTCCGCGCGCCGCGTGTTTGCCGCACCGGTCGCAGCAGAGGTCTGGGCCGATGTCGCCTCCGCAGCTGGCGTGGAGGGTGAGTCGGGGTGGGCCGCCCGGGGTCGGGTAGTGGCGGTCGCCCCATTTCATGAGCACGATCAGGGCGGGTCCGAGCTCGCTTCCCTTGTCCGTGAGCATGTACTTCGGCCGGCCGGGCCGCTCTGGGTCTGGAACGCGTTCGAGCAGTTTCTCGTCGCACAGCCGCTTGAGCCGGTTTGTGAGGACATTGGACGCAATCCCGAGCTTCGCCTGGAACTCCTCGAAGCGCGTTAGGCCGACGAGGGCGTCCCGGAGGATCAGCAGCGTCCAGCGCTCCCCAATGACCTCTAATGATCGGGCGATCGAGCAGACCTGGTCGGGATAGTCGCGTTGCAGCACACTCCAATCGTAGCTGACTTGCTTGACAAAAGCTAGAGCTCCTGCGACGCTGCCTTGCGTGACGCAAGCTAGGCACACCCTGAGGAGGAGTTATGACGCGCAAGCCCCTGATCCTGATCGCGCTGCTGTTGGCGGCGTTTGTGATCAATCTCGACACCACGATCGTGAACGTCGCGCTGCCGACGCTCGTGCGTCAGTTGCACGCGTCCAACTCGCAGCTGCAATGGGTCGTGGACGCGTTCAATCTGATGTTCGCCGGCTCGGTGCTGGCCGCCGGGAGCCTGTCTGATCGGTTCGGGCGCAAGGGGATGCTGCTCGCCGGTCTGTCGGTCTTCGGCCTGGCGAGTCTGGCTGGCGGGTTGATGGACAGCGTCGGGGCGTTGATCGCAGCGCGCTGCGTGATGGGCGTTGGTGCGGCGATGGTTTTCCCCTCGACGCTCTCGCTGATCTCGAATGTCTTCACCGAGCGCCAGGAGCGGGCGCTGGCGATCGGGTTGTGGGGCGCGATCACCGGCGTGGCGATCGCGCTGGGGCCGATCGTCGGCGGATGGCTGCTCGAGATCTCCGACTGGCGCAGCATCTTCTTCGCGATGGCGCCGATCGCCACGCTCGCTGGCGTGCTGGTCGCCGCGTATGTCCCGGCCTCGCGCGATCCGCGCGCGCTTCGCACCGACCGCGGCGGGTTCGCTCTTTCGACCGCGACCGTCGGACTGCTCATCTACACGATCATCGAGGCCCCGAACCAAAGTTGGGGAAGCGCGCGGACGATCGGCAGCTTTGCACTGACGGCGCTGCTAGCGGGGGCGTTCGTGGCGCGGGAACTGAGCACCGAGCAGCCGATGCTCGACCTGAGCCTGTTCCGTAACCCGCGGTTCACCGCCGCGAGCGCCTCGGTCGCGATCTCGTTCTTCGCGCTGTCCGGATTCATCTTCCTGGTCACCCAGTACTTCCAGTTCCTCAAGGGCTACGGCCCGCTGTCAACCGGCGTGCGCCTGCTGCCAGTCGCATCATTCGTCGCGATCTCCTCGATCCTCGGCACCAAGCTCGCTGTCCGGCTCGGCACAAAGCTGGTCGTGGCGTCCGGCCTGTTTCTAATGGCCGCGTTCTACGTGTGGGTCACGACCGCGACGGCCGGAACCAGCTACGCGACGATCGCCGCCCAGATGGTCGTGCTCGGCACTGGAATGGGCCTGACCAGCGCGCCCGCCACCGAAGCGATCATGGGCGTCGTGCCGAAGGCCAAGGCCGGCGTCGGATCGGCGGTCAACGACGCAACCCGCCTCTTGGGCGGCACCCTCGGCGTCGCCGTGATCGGCAGCGTCTACGCCTCGCTGTACGCCAGCCGGCTTACCAGCACGCTCCCCGCCGGGCTACCGGCCACGATCGCCCGCGCCGCCCACGCATCGGTCGGCGCCGCACTCACGATCGCTACCAAACTCACAACCGCCGGCCACCCGGCGCTCGCATCTGCCATCCACAACGCCGCCAGCACCGCCTTCTTCCAAGCGTTCCACACGGCCAACTTCGTCGCCGCCGGCGTCGCCGCCGCCGGCGCGGTCATGGCGCTCACGCTGCTTCCCGCACAGCCGACCATCAGCAGCGAGGACACGCCCGAGGCTCGAGCGGCCGGCGCCCCAGCCACGGCCGCCGCGCGCAGCTGAACCCACCCCACCCCAGCTGAGCCCCCACCCATCCCCTGACAGGAGAGAGAGAGAGAGAACGCATGAGCAACGAACACCCACCAACGCGCGTGCGCGCCGCCGGCTCCCCAGTCGGACGGGCTACCGGGTTCGAGCTGACCGGCCCCGGCCAGCCGGGCGCGGCCAACA